>MKWU01003238.1_pt1 | contig 22038 bp, 17 predicted proteins | sample 809101 | NCBI WGS metagenome assembly MKWU01 (sample SAMN05860141, study PRJNA318959) | sponge metagenome | host: Aplysina aerophoba | place: Slovenia: Piran, Adriatic Sea, Gulf of Piran | collected 2013-05-07 | reverse complement strand
CACCATCCGGTCGCCGTCCGAGAGGTCGCCAGCCCGCAGTGGCTCGTGGTCCCCGAGCTGGGCCTCTACACCGGCACCCTCATCTGCGGCGCGATCGGGTCCGGCAAGACGTCGGCTTGCATTCTCCCGTTCGCCCGCCCCCCCCGCCGGGGCGGCGGTGGGGCCCGGAAAGCCGTGGGCTTGCGCGCCCCCGTCCCCCCGCCAGCTCCTCGGCTGGCAGGCGCAGGACCCGGAGCGGCGCATCGCCGCTCTGGTGCTCGAAGTCAAGGGCGACTTCTGCCATCAGGTGCGCGGCATCCTCGCGGACGCGGGGCGCGCCGGAGACTGCATCGGGCTGGGGGACGACGATCTCGATTCCTACTCGCTCGCCTACACCATCGCCAGCCTCATCAACCAGCTCTTCGGGCGGTCCAAGGAGCCCTTCTGGCAACAGGCGTACGTCAACCTCGTGCGCTGGATCATCGAGCTGCACTGGATGTCGCCGCAGCCGTGGGTGACGCTACAGGACGTGTACCGCGCGGCGCTCGACGCCGAGCTGGTCAAGCGCAGGATCGCCGAGGTCGAAGCCGCGATCGCCAGTCCGGCCGCGGTCCGGGTCCGGACCGCCGATCTGTCCGGGCGGATGGCTGCGGTGAAGGGCTGGGACTGGGAGCCGGCCGGCGACGGCGCGGTCCGGGCGAAGGACGACCCGAAGCTGCGCGAGCAGCTCAAGGCGGCCGGGATCGCGTTCGACGTCGTCCGGCTGGGCGCCGCCGACCCGGAGCGCCGCGAGCGGCTCGCCGCGGTGAAGCGCTGGCACGAGCAGGACTGGCAGGCGGTCGACCAAGAGCCGGGCCCCCGCATCATCCGAGGGCCCCGCGGCTTTTTTCTCCGCTTCGCCCCGCCCGGCCCGGGGGAGCGGCTCGCCGCGGTGAAGCGCTGGCACGAGCAGGACTGGCAGGCGCTCGACCAGAAGCTGCGCTCCAGCATCATCGAGGGCCTCAGCGTCTTTCTCTCCGTCTTCGACCTGCCGGACGTGGCGCGCGTCTTCTGTCCATCGGCCCCGCCGGCCCCGCCGCCATCGCCCCCCCCCCCCCCCCCCCCCCCCCCGACGGGCCCCCCGCCGAGTCCGCCGTCGATGTCGTCCGGCCCCTGCCGCCGCTCGACGAGGTGATCGACTCGGGCAAGGTCCTGTGCCTGAACATGCCGGCCGGGACCAACCCGGCGCTCTCCCGCGCCGTCGGCGTCCTCCTCAAGCAGGCTTGGCTCCAGACGCTCCTGCGCCGGCCCGCCGAGATGCAGCGCGATCCGGAGCGGACCTTCCGACCGGCCGTGTTCCTGTGCGACGAGTACCAGACGTTCGCCACGGTCGGCGAGGACGACCCCGCGGGCGACGAGAAGGCGTTCGCCCTGACGCGGCAGTCGCGCCTGATCCCGATCGTGGCGACGCAGTCGATCTCGTCGCTCCGGGCGGTCCTGGGCCAGTCCGAAGCGTGGCGGGCGCTGCTCCAGACGCTCCGCACGCGCATCTTCCTCTCGCTCGCCGACGACTCGTCGGTGCAGATCGCCAGCACCCTGTGCGGGCAGGTGTCGAAGATGAAGGCGTCCTACAGCGTCTCGGAGCAGACCAGCCGCGCCACGGCCTCACTGCTCTCCGGGTCGCCCGGCGGCGGGGCCGGCAGCCTCAGCGCGAGCAAGTCGTTCAGCGAACGCCGCGAGCCGTTGTTCCATCCGCGCGACTTCGCCCTGCTCGGCAACTGCCAGGCCATCGTCCTGCCGTACGACGGCAAGCGGGCGCACGACGCGCGGCGCTGCTATCTCAAGCCCGACTTCCTCCCGCGGGACCGTCCGTACTGGCGCGCCCGCGAGGCCGGAGAGCTGTAGATGGAGCTGACCATCTCGGACCTGAAGCCGTTCCTGCCGGGGCTCGAGGCCGCGCTCGACGACGAGGCGGTCTCGGAAGTGATGGTCAACGGGCCGGGGGTGGCCTACGTCGAACGCGACGGCCGGATGGCGCCCGTCGACGTGCCGGAGCTGACGACCGAAGCCGCCGCGCGGGCGGCCGTCCAGATCGCCCGCCCGCTGGGCAAGGACCCGAACACGGAGCCGATCATCGACGCCCGTCTGGCCGACGGCTCGCGGGTCGCCATCTGCGGCCCGCCGGCCGCGCCGACGGCGGCGATCACCATTCGCCGCTTCGGCGGCCGGGCCTTCACGGTCGAGGAGCTAACCGCGGGCGGTTCGCTTCCCGCCGCCGTGGTCGACGAGGCCGCGGCCGTGCTCGGCCGCGAGCGCAACCTGCTGATCTCGGGCGGCACCGGCTCGGGCAAGACGACGCTGCTGAACGCGCTGGTGTCGCTGCTGCCGGCCGACGGCCGCATCATCTCCATAGAGGACACGCTGGAGCTGCGGCTGCGCCGCGCCAACTGCCTGCGGTTCGAGGCGCGGGGGCTCGGCGGCCGCGGCGTGACGATCCGCGACCTGGTGCGGCACGCGCTTCGCCACCGGCCGGACCACGTCGTCGTCGGCGAGGTCCGCGGGGCCGAGGCCGCCGACCTGCTTCAGGCGCTCAACACCGGCCACGGCGGCTCGCTCGCCACCGTCCACGCGAACAACGCCGCCGCAGCGCTGTCGCGCCTTGCGACCTGCGCCATGCAGGCATCCGAGGCCCTGCCGTGGACCGTCGTCTGCCGCGGCGTGGTCGACGGCATCGAGGCCGTCATTCATCAGACCCGGACGCCCGAAGGGGTGCGCCGCGTCGAGCAGATGGTCCGCGTCCGCGACTACGACGCTGCGGAGAACCGCTGGGTCGTCGACCCGATCTGGCCGCGGCCGGCGCCGGCATCGACGACGGGGACCGGTGCGACGACGCGGAAGCGGGTGCCCCGATCCGCATCGAAGCGAAGCCGTCGCCGGAGGCGGGCGGCGTGAGTCGCCAGCTTGTGCTGGCTCCTCCGGTCAGCCCGCCAGAAGCGCCGGCGGGTGGCCTGGTGCTTCGGACGCTCGCCGACCATCGGGCGTTCGAGCTGATCGCGTGCTGCGCCGCGTGCGAGCGGTACGTCGTGCTGGAGCACGCGGCGATGGCTGCACGGTTCGGATGGGGCGCCCCGCTCGATGAGCTGCGGCGCCGCATGTCCTGCCGGCTGTGCCGTGCGCGGTCGGGCAGCGTGCTGGTCAGTGCGGCTCGAACACGCGACGCCGACGGAACCGGGTCGCAGGCACGTGAGTGCGGTTCAGGGAGGGAGGGGCAGGAATGAGTGAGCGTGACAGGGACGTACAGCAGGAGCCGGTTCGGGTCGAGAGCCGCGAGCAGTTCGACGAGGCGGTCGGCGAGCTGTTCCGGACTCGCCGCCCCATCGAGGCGCCGTCGCTGGAGGCGCTGGCCGGTTGGGACGTCGACCTCGAAGACGAAGAGGGCGGCATCGAGGGGGCCCTCTGATGGCCGGCGGGCGCGAGAGGGCCGAGGCGTACCACCAGCAGTTCGCCGAGCGCATCATCCAGGCGCTCAAGGAGGGGGCTGCCCCGTGGCAGAAACCTTGGAAGCCGGGCGAGCGGATGATGCCGCACAACTTCGGCAGCGGTCGCGACTACCGCGGCGGCAACGCGGTGTACCTCGCCATGCAGGGGCTCGACCGCGGCTACGCCGACCCGCGCTGGGGCGGCTACCGCCAGATCCAGGAAGCCGGTGGACACGTCCGCAAGGGCGAGAAAGGCACGCCCATCATGTACGTCGAGTGGCGGCAAAAGCACACCGCCCGTGACGACAACGGCAACCCGGTGCTCGACGAGAACGGCCGCAACAAGCTCGAATGGGTCCCGCGGGACCGGCCGCTCGTCAAGCTGCACCACGTCTTCAACGTCGAGCAGACGGAGGGACTCCAGCTTCGGTCGCTGGCCAAGACGGCCCCCGAGTGGGAGGGGCACGAGCACGCCGAAGCGCTGATCCGCAACAGCGGGGTCCGGGTCGACCACGTCGCCGGCGACCGGGCCTACTACAGCCTGAAGGACGACCGCGTGGTGCTGCCCGACCGGAGCCAGTTCGAGTCGCAGTCGGCCTACACGCACACGGCGCTGCACGAGCTGGGTCACGCGACCGGGCACCCGGCCCGCCTGAACCGGGCGACCCTGGTCAAGCACGGCGGCTTCGGCTCGGAAGCCTACGCGCGCGAGGAGCTGCGGGCCGAGATCGCCGCGATGATGACCGGCGAGCAGCTCGGCGTCGGCCACGAACCGCGGCACGGCACCGCGTACGTCAGCTCGTGGATCAAGGCGTTGGAGAACGACCCGAGGGAGATCCGCGCGGCGGCCGTCGATGCGCAGCGGATCTCCGACTGGCTGATAGCCCGCGAGCGCGAACGAAAGAAAGACGCGGAGAGGACGGAGCACGAACCGTCCCGAGGCGAGGCGGGAAGGACGCGCCAGCCTATTGAGCCGGACCGGTCTGAAGCCACTCTGGTGGGCGAACGGAGTCGCGGTCAGACCGTGCACGGCGGGCCTGAGCAGGAAGTGGCGACGCCGGCGGCTCGGGTACCGGACCCCGCCGTCCGCGGACACTCATACGACAGCGGGCCAACTCGTTAACGTTAACCGGCCGGCGAGATGCCGCCGCGGCCGACAACGCAGCGCCACCTCCGGCTCATGGTTCGAGGGCTGCGCAGTCTCACGCCGGCAAAAAGACGGCTCGTCGTCCAGATTGCTCATGGCAAGACGGCAAGCTAGTGCGAATGCCCTCTACAGCTCGACGTATCCGTTCTCGACCAGCTTCGCCAACTTACTCTCGGGAGGCAGGTGGCGGAGCCATTCCGCTCCTATGGTCTTCCATGCCGCTCGAAGCGAGGCTGGCAGGCCTTCCCAAGCCTCTGGATCTTCGAAATAGCCTTTGTCAACAAGCGCCTCCATACACATTTCGTACGCTATTGATCCCTTCTTCTCCTCGCTCACAAGCAGCTTGACGTCCAGCAGTACCGGTAACAAGTACGGGCAACCCGCAGCATCGTCGCCTGCCAGCAGACCGGTGAGCAGCCCGAGCATGTCTTCGCGTGCAGGTGTGTCAGCCATGTCGGCCACAACTCTGTCCACGGTCTTCTCTACCACCTCCTTCAGCCGTGGCATACGTTCCTTGCACGCAATCACGTGCAGGTCCTTCCCCGGTCGCAAGGGTAGAATTCCAAGTGTCTTGCTCGGCACGTTCGCGTGCGCCAGGTTCTTGCCTTCCTCGACGACGAAGAACCACACCGACGTGACGTACTCAGCATCCCCCTCTATGAGAATCTGGTTGTCGCGCCATTTGGGTCTTCCAGGCTGCACGTCCTTACCTCCCAGGGTAGTGGCCCAGTCGGGGAACAACAGCTTGAGCGAAGGCACGGGCGGTCGTTGTTGCGGGGGTTCGGTCCAGCGGTTCCAGTATCGTGTTCCAGATTCTGTCGTGTGACCGGATTCCCGGGTGAACGCGATCTGCTGCCGCCCAGACGCGTGCAGACTGATCTTCACTTCCTTCATGTTCTCCCGACAGAACACGTACGCGTCGCCCTGTCGTTCGGTTCTCACTCCCCAGGAGTGCGAAGTCAATCCACTCCTCGTGACGACAGCGAAACGTAGCGGCCCGGTTCGGATCGGGAGCGTCAGGCCCTTTCTGAAGTAGACCCTGAGGTCGGGGTGCTGCGAGTATTCATCGCCGTCGTTGGCGTTCCGTTTCGGCGGTTCCTTCATGTGACTCGGTCCTTGCATCCGAAACGCGGATCATACCCAGGGTAGAGTGTGGGAACAGGGCGGTCCGCGCAGGTCGTTCATCGTGCGAGGATGTCCTTGAGCGTCTCGCCGGCACGCGGCTCGTCGTCTTCGAGAAGCAGGTCCGGGGCAGTGAAGAACGGGTTGCCGGGCGACCACAGCTCCACGCTCTCGGCGTTCTCCTCGTAGTAGGCGGCGTCGGTCGTCACGCGGATGGGCTCGGCCATGCCCGGCGCCTGCAGGCTGTACTCGCGCGATCCCAGCGGCTGCACCTCGGTGCCCGGCGGCATCAGTTCGGGATCCCTGATCACGCGGTCCAGGTCGTCCAGGGTCACCGGAGGCTGGGCGTGGTCCGGCATGGCCAGATCCGGGTCGAGCGCGGCGTCGATGTCGAATCCGGCCAGTTCCTCTTCGGACACGCGCCGTTTGATTCGGTCGGCGATGTTCCGGGCGTCGGGGCTAGCGCCGCCGGAGAGGACGGCGTCGGCAATCTCTCGGGGCATTCGAGAGAGGATCGGTTGCAGGCGGCCAACGACCTGCTCGAACAATCCGATGCGGTCACGCAGCGCGCCGTAGACCGCTGTCTCGACCGTCCCTTCGTAATGCAGGTTCACGACGCGGATCGTGGCGTGGCGCTGGCCGACTCGGTCGATGCGGCCGATGCGTTGCTCGACCCGCATCGGGTTCCACGGCATGTCGTAGTTGACGAGGGCGCCGCAGAACTGGAAGTTGAGCCCCTCGGCCGCCGCGTCGGTGCACAGCAGCACGTCAGCGTCGCCGTCGCGGAACCGGCGCTTGACCTGCTCGCGGTCGATGACTCGCCACTCGTCACCGGTGCCGACGGGAGTCTCGCCGCCGCGACCGGAGAAGCAGAGCAAGCGGTGTCCTTGCGCCCGGAGGGCGCTGCGCAGGAAGTCCATCGTGTCGGTGTACTGGGTGAAGACCATGACCTGCTCGTACCCATCCCGCATCATCTCGTCCAGCGTCGCGTTGAGCTGTGCGAGCTTGCTGTCCGGCGGCAGGACGGCGATCTGCTCCAGCAGGCCGTCTATTTCACCCTGTTCCACGACCGCCGACGCCTGCGACTCCAGGGCGCGGAGATCGTCGATATCCGGGACCTCGTCGAGCGCTTCGTCGTCGGGCGCATCCTCCTCCAGGGCAACCGTTGATTCGAGCGTCGCCTGCCGGCGCGTCGACAGGGTGGCGCCCAACGCGGCGAAGCTGCTGGCGAGCCGGCGGCGATAGATCGTCATCACGAAGCCGACCGCGGAACGCTCCGCCTTGGCTGCCCGCTTGTAGGTCGTTGAGATGTACTCGTCCACGGCTTCGTAGATGCCGCGTTCGGCGTCGCTCAGCGCGACGAAACGGTCCTGCACCTGCCGATCCGCGATGGCGGTCGACAACACGCCGTCCGCGGCGTAGCGGCGCAGCAGCTCGCGTGTGTGGCGCGAGATCAGGCGCCGGATGGGCGTGTTCGCGAGCATGACGCGGATCGCCGCGCGGCGCTCGGCGGTCTCCAGCCGCCGACGGGGAATGCTCGCCTCGTCGCGCAGTGCGCGCAGCAGCGCGGATGCTCTCAACCGTGACAGTTCGGTCAGGTCGTGGATTGCGTCGCGGGACACCTCTCCGTAGCGGCGTTCGACAGCCTGGAACAACAGCGCCATCCGATCCAGCGCTTCCGCCGAGGGGCTCGGTTGCCTGATCTCCTTGAAGAAGTCGAGAAAGGCCGTCTCTGTCCACTCCGGAGGGAGACCGAGCAAGTCCAGTAGGTCCCATACCTCTATCGGGTGCACCTGCATCGGGGTTGCGGTTAGCAGAATGAGTCCTTGCGTGCGTTCTTTCAGGGCGCGCATCAGCTTGAGCAGCGCGTTCGGGCCGCCCTCCTGCGGGCTGCCGGCGGCGCGTCTCCGGGCGTGGTGCGCCTCGTCAAGCAGGATCAGATCCCAAGGCTCGGCCTCTTCGAGCAGGACCGCGGCGCGCTCCTTCCGGCGCATCAACTGGCTGGACACCAGCACCGCGGATTCCTCGTGCCAGTGCGTTGCGTCGACCTTTCGCTCATGGCTCCCGCGCAGTGCTCGTGCTGGGTAGCTGACGAGCTTGCCCTCGTCGTAGATGGGCCAGTTGAGATTGAACTTCTCGCGCAACTCGATTTGCCACTGCTTCAGCACCGCCTTGGGCGCGAGGATCAGGATCCGTTTCGCTCGGCCGGCGAGCCACGCCTGCCGCAGCAGCAGGCCCGCCTGGATGGTCTTGCCGAGGCCGACCTCGTCGGCGATCAGGAGCTTCGGCGGCCAGCGCTCGTAGAGTCGCTCGAAGGCCCGGACCTGGTGCGGCCACGGGTCGATGGCTGCCGTTGCCGCGCCGACCTCCGCTCCGCCCGCGGGCAGCGACGGAGCGCGCTGGATGAACGACCAGACGAGCCGCCGCCGGTCCGTCGGCGGGAGCCGTGGCGGCTCTGGCGTTACCGGCGTGGCAGGCTCGACGGGTGGTTGCGGCGACGGCGGCTTCTCGCTGAGGCGTGCGGGCAGTTCCGGTGGCAGGAACCGGAGCAGGTCCTGCCGGGCGGCGTCGGGCACGTCGAGCACGATGGCGCGCGGAGACTGGTCCTCCCACAGACGCGCGAAGTTCTGCTCCTCACGGTCCACCCGCCCCGGTTCCGGACCCCAGCTCCGATAGACGTTGATGCTCTCCCAGTTGCGCTGCCAGCCGGCAGTCGTCTCGTTGAGGCTGCCGGTCCAGGCGATCCTGTAGCCGGCGCGATCCTCGATGACGGCGGACTTCTCGTGGAAGATCGCCGTGCCTTCGATAGGGCGCCGCTCCGCGTCGCAGGGCACGGCGACCTTCACGTTGAGGTGGCCGCGGCCGATCATCCAGGCGAGCAGCTCCAGGGCATGGGCGGCGTCGGTGTCCGGTGGCGCCAGCGGCAGTTCGGTGAGGCGCCGCTCGACGCGGTCGCGCAGCGTCTCACCCTCACGGATCGCGTCGATCTCCTCGCGGTCGAGCGTGCAACCGACGATGAGGCGCATGCGCCCTTCGTTGCGGACGAGGCTCTCGACGCCGCGGGCGGCCAGCGCGAGCGCCCCGGCGTCGAAGTAGCCGGTCAGCCGGTCGTAGCGTGCGGCGTCCTGAAGCGCCGGGACGTAGAACACCCGGACGAGGTCGCCATCCTCCGGGGTGTACTTGAACTGCCAGTCGCGGTCCTTGAGCACCGCCTACTCCCAGGGATTCACGATCGCGACCCCTGCCGCCTCGAAGTCGCCGACGTTGCGCGTCGCGACACTCATGCCATGCACCAGCGCGACCGCTGCGATCTGTCCGTCCTGGATGGTGAGCCGCCGGCCTGCACGTTCCGCCGCGGCGGCCATGTCGCCGTACCGTTCGGCGGCGCGTTCGTCGAACGAGAAGATTCGGCCGCGGAACTGAGCGCAGGTCGCATGCCAGAAGTCCAGTAGGCCAGATCGCCGACGGCCGTCGGGCAGACGTGCGATCCCGTACCGCAACTCCGCCAAGGCGATTGCAGGCAGCGCGAGCGCCGGCTCGTTGACTTCCAGCCACGCGATCACGCGCGGCTCTGGCATTGGCCTCGTTAGTTCCGACAGGACGTTGGTGTCGACCAGGATCACGCCAGCTCTAACGGATCCTGCGGCTGCCTGTGCTCACGGATGAACGGCTCGATGTCCTTGCCCGGTTCGACCAGCGCGATCAGGTTGTGCGGGAACGTGCCTGCCGGCGCGGCTTGCTCGGCGGCGGCGTCGAGTATCGAGCGCACCAGGGCTTCGAGGCTGCAACCGCGCTCTTCAGCTCGTTGCCGGAGGCGCGTCTTCGATTCCGCCGACAGGTTGCGAATCGTGATGCTGGCCATGGATCCCCCCGTCGTGCGACGGATCGAATCAATGATTGCACGCAATCACCTTGTCGGCAACCTCGGGTTGGGTCGGTGGTGCTTGCGCCGACCCGACGGCGGCAGTCGTTCGGCGCGAACGGCCGCGTCGTCATTCGCGGGCGCTGCGCCAGAAAGCGAGCTGATCGGGCTCGTCGACGCGGTCGCTGTACGCGAGGCGGGACAGCTCGTAGAGGGCCTGGAAGTCGTCGCCGGCGGCCCGCACGTCGCCGGTGAGCTTCGCCCCCGTGATGTCCGGCGACAGGGGCAGCACTTCGAGGACGGCTTCGAGCGCCGTCACGAACCGGGGCTCCTCGCCCACGCCGGCCCGTTCGAGCAACTCCCGAGCTGCGGTCAGCGACCTGCTGCGAGCCGCATGCGCCGCGTGGTGCACGGCGTCGATCATCCCGCGTGAGCCGTCAGCCGGGCCGAGCGCCCCGGTGGCTGCCCTACGCGTGCTGTCCCACAGCGTGAGGTTGCTGCCCGACTTGTGCACGAGCCGGCCGGTCAGGTCGCGGTCGAGATCCACGCCGACGGCGCGCGCCAGCCGCAGCGCCTCGTCGTAGTCGAACACCGGAGCCCGGAACGTGTCCCAAGCGAGCACGAAAAAGGCGGTAGCCGGGTCCAGGTCGGCGTTCGCCTTCAGGTGGGTCAGCCGCTCCAGCCGCCAGCGCTTCACCTCGCGCCGGGCGACATCGAGCGCGTCCTCGGGCGACACGGCGTAGGGATCCCAAGGTGCTTCCAGCAGGGTCTGCTGCCGGCGCCGCTCCTGCGGCCGGTCTCGTGGTTCGCCGCGCCGTAGCGGCCAGTGGCGGGAGAACTCTTCGAGTGCCGGCCCGAACGCCGCCAGGAACAGATCGACGCCGGTGATTCCGGCGGTCTGGAACGCCTCGACGCGCTGGCGCACCGCGCCGGCGACCTGCGGCTCCACGTCTTCCCAGTAGTTGGCGTTGTCGGCAGGGTCGATAGCTGGGCGCGGACGGCAGGCGAGGAAGACCGTGCTGTTGGCCGCCGCCTTGTCCCGGATGTGCAGGCTGCCTCCGGCCTCGGTGTTGATCGGCCACGACGCCGTGATCGCGAACCCGGCCTCCATCAGGCCCGTGGTGAGCGCGTCCCACGCGCCGGTCGCCTTGTGCGTGAACATCAGCGTCATGATGCCGTCCGGCTTCAGCACCCGGCGGCACTCGGCGAAGATCGCGGCCATCCGCTCCTGGTAGTCCCTGCCGGCGAGGGCGCGGGCGCCCTTCTGGTCTCGGAACTTCGCCGGGTTGGCGACCGCCTCGTTCTCCTTGTCGGTCAACTGCCGCCGGAACAGCTCGGGGAAAACGCGGCCGGCGGTCCGCTTCAGCCAGACGTAGAAGAAGTCCGACAGCTCCGCGTACTGGACGTTGTCGTAGTACGGCGGGTCCATCACGACGGCGTCGATGCTCCCGTCGGCGATGTGGTCGAGGCTGTCGCCGGACTTGCACGTGATCGTGACTGGCGGCAGCGGCGTCTCGGCCGGCTTCGGCTCGGCCGCGTCGAGCAGGTCGCCGGCGTTGCCACGCGCTTCGGGACGGATCAGGGTGATCAGCTCGTCGATGCACTTGGCGGTCTGCCCGGTGGCCCACTCGTAACCGAGACCGACAACCAGCGGGGACATCTCTGCGTGCGACCAGCAGAACGCGAAGTCGTGACGGTTGAACGTGTTCGCGACCACTTCCCGGGTTGGCATCCACACGGACATCCGACTGTTGTAGTTCAGCAGCTTGTCCAGCGCGAGCGCCAAGTAGCCGTACGCCGCCTGCCGCACGTCGTCGAGCCGGCCCGCCGCGCGGTCCGCGTCCAGCATCTCCCGGAACACCTCGACGCTCGTACCGTGGCACAGGAGCTGTCGCGGCGAGAACAGGTCGCGCCACAGCGGCATGCCGTACTGGATGGGGCGGTCATCGTTGCTGTTCTCCGGGAACCTCTCGCTCGGAACGATGTCAAGCGCCTCCCATTCCGGCAGCTTCTCGGCGAGCCTCTCCCGGATGGCCGAGCTGTTGTCGTCCTCGGGCCGTGGCGCGCGGTAGCCCCGGACCCACTTGTCGCGGCCCCGCTTGCCGGACTTCAGCACCTTCCCCGCCACACGTCGCTTGTAGACGACCGCGAAGAGCTGCTCGCCCATCCGCCCGGCTTGGGCCTGCTGCTTGATCTCGTCGCCGTCGACCACCCGGCCACAGTCGTCGTACGGACAGTGGCCGTCGCCGCGGGCCACGGTGCCGGGAAACTGCTGCTCGGCCGAGCCGACGATCTCGAACGTGCAGACGCGGCCGGGCGATCCCGGACCGTCGGCGCACGCGGGCAGCAGCCGGACGCCCGTGCCGTCCGGGGCGAGCCGCCAGTTCGGGGACAGGGGCACCAGGCCGTCGCAGTACGGGCAGGTGACCGTGCGCGCCCAGAGGTAGTTCGTGGAGATCGCGTTCGATTGCGGCTCTGGGGGAAAGTACGGCGTGAGGCGCTCTTCCCTGGCCCGCACGAAGCGTCCGGCCAGCTCCTCGAACGCCTCCTTGAGCGCCCCGCCGTGAACAGACGGCCACTCCGCCGTCGCGCGCATGATCAACGCGGAGACAGGATTTAGGTCGTTGGCGAACGCCCGGGCACCGAGTCGCAGCGCCTCGAAGGGAATGCTCCCCCCGCCGGCCGTTGGGTCGAGTACGAAACGGGTTGCCATGCCGTCGGCCCCGAACACGGTGCGCAGCCACCGGAGGTCGTCGTGCCCGGGAACGTGACTGAACGCCCGCGAATAGGTGTATGCCTGCCCCTCGAAACGCACGCCTCGTCGGCGGGCTTCGTCAATCCTGCGTCTCGTGGCGACCGGATCCCCGTGAATCCCGAGGATGTGCAGGAACTTCTCCCGGTCCGCGTCCGCCGGCAGCAGCGACGCGAGCACCGCCGCGCGGGAGGCGACCAGCGGCCGGCGCGCCCACCAGACGTGGAGGTAGTACGTCGGCGGGAGAGCCGTCATTGACCGCCGCTCTCGGGTGCTCTCCTCGCCGATCTCGGCGATCGGCAGCCAGCGTTCGATCAGGCGGGTGTCAGACATCGCGAAGCGTCCCGGCAGTGCGTCGGCGTCGGATCAAGACCGTTGGGGACGAGAGGATCGTGGGAGTATAATTCCGATTCGGCACCGATAATCCGGTCTTGCGCCGAGGTGCCCGGAGATCGCCCGGTAATGAACGAGACCACCATCCGTCTCCGCATTGAGAAGCTGCCCGATGGTCGCTTTCTGGCCACAAGCGTTGACGTTCCGGGCCTTGTCGCCGAAGGGCGCAGCGTCGCCGAAACCGCGGAGATAGCCCAGGGGCTTGCCCGCAAGATCGCCGAGTCCTGCATCGAGCATGGCGACCCGCTGCCTCCGGCCCTTGCCGATCTGGTCGAGCCCGATGCCGGCATCGACCTGCGCGTGCCTGTCAGCGTGCCGTAGGTGGGCCGCCTCGCCGGATTCCGGTACCGAGAGGTCGCGCGTCGCCTGAGACGCCTCGGGTATCGGTTCGACCGTCCCGGAGCCGGCAGTCACGAAGTCTGGCGCCATGCGGTGACCGGATGCAAGGTCACCTTGCCGCGCCATTCCGGAGACATGGCAGAAGGCACTCTTCGTGCGGTTCTGCGTGAGGCCGGCATCGAAGTGGACGATTTCCTGTTCACGACGGAATAGAGGGGACGGATGCGGGACGATCAAGCCTGAAGTCCCGGAGGGCACCGCGGCTCCAGGGGCTGGCTTCAGTGTCCGACCCTCACCGGCTGGGCTACCGGCGCCACTGCCGCAGCGTCTCGACGCTTCCCGCTGGCGAGGCGCGGGCGACGTAGCGTTCGTCCGCGGTGACGAACACACCGCCGTGAACGAGCGCGACAGCGTGGTAGGCGGCATCGTGGAACGCGACCTCGTACGAAACGGCAAGAGATAGGGCCTGCGTTCTCCATCTCATGTCCAGCCGAGCCTCGGTCAGGCTGAAGTCGGACAGCGACGCGAGCAGCTCGCCAGCCCGATCCGGAAAGCGCCTCGCCAGAGTGTTGCCCACTTCGTAGATCCGGAGCTGGGGACGACCAGCTCGACAGCGCCGGCCACGGCTTCGTCGCGCAGCGACAGCGCGGCGTCGCCGTCCGGTTCGTCATCGCCCGGAAGCACCCACTCGAGGAGCACGGCCGCGTCGGGCGTCACACGATCACGACGGCCGCCGTTCCCGCTCCTAGCGTACCCAGCGGACCACGTCTTCCGTGGCGACCGGCGTCAACTGAGCGCGCAGCGATTCCATGCGGTGCGGCGGGCGTTCCGGCGCGCGGCAACCGTGTTGACGGCACGGCTTCGAGCCCCCCGAGGCAGTTTCGGAGTGCGCAAGTCCCCCTCAGGTGGCGATGCGACGATCAGGGGCGCCCTCCGCGCCGCGGACTCCGCGGTCACGCCCGTCCCCCGTTCGCCTCCATGCACCGTGGAGCTACGGGGATTCTGGACAGTCAGCCGGTCGGACCTTGGTCGGACAGCAGAGACTTCTGGCGAGGTGCCGGGTGACGTCTGATCACCTGCAGAATGGTGAAGAAGCTACTGGTCACCTGGCCTCGCGTCCGAATGCGCTGCCGGACGCGCACGCGCAAGCGATCGCCGCTGGCGAAGTTGACGGCCCCGCTCTTGACCTGATTCAGGAACTGCTCGTCAGCGATGCGCGCCGTGAACCGGAGGTTGGGGCCTGAGAACGTCCACGTCCGGAGATCGTCGGCAAAGGTGACCCTGTCGAGCCGGTAGGTGCCTTCGTACTCCAGGGTCTCGTCTTCGGGGTCTTCAACCGCTTGCTCCGCCGTGAAGGCGTCAAGCTCGTCCTCGCGCACGGTGTCTACGATATCTCCGTCCCGCAGGAACTTGAGCGTGTCGATGCCGGGAGCGTGAAGCGGTCTCACGGCCTTTTTGAGCTCTCGCTGCACGCCGTCCGCCTCGTAGAGCCTCTGCGCTTGGGGTGCGACCACCACCGTGTTGTGGTCGCCGTCGACGCTGACGTTGACCTGCACGGAACCGTCCTTGAGCACCGTCCCCTTGATGGGCTTCCCCTTCAACCACCGCCGCAGCTTCAGCACACCGACGGAGGTGCCCGCCGCCAGCCCGAGAAACTTCAGGATGGAGTCGGCATCGACGTTGTCCGCGCCGGTCAAGAGACCCTTCAGTTCCTGTAGGACGTCGAGAGAGACGAGGAAGGACCCGCGCTCGACGGCCTTCACCTTGATCGAGATGTCGGCGTGCCCGCCGTTCAACGCGTTGTTGGCCTCCTCGCACAGTGAGCCTAGCGCCAGCAGCGCAGGGGCGAGATCTCTGACGTCCATCGAACCGTCGCGCAGCGCCTCGCCCTCGTAGGCGACCGAAAACTTGGCTTGGCTGATTCGCGGGTCAAGCTTCACTGTTGTCACGCCTCTGTTCTCGGTCGGGTAAGCCGAATGCTACAGGCGAATGGTAGGCCCTCTCTTCCCCCGCCTGGTCGCGGAGACCGGGCCTCAGGACTGTCCGCGACTCGCAACCGATAGAGTACCCCGCCTCTGCTCTGGGACCGCACGATCGGGACTGGTGGTGGTCGCGCCAGCAATCGCGGTAGACTTGCCCCGCGATCCGTGCGGCGCGTCGTGCCTCCGCGTCTGACGCCGGCGTAGCGCAACGGCCCGAGCACCGGCCGTGCTTTCGAGAGCGAACGTGGCGATCCCAACGATCTTCGACATCTGCCGCCCGCGACCGGACGTGCTGGCCGGGAGTGTCGCCGACACCGACTTCGCGGCCGACCTGGCGCAGGTTCTCACCGGCAAGGCGAGCGCCGACTACCGGGAGCCCGGCCGCTTCTTCGCCAATACCTTCCCGACCAGGGGCCTGAAGAACCTGCTCGCCAACGTGGGCCGGCGTTTGAGCGGAGCCGGTGATGCGGTGGGCGCGATCTTCCGTCTCGACACCTCCTACGGCGGCGGCAAGACGCATGGTCTGATCGCGTTGGCCCACGCCGGCCGGAGGATGGCCGGGGTATCGAACGCGGCCGAGTTCATCGACCCCGCGCTGTTGCCGGCCGAACCCGTGCGGATCGCCGCGTTCGACGGCGAGAACGCCGACCCCGCCAACGGCCGCGCGCTCGACGGCGGCTTGTTGGCCTTCACGCCCTGGGGCGAGGTCGCCCACGCGCTGGCCGGTCCTGCGGGTTACGAGCGGGTGCGCCGGAGCGACGAGCGTCGAGAGGCGCCCGGCGCGGACACGCTGCGATCCCTGCTGGGCGACGCGCCGGCGCTGATCTTGCTCGACGAGCTGTCGGTCTACCTCCGCAAGGTGAGCCGGGACGATGATGCGGGAGGCCAGCTCACCGCCTTCCTCACGTCGCTGTTCAAGGCGGTCGAGTCCGCGCCGAACGCGGCTCTCGTCTACACGCTCGCCATCGGCAAGGACGGCCGCGCGGCCGACGCCTATTCGGCGGAGAACCAGTTCGTCGCGGACCGCATGGCGGAGATCGAGAGCGTCTCGGCCCGCAAGGCGACGCTGCTGAACCCGACCGAAGAGGACGAGACGGTGCAGGTGCTCCGGCGGCGCCTGTTCGAGCATATAGACGGGGCCGGGGCGGCCGAGGTGGTCGAAGCGTACCGCGAGTTGTGGGCGGTCAACCGGGAGGCGCTCGGCGCCGACGCAGGGCGTCCGGAGACGGTGGAGCAGTTCCGGGCCAGCTACCCGCTGCACCCGCACGTCCTGGAGACGCTGACCGGCAAGACCGCTACGCTGGCCAACTTCCAGCGGGTGCGCGGGATGCTGCGGCTGCTGGCCCACACCGTCAAGCGCCTCTGGCGGCAGCGGCCCGCGGACGCGACGGCGATTCACCTGCACCACGTCGACCCCGGCTACGAGCCGATCCGGCAGGAGATCGTGACCCGTCTCGGCCAGGACGCCTTCGTACCGGCGATCACCAACGACGTGGCCGCAGGATCGGCAGGCCAGCGTTCACTGGCCGAGGACATCGACGCGCAGCATCATCAGGGGTTGCCGCCCTACGCGGCCTACGTCGCACGGACGGTCTTCATGCACACGCTGGCGTTCAACGACCCGCTGAAGGGGCTGACCGCCGAGGAGCTGCGGTACGCGACGGCGGGTCCGGCGGTCAACCCGAGCTTCATCGACGAAGCCCGTAAACGGTTCACGGTCGAGTCGGCGTATCTCGACGACCGGCCGGCGGCCCCCATGCAGTTCCGGGCTGAAGCCAACCTGAACGTGATCATCCGCCGCGAGGAACAGCACGTCGAGGCGGCCGATGCGCGCGCGCAGCTCAACGATCGCATCCGCGAGATCTTCGGCGGCAACAGGTTCGAGACCGTGGCCTTTCCGGGTGGGCCGTTCGACGTGCCGGACGAGGTGGGCGACGGCCGACCCAAGCTGATCGTGTTCGCCTACGACGGTTTGGCGATCGGCGAGGCGGTCGACGAGGTTCCCGAGCTGGTGGAGCGCGTGTACTCGCGCAGCGGCGCGGAGGGTTCGGGGCTCCGCCGCCTGCGGAACCACCTCGTCTTCGTGGCGGCCGACGAGCGCGCGAGCGACGGGATGCGGCGCCGCATGCGGTCTCGCCTGGCATTGCTGCGTCTGAAGGAGCCGGACCGCCTCGTCGATCTGGCCGCGCACCAGCAGGAGAAGATCCGCGATCTGGAAGCCCGGTCGGAGCAGGAGCTGGCCATTGCGGTGCAGCAGTGCTACCGGCACGTCTTCTACCCGTCGCGTAACCGCATCGGTGTGGGCGGCGTGGACCTAGCGCACACCGCGATTGACATTCCGTCGGCGTCGCACCAGCCGGGCGCCGGGCAGCAGCAGGTCGCGCGGGCACTGCGGGAACTCAAGAAGCTACGCTTTTCCGAGGACGAGCCGGACGCGCCGGCCTACGTACGCGATCGGACTCCGCTGAGGAGGGGACAGATCACCACGGCGGCGTTGCGGGAGGAATTTCGGCGGGACCCCGGACTGCCGATGCTGCTGGGCGACGACATCTTCATCCGGGGCGTCCGGCGCGGCATCGAGCAGGGCGACTACGTCTACCAGCGGGGTGACCTGCTGTTCGGCCCCGGAGATCCACCCGCCGACATCCGGATCGACGAACAGGCCGTGGTCATGACGATGGCCTACGCCAAGGACAAGAGCGTGTGGCCGCGCTCGAAGGCGCCGGTACCGGACCCGATGCCGCCACCTGATCCGCCGCCGGTTGATCCGGATCCGCACCCGCCTCCACCACCGGACCCGCCGCCGTCCGCCGTCACCGTCAGCGCGGAAGGAGTGCTCCGGGATGCACTGACGCAGCTCTGGGAACAGGCGCGAGCGAAGCGGGCGTCCCGCATCGGGGCGTTGACGATCCGGATGTTCGAGGCTGGCGACGCCTTCCGTCTGCTCGGTGCGGTAGGTGCGGTGTCCGGCGCAGCGAAGGTCGTGACCATCACCGGCGGCTACGAGACGCGCGACGGCGGCACCTTCGAGATGGAGTTCCGCGGCCCGGTTCCAGACGCCCAGCCCGTGAGGGAGTTCCTGGAGCCGCAGCTTCGGGACGCCGGATCCCGGAAGGTCGAGGCGAAGTTCGAGTTGTCATTCGGCGACGGCTTGCCGATGGAGGGGGATGCGCCCGAGACGCTCACCGAGCGCCTGTGCCGCTTCGCCAGCGGCGCCGCCTATGTCTCGGCGACCGCGGAGGCGACACCCTGATGGCTCGGGTCGAGAGCTTCGTGAGTGTGGCGACGCCGGCGTCCGCGCCGCGCTACGAATTGCGCGTGCGGGCGCACGGGGCAGCCGACACGGAGTACGAGGTCTGGCAGTTGCCGGCGCCGGCCACGCCGCACGTCAGGGTTCCGCTCCGCGTCGCGGGACTGCGCGGCCGAAACCTGGAGCTGATCGAGCACCGTGTGTTGCGACGCCTGGCCGGAGCCGGCGTCCGCCCCGGACGGTCCGCTGGCCGGCGGAGGCGCGGCTACGCGCTCGGCGAAGAAGCGGCGCTCACGCTTGGGCTGCTGTTCCGGGCGCTGGCGCCCATGCGCAGCCGCGACAACATGCGCGCGGTGGCCGAGGGCATCGAGAGGATGGAGCGTGAAGAGGCCGCCTACTGGCTCGGCATGGCGATGCATCGCCGTCGCCCGCGCCGGGTTCTGACGGCGCTGCGAGTGCTGTTGACGGAACCACGGAGAGAGCGGCACCGATGAGGGCCGCTGCTACGAACCGGTGGCAGCGACGCCGCTGATGCCCGACTCGCCTGCCGGTTCGCCCCGCGTCGCACGGAACGTGGAGGCGTGGGTCCGGCACGCCGTCGCACCCTTCCAGGATGGACAAATTGACGCGGAGCGACCCGGCCCGCAGGTGTGACGGAGGAACGCCTGCCGGGGTCGAAAACCAGCGGTTTTCGCCGGGTCGCTCCCGTCTTTACCCCGACCCGACTCATGGATCCGGGTTGGTATCGGGATTCGGGATTTGGCCAATGAATACAGGCGGTCTCTGGTACGGCAGCTGTGACGGGGGCTGTGACTCCCCCTGTGACACCGGACTCAGGGCCAGTCACAGGCTGTCACGGCACTCACGCGGCTCCCGTGTCGTATCAGATGCCCGATGATCGGTTCTGTGATCCGGGTCGTCCAGCCGTTGCCAGGCGCGGTAGTGCGTCAGTTTGACTCTTCGGGGGCAATACTTCGTCCCCGGCTTCGGTCCCGGCTTCTGAGGCGCCGCCGCCGCCTCAACGACTCCCACGAGCCAGTCGAAGTCGTAGAGCGTGTCGGTCAGATCCGCCTCCATTGCCGGCGTGACCCGCAGCGTGCGGTGAATCCGGCACCAGTTGTACCAGACGAAGTAGAGCGCCAGCGCGTAGATGGGATTCTGGAGCTTCTTCGAGAAGGCGTTGGTCAGCCGCGTGAACCGGCGCATGCTCATCCGCATCGTCAGGTTGTGGCGCTCGACGTACGACGTGCTGATGTGGCCGGCGTCAGGCTCGCTCTGGACCGTCTTGACGCGGATGCCCTTGCACTCCGCCGGGCTGTACCGCTGCTCACCCTCGCGGTCGGCGCCGAACACCCTGATGAGCTGCGCGTAGTCAACGTCAGCGCCGAAGGCTTCCTGAACCGCGCCCTCGTAGAGCCTCAGACCGTCCGACGTGAGTTGCACGCGGGTCGTGATCGAGGCCGACGACAAGCGATCACGAGTGGGCGGCGCGATTTCGGCCGGTGCTACCGCCTACAGCGATCCGGCTGCCGGTCGACGGATGGCCCGCCGCGCTTCCGGTTCGACGACGAGGATGCTGCGGCGCGTCCGGAACGATGTGGCGGAGCTGGGCGGCGACTTCTTCGTGGTGGTCGGTGTGGACAGGTTCGAGATGCACGCCGAGGCGTACCGCTGCGCCGAGTAGAGCCATCTCGGCGGGACGTGCGTGAGCGAGTACGATGCCTCCTTAAGAGTCCCCCGACCGGAAGCGCATGGGCTCCCGGCCGGGGGCGTCAAGTTGTGGGGCCAACCACCGTCTCATCCTCATCGAGCCGGCCGCGTGACCGCTACTCCACGGTCCCATCCACGGGATCGGCAACGCCCCGCGGTTCCTGCAAGGCTCTCCAGTGGGAGACCTGCATCGCATCCGCAGGCGAGTAGCCACCGTCGCCGCGGGCAACTTCGGAGGTTCGGTTCCCGTCGGCATCGACGGTCCACGCCTCGAAGGTGAAGCGGTACTCCTCGGGTGCTTCCTCGTCTACCGCGAACCGGATCCGGAGAGTTCCACCGTTCCCCGGAACATCAAGCGTGGCGACCGAGAAGTCGTCCTCGATCGCTGGAACCGGACCATCTCCAGCGGCGAACGTCTCCAGAAGCATCTTCAGGGCGGCGACGATCTGTTCCAGCCTCACTGGAGTCTCCTTCCCCACGCGCAGGACCGCCCTTCCACGATGGCGCGGAGCGGGCCGACGCAGGCGGCACGCAGGACGGCCGGCACCGTGGCGGCATCGGGATCGCCGGGGTTGTCGAGCGCCGCACCGAGCAACTGGACGGCGACGGCTGCGCTCCAGCCTTCGGCGAACGCGCCGTATCTTCTGCCAGCCGGACTGCCAGCCGTTTCTGATGCGCTGAGCCGTTTTCTGACGTTTTCTGACGGGTTCTGCTCGCGATTCTCTCAATAAACACGGGATTTGTTGGACTTGCGGCGCGGAACTGAACCGATTACGAATCAGCTGCTCTACCAACTGAGCTACGCCGGCGTGACCCTGGAGGCGGCGGGTCGGCCTGACCAGGGACCTCTATTCTACCCCGGTTCCCTCCGTCGCGTGCGACGGGGGAACCGGGCCCCTATTGCATCGGCGAGAAGTCGGTCGGCTCCATGAAGGACGGACTCGACCGAGGCGGCGAGGCGGCCGTCGGCGTTGAGCTCCTCGTACGCCGCGGGCCACTCCGGGTTTTCGATGAACGCGCTCCAGCTCTGCTGCGCGGCCTCGCGGCTGTCGTGTTGCAGGATGTAGATCAGGGTGTCCTCGGAGCGCGGGGTGTCGGTCGGGAACCCAGTAGCCGACGTTCTTCATGTCGTGGCGCTCGAAGATGCGGGCGGCGTGGCCGCGGAACTCGTTCAGCAGCCCGTCCAACCGGCCCTCGTTGGCGGTGTGCCCTGCGGCCGCGGAGCGGCCGTCGGTGCAGCGGCGGCCGCCCGTGCACCGACGGAAGCGGCCCGACGGCCCTCTCCGTACCGCCGCGGCGGTTGCAGGGCGTCAGACGCCGCTCTATGATGCTCTGTTGCGCTCTCCGACGGCGGGAGCGCCGGGCAGTCCGACGCGCGGCACAGGCGGCGACGCCCGGCCGCAATCACTCGCATGTCGCAACCGACCAGTCAGCCGGCGCACGGCCGGATCGCCATCCGGGGCGCCCGCACGCACAACCTGCAGAACATCGACCTGACGCTCCCGAAGCGGCAGATCATCGTCGTCACCGGCGTGAGCGGCTCGGGGAAGTCGTCGCTGGCGTTCGACACCGTGTACGCGGAGGGGCAGCGGCGCTACGTCGAGTCGCTCTCCGCCTACGCCCGGCAGTTCCTCGAGCGGATGGAGAAGCCGGACGTCGACCGCATCGACGGCATCTGCCCGGCCATCGCGATCCGCCAGAAGAACAGCGTCCGCAACCCCCGCTCGACCGTCGGCACGACGACCGAGGTGCACGACTACCTGCGCCTGCTGTTCGCGCGGGTCGGCCGCACGATCTGCCGCGGCTGCGGCGAGGAGGTCGTGCGGGAGACCGCCGAGGTCGTCGCCCGGCGGCTCGCGGCGCGGCCGGACGGGACGCGGCTGTTGATCGGGTTCGATCTGCCGATCGGCGCGAAGTCGGCCGTGGCCGGCGCGGAGGGCAACGGCGGCGGATCGGATCCGGAGCAGGCGGCGCCCGGTCGGCGGGGCGCCGGGCGGCGCCCGGGGCGCGCCCGGTCGGCCGCCGCGGGCGGATCGCGGGGACG
>MKWU01003237.1_pt1 | contig 22060 bp, 24 predicted proteins | sample 809101 | NCBI WGS metagenome assembly MKWU01 (sample SAMN05860141, study PRJNA318959) | sponge metagenome | host: Aplysina aerophoba | place: Slovenia: Piran, Adriatic Sea, Gulf of Piran | collected 2013-05-07 | reverse complement strand
AGTCATGGGAAATCCCTGCGCATAGACACATAAACGTTTATGCACACATCATTACCGCATATTGGCTCGTGCCGTCAATTCCTTGTATTTGCACGAGAACGCATCGCATTGCTATGGGTGCTATGTTCTTGCTATGTTTTTGCTATGCGTGCTATGACTTTGCTATGATTTGATGCTCAATTGCTATCTTTTGCTATGACTTGCTATGGTTAGCGATGATTTTGCTATGTCATGTAGAACCACCCCCTCAGCAGGGGTAGAGACCACGTCGACTGATTGGGAGGAGAAGCGATGTCTGACGAGACGCAGAACGATGCCGGTATGGATGCGTATCGCAAGGTCTTGAAAGACCTGGAAAGAAGAAAAAGCGTCATCGACGCGGCCATTGCCGGGATGCTGGCGTTAATGGGAGAAAGTGAAACGGCGTTGCAGGCTTGTCTGCCGGCTGCCCTTTCCACTAGGCAAGAGCCCGGTCATGTCGAGTCCGATTCATTTGCCCATCTGACGTTAACCGAAGCCGCCCAACGCTATCTGGCGATGGCGAACCAGCCCCAATCCACTGCCGAAATTGCGGCAGCCCTTCAACAAAGAGGGTACCCCACCGAATCCCGTAATTTCAGAAATACCGTCAGGTCGGTCCTGGACCGGCACGCCAAAACCGTGGGGGACATCGTGAAAGTTCAAAAGAACTGGGGGTTGGCCGAGTGGTACCGGGACGGAGGCGAGGCAGGAGATTGATTGACAAGCAAAAGGGCAAGGCGTACGATAATTTGTTTAGAAAATAGCTAGGGGAGCCAGTTGGCTGAGAGTCTTTGTGACGAAGACAACCCTCAGGACCTGATCTGGGTAATTCCAGCGTAGGGAAGCGGACATATGCTGCCTTGTATGTGAGCCGCTCCCGGAAGTTGGAGAGCGGCTTTTTTATTGTCAGAGGTTCATTAGGAAAGGATTTCCGTATGGATAAGACTGAACTCCCTCAACCCTCTTCCGGGAACGGGAACAAGGGGCAGGCACCTCCTTCGGCCTTGACCACGACTCCACTGCCCGCCTCCAAGAAAGTGTACGTCAAAGGGGAGCAGGACGGCGTGGCCGTGCCCATGCGTGAAATTGTTCTTTCCTCCCCCAAGAAGGACAACGGCGCGTCCGCTGCATCTTCAATCGTCGTGTACGACACGTCCGGGCCTTATACCGATCCCTCGACGAGCATCGACATTCAACGCGGCCTTCCCCCGTTACGGCGTGATTGGATTCTGGCACGGCAGGACGTGGAAGCCTTACCCGACGTATCGTCAGAGTACGGACGACTGCGGGCCAATGATCCGACGCTCGACTCCCTGCGCTTTGGCCATATCCGCAAACCGCTCAGGGCAAAACCGGGGAAGAACGTCTCCCAATTGCATTATGCCCGTCGAGGCCTCGTCACCCCCGAAATGGAATATATTGCGATCCGGGAAACACAATGGCGGCAGGAAGCGCAAACCCCCACGAACGGCACGCTCCGCGGCGTGGACCAACATCCCGGCCAAGCCTGGGGGGCGACGCTTCCCCACACCATCACTCCGGAATTCGTTCGTGAGGAGGTGGCCCGCGGCCGCGCGATCATCCCGGCCAATATCAATCATCCGGAAATCGAGCCCATGATTATCGGCCGGAATTTTCTGGTGAAGATCAACGCCAACATCGGCAATTCCGCCGTCGTGTCGTCGATCGACGAGGAAGTCGAAAAAATGATCTGGGCCATCCGGTGGGGGTCCGATACGGTCATGGACCTGTCGACCGGCAAGAACATTCATGAGACCCGGGAATGGATCATTCGCAATTCCCCCGTCCCCATCGGGACCGTCCCCATTTACCAGGCGCTGGAAAAAGTCGGCGGGAAAGCCGAAGACCTGACGTGGGAACTCTATCGCGACACGCTGATCGAGCAGGCTGAACAGGGGGTTGATTATTTCACCATCCACGCCGGCGTCAAGTTGTCGTACGTCCCCCTGACCGCGAACCGCATGACCGGCATTGTGTCACGGGGCGGGTCCATTCACGCCAAATGGTGTCTCGCGCATCGCCGGGAAAATTTTGCGTATACCCACTTCGAGGAAATTTGCGAGATCATGAAGGCGTATGACGTCTCCTTCAGCCTGGGCGACGGGTTGCGTCCCGGCTCGATTGCCGATGCCAACGACAAGGCGCAGTTTGCCGAGCTCGAGACGTTGGGAGAATTGACCAAGCTGGCCTGGGCGCACGACGTCCAAGTCATGATCGAAGGGCCGGGCCACGTGCCCATGCACATGATCCACGAAAACATGGAACGGCAATTGGAGGCGTGCCACGAGGCCCCGTTCTACACCCTGGGCCCTCTCACCACCGACGTGGCACCCGGGTATGACCACATTACGTCGGGAATCGGAGCGGCCATGATCGGCTGGTATGGGTGCGCCATGCTGTGCTACGTCACGCCCAAAGAACACCTCGGTCTGCCAACGAAAGAAGACGTCAAAGACGGAGTCATTACGTACAAAATCGCCGCGCATGCCGCGGACTTGGCCAAAGGACACCCGGGGGCCCAACGCCGTGACAACGCGTTATCACAAGCCCGGTTCGAGTTCCGGTGGGAGGATCAATTCAATCTCTCGCTGGATCCCGACACGGCTCGCGAATATCACGACGCCACGCTTCCCGACCAGGCCGCGAAGGGCGCCCATTTCTGCTCGATGTGCGGCCCCCAGTTCTGTTCGATGAAAATCACGCAGGACGTCCGCGATTATGCCGATCAGCTCCAAATGGCTGAACAGCAAGCCCTGGAAGCCGGGCTTCAGGAAAAAGCCGACGAGTTTCGAAAAACCGGCGGGGAACTGTATGTGCAACCCGAAAAGCCGTAACCAACGGAAGCATGGGCCTTGCTCCCTCACCCTGACTCTGTCCCTCACCCTGACCCTCTCCCAGAGGGAGAGGGCATTATAGAGGGCAACATAGGAATGTCTGCCATGGATAACCTCCAGCCGGCGCCGCTTCGTGAACGGGACGTAACCCGCCACATCGCGCGCGAATTCTATAAAGAGTTCGATCAACTCATTGAAAGTGACGTGATTATCGTGGGAGGCGGGCCTTCCGGTCTGGTCTGCGCCCATGACCTGGCGACACAAGGATTTCGCACCCTGTTGATCGAACAGAGTCTCGCACTCGGCGGAGGGTTCTGGTCCGGCGGGTACCTCATGAATAAAGCCACCCTGTGCGAACCCGCCCACTCCATCCTCGAGAACATGGGCGTCCCCTGTAAACCCGTGAAGGACTGCGCGGGCATGCGGATCGTGGACCCTCCACACGCGACCGCCCGCCTCATTGCCTCGGCGTATGAAGCCGGGGCGAAGGTGCTGAACCTGACCAGGGTGGTGGACTTGATCCTTCACGGCGAAGGCGTGCTCGAAGGCGTCGTGGTCAATAACACGACCGCGGAGATGGCAGGCCACGACATGATCCACGTCGATCCGATCGCCCTCGAGTCGCGCGTCGTGGTCGATGCCACCGGACATGACGCGGTCGTGGTCGGATTACTCAACCAGCGCGGGCTCTATGCCACGGTCCCGGGGAACGGCGCCATGTGGGTTGCACGTTCAGAGGCCATGGTTGTAGATAATACGCGTGAGGTCTTCCCGAACTGTTTCGTGACGGGATTGGCCGTGGCTGCAGTGGATGGCTCTCCCCGTATGGGCCCGGCGTTCGGGTCGATGCTGTTATCCGGGAGACGCGCCGCCGACCTCGTTCGTCACAAGTTGAAGGGTGAGTAGGGGTAGTATGGGTGAGGGGGCCTGTTCCCCCCACCGCAGCAGCCGGCGACTGTCGGCTTGGCTGCTTGTGACTCCCCCTCAAGGGGAGAGTGATAGACAATGAACCAGCAGGATTTTATTCAACAGGGTGAAGGGCGGGAAGAGGACAAGCTGACCGCCTGGAATTTATTCCAGCAGGCCTACGATTGCCAGATGAACGGCAAGCTGGATGACGCCGTCAAACTCTACCAGAATTCCATTGACCACTTTCCGACGGCCGAAGCGTATACCTTCCTCGGATGGACCTACAGCTTTATGGGTCAATTGGACGAAGCCATTCAAGAATGTCATCGGGCCATCAGGACGGACCCGGATTTCGGGAATCCATATAATGACATCGGGGCCTATCTCATCGAACTGAACCGGTTGGATGAAGCGATCCCGTGGCTCGAACGCGCCACCATAGCCAAACGGTACGAAAGTCCGGCCTTCCCGCACATGAACCTGGGACGCGTCTATGAACGAAAAGGCGACTGGACGCGCGCCATCGAATCGTACAAAACCGCCGTGACGCTCAATGCCAATTATGCGCCGGCGAAGCGCGCGATGATGCGGCTCGTGAGTCTAATGAATTAGGACACCCCTGGGGGTTGATCACAAGAAAGGTGGGACTCGTGGAACACGAAAAAGTCGTTCTCGTTGGTGTGACCGATATTTTTTTCTATACGAAGATTCGGGATGCCTTTAAGCCCGCCGGCTATGGGCTCAAGCGGGTCAAGTCTCCGGATGAGATCCTCGAAAAGGCCAAGGCCCATGCCCCGACGGCTATTGTGCTGAATATGAACGACCCCGGGCTCGATGCCGCCACCATGCTGAAAACCGCAAAAAGCGAGACGGTATCGAACCATATCCCGGTCCTGGCGTTTGCCAATCACGAAGAAGTCGACACGTGGCGTCAGGCCAAGGAACTCGGTATCGACAAAATCGTCTCACGCAATGAATTTTCCGCCAGGACCCTGGCCCTCCTCCAGGAAGTGACACAACCCCCGGCATGAAACAGTCTTCCCTTCATACCACCCATCAGCAACTGGGAGCCCACTTCGGTCCCGCCGGGGAATGGGAGATGCCGATCCATTATGGCGACCCCATTGCCGAACATCACGCCGTCAGAACGGGAGTGGGAATCGCCGATGTCTCTCACCGCGGCCTACTGCACGTCACGGGAGAGGACCGCGTCACCTGGCTGCAAAGTATTATCAGTAACGACCTTCTGCCGCTCCAATCCGGCGACTGGTTGTATTCGAGTTTCATGTCGCACAAAGGCAAGATTTTGAGCTACTTCCGGGTCTATCGGCTTGAGGAATCTCTGGTCGTGGAGGACGTGGGCGAATCAGGCGCCGTCACCTACGACACCTTTCGCAAGTTTCTGCTCTACGGCACCAAAGCCAAGATGAAGAACGGCGAAGACACCTGGGGCATTATTCTGGTCAGCGGCCCCAAGGCCCCACTCCTTATCCGGCACGCGTTGGATGTCGACATCAGCGGTTTGAAACAGGGGGGCTTCCTGACCCACGACCTGAATGGGCAGCCGGCCCTGATCGCCACCACCCAGGAAACCGGTGAACGGGACGTTGAACTGCTGATGCCGAATGAGGCCATGGACCAGGCTTGGAGCCGGTTGTGGGAGGCCGGGGAAGCCGTTGGCCTCCGAGCGTTCGGTACGGCAGCACGGGAATCCCTGCGAATCGAAGCGGGCATCCCAAAACTGGGACCGGATTTGAATGAACGCATCGTCCCGCCCGAAGCCAACCTCGAAGGAAAGGCCTTCAGCCTGAGTAAAGGGTGCTATCCCGGCCAGGAAGTCGTCGCGCGCATGGACACGTACGGGACAGTCAAACGGCGGCTGGTGGGCCTGGTGATCGATTCCCCGGAGGCACCGATTCCTTCACCCGATGCCAAAGTCTTCAGCGAAGATCGAGAGGTTGGGTGGGTCAGCAGCGCGATTCACTCGCCGACCCTGAACAAGACCCTGGCCTTGGCGTTTCCGTTGCGGGACTTTACCGCCCCGGGCACCGCCCTCGACGTGGACGTCAACGGACAACGCCTTCCCTGCGTCGTACAGACCCTTCCGTTTTATCACGCGTAGGGGCAGACCTGCGTGTCTGCCCATGTTCGTCGTATCAGTTTCGCCAGTCTCTATTCTCAATAGATCCCCCACTAAAAACTAGGGACAAGCTTGAGGAAGAGTCACGGCAGCCAAACCTTCAGGCACCGGCTGCCGTGGTGGGGGTTGCCGCTTCCAACCAAGCGAAGTACTAAAAGTAGCAAACCTCATACACGGGCTTGCAACCTGCACGGCAAGACATGAAAATGGGGTACTTTGAGAGTATTTTCATGCCATGAGAACAGGAAGTGGCAGAGGTCAAGGTCGAGGGGCACTCGAAGAAGATGAGACTTTCACTATAAGTTAAAGCTTGGAGGGACATACAATGACGGAACAAATAACCGTGTCGGTCGATTCTGATGTGGCTAACCGCTACCGTTCGGCTTCGAACCAAGAGCATCGCAAACTGGATTTGCTTATCAATTTGCGCTTGCGTGATGTCACAGAGTCCGAGAAATCGCTTCGGGACACCATGCTGGAGATCAGCCGGAACGCGCAACAGCGCGGCCTGACCCCGGAAATCTTGCGGTCTCTCCTTGATGAAGAATGACCCACTTCGTCTTCGATACGAACGTTCTTGTCAGTGCGTTACTCTTTAACGATTCCGGGCCGGGGCGGGCGTTCTTTCGGGCTTTACATTATGGAACGATTTTGATTTTCCAGCCATTGGTAAAAGAGGCAGGGGCTGCCCATGTTCGTCGTGTTGGTTTCAGCATTCCCGGCTTGATCTAACTCCACGGGTAAGTTATCGTTCTCAACGAGAGGATCCTATTCTTCTGCGTCGTAGATTGGTGGGTGAAGATGAAAGCCAAGATTGATTGTATAGATGTGACGTATGACGTGAAATTTGCCACCCCGGCATTTGATCTCCCGAGCAACAATACAAGCGTGCTCAAGGCTTTCTACGAGACGATTCATCCTCGGTTTAGGATCAACACGCGTGACATGCACGTAGCAGAAGGCAACTTGCTTGCGGATGCGCGCGTTCACGTTACCTTGTTCAACGGTAATGGCGTTATCAATATCTCCGTGGACAAAATGGCTCTTTTTTTCAATGACTTGGAAACGAAAAAAGATTTAAAAATCTGTAAAGACTGTATCTCGCTGTGCGAGGAGGCGCTACAAAAGTCGTTACCGAACGTGCCAGTCCGCACGGTTGTCATTGAACCCAGGTTATTTCTGGAACTGAACGACGAACAAGAAGATGCCGGCAACTATCTGTCACGACTGCAAGCGTCCAACATCCATCTCGACCTGAGTCAATTCGGCAGCGCCGTTGAGCATACTGAAGTGAATCTGGAAGTCGAGAATTTCGAGGAGGGATGGCGTGCTTTCTTGCACGCATTCCGTGACCGGACAAAGCCGTCGTCCCTGATTCTTTCTTGTCAGGCTATCTACCGCGCGGACGGAACGGTGCGCGGCATCGAAAACCGTGCGAAGCACTTGGAACGATTGTTAAAGGCGTTTCTCGACAGCATCGGCATGGAAACAGAATGTTTGACAGAATGAAACGGGAAAAAACTCTTGCTTGAAACTCTCAAACCGAGACAAAGCCAGCTTGAAGATCAGAGACTACGACCGTCGGTTGATACCAAGCATGGGTCGTTCATGGAACGTAGTGGGCTTGCATCTGAAAAAAAAGGTTCGTCCCGCATAGATCAATCTGACTTCTATTTCAAACAACGGGAATTTCCTTCTGAAGTGGGGCAATCCGGTAACGGCGGGGCACAAAAGGCTACCGCTCGTACTGAAGCAGGGTCGGCAGAAGCAACAACCTACCGCGGCAGAATCACCGGTCCGGTCCAGTTCGTCAACAAACTTCTCGCCACGTGGCATTTACCACCGGAATCAGCCTGTGTCCTGCTTGGATTCGAGCCATCTCGGTTGACTTACGTGAATGATGTACTTCAAGGGTATGAAACCCTTACCGGACGGGATGCAAAAGATCGAATCGCCCATCTCTTTCAAATTCGAAGGTTGTTGTCCGCGCTCTTTCGAGACGAGGCTGTGGAAAACGAGTGGCTGAGAGAACCTCACGACACCTTGAATGGCAAGGTGCCGATGGATCTACTACGGGAAGGTTCAATGGAGAATCTACTCCTGGTGAGAGAGTACGTTGAGCTAGTGACGGGAAGGTAAGCTTGCTTGTATCGATCGCTACTAAATCGCTGCAGACAAACGTGTTCAGATTAGCGACTCCGCTACAAGACGCAGACTTTCTTCGTACACAAGGATTTGATGACGAGAACGTCGATGAGATGTTCGATTTGTTGGCATCTCGCGGCATTTCTGACAATCCTGAAGAACTGTGCGACGAACCGTTCAGACCTAAGCCGCAACTTCAGAACGCTGAACATCGCACTCGTTTCTCGGATGGCTCTTTTCCCATCTTTTACAGTTCCCTGGAGCCCGAGACGGCTGAAGCTGAACGTAAATATTGGTTTCAGAAATTTGCGGGCCAACCCACTAACCCTCGTACCGCCTACTATTCCCGCTTCTCATGCCGCTTTGACGGATCGACAAAGGATTTGAGGCCGCTACATAAAGACTGGCCTAGCCTCACTCATGACAGCGACTACGGCTTCTGCAACAGGTTGGGGAACGAGGCTGTGGCATCTGGTCTCGATGGGCTACTCACGCCATCCGCGCGAAGACTTAATGGAACAAACCTTCCGGTGTTCAAACGACACGCCGTCAGCAATCCCGTGGTCCACGCCCTTGTGGCAATGACGCTGGACCCTTCGAGCGGAGAGGTTGCCCTCCACGAAAAAGGCGTAGAAGACTCCTGAAGCAAAATAGCGGAGTCTACGCTCTCAAAAGAATAATCGTTGAAAAGCCCTTATTCCGGATGGCGGGCTGACGAAAGCTTTTCGGCGACGGCCATGATGCTGGCGCGCTGCTCGTCATTCAATCCCAACAAAATATGCGCTTCATCCCCATGCTGGAGCCGCAAACTCAAAAAGGAAATTTCTTCGCGTTTTTCCTCATCTTTATAAATGCCGTCAATGGCCTGGAATTTGTTCAGATCGGCAGCGGAAAAAATATCATAACGAAAATATTGATCGCCGATGACCATGTCATAGACCACGTTCCCCTCCGTCACGGCGATGGCATTGAAGTGGCCTTGGTCTTCATACCCTTCCGGCAAATATTGGTTAATGTGCAAGAGGGGGACGGTCCGGTTTCCCAGGACCGACGTCATTTTGTTCTCCAAGGCTTCATAATCGATCTGCAAAGCGCGTTCGTCCGGTCCGGTCGCCGCCAGGGCCGCCGCTTTCACTTGTTCAAAGACTTCTTTCGCTGTTGCCACAAGTCACTCTCCTTTCTCAAACCGTTCAAAATGGCTTTTTCACCCGAATCAAACCGGCTACGATAGCCAGACCGTCAACAAGAATGCAAGTAGGGCACAACAAACGTTGCTCCGCGCATCGGCACACCGTTGCACGGCCGCGTGGCGGTTAGGCATACTGGAGCATAGGAGCAGATCAACGTGTCTGCCCAACTCACGAAGGAGTCAACCGCATGATTGCTCAATCTTGTATGATCGAAGGCTGTACGAACCAAGGCTATGCCCCGTCCGGAACGGGCACCGTGTGCAAAGACCATTTTGCCGACTTTGTGACCTGGCGGCGCAAAAAGGGCGGCAAAGGGATGTTCCGCAAATATACCGGCATGACGATGGTGGAACGGGATGTGATCGTCGAAGAATGGCAGGCTACTCTCGCCACCCCGCACTAAATCGTGGATCAGGACAAACACGCCGGTTCGCCCCTACAGGAAATCATCCTGCCGATAGCCGGGGAACAACGATCGTTGTTCTCTTCTCTATTCCATTAACAGGGAGCCGTGATGATGGATGATCTTCCAGCTTTCATCCATGCGTTCAAACAGATTGGTCGCGACCACTCGGCTGTTTTGGGTGGAATCCGCGTGCCGGCTCGTAATATTTTCCGTACAAATCACCCAGGCCACGTCACCGGCGACCTGGACCTGCAATTCCGTGAGGGAAAACCCCATGGAAAACACGTTATTGAAAATTACGACCCAGGAATCTCGAACCATCGGCCAGCCGATCTTCATACTCCAGCCCGGATGGATGCACGTCACGTATTCCTGGTGCGCCCACACCTTGTCCATTTCCCCGATGTCCAGACTCTCAAAGGCCCGATAAAACGACTCGTTGGCTAACGTCACTTCCTCGATTCGCTCTTTCAGCATTCGGCGCTACCTTTCTTCACCATTCGACACGTTCCGTTTTTCCCCTCACCCCAGCCCTCTCCCGCACGGGGCGAGGGAGTGGATAGCATGTCTCCTCTCCCTTGATGGGAGAGGATGAAGGTGAGGGTGAGGGAAGGGTCACCCCGTGCCGTCCCGACAGTCATCATCCCATTCGAGCGACGTTTGAGCAAGCATCGGCCATGGAAGCGCTCAGGTCTGTGAGGAGCGGTTGACCAACCAGACGCCGCCCAACACGAATCCGATGCCAAGCACTTTGATCAGATCCAGGGATTCACCCAGAACGACGAAAGATAAGACGAGCGCGGACACGGGAATCAAATTGGTAAACACCCCGGCACGGGAAGGTCCGATACCGGATACCCCATAGAGCCAGGCTTGCTGGCCGAGTGCGGTGGCAAAGACGATGACGTACACCAACGCCGCCCAACCGGAGGGGGGAATACTCCCGATACCCGCCTCCAACACCAGGGGGTCCAGCCACAGCAACGGCACTTGAAGGACGATGGAGATGAAGAGCGTCGTCCAATTCACCGTCAACGGCGACAGCCCCTCCATCATCCACCGGCTCCCGATGGTATACAGGGCCCAGCTGACCAAAGCCAGCACCACCAGCCCGCCGCCCAGCACAGGATTCGCGCCGCCATCGGCCGTGACATTGCCACCCGACACCAACGCCACTCCCATGAACGACACCGCGCACCCGACCCAAACTTGACGAAACGGGATATCCCGCAACATCAATGAGGAAAGAAAGGCCGTAATGGCCGGGCTGGCCCCGATAATCACGCCGGCTGCTCCGGCCCCGATGTGCTGAAGCCCATACAAGATCAGCAGGTGATTGCCGAGCACGGCGAGCCCCAGGGCCGTGAGCACCCCGAGATCCCGTACGGTCAAACGCGTCTTGGACTGTTCCTGCCACCACCACAACGGCACAAGAATACCCAACGCGCCAAGTCCGCGAAACACCGACACTTCCACGGCGGAGAAGGCGCCCAACGCCACTTTCTGTGCCACCACCGACCCGCCCCACACGACCGAGGCGGTGATTAATGCGGCATAAGCCGCTGATTGTGTGGGCTTATTCAATACTCGCCTCGCGAAGGCGTTTCTCTGTACAATATTTCTCGGTCCGCTCCGGTCGCTCAGACACGGAGAAACATGTTCCTGTCGTCTTCCTACGAATCAGGCATGAGTCACGATCGTTCCCTGACCTCATCGTTCTCCCCATCTTCTTTCTTTGGGAACTGTCTCGAGGGCGAGCCTCTTCTACCGGCGGGTCATATCCACGTGTGGCGCGTGATTGTAGACATATCCTTGGACCGTCTTCAAGTGTATCAAGAAACCCTGAGTCCGGACGAACAAGAACGCGAGCAACGTTTTAAAAGCCCCCAACACCGCCAACGCTTTGCGGCCGCGCGGGGCATCCTGCGACAGATCCTCGCTCGTTACCTGCGGATTGCTCCCCGGGACATCCGTTTTCAATCAGGTCCCTTTGGGAAACCGCTTTTGCAAGCCCCGGTGGATCAACCTCTTCACTTCAACGTGTCTCATTCCCAACAGTTGGCGGTGTATGCCGTGTCCCGCGATTTGGAAGTCGGCATCGATCTTGAGGGAGAACGGGATTCCCTAGACTATGCGGAACTGGCCGAACGCATTTGCAGCGCTGATGAACTCACGGCTTTCCGGAAGCTCCCTCCCGCAGACCAACGGGCGGCATTCTTCCGTTGTTGGACCCGCAAAGAGGCTTTTGTCAAAGCCATTGGAAAAGGATTTTCCTTTCCTCTAAAAAATGTGACGGTGTCGTTTACCGATGACGCACCGCCGCGAATCCTCAGCATTCAGGAACAGTCCCCTCATACTTGGTCCCTTTTCGATCTCCCCCTGGGGCCAGATTTCCGGGGCGCATTGGCGGTCGCGGGGAAGCCCTCCTGTATCCAGGGTTGGGACTATCAACTTGAAGAGTGACGGACCGCCGGAGAAGCTTCGTCCCGGGCGCGTGTCGTTTTCAGATCCGCGACAGGAGTGCAACCACGGCTACAGCCCGTGAGGACAACAGTCCAAATGGCTTAGGGCCATAGGCCTTCTGTCCCGTTGACTCGCTACTCACGGGGGGCCTAGAATATGTACTCTACATTGCTGAGGGATCAAAGACTCTTGCTGGTTCGATAAAGGAGGAATTTATGGCGTTATTGATAACCGAAGAATGTATTAATTGCGGAGCATGTTTACCGGAATGCCCGAATGAGGCCATCTTCGAAACCCGGAGTGCCGCGGAAGAAAAAGGGTATGCGGTGGGTGAAGGACAAGGCGAGGGGGATACGGTGTACGTGATTACCCACGAACGCTGCACTGAGTGCGTCGGGCATTTTGATGAACCGCAATGCGCCGCCGTCTGTCCGGTCGATGACTGTTGCATTTCCGACCCGGAAATCCCCGAAACCACCGATGTCTTGCTCGAAAAAGCGAGAACCTTGAACCCTGATAAAGAAATTGACCCTGAGAAAGTCTGGAGCGGCGTACGAAATTAAGTTGACAACGCCCCGTCTCCATACGAAGACGGGGCGTTGAGTTTTCCCCCTCGCGCAAAATCTTCCGGCCTCCTTGCCGTTACACTTTCTCGAAATCCGCAATTCGCACGGAAACAAATTTTGAAACGCCGGGCTCTTCCATAGTCACCCCGAACAGGGAATCGGCGACTTCCATCGTGCGTTTATTGTGCGTGATCACGAGAAACTGCGACAGCGGGGTGAGTTGAGGCAGGAATCGAGCAAACCGGACCACGTTCGGTTCATCCAATGGGGCATCGACCTCGTCCAAAATACAAAACGGCGACGGCTTCGTCAGAAAACTGGCAAACAGCAAGGCCAACACGGTCAAGGTTTTTTCCCCGCCGGATAACATCGTCAGATTTCTGAGACGTTTCCCGGGAGGCTGCGCAATAATATCGACGCCGGGATCCAGCCCCAGCTTTTCCTCTTCGTCTTCCGTGTCCGGCTGCACCAAGACCAACTCCGCCTGTCCTCCGGCAAAAAAGGCCGAAAAGACTTCTCCGAACTTTTCCTGAATAGCTTCAAAGGTCTGCTGAAACATTCGATTCGTCGTTCGATTGAGGCGTTCGATGATTTCTTGAAGCGAGCGTATCGATTCCGACAAATCCTCTTCCTGTTCGTGGAGAAACCGATAGCGCTCTTCCAATTCCCGATGCTCGTCAATTGCGGCCAAATTCAACGCCCCCATGCGATCCATCCTGGTCCGGATGATCTGCAACCGTTCCTTCCAGGTCTCCGGCCCTTCACCCTCAGCCCCTTGCGAAACGTCCGTCTGCGGCAAGCCTGCTCCACTTGTCTCCACGGGCTCCCCGTAGGTGCCGGTCAGGGCTTCCTCGATGGTTTGCATTCGCGTCCGGATTTCGGCGAGATGGACGTCCGAGTCCCGCCGCGTGTCCCTGGTCGAAGCGCACTGTTTTCGACTTTCATTGAGACCCTGTTCATATTCCCGAGTCCGTGCAAGGCCGCTCGTATGTCGCTCTTCGACCTCACGAAGCTCACCTTGCAGGCTCGTCTTCCTGGCATCCAATTCCTGAAACACCGCATCCGCTCGCCGGCGTTCCTGCTGGCTCTGTCCGGCTTGCACTTGAAGGGACTCGCTCTGCTCGGCAAGACTCTGCAGCCGTGCCCGCCGGCTCCGGTCTTCCTCCTGTAACCGGTCCAAATCCGCCCGGGCCCGTTCATGACGTTCCCGATACGTGGTCAGGGTCAACCGCGTCTCCGTCAACCGGTCATAGAGCACCCGTATCGCTTCGTCCAGCCCCTGAAGTTGCGTGGTCAACTCCGCCAGCCGTTGTTCTTCTTCGCCGTGTTGCTTCCCGATCTCTTCGAGCCGCGTTTGAGCCAGGCGTTCATTCTCTCGAATCCGAGTGAGTTCCTCCTGACACGAATCGAGTTCCGTTTGATTCGCATTCAACCGTTGCTCCATCTCCTGTAGGCGGCTCGCAAGAACGGAGCGTTCCTGCTCCACCACGAGTTGCTTCATTTCGGACTCTTTCAGGGAAGCGTCAAGGGTGTGGAGTTGCTGCTTGTTCGTCTCGAACTGTTCCTGCACCGTCCGGCGTTGACCGTCAAAACCGGCAATGCGCTGGCTCATCGAGGACAGGCCCTGCTCCAACGAATGCACTTCACGCCGTCGTTGTAGCAGCCCGCTTGCCTCACCGGTGGAACCGCCGGTCACGATGCCCCGGGGATCGATGACTTCTCCGGTTCGCGTCACCAGCAGCAAGAACCCAAGATCGGATTGAGAGACGTGTTGGATCGCCGACAGACCATGTTCGAGGGTATCCACCAGCACCACTCGACTCAACAGACACTGCAACACACCCTGAAGATCTTCGGGGACGGAAATCAGGTCGACCGCCCTGCCCAACACGCCTGGCACTTTTTCCAAAGCAGGCCACGACGAAAAGGACGGCCCGGCTGAGGAAACAAGAGGCTGCGCAGTCACAAAGGTCCCACGACCCCACCCATGTTCCGTGACAAACTCCAGCGCTTGCAGAACGTCATCAACCCCGTGCACGACCCAGGCGCGAATATGCTCGCCTAAGGCCGCCTCGATCGCGACTTCATATTCTTGCGGAACCGTCAACCGTTCAGCGAACACTTCCTTGACACCCTGACACACCCGTCGTAAGGAGGGATCGTTTCCTTCCTGGTCTTGCCGATACCCCAACTCTTCCTGAAGCACGGCTTCCAAGGCCCGCAGCCGCGATTCGGCGGCCGCACGGTTGGTTTGTTCCTCAATTCGTTGTTCATCGACCTCTCGAAGCCGTCCTTCGAGTTCCAACGTCGCGACCGACAGGGTTTCGTGCTTTTCACGATCGACGGCCAAGTGTTGGGTGACTTGCTGTAAGAGCACGTTTTGCCCGGCCAGGGTCGACTCGGCGCGTTCGCGTTCCTGCCGGCAATGGGTTTGATCGTCCTGAATGTCCTGGAGGCGACTCGCCAGTTCCCCTTGCTTGGCATCGAAATTGGACAATTGAGCTTCGGTTTGCGAACGCTCGACGGCAAGGTCGAACAGGCGTTGCCGGCTTTGCTCGGTCCGGGTTTGCAGCGACATCCGGCGCTCACCTTGTTGCTGCTCTTCCATCTCCAATTCCTTCAACTGTCCGGTCACCTCCACCATGTCTCCTTCAGAGCGCTGAACCTGCTCCTTAATGCTCTCGATGCTCGTCGCGGCTTGCTCGATGACCGTGACGAGGCGAGTCTGTTCTTCCAACGCCTGCGTTCGTTGCTGGTCAAACAAGTCGGCGCGATTCCGCTCGACTTCCATGGTCGTGAGCGCCTGCCCGATGCCCTGTTCCAATTGTCGAAGCTCGTCCTGCATGTGTCCGACGAATTCCCCGTCACGGAGAAGCGCCGATTTGGCTTCCTCATACGACGCCATCAGGCGGGCTTCCTCGGCCAAGAGTTCAGCTTCGCGCGACTCCAACCGGGCGAGTTCGGATTCAACATGCGTCCGCTGATGATGCAGGTCTTCAAAATCGTGTTTCAGGAGCAGGATTTCGATGGCGCGCGCTTCTTCCTTGAGCTTCCGATAGTGCTCGGCCTGTTGCGCCTGGCGTTTTAAGGTCCGCAACTGTTTTTCTACTTCGGCAATAATGTCTCGGACGCGAGTCAGGTTCTGGTTCGTGGTTTTGAGTTTGTTCAGCGCTTCCGTCTTTTGTTTTTTGAAGCGACCGATTCCCGCGGCTTCCTCGATGAACGTCCGGCGATCCTGAGGAGACCCGGAGAGGATTTGATCGATATTGCCCTGTTCGATCACCGTATGTCCCTTGGTGCCGGCTCTCGCTTCCAAAAACAGGCCGCGTATATCTTTCAGCCGGCAAGGGATTTTATTGATGGAATATTCGCTTTCCCCGTCACGGTACAACCGGCGTGTGACCATCAATTCCTTGTTTCCAGGCAACGCCTCCATCACACCGGCCAGGGACTCGAGTTCCTGATTCGTCACGTCGCTGACGACCAGCGAAACTTCCGCCATACTCAATGGCTTACGGGATTCCGTCCCATTGAAAATGACGTCTTCCATGCGTTCGCTTCGCAACGCTTTGGTGCTTTGCTCACCCAAAACCCATAAAATGGCATCGACGACGTTGCTTTTCCCTACTCCGTTAGGCCCCACCACCGCAGTAATGCCTTGGGGAAAGTCGAGTCGAGCTTCGGGAAAGGATTTGAATCCGGAAACGAGGAGGGATTTCAACTTCATGAGAAACTCTCAGAGAGGTGGGTGATGGGGCAAACGGACTCGTGCCTCAACTGTACCACAGAAGACAAAAAAATCAAGGATTTTACACTAAATAATGTGGTGGTGATGAAATTTCTGTGTATATATTGTGTGTTTACGTGTATATGCTGTGGGCTACCTGTAGATACGGAAACCGGACTAGCCCGCATTCCTCACCAGGCTCCGTCGCGAGGGCATCGAGACGCCGTTGTGCTTGGGCGCACGGACTACGAGACGCTGAAGGGGCATAGTTGAACACTATGTCGAAGGGGCTTGCGGGAGTACGCCCCGGCACAGCGAGTGGACCGGCGCCTGCAGCAGGAGGTTGGTGAGAAATGCGGGCTAGACGAGGGCTCTTTCGTTTCGCTTTTGTCCGGGCATCATCAATTCTTTGGGAAGCAGAAATTCGATGTCTTCCTCAACGACTGTGAGCTCTTCGACCTCCTCGGCCCCGACTCCTTTGAGGTACGCGACCACTTCACTGACGAGAATCTCCGGTGCAGAGGCTCCGGCCGTGACCCCAATGGCTTCCACGCCCTTGAGCCATTCAAGCTTGACGTCCTGGTAGGAATCAATGAGATAGGCAGGGACCTCGAATCGTTCGGCCAATTCACGAAGCCTGTTGGAGTTTGAACTGTTGGGAGACCCGATAACCAAGATCAATTCGACGAATTTGGCCAGCTCTTTGACGGCATTTTGCCGATTCTGCGTGGCATAACAAATATCTTCCTGATGCGGGCCTTTGATGCCGGGGAAACGCCGGTTGAGCGCTTCGACGATTTCACTGCATTCATCCACGCTCAACGTCGTTTGCGTCACGTAGGACAGGTGTTCTTGATTTTCGACCTCGAGCGTTTCCACGTCTTTGACCGAAGACACCAGATGAAATTTATCCGGAACCTGTCCCAGGGTTCCGACCACCTCGGGATGGTCGGCATGACCGATGAGAATGAGCTCGTAATTATTGTTGTAATCGCGATTGACTTCATTGTGAACTTTAATCACCAGGGGGCAGGTCGCATCGATGACTTTCAGATTGCGCCGCCGCGCCTCTTCCCATACCTGTTGGGCCACTCCATGGGCGCTGAAAATCACCAGCGCGCCGTCCGGGACTTCATCCAGTTCCTCTACGAACACCGCTCCCCGTTTGCGAAGAGAGTTGACGACGTGCCGGCTGTGCACGATTTCATGTCGCACGTAAATCGGAGCGCCGTAGCGCTTCAGCGACATTTCCACGATCTCGATGGCCCGGTCGACGCCGGCGCAAAACCCACGTGGATTAGCCAAATAAATCTTTTTCACGACGACCCCCTAAGGTCTGTGGAAACTGTGGAAAAACCGGCTGGTGGATGATGCTCGTGCCCCACATGGCATACCCGTGAAAACCCATTTCACATTATGACAGAAATTGAAGATTCGTCAACTCAGGAATGGCCCTGCCCGTCAAAGCTCCTTACCAGCGAATCAAGGCGGTTCCCCACGTCAATCCTCCGCCAAACGCTCCAAGAAGAATGAGATCGCCTTCCCGAAATTTTCCCTGCCGGTACGCCCAATCCACGGCCATCGGCAAAGAGGCCGACGACGTGTTGCCGACCTGATCCACGATAGAGACCAATTGGTCCTGGCGCACGCCCAACCGTTTCGCAATGGTGTGCAGCATACGGCCATTAGCCTGGTGCGTAATCACTTGCTTCACCTCGGACAAGTTCGTGTGGGTCTCATGCAGGATCGTCCTGACCGCTTCAGTCAACCGTTTGACGGCCACGCGATAGACCGCCCCACCCTGCAATCGAATACTGTGTTGATGACCTCGAATCGTTTCCCGGCTCATGGGGTGCCTCGATCCGCCCGCAGGAATCGTGATCAGATCATGGCAGGCTCCCTCCGAATAGAGTTGAATAGCCATGATCCCCGCAGCCGTATGACGACTCGACGATTCTTCCCGGGTCACCACCGCCGCCCCGGCGCCGTCGCCAAAGAGTAGGCCGCTCGCCGGCTGGGACACGTGGAGAAAGCGGGATTTGACCTCGGCCGCCACCACCAGACAGTTTCGAAACTGCCCTGACCGGATAAAGGCATCGGCCATGGATAAGCCGTAAAGAAATCCACTGCACGATGCCGCAAGATCAAAGGCCGCAACGCGGCGCGTGCCCAGCCGTTCCTGGAGCGCACAGGCCGTGGAGGGAAACGGGGTATCCGGAGAAGTGGTCGATACCAGGATGGCGTCCATCGCTTCACTCGACAGGCCCGAGGACTCCAGGGCTTGTCGAGCCGCGCGCTCGGCCAGGTGCGAACAGGTTTCGTCGGCTTCACTCCAATACCGGGCCCGTATTCCGGTGACCCGAAAGACGTCCTGATCGTGAAGGGCAAATGTCGTCGACACCTCCTCATTGGTCACTCGCCGTGCCGGAACGTACGAACCGGTCCCGCAGATTCGACTGGTATAGGAATGAGGCATTGCCTGTGTCCCGTTCGGGGAACCCCCGGTTTTCAGGTTTGCGCACGGGGAACGTGCGCCCGTCGTACTCAAGCCGTCAATCTTGTCTTGACGGTCGGAACTCTGCTATGTTGAATGGTTGCTTTCAGGTTAGATTGAACTTTCCAAGGATTTCACTGCAGATGCCGCACGTGTTTCGCCATCCGGTCACGCTGTTCATCCTGTCCGTGACGAGTTGCCTGACCCTGGGCTGTTCAATGTTCTCGGACAACAAGACGCCCGCCCCTTCCACGGATGCCGGGAGAACCGATGCCCAGATTTTTGTCGGGGACACCATCGAAATGAACTATGACCCCAACGTCATCATGAAACGAGCGGAATCGTTTCATGAAAAAGAAGGATACGCGGAAGCGATCGTCGAATATCAACATTTTTTGGATCTGCATCGCAATCACATCCTGGCCCCATACGCGCAATACCGGTTGGCCCTCAGTCATTTTAAAATGATTCAAACGATTGACCGGGATATGACTCCCGTCAAAAAGGCTCAGGAAGAATTTTGGGAACTCATTCACGGCTTCCCTGCGAGCCAATACGAAGCGGAGGCACGGGTCAAAATCAAGGAATGCCAAGGCCTCCTCGCTAAAAACCATTTCTTCGTGGGAAAGTTCTATTATCACAGAGAACAGTATTTGGCCGCGGCAAAACGGTTCGAGAAAATTATCATCGGCTATCCCTCGACGGAAGAGGCGATCGAGTCCAAATTGGAATTGGCAAAAACCTATCAGCAGTTAGGGGCACTGGACTGGGCACGCGATTGGGCGGTGGAATTGGTTCAACAACATCCCCGACATCAATTGCGGGGGGATGGGCTCAAGCTGCTGGCGGCGATTGAGGAAGAAAAGCCCAACGTGATGATGGCGTCCCGATCTCGTGGGTCCTTGCAACCTCGTGGCTCTGTAGCCCAAAACGGGTCGAGACCCGCTTTCTTCCCCAGAACGACCGCAAGCAATGGAGCCCCCAGGCGGGCATCGCAGGCCGCTTCAACGGTGACCGATTGCCAATTGGGTTCCTGGTGCGGAAAAACAGGCACGGCCCTCTCCAATGCCTTCGCGCCAACTCCCCGTAATACGCCTTCCGTGACGTGTCGTCCCGGCACCTGGTGCCAATAACTGATTTATTGCACTATCGGGCGCAGGGCGGCGTTGTGTCCTCGCTCAACCCTCGCCTATCTCTGTGATAAGCCTCGGGTTTCGTTGCGGGACGCCTTGCCCTGCATCCCGCTATCACAATAAATCAAAGGTTCTTAAAGGGTTGCCCCCCTTCCGCGCGGACTACTGTCCGATGTACCAGCCAATCCCGTTGCGTTCGAGAAAACTGGTCAGGCGTGCCAGGGAATCGACGTAAATCATCGCGCCGATCAGGACCAGACAGGCGCCACTGGCCAGAGAAACACCGTGGAGGTACCGCCGGGCCTTTTGAAAATAGGAGAGAAATCGATCGACGCTGAAGGCGGTTAAGAGAAACGGCAGCCCCAACCCCAAGGAATAGGAGGCCAGGAGCAGAATCCCCGACTGCATTGATTCCGTGGTGCTGGCATAGGCCAGGATCGCACCCAGAATAGGCCCGACGCAGGGTGTCCACGCGGCGGCGAATGCCGTTCCGATCAAAAACGACCCGACGTACCCCACGGGCCGGCTGCCGAACGAGAAGAGGCGGCGCTCGGTCATCATCGCGTTCCATTTGATCAAACCCAACAGGTAGAGCCCGAAGACCACAATCAACACGGCGCCGATTTTTCGAATGAGATCCTGGTACTCATACAGCACTTGCCCCACGAAACTGGCTGAGGCGCCGAACGCAATGAACACGGTAGAAAATCCCGTCACGAACAAGAGTGAATTCAGGATAACGGCCTTGCGAAAACGCTGCCGTTCCGACGCATCCACCAACTGCTCCAGGGAGAGCCCCGTAATGTAGGAGACGTAGGAAGGAACCAACGGCAACACGCAAGGCGAGATGAAGGAGAGGAAGCCCGCACTGAAGGCCGCAAACAGGGAGACCTGACTGATGGCGTCGATCATCGCGTTACGACTCCCGGAGAAGGCCGTGAATCAGTTCACGAGCCTCCGGACTGTTCCAGTCACGCGCCCCGAACACCCGATGGCTCAACGTGCCGTTTCGATCGATGAGAAAGCTCATGGGCAGCGTCCGGACACCGTAATTCCCGCTCACCCGGTAATCCGAATCATGCAAGATCGGAAAGGTCAATCCCTGGGATGCGACAAACGGTCGAGTCACGATACTCCCTTGCGGGTCGGAAGAGATCGCCAGGATGGCGAAGTCTTCGTCCTTGAGATCCTGATACACCTGTTCCATGCTCGGCATTTCGACGCGGCATGGGCCACACCACGTCGCCCAGAAATTCAGGAGCACCACCTTGCCCTGATAGTCCGGAAGCGCCTGCCGGTTCCCCTGCAAGTCAATGAGTCGAAACTCAGGAGCCGGGGACCCCATGGCCGGCGGGGCCCGGCGAACGGCAATGGCGTTCCCCGAGGATTCTTCCTGATCCGAATACCCTGAATCACAGGCTACCGCTGACAGAACAATCAACGCCCCCAGGCAGCGAACCAGTTTCCAGGGAATCGCTTCCCTATCGTACACAGTGTTGATCCAAGCAGCCACCGTTCCTCGACTATTATACACTGCTTTTACTTCCACGGGCGCGTCTGCCCGACCGGATTTCATCTTATTCAGGAATTCCCGAGACCGTCAACCGGCTGCATGGCTCCCCTGCCTGTCGAGTCGGAATTGTAAAGGTTCAGAAGGGAGGGCGGACACCCTTCGACTTCGCTCAGGGCAGGCTCCGGTCCGCCCCTACGGAACCCCTGTCATCATCGTGTAGGGACACCCCCCCGTGGTTGTCCGTCAAACCGTTTCACCCTCTCCCCGTGCGGGAGAGGGTGAAACGTCAGGGGGGAGCGGAGGTCTGACGTCCCCCTGAGAAGGGGGATTGAGCCTGTCCTGAGCGTAGCCGAAGGGAGCGCAGTCGAAGGGAATGACTGAACACATACAGGAATGACGATTCATCGCACACCCCGATCATCGCTCACCATGGCGAGGACCGCTCCGCGTTGACGTGGTCGGGCAGGTTGTAGGTGAGACCCGCCGGGTCGTACAACG
>MKWU01003234.1_pt1 | contig 22073 bp, 16 predicted proteins | sample 809101 | NCBI WGS metagenome assembly MKWU01 (sample SAMN05860141, study PRJNA318959) | sponge metagenome | host: Aplysina aerophoba | place: Slovenia: Piran, Adriatic Sea, Gulf of Piran | collected 2013-05-07 | reverse complement strand
CCGACACGGGCGACGGCAACAGCGACACGCGCGGCACCGACACGGGCGACGGCAACAGCGACACGCGCGGCACCGACACGGGCGACGGCAACAGCGACACGCGCGGCACCGACACGGGCGACGGCAACAGCGACACGCGCGGCACCGACACGGGCGACGGCAGGATGCCCGGTGGCGACACCGGTGACGGCGGAACTGTCCATCCGAGCGGATTCATCGACGTGGACCCCAACAGCCGGCACGCCGCGGACATCGGTGCCCTCGCGGCCGCGGGCATCGCCCCGGTCTGCAGCCAGAATCCGTTGCGGTACTGTCCCGAAGATATGGTCACGAGGGCGCAGATGGCCAGCTTCTTTGTTCGGGCCCTACGCCTGCCGACTGCTGCGTCGGCCGGGTTCCTTGATGTCGACCCCAACAGCATCCACGCCGCGGACATCAACAATATCTACGCGGCAGGCATAACCGTCGGCTGCAGCCCGTTGCGGTACTGTCCAGACAGCGTGATCACGAGGGCGCGGATGGCCAGCTTCTTTGTTCGGGCCCTACGCCTGCCGGCTGCTGCGTCGGCCGGGTTCCTTGATGTCGACCCCAACAGCATCCATGCCGCAGACATCGATGCCCTCTGGGGAGCCGCGGGCCTGGCCACGGTCTGCGGCCAGAGCCCGTTGCGGTACTGTCCAGACAGCGTGATCACGAGGGCGCAGATGGCCAGCTTCCTCGTAAGCACCCTCAACCTCCCAACCTCTTAACCACCCCAATAACAACGGAACTTGTAGGTGTGAGTGACACTCCGCAGGTTGTGTGGAGGGCGGGGCATCACAGCGTCCCTACCGGTGCGACTAGTTCGAACGGCTCGGCGGTCGCTTCGCCGCGGGGCGGGCCCGTCCCGCGGCACCGCGGTACTGTGGCACGTGCTGTGGCACGCCGTCTCGGGATCTTGACTTAGGTTGCTGCAGAGCTGCGCTCATCAACAACACCCACACGTACGAAAACCCTAAGACGAAACTCAAAGTCAAGTTCAACAACGCCAAATAAACCACAATCACCATCCAAGTCCACGTATCCCAGTTCGGCGAGCGCCAGAGTGCTTGACAAGCACGCCACAAAGCCAAAGCCACTACCACAACAAAAGGCACCACAGCGAGCAATCCCGCACCTAGCCACACCTCCAAGAAACTGTTATTTGCACTGTCTGATCCGGCGAATCCAGCGACCGCAGAAAAGTCTTCGGTATCCCAAACTGTGAACCAGCCGTATCCAAGAACTGGAGCTTCGGTGATCCGATCCCACACAGCACCCCACAAATCTCTTCGAGATGCCAACACAGAAGAGTTCCAAACCACAACCACAGCACCCACTAGTGCGACCACACCAGCCCCGAATGCGCCGCGAACCGCCCACCGCCTATAATTGATCAAACCAACGGCGCTACACCAAACCAACGAAGCCACCACCACAGCACCGAAAAAACCAACCCAAACCGTGATGCTATTAGCGTTCACCAATAGCACCACACCCAACACCGCAACCACACCAGCAAGAACCCTGGTCCGCCCACGAGTTGCCCACGCAGTCGGAAGCCCAATCAATATTGCCAAACCAGCAAGCGCAGCTAGTTCGTTGGAACGCCCGAACAACCCTCTCCAGTCGCCATTTTGATCTAGCCCAATCGGGTTCGACAACAACACCACAACGAGACTCGCCCCCAATAGCAAGGCCAACACAACCAACAAAACACTGCGAACCCGCTGCCAACCCAAGTCGGCGATGATCCAAGCCAAAGCCGCAAGCCCAAAATAGATAACCGAACGGCCTCGAGTGAGCGCCGGTTCTACGCTCCAAAAACTTGAACACGCAATCATCAAGCAGAAAGCAAGCACGGCGGCTGCGGCCACAAACGGCGGGCGCGTCAGGCGACGATTGCCCAACCGCTGAGAGTCAAGCGCCACCGCCAACGCCGCAAGAAATGCGCTAAACGCAAAGACTTGACGCACCGGCGCGTCCTCCCATTGGGTGGAGCCAGCCAACACATGACCCGCAACAAAAATCAACGGGCCATTGGAAAACACCAACAAAGCCGCGATTACAAAAGCGTCACGCAACCAACTCCCAGCGGCGGTTTCAACCTCGACGATTTTTTCACTCACCCCGTTTACCTACGCAACAAAAGCGGCAACCGTCTCCACATGAGACGTACCCGGGAACAAATCAAGCACCGTATAGCGGTTTAAAGTCATCCCACCGTTTTCAAGCAACTTAGCGTCACGAGCAAACGAACTCGGATCACAACTCACCAAAACAAACACATCGGGTTCAGCCCTCAACAACGCTCGCACACCACGAACACCTAACCCCTCACGTGCGGGATCAGCAACCACCACAGCAGCCGGAGATGAACGCCAATTCTCCACAGCCGCAGTTAGCACCAGCGCGTCGTTGCCGTTGAGGTTCACACGAGCATCCGCTGTGGGATCCTTGCCTCGTTCAATCACATGGACTTTGCGTCCCACACCCACGGTTCCCGCAAAAACCCCGATTCCTGCATAAGCATCAACCATCACCCCATCGTCAGCTAATTCGTCCACCATCTTGGTGACCTCATCTACTAGCGCATCAACACCAGCCGGGCGGTTTTGAAAGAAAGACCTCGCCGAGACTCGCCAACGCCGCCCAGCGGCCTCTTCATGAATCCAAGCACGTTTGCCACTCTGCAATTCGGCAGTAGTCACCGCCAACACATCATCAGGGAGCATCACCTTGTTGCCGTTGCCGTTAGCGTTACCGTTCAACACCACCATACGCTCGCCGGTGCGATTACCGATACGGATCGTGACTTCGCGAGCTTGACCAAAACGCCCCTCAACAAGTAGTTGCTCGGCCGCTGGGTCGACCGCGCCGCACACATCCGGCACAATCACATCATGAGAAGAACGCGCCCGATAACCCGCTCGGCCATTCACAACCGCCGCTTTGATGGTGGTGCGGCCTTGATCATTGTCGAGCGAACGCAATACCGGGTCGGGTGCCTTAACCTGGGCGCGAACGAGTTGATCCACAACCATCGACTGTTTCATGCGAAGTTGTGCAGCAGGCTCAACATGCAGAAGATCGCAACCACCACAACCCTCAAGTTGGTGTGAGCAACTAATCGGCACACGATCTTTTGATGCTTCAATAACAGAAATGATGCGGGCGCGTGCCCAACGGCGGTCTGTTCGCACCAACTCCGCGGTCACCACTTCGCCAGGCAGCGCACCCTCCACAAAGACGACCCTGCCATCATCAGCACGGGCGACACCGGTGCCGTTGCGAGCAGCGGCGGTAACACGTAACTTCATTGTGGTACCGTATCGGCTCAAGAGCCGTTAGTGTCGCGAGTATGCAACGCTTGATCGAAATTGCTCCATCTATTTTGCCCGCCGACTTCACTCGACTGGGCGAAGAATGTTTAGCACTGGAGGCCGCGGGGGTTGACCGCATCCATTTAGACGTGATGGACGGCGTGTTTGTTCCCAACCTTACTTTCGGCCCAGATATCGTGCGGAGTTTACGAAAACATTTGAGCATTCCCTTTGAGGCTCATCTGATGGTGACACAAGCTGATGAGTTCGCGGCTCGATTTGTTGAGGTGGGTTGCTCAACGGTACTAGTGCATGCGGAGGCGTGCGTTCATTTGCATCGCTCGCTCAGCAATATTCGCTCGCTCGGTGTGCGCGCTGGGGTAGTGCTCAACCCGCACACACCCGTCAACACTCTTGTGCATGTGTTGGCTCAAACCGACCAGATTTTGTTGATGACGGTCAATCCTGGGTTCGGCGGCCAAGCCTATATTCCTTTGCTAGACAAGATTGCCGAAACGAAGGCCTTAGTTGATGCCAGCGGTTTCGATATTGATATTGAAGTAGACGGTGGGATCAATGCCACCAACATCGCCGAGTGCGCTGCGGCGGGAGCCAACGTGTTCGTTAGTGGTTCGGCGTTGTTCAAATACGCTGACCGTGCCGCGGGCGTGGCCGACCTGCGTGCGTCGGCTCAAAGCACCCGCAAATAACTTTTGTTCGGCTCAAGCGCACTTACCATGATGTTGCACAGTGCTGGCATCTACTCTGCGCCGCGCCTCCCTCGGCGGCGTCCCTCGGCGGCGTCCCTCGACGGCCTCCCTTGACGATGCACTCGACACCATTGAGGCAAGGAACCCTTAGACACCAACCCAGCTAGTGCATTTCCCCGCGTTTGACAATCACATGGTCAATGATGCCGTATTCTTTGGCTTGTTCGGCGGTGAACCAACGGTCTCGGTCGGAGTCGGCTTCAACTTCTTCGTAGGTTCGGCCGGTGTGCTGGGCGATACGTTCTTGCAACAACCTTTTGGTGTAAGCCATCTGCTCGGCTTGAATAGCGATGTCGGTGGCTTGGCCTTCAACCCCTCCAAGCGGTTGGTGCATCATGATGCGCGCATGGGGCAGGGCATAGCGTTTGCCGGGAGCTCCAGCGCACAAAAGGAACTGCCCCATTGAAGCTCCGAGGCCCATACAAATCGTGCCAACTTCAGGTTCCACGAACTGCATGGTGTCGTAGATGGCCATGCCTGCCGTTACTGAACCACCGGGTGAGTTGATGTAGAGCCAGATCGGTTTGCTGTTGTCTTGCCCTTCGAGGTATAGCAACTGTGCAGTGATGTAGTTGGCTATCTCGTCGTTCACATCGGTGCCAAGAACCACGATGCGGTCTTGGAGCAATCGGTGAAATATGTCGGCTTGAGGGTTGACAAACACATTGCTGGTGTTGGCCATGCTGTTGGCGGATTTGTTGGGTTTAGCAAGATTGTTGGGATTGGTCATTGGGCATAGGCTAGCGCCAACGCCGCTAGGCTGTGCATACCACGCGGACGTGGCGGAATTGGCATACGCGCTAGGTTTAGGTCCTAGTACCCGCAAGGGTGTGGGGGTTCGACTCCCCCCGTCCGCACTAGGTGTGTTTCGTGGGTTAGGGGTGTTTGGGTTTGTGCGTGAGCCGAATCGACACCCTCGCACGCAACGAAATCACCCTCAGCAACCAAAACACCTGCCAGCGTGGACTAGATCAGGGATCAGGCGATGTCACACCACCCGACGTAGTCTTGCGGGCACCATTAGAATCTCGTGGAAGGGACGAAACAATGGATGACACCGAACACCTCGACGAAAAGGCGTTCAATCAGGCGTTAGCGGGCATCTTGAAGCGCCACAACAGGGTCGCGGTGATAGATGCCGAAAAGGCCGGGAAACTCGCCGCTGAGTCAACTCACCGGCGTGCGCAGCCAGATATCACAGTGGAGCATCCTGGTCGTGAGAGTGTGCTGATCGAGAACAAGTACGACAACACACGCGAACAGTTACTCAACAACCAGTGCGAGAAACGTTTAGATGCCAGGTGGTCCAACGGGTCAGATGTGCGAGTCGTGGTCGGACTACGAACGCCGATTCGGATGGCAGCGGCAGTCGACGTCACCGCCGAGATCCAAGCAGCCAGCGACTTTTGTTGGGCGGCGTGGACATCCGGGGGAGGTCGGTTACCGTCAACGGGTTGGATAAACGGCACTATCAGCGAGTTCGTCGGTTTCCTTTCTCGCGTCGGGGTTGACGCAGTTGACACCGAAGATCTCACCAACAAGGTCAAACGGGCGCTCTCGGCTGCGAGTAAACAAATCGTTGCGGGAGATTCCGCTGCGGCAGGTTTCGGGGAGGTGCTGCTACAAGCGCCGGGCGAACAAACCAACAGGATGGCGATGGCGGTCATGTTCAACGCCGTGGTATTCCAAGCCCATATTGCTAACCATCACAACGAAGTCTCGTCACCCGCACAGATGCTCGGAGCGAAGCAAGCAACGCAACTGCAGGTGATGCAGCAGTGGCAGACGATCCTAGATATAAACTACTGGCCGATCTTCGGCGTGTCGCGAGAACTGCTGAGTTCCATAAGCGACCAGACTCTTGCGGACAAAGTGTTGGGGCTGTTGTTCGACGCCGCCGTTGGGGTTGCGTCTGCGCCGGCCTCGCAAGGACTCATCGGGCGCATCTTCGGTGAGTTGATAGGTGACCGCAAGTTCCTTGCGACCTTCTACACGCTTCCGTCATCTGCGGCTTTGCTCGCGGACCTTGCAGCAGAACGGCTTGACGTGGACTGGAGCAATAGTGATGCGGTCACATCGTTGCGTGTCGGGGATATGGCTTGCGGCACCGGCGCGTTGCTAACGGCAGCATACGCACGCATCAGCGAACGGCACCTGCTCAACGGCGGCGACCCCAAGAATATCCATCGGGTGATTATGGAAGAAGTGATGACGGGCTGTGATGTCGTGCCAGCAGCGGTGCATCTGACGGCTGCGCGGCTGTCCGGTGAGCATCCCAACGTTGATTACACCTCGACGAAGACATGGGTGATGCCATACGGATCGGTTCCTGATATCGCTGGGTATCCAGTTATCAAACTGGGCGCGTTGGACCTACAGCACGTTGCGAATACGCAAGCTCAATGGGGTGACGGCACTATCGCAGCCAGCGCTGTAGGCGAGGTTCGTCAAGCTACCGCCCAAGTCGGTGCCGGATCGTTGGACCTCGTAATCATGAACCCACCGTTTACGCGTCCAACAAACCACGAAGCACACCATGAGGACATCCCAAACCCTTCCTTCGCCGGGATGGGCAACGACGATGCCGCTCAGAAGGCGATGAGCAAAGCGTTAAAGTCCATTGTTTCCAAAATCGCTGAACCGAAAGCCAGCAACGGAAACGCGGGGCTGGCATCGAACTTCGTTGACCTGGCTCACGCGAAACTGAAACCGGGAGGCGTTCTGGCGTTGGTGTTACCCGCAATCGCAATCTCCGGCGACTCTTGGCGCAAAGCACGGCAGCTCATCAAAGAGAATTATCAAGACATCACGGTGTTGTCTATCTCCTCGCAGGGCAGCCCAACAACAGATAGGGCGTTCTCGGTTGACACCAGCATCAGCGAGGTTCTGCTTGTCGCAAAGAAACGCGAAGAACCGCAAGCAGCGGACACATCGGAAGATTCGACAATCGTGGTTCTCCAAGACAGGCCATCATCGGTGGCGTGGGGCGTGGAGATCGCTCGTGCGATACGAAACGAACAAGATGGCTCTCTGACCGTAGGCAAAGATGAGATCGGATGGACTGTCACGACCAAGTTCGGCTCAGACGCGGGCCACCCCTCCGGAATCGCTGAGCCCGATGTAGCGATCGCGGCTAGGTCCCTCACCGAGGGGTCACTGAAACTGCCGCGCATTACTGCTCACGAACTACCGACAGTGCCTATCGGACTACTTGGACATACAGGACCGATAGACCGAGACATCAACGGAGTGGAACGCAAGAAGGTCAAATCCAAAGTGGTCAAGAAATCACGCGGGCCGTTTACAGTGGCAGAACTGAAGAACCGCAAGATCTATCGCCGCGTGTCTTACCCTGTGTTGTGGTCGCACGACGCAGCGTCTGAGTCGAAGATGGAAGTGCTGCCTTCCTCAAAAGGGAGAATCCGCGGCGGAATGTCTGAGCAGGCGTTGAGGGTGTGGGAAGGCGGATACGTGACGAAGACGAAAGACAGCCGGGTTGTGGCGGGAGCAACTCGGCTGCATCTGAATCGTGACTTCAGGGTCACATCACAGCCGCTGGGCGCGTGCCTGACACCAGTACCCGCGTTAGGCGGCAGAGCGTGGCCAACCTTTAGTGTGAACCCGTCCGACGGCGGCGACCCGCTGCTCTGGGAAAAGGCTCTGTGCGTGTGGATGAACACGACCCCTGGTCTCATAGCACGGTGGTGGGTCTCGTCACGACAGCAACAAGGCCGAGCAAATCTGACGATCACTACGCTCGGCACGATCCCAGTAATAGACCTCCGAGAGTTACCGCAACAGCAGGTAAGACTGCTTGCTGATGCGTATGACGCGTTCTGTGGACGTGAACTGCTCCCTGCAAACCAAGCTGACGGAGACCCCGTACGGCATGAACTTGACGAACAGGTGCTCTGCCATGCGCTTGGATTGCCCACGAGCGTTCTGGACCCGCTGTCAACGCTGCGTCACCAGTGGTGCAACGAGCCGTCCAACCTGTGAACCCGGTGCGGACGCAAACAGCGTTCGCTCCGCCTAGAAATGGTTAGCGCGCATCGCGTGCAACGGTAACCTTTAGGCATGGAACTGAGCGGCGCTTGGCGCGCCATCGCTGCCACAGACGAAACACGCCGGACATTTCATCTGCCTGAACTTGATGACCGTGACTGGGCCGACGTAATAGTACCGGGTCATTGGTCTAGCCATCCTCAGTTCGTGGACAACCACGCTGTGCTGTACCGCACTCGTTTCACTCATTCCCCGACAACGCCAACAAATTCGCAGGCCAACCAGAGCCGCCACTGGCTTTGCTTAGACGGCATTTGTCAACAAGGTGATGTCTGGCTCAACGGCCAATACGTAGGTACAACTGACGGCTACTTCGTCCCCCACAGCTTCGACATCAGCAAAGAACTCAACAACCGCAGTGAACATCTCTTAGCCATCGATGTGAACTGCGGGCCACACGCCCCTAGCGCCCCAACTAACCATTTGCTGGGCTCGGTGATCGACCCGGAACTATGCGGTATCGCCAACCAGAACCCAGGCGGCATTTGGCAGCCCGTACGCATTCGAGAGACCAAAAGCACGGCCATTCGCTACTTCCGCATCATCTGCGAAGAAGCCGACACCAAAAGTGCCAGGCTCGCGATGCGCTGCGTGTTCCACACTCCAACGGCGCAAAATGTGCTTTTGCGTACCCGAGTTGCGGGACACGAACACGAATTGCAGCACCCCGCCGCCGCCGGCGAAAACCGAGTTGAATGGCAAGTACAGGTGCCCGCGCCGCGCCTCTGGTGGCCGCACTCGCTAGGCGACCAACCCCTTTATGGCCTGCGTTGTGAGGTGATTGTTGACGGTGAAGTGTCTGACAACCACGAAGCTCGCATCGGTTTTCGTTCGGTTAGCATGCGGAATTGGGCATTGCGGGTGAACGGGGAACGCCTTTTCGTGAAGGGGACCGGCATGTTGTCTACCTCGGCGCGCCCGGCCGATGCCACACCCGAGCAGGTGGCCGCCGATGTGTTGACCGCTAAAAGTGCTGGGCTAGACATGATTCGACTAATCACTCATGTGGCTCGGCGAGAGGTCTACCGCGCCGCTGATGAGGTCGGGATGATGTTGTGGCAAGATTTGCCTTTGCGTGGGGAGATGTCACGCAACATCAAAACTGAGGCCAAACGACAGACCCGAGAAGCGGTTGACCTGCTCGGGCATCCCCCGTCGGTATTGATTTGGTGCGTACATGACGAGCCGTTCAAGCAGCCGACCACGCCAACAGCAACACCCCCGGTAATCACGGTGCAAAGGCCCTCGTGGAACCGCAGCGTTCTCGACCGTTCGTTGCGCCGAGTGCTGAACCGTACTGATGGTTCTCGTCCGCTGGTAACACATACCGCGGTACCGCCGAACCTCGGCGATTTTGACGGCACGACTAGCCATCTGTGGTTCGGTTGGCATCGTGGGCGGGCCGCTGATCTTGTGGCTGCAGCCGCTCGTGTGCCACGAATGGTGCGTTTTGTGAGCGCTTTCGGGGCTGCAAGCGTCAACCCATCAAACCCTTACGCCGCGGAGCCGGCAGCAGAAGGGGCGGCAGCAGAAGGGGCGGCAGCAGAAGGGGTGGCGGAAGACACGCGAACTCGGTGGCCTGAGCTTGATTGGGAACGGATCGCTTTGTCGGTTGGAGCGACCAAGAACTCTTTGTTGCATCTAGCGGCACCTTCAAGCGGCGGCAACGCGAGCGAGTGGGTAGCGCGCACACAAACCGCTCAGGCCGAGGTGTTGAAAACTGCGATTGAGTCGTTGCGCCGCCTCAAATACCGTCCAACTGGCGGTTTCTTGGCGTTTTATTTGGCTGACCCGACCGATGCGGGGGGATTTGGCGTGTTGGACCATAACCGCGTTGCTAAACCCGCATGGCAGTCTTTGGTCGATGCCTGTCGCCCGCTGATTGTTGTGGCCGACCCTTTGCCGCAGGATTTGACAGCGGGTGAAGACTTGGATGTGGCCGTGCATGTGGTGTCTGATTTGCGTCTTCCGATTGAGGATGCGCGGGTGCAGGCAACGCTTCGTGCCAACATTAGCGGCGGCGGTTCGGTAGTGGTTTCTGAACAAATCTGGGTTGGCACAATACTGCCAGACAGTTGTTCCTTTATTGGCCGGATAAACGCACCGTTGCCCAGCACCGCCACCCAAGCCATCATAAATCTCAGCGTGACCGCCAACGATGTAAACATTACCAACACCTACCAATCCTCCACGAAAGCACGCGCCTAAGCGGCTTGGGCGCTGCGAATTCGCGAAAGCGACTTTAGCTAATCGACACCGTTTAAATGTGCTCGTGGATCATCGCTTAGAGGTGGTTGAGGTACAATGCTATTATGGCTTCCAAAGACACCGCTCAACATGCGAAATCGGGGCCGGCAATCGAGCAAATCCGTGCAGCTGTGGATGTGTTGTGCAACGAAGGAGTTTCATTGGTCAAGTTATTTGGCTCGGCTGCGACAGGCAATGCTGGGGCAGACAGCGACATTGACCTGGTAGCGGTTTTCGACGATATTGATTATGACGAACGTTACCCGCAGCGGTGGAGACTCGAGGCGAAATGCACACAAGCTGCCGGGGTGCAATGTGACATCCATGTGACCGATTGGCCTGAATGGAAACACCGTGTTGAACATGTAACATCATCATTTGAGACACATATTGCGCCAATTGCAATAACCTTCTTCGAGCGCCCTCCACGAGGTGTTGATTGGGGTAAGGAGATAGGTATGCCAAAGTCCAACTTAGATCAAGGGGCACAACGGTTGCGAAGGCTGCACGGCAACTTGTGCGACATGCTACGTTATGTGTACCCGTCTTTCGCCGAAAATAACCCAAACGAAGAACAAGATTCGGATTCGCTTAATTATGATGTGATCGAAAGAACTGTCCGTTTATCTGGTTTATGTGCAAGTGCTTCTATGGTGTTAGAAAACTCGGTCAAAGCGTTGAGTGCTTTGTACGGTTTGCCGCCTGTACGTAGCCATAATATCAACAGATTGCTACAACAGTTTAAAGCAATACCACCTTCGATCTCTGCGACGTTAGAGGTCTTCGCTAGCAACACGATAAGGCCAAGTCGAGAGAAATTCGACGACATTTCTTGTTGGCGCATTGGGTCGGTGTATGCTGATGAACTTCCCCAAGTTGATTACGATGTTGTCGCTCGTCTTGCTCCACCACTCACCAACGCTGCCTTGGTCGTGGCTTCGGCATCAACAAAGGAGTACTTGTTGGCTGGTCTGGCACCAGCAGATGCACAGTTGCGAGTCACGCAGGACAAGATTGCAGAAATCAGTGAGGTGTTGGATAGCGGTGACGTGGTTGCGGGAATCGTGGAATTGCGGAACTTTGGCCGGTGATGTTGTCACAATTGATCGCTAAGCCGTTAGGGTAGCCCGGATGTTTGAGACAAGCGAGCGCGAGTTTGACCTGCGCAGGCAGTATTGGTGGGTAGCTGGGAGTTTGGTGGTGTATGTGATCTTGGGAGTGTGGTTGAAGAGCATAGTATTGAATTGGATTGTTGGGCCGTTGTGGTTGTTTGTGACGGCTTATTGGCTGCCTAAGGCATTTTCGATGCTGCGTTCTTTTGTGTTCGATCGATGAGTTGGGCTGCACACGAGTTTGAGAACTACTTCATTCAACGCCACGTTGGATTAAAGGTCTCCTTCCTCGGCATCGTAACGGGCACGCAACTTCCCGACTTGTTCACCAAAGGCTTTGTGTACGCTGCCGACAACCCAGCACAATTTCATCGCGGTTGGCCGGGCGTGGGGCCTACCCATTCGCTCATGTTCGGTTTTGTTTTCGCGGTGTTGATCTTGGCAGTAACCCGAAGCCGAAGTTGGTCTATCGGCGTGCTGCTTGGTTCTTGGGCGCATACGATCACCGATATGGGCGACACCGCGGGCACAATGATATTTTTCCCGTTCTCGTTGGAACCGGTATCCATCAGCATGTGGAAGCACTCCGCCTCAGAAGGTGCATATGGTGATGCTGCAGCCTACTACTCAAGCCTTGGCGGTGTGGGAGACGTGTTTTGGCTGGTCGTGGTGTTGATCTTTGCGCGCCGAGCGCTCGCCCCTAGCTACTTTCGAGAGGTCGTGGTCCCTGCTGATCCCAAAGTGTGGGGTTGGTTGCATCGTCGTTTGCGCATCGGCGAGCCCGGTTTGTTGTTTCTGTACTGGGGTTTTATGTTTTACGGTTTCGGTCGGGTAATCGCTTGGATCATTTACGCACGCAGCCCGAGCACCGATGCTTCCCTAGACTTGCGTTGGGGTGGCCCTTCTTGGGTTGAAGGCAACGACATATCCGATGCTGGATTCGGTGAGGTTCTGTTGCGTACTGGGATCGGCGGTGTGTTGTTTGCATTGTTTTTGTTTGGATGCTGGAAATTGTTTATCAACAAGCTTTGGCTTCGTGGTGTAGACCCACCTCAAGTTGAGCGAGGTCGGGGGTTGAGCGCGGTCTTTAGCCACGAACATGGCTGAGAGTGCTAGCACGCAACCCACGAAAATACGTGTCGCGACTTTCAATATTCGTAACCTTAGGGCTTTGGATCAGGCTTCTTGGTGGCCGCGCAGACGCAAGGCTTTGGCAGCGGCGATAACCAACATTGATGCCGACATTTGGGGTCTCCAGGAGGTTTATTCGTTGCAGAATCGTTGGCTCCAAACGAACGTTTTCGGCACGGATTGGGGCTACTGTGGTAGGGGACGCAACTTGCGTGGCGGAGGCGAAATGTGCCCCATTTGGGTACGGCAATCACGTTTGCGGATGAACTCGTTTACCACACTTTGGTACGGGGCGAAACCGACTACCCCGGGTAGTCGTTTACCGGGAGCGAAGTTCCCGCGTTGCGCTACGTTGGCGGAACTGCACCTGGGCATCGGTGTCATTGTCGTCAACACACATCTTGATGAAGGTTCCGCTCAACGCCGATCCACGTCACTGCAGCAACTGGCCGAATGGTTGGACAGAGACCACCGCGGACGACCCACAATTGTGGCCGGAGACATGAACACCACGCTCGAAGACCCAGCGTTTGAACCGTTGCTCGAACTTGGCCTCCAACCAGTGCTGAACCCAAGCCACGGACCAACCTCGCATGGGTTCGGCGGCGACACACGACCGTCACAAATTGATCACATTTTCGTGTCACGGCACTGGACAGTCCACTCCGTCATGATTCATCGTGACGCAGGCGACGCTTCAGACCACTGGCCAGTCAGCGCCAATCTCCAGTCAGCGCCAATCTCCAGTCGGTGAGTTAGCGAAAGATTTCGCAGATACCGTTCAAGCAAGCGAACCAACGAATAAGCAAACGAACAGAAGGCGACCCCTATGGCGCAGATCATTACGCCACAAACCCAAAGCAAAACGCATGAAGTGTTGCCGGTACACCACCGCCGCAAGCAACTCCCTTGGCCGCTAAACCTCTACCAATCCGCCATCGGCAAAAAATACGCGATGGCCACTACGGGTATCGGCTTGCTCGGGTTCGTTGTCGTCCACATGGTCGGCAACCTGCACCTCTACGAAGGCCCAGTGCAAGTATACGAATACGGTGAAGCCCTGCGTGACCTCGGTGGTCATCTCGCCCCACGAACTCTAATCCTCTGGGTGTTGCGTGTCGGGCTTCTGGCTATGTTCGCAATCCACATCCACAGCGCCTATTCGCTGAGCCGCATGAGCCTCAAAGCCGACAACCCATATGCTGGTAAACGCAACTACATCGCCGCTAATTTCGCGAGCCGCACGATGCGTTGGACTGGCCCGATTGTGTTGCTGTATTTGCTGTTTCATCTCGCCGATCTGACTTGGGGTTGGTGGCTCGGCGATAACTATGTGCGTGGCGACATTTACCATAACGTGGTTGCGTCGATGAGTTCGCTGCCGGTGGCGCTGATCTATGTTGTGGCTAACGTGGCTTTGGCGGTGCATATTTTCCATGGGGCGTGGTCGATGTTTCAATCGCTCGGCCTCAATAACCCTAAGTACAACGACTTGCGCCGGGGTATCGCTGGGGGGCTCGCGGCATTGATCTTGATCGTGAACTTGAGTTTCCCAATCGCCGTGCAGACGGGGTTGCTTGATGAGGACAACCGTTCGGTGCCAGTCGGCGAGTTCCACACATCCGAAGCAAGCGAAGGAGGTTCGTGATGCCCACACTTGATGCGAAAATTCCTGAAGGCCCAATCGCCGAGAAGTGGGACAACCACAAGTTCTCTATGAAGTTGGTTAGCCCAGCCAACAAGCGCAAGTTCGATGTGATAGTGGTGGGTACCGGGTTGGCGGGTGCATCGGCGGCAGCTTCGCTCGGCGAACTTGGTTACAACGTCAAAGCCTTCACTTTCCATGATTCGCCTCGCCGAGCGCATTCAATCGCTGCTCAAGGCGGTATCAACGCCGCAAAAAACTATCGCAATGACGGCGATTCGATTTACCGTCTCTTTTACGACACCGTCAAAGGCGGAGATTACCGTTCGAGGGAAGCCAATGTCTACCGTTTAGCGCAAGTTTCGGTCAACATCATCGACCAGTGCGCCGCCCAAGGAGTGCCGTTCGCCCGTGAATACGGTGGTCTGCTCGCCAACCGTTCATTTGGCGGCGCGCAAGTGAGCCGTACTTTCTACGCCCGAGGTCAGACAGGTCAACAACTTTTGCTCGGCGCTTACCAAGCACTCGCGGCTCAAATTAAAGCCGGCAGCGTCACCTTATATAACCGCTCCGACGTGTTGGATGTGGTCGTGAAGGACGGCGAAGCGGTTGGGGTCATTACTCGTGACCTGCTCAGCGGTGAGGTTCACGCCCATAACGCCCATGCGGTGGTGCTCGCCACCGGCGGCTACGGCAACGTTTACTATCTATCCACGAATGCGATGGCTTGCAATGTCACGGCTACTTGGCGGGCGCATCGTAAAGGTGCGCTGTTCGCCAATCCATGTTTCTCACAAATCCATCCGACTTGCATTCCGGCTAGTGACGAGTTCCAGTCGAAGCTCACTTTGATGTCGGAATCTTTGCGTAATGACGGTCGGATTTGGGTGCCTCGCGAGATTGATGACCGCCGCCCTGCTGGGGAGATACCTGAGGCTGAGCGCTACTATTATCTTGAAGAGAAGTATCCGGCGTTTGGCAATCTGGTGCCCCGTGATGTGGCTAGCCGCAATGCCAAAACGGTGGTTGACGAGGGGCGTGGTGTGGGGCCGCTCAACAATGGTGTTTATCTTGATTTCGCTGCGGCTATCGTCCGTGACGGGGTTGAGGCGGTGCGGGAGCGCTACGGCAACCTTTTCGACATGTATGAACGTATCACTGGTGAAGACCCATATCGGCTGCCCATGCGGATTTACCCAGCGATCCATTACACCATGGGCGGGCTTTGGGTGGATTACAACTTGATGACCACGGTGCCCGGGCTTTACTGCATTGGTGAAGCCAACTTTTCTGACCATGGCGCCAACCGACTTGGTGCTTCAGCGTTGATGCAGGGGCTCGCTGATGGTTATTTTGTTTTGCCTTACACGATTGGTGATTTTCTCGCCCCGAAGCTAGGTGAGACTGCGCTGCCGCTAACCGACCCAGTGTTCGCTGAAGCGTTGGCTGAGACCACTGAGCGGACTAGGCGTTGGACGCAACTGAAAGGCACCCGTTCCGTTGAGTACTACCACCGTGAGCTCGGCAAGATTGTATGGGAGTATTGCGGTATGGCTCGCAACCAGACTGGTCTTGAGAAAGCCCTCTCGGAAATACCGGCATTGCGTGCCGAGTTCCGCAGCAACGTGAAGGTCCTTGGTTCCGCTGACGGGGTGAACCAGCAGCTTGAAAAGGTCAATCGGGTGGACGACTTTATGGAGTTCGCGGAGTTGAAGGTGCGTGATGCTTTGCATCGTGCTGAGAGTTGTGGCGGACATTTCCGTGAGGAGTCGCAGACCCCTGAGGGTGAGGCGTTGCGCGATGACAAGAACTTTGCGTATGTGGCTGCGTGGGGCTGGCAGGGGGCTGACACCGAGCCTTCGTTGCACAAGGAGGAGCTTGCGTTTGACCATGTGCCGCTCAGTGCCCGCAGTTACAAGTAGTGGCGTTAGCCGAGCCGAGTGCATGTATCCGATGGCCGTTGCCGTTCACCATTAGCCGTTCACCATTAGCCGTTAGTAAAGGACGTTGAGATGACTAATAACCCTAGCGATACCCTAAATCTGAAACTGAAAATTTGGCGGCAGGAGGGGCCGAACGTTGCGGGCCGGTTCTTAGAACTTGAAGCTGAACAGATTCCTACTGATGCGTCTTTTCTGGAGATGCTTGATCTGGTCAACGAACGCTTGATTGAGGATGACGTGGAACCGGTCACGTTTGCTCACGATTGCCGTGAGGGTATTTGTGGCACGTGTGGGGTGATGATTAACGGGCAGGCTCACGGGCCGCAAGCCGCTACCGCTACCTGTCAACTGCATATGCGCAAGTTTCGTGATGGTGACGAGATTGTTATTGAACCTTGGCGGGCTCGGGCTTTCCCGGTTTTGAAAGATTTGATGGTTGACCGCCGAGCTTTCGACCGCATTATTGAGGCGGGTGGCTACATCTCTGCCCCGACTGGCACCGCTCAAGATGCCAACGAAATCCCGGTGCCGAAAGAGGTTGCAGACACGGCTATGGATGCCGCTGCTTGCATTGGTTGCGGGGCTTGCGTGGCGGCTTGTCCCAACTCTGCTGCACAGTTGTTTACGGCCGCCAAACTCGGCCATCTCAATGTCTTGCCTCAAGGCCAGCCGGAACGCTGGAAGCGCACCGAGGCGATGGTCGAGACGATGGAAGACTTTTTCGGTTCCTGCACTAATCACGGGGAGTGCCATGAGGCTTGCCCGAAGGAAATCTCGCTTGACTTTATTGCTTTGATGAACCGTGACTATCTCAAGTCCAAGAGCAAGAACCGCAGCCTCGTAAGCCAAAAATAGTTTCCGCTTGACAACAACGATTTTTTGTGCAACGTTGGTTGCAGTCACATCCGGTAGATCGGATTTTCTACCCGTGACGGAAAGGAGGAGGCGCATAACGAAGGCAGGCACCCAGTTAATTTTGGGCTGTGCCTGCGGTTTTCGCCATACGGACCCACTTTGAAGTGCGGCCGGGACCGCTCCCACAAGCTTCTCGCGCCCGCTGTGCCTTAGAGGCAACCGGAGAAGCGCTTTGAGAGAAGATCCCTATGCCGCAGCAACGTGATGAGGACCTCTTTTGGCAGGTGAGGTGTCCCACTGGGGCACCTCACCTGTAGTTTTGACCGCTGTGACCCACAGTAATTCACTAGGCAAACCCGATGTTTCGGGCAACGGTGCCAGTGTCGGTCGCATGCTTCGCTTCTTGGGGTGCGGGTTGTTGATGGGGGCTGCCGACGTTGTGCCGGGGGTTTCTGGCGGGACAGTTGCGTTGGTGTTGGGGATTTATCGGCGCTTAGTTGATGCTGTGCGTGGTGCTGCTCGGGTTTGCGTTCCGCTTGCGCGGGGCCACTTTGGTAGGTTTTGGGTTTCGTTGCGGTCACTTGATTTTGCGTTTTTGGTGCCCTTAGGAATCGGTATTTTGTTGGCGGTTGGTTCGTTGGCTCGGCCTATCGAGACACAACTACACAATAATCCCGAGGAGGCGGCTGGTGTCTTCTTTGGTTTGGTCGCAGCTTCAGTTATCTTCGCGCTGCGTCTCATCAATCAGCCGGGTACACGGCATTTTTTGGTGATGGTCGGGGTTGGTGTGTTGCTGTTTGTTTTACTCGGTTATCAGTCTGGCCCAGTGTCTGATCCCGCTCCAGTTGTGTTGTTGGGTTCTGGTGCATTGGCGATTTGTGCTATGATTTTGCCGGGCATTTCGGGTTCTTTTATTCTGTTGATGATCGGGATGTATGCTGCTGTCATAGGCGTGATCAGCGGGCGGGACTTTAGCGATGTTGCGTTCTTTGCGGTAGGTGCTGCGTTTGGTTTGGCTCTATTTTCGCAGGTTTTGGGCTGGGTTCTGGCGAAATACCACGACTTGGTAACGGCTATTATGATCGGCTTAATGCTTGGCTCATTGCGCGTGTTGTGGCCCTGGCCCAACGGGGTCGGAGTGATTTCTGATGTGGAAGGTGAAGTGATAGACGGCACTGGGTTGGCTTGGCCATCAGGTGAAGAACTTGTGTTGCCGTCAGCGCTAGCGGTGGTAGCTGCTGGGTTGGTTTGGGGCTTGACGAGTTTGAGCAACCGTTTTGCTCAAAGGGTGTGATTATGAAACCCGATGGTCCGCGTCCATTGACGATTGAACAGCGCGTCACCGGCGAGACTGCGCGTGTCTGGCATGTGGTTATTGTCGCAGGTGAGATAACTTATCACGATGGCCCGGCGCTGAACCCTACCGTGACGCTGAGCGCTTCGCGTTCGACCATCTCGGCGATCCGCTCCGGCGAGAAGTCCGCACAAAGAGCTTTCCTAGACGGGGATCTCAAAGTCGGTGGCGATATCACAATGCTGCTAGCCGCCACTCCCAACCTTGAAGCGGCCCAAAAGTCAAGCGAGGTGCATTAATCAACGCGCTTCTGGGCCTACGTCCCGTATTAGTAGAAGCCCTAGCGAGGCGCAGATTTCACAACCCATTCCCGCCGCAAGAACTCAGCATTATTGATGCGTTTGCAGGCGGAGGTGTCCGCAGGGTTGGTTGTTTTGTTGCATGAGCAAGATTTGTGGCTATATTGAACGCTTGTGTTTGTGTTGGTGGGGGTTAGCTACCCCGATCACCGAGTTTTGTTGTCGGCTATCCATTTACTTTTTGACGAACGGAGCATCTAATGAGTTTCATGCACTTGACAGGGTTGCCGCAACGTAACCCCCGCATTCCAACCTGCCCCCACCCCCCCCCCCCCCCCCCCCCCCAACTCCCAGAAGGTTTGTTGTCTCCAAGCCGCCGGGCGATGCGGGTGGGGGCGACGCGTCCGCGGCTCGGGTCGGGGGCGTGTGCTGGGCTAGTTCTGGCGTTGATGCTGGCGGGGTCGTTGGTGGTGTCGCCGCGGGCTGGTGCGCACCCTATTGCTGAGCACCCTCCAGAAATGTGGGTGTCCAACACTGGACAGACCGCGTCCGCTGGGGCGACTCTTTCGGGGTCCTGGGTTGCGCAGGGGTTCACTACGGGCGATGACGGCGGCGGTTACTTTCCGAGCAGTGTCGTCGCGAGGTTCCAAGGCGCAGCGGATGCTGCCACGGTGTCAAGCAGTTTGCGGGCGGAACTGTGGAGCGCCAGCGGGAACGCTCTGGGTGCGAAGATCGCGGACTTGGCGACTCCCAACGCTGCTGTTCCTTCTGGTACTTCTACTTCCCTGAGTTTCTCGGTGCCTGAGGGTACTCGGTTGGATGCGAGCACGACGTACTTTGTCGTCGTGTACACGATCGGCACTCCGACGATCCTTATTCAGCAAACGGGCACGGACGAGGACAGCGGGAAAGCTTCGGGTTGGTCGATCAGCGACGGGTACTGCGGTCATCCCAAATCGGGTTCTTCACTTGCTCCAGCCGGTGTTTGGGCTCCTGCCTCCGGCACATTAATGATCGCTGTGAACGGTCGCAACGGCACCGGCTCGGACACCGATGTTGTGTTGACCGACAGCATCAACGATCATCACAACCAACCGACTGCTGATTCGACAGATCCGAAGACACGTCTTAGGGCAGTTGTTGCTGTTGAGGCGTATTCGGTGGGGGCGCAGCGGTATGTGTTCGGGGCCTCCGACTCCGACGGTCCGTTTTTGTTGAACGTGACTGACCCGACCAATATCGTGTACACGAACCCGGAGTTCAATGCGGCTGGTGGGACGACCGATGTTGCTGTGTACACGGACAGCGACAGCACGGTCCAGATGATAGCTACGTGGAGCACATCCGATGCGTTGCAGAGGTTCACCATCGATGGTTCGGGCGAACTCGCTGATGGGAATTATGTGGTCGACGCGGCGGCGATGGACGGCGCTAACGGTGTCGCTACATATGAGATCGGCGCGAAGGATTATGCGATCGTCACCGGCTCGAATTCTGATTCTGTGCGTGTGGTGGACGTCAGCACCCCGGCGACCTTCGCGTTGAAGGATTCTCTTGCCGACAGTGCCGCGTTGGCGTTGGATCGTCCGAACCGGGTGGAGGTGTACACGATCGGCGCCAAGCACTACGCCGTGGTGGCCTCCGGTGAGGGGTTGCAGATCATTGATGTCACCGACCCCGACGACATCGCGGCTGCTGGTGATCTGACAATCAGCGACGGCATTTTCAGCGCACTCAACTCGGTAGCGCTGTATTCTGTGGGGTCGTCGCATTACGCGATCGTAGGCTCGCTGGAATCCGACAGAACTGTGCGCGATAGCAACGGCTTTATCAGAGTACTTCGCGGCGTTATTCGCGGGTTTCAGATCATTAACCCAGATTTTTCAGTAAGCGGTCGGGGGCGGTTGTGGGGGTTGGGTTGGGTGCGGCGGTGGGTGCGGGACGGTTGGTGGTCGTGTGGGGGCGTGTAGGGCTGCTGGGAGTTGGGGGTTTGGGTTGGCTGGGGGTGGTGTCTGCTGGGGTGGTGCAGTGTGGTGGGGGTGTGTTTAGATGAGTAGGGGGAGGTTGTGTAATCGTTGGAACGCGGTGATGAGGTGGGGGGTCCATGGCCAGTCGTCGGCGAGTTTGGCGTAGCGGCGGCGGCCGGTGGTTGTGAGCCGGGCTGGGGTGTGTTGTAGGCACCAGCGGAGTCGTTTGGGTTCGGCTGTGGCGAGGTCTCCGTCGAGGACGAGCAGGCGGGTCCAGGCGAGCAGGTCGTGCGCGGTTATTGACATCTGTAGCCAGGCGGAGTTGGTCGCGAACGAGCTTGATGGGAGTTTGGCGAGTCCGGTGGTTTTGTTGTCGCGGATTTGTTGTTCGGCGCGGCCTCGGCCGCGGTGGAGAGCTTCGATGTAGGCGATGTCGGTGTCGGCGAGGTCGGTGATGAGCACTTGCAGGCGACACCCGCGAGAGTCGCTGAAGGTGAGTTGCGCGCCGGGGTGGGGGTCTTCGCGGCGGGCGATCATGCGGGTGCGTTCGGGCCGGTTCGACAAGTCGACGTGTTCGGTGACTTCGGTTATCTCAGCGTGTTCTCGTAGTTCCGAAGCGTCAGAGGAAACCGAGTGTTGCCAGCGTTTGTCGGGGATTGTTGTTACCGCGGCTGCGACATCGATGCTGAGCGGGTGACTGACACAGAACCGGACGTTGCGCTCACGGCACGCTTCGAGGAACTCTTTTGTGCATCCCGCGGAGTCGGCGCGGACGATCACCTCAACCTCTTGTGGGTCCACAGGTAACTGATCCAAAGCGTCGTCGAGTACCGTGATGTGGTCCGTGGCGGTGTTAGACCCAGCGTTACCGGGACGCAACAAACCGGCTAGAGCCTCACCGGTCGCGTCGAGGCAAGCCATCAACGGATGAAACCCGAAACCGTGTTTATAGGTTCCCGCAGCGCCCTGCTTGTTTGAATGCGAGCCCACCAACGTGGCATCAATATCGATCACATAAAACCCTGGGTCCGCGCCCGCGGCCCACACCGCGCGACGCGCCGACGCCCGCGCTGTTTTGATCTGTTCGACACGACCCCCCGCAACATCCAAAACCCGCCACAACGTCGACACCGACGCCACCTCCCCGAACAGGCCCCGCTGCTGACCCAACGCAGCGATATCGCTGATCGCCTCGCCGCCATCAGCGATCATCACCGCCGCGTCCACCAACACCCGACCCCGGTCATGACCCCGATCCCGCACCTTCGTCGACGCCATCTGGGTTGCGTCTGACTTCGCGCGACAGATTCTGAGTTTTTCTACGCTACATCGGGCAGGGTTGGTGGTCTTAGAAAAGGAGGCTGCGTCCGATGGGTTCTCAGCAAAGAAGTTACAAGAAGTTTT
>MKWU01003233.1_pt1 | contig 22078 bp, 18 predicted proteins | sample 809101 | NCBI WGS metagenome assembly MKWU01 (sample SAMN05860141, study PRJNA318959) | sponge metagenome | host: Aplysina aerophoba | place: Slovenia: Piran, Adriatic Sea, Gulf of Piran | collected 2013-05-07 | reverse complement strand
CATGAGCACATGGAGAGCCGGATGCAGTGGAAGTTGCACGTCCGGTTCGGAGGGCGGGCCGGGGAAACCCACCAGCCGCAAGGCAGGAAGGGCGCCCCGGTCCGACCCTACACCTACGTTCCGACCTGGTCGGGTTTCGCCTACGCAGCATTCGTTGTCGACGCTTACTCACGGTTCATCGTCGGCTGGCGAGTCTCGAACAACCTACGAACCGACCTGGCCCTCGACGCCCTCGAACAAGCACTCTGGGCACGCCGCCCAGACACGACAGAACCCGACCGGCGGCTGGTGCATCACTCCGATGCCGGCAGTCAATACCTATCCATCCGCTACACCAACCGCTTGACGGAGGTCGGTATCGAACCGTCGGTCGGATCAGTGGGCGACTCGTACGACAACGCCCTCGCCGAGTCTGTCATCGGCCTGTACAAGACAGAACTTATCCACAAGCGGGCCCCGTGGCGTGACCTCGACCAGGTCGAGTACGCCACCCTCGAATACGTCGACTGGTTCAACCACCGCCGGCTCCTCGAACCCATCGGACACATCCCACCAGCAGAAAGGGAGGCCAACTACCATCTAGAACACACCCCAGCACCACTAGCAGGAGTCAAGTAAAACGCTCTCCGGCAAACCCGGGGCGGTTCACGGCGGGTTTGGGGCGGGTTTTTGGGGGTGGTTGGGTCGGTTGTTTGCTGGTTTGGGTTGCCTATGTGGGGTTGAGCGCCCAGCCGCTGGTTGTGTGGGTGAGTCCGAGGTTGATGAGTCGTTGCAGGTTGATGGCTGCGGTTCTGGTGGTGAGCCATTGCCGGTTGCGTTTGATTCCTCGGTATGGGACGCGTCTGGCTTTTCCTCTGGTGAGCCAGGCGATGGTTCGTTCTACGGGGGGTCGCAGGTTGCGGTAGGTGTCCTGGTTCTGGTTCCAGCGCAGTTTGTTTTGGACGCGTCGGTTGTGGTGTTCGTCGACTCGGACGGTGCGTCCCTTCTGCGCGGTGGTGCACCGGGCACGCAGCGGGCAGCCCCCGCATCGTTTCGCGAAGCGGGCGGTGCCGCCGGGGCGGATGGGGGTGGTGTGACCGGCGGGGCATGTCACGGTGCGGGCTTCGGTGTCGATACAGAAGTCGTCACGGCTGTAACCGTCTTTGATGCGGGGTTTGTCCGGAAGTGGTTTGATAACCGTGGTGTGGTCTTTGTCCTCGAACGTTTCGAGCAGCGGCCCGGACGCGTACGCGGAGTCGGCGACGATCTCAGCTCCGGCGGCTTCGCCGGCGACGAGGGCGGGGGCGGTGTCCCCGTCGGGTGTGTTAGCGGCGGTGAGTTCAGCTTCGGTGACCAGCCCGGTTACGGGTTCCACAGCCACATGGGCTTTGTAGCCGTCCCGTTTGCGGCTGCGGGTCTTGTGACCGTGCCGGGCTTGGGGATCCACTACCGATATCGTCGGGGTCCTTCGCGACCCGCCGAGCGATCCGCCATCGTCCCTCCCGGTCCGGGTCCGCTTTCCACGTCCTGGCCCGTCACCACTGCCGGCAAAGCCACCGCGTCGGCCTAGTCGGGACGCAACTCGAGTCCTTCGACCGTTTCGATCACAGCCAAGCCGTCCTCGACCAGCCCGTTTGATCAACTCCGAACGGCTATCGGGATCCGACCACACACAAGACGGTTTAGCCCCCGACTCGTAATCATGGGCTGCCAACACCAGACCGGCTGCCTGTGGAATCAAGCGACGGCAACGCCGGATCTGAGACGAGATCATCATCCACCGTGTCCTGCGTTGCCACCGCGTCGTCCAGAATCGTGGAGTCCAACGCCCGGCGATGCCTGCCCTTCAACACACCGCAGCCGTCCATGACTTCCCGCACCGCGTCGAAAACACGATCCGGACGGTCCCACAGCCGCAGCTTCGCCCGCCACAACGACAACACCGACGGATGGAACCCCCCATCGGTCAGCGACAAACCCGCCGCGGCTTTCCACCTGATATCACAACGAAGCCGCTGGATCGCTTCCCGATCCGACACACACTCCAACGCCTGGAGGACCATCACCGTCGCGATCACAGACCCCGGAACCGAGGGGCGGCCCCGCCCGGACCCGAACAAATCCCCAAAACAGATCATCGGGAAACAGGCGGAGACGCCTCTCAGCCAAGAACCGGTACACCGAACCCTCCGACACCAGATCCCCGCACAACCCCATCGTATCCAACAACTCACGGTCAACGCGCTCACTACCCTGCATACCATCCACAATACCGCTAACACACCCAAAACGCGAACCACCCCCCCACCGACCACACGATTAAATCAGCACCCTCCTAGTGTCCTGTGTTGGGAATACACTGTAGATAGTGGGTGAGGCTGTCGAAGATTTCGTCGGCGGTCTTGTGCCAGACAAAGGGTTTGGGGTCGTGGTTCCAGTGTTCGGTCCATTGGTCGATGGAGTCGGTGAGTTCGCGTACTGATCGGTGGGTGCCTCGGCGTATGTGTTTGGTAGTGAGTTCGGAGAACCAACGCTCGACGAGGTTCATCCAGGATGCGTAGGTGGGGGTGAAATGGAACGTGAAGCGGGGATGGCGCTGGAGCCAGCGCTCTATGGCCGCGGTTTTGTGGGTGGACGCGTTGTCCAACACAACATGTACTTCGAGTTCGGGGGGGACTTTGCTGTTGATGAGGTTGAGGAAGCGGCGGAACTCTTCTGCACGGTTGCGGGGGGTCATTGACGTGATGACATTGCCGGTGGCGGTGTCCAAAGCGGCGTGAAGGTTGGTCGTTCCGTTGCGTTTGTAGTCGTGGGTGAACCGCTGGGGGGTGCCGGGAAGGATCGGCAGGATCGGCGCGGTGCGGTCCAGGGCCTGTATCTGGGACTTGTGATCCACACATAGCACCACGGCTGCGTCCGGGGGGTTCATATACAATCCCACCAGGTCGCGGACCTTTTCTACGAACAGCGGATCGGGCGATACCTTGAAGTCTTCGGTCCGGTGCGGCTTCAGACCGAACGCCCGCCAGATCTTAGAGACCGACGAAGCCGAGATACCCACCGCCTCCGCCATCCGGCGGGTGGACCAATGCGTAGCATCAGAGGGGGTCTCCTCTAGGGTCTTGACCACCACCTCCTCCACCTTGGCGTCGTCGATGGTACGGGGCGGACCCGGACGCGGTTCGTCGCAGAGACCATCAAGACGCCTCTCGGCGAACCGGTTCCGCCACTTGCCCACCGTCGCGAAATGACAACCCAGCTTCTTGGCAATGTCGACATTCGCCATACCCTCAGCCGCTCCCAGAACGATCCGGCAACGCAACGCCAACGCCTGGCTAGACGTATGCCGCCTCGCCCAACGCTGCAGAGTTTCCCGTTCCTCATCGCTCAACTCCACAACCACAGGCTTACGCCCCCTCCGAGCACCCATCACAGCACCTTCCCACATAACGCCGACAGTCCCCACAACCTTACCACAAACCGCGGCGAACTACCACGACAGGACACTAGGACGGTGCTGAGCAATCCACCAGCGGCCTGCCAACCGCCGGCAAAATGCCTGGGTAGGCGGGCGGCAGGTCCCAGCAATCGTCATTGTTCAGCACCGTCCTAGCCACCAACGGGTTGGCCTGCGCCGGAGCCGGTCCTCGCTCGGACCAGCAGCTAGCATCACCATGTCGTTCGTAGTCTCCGGCCTCGCGCGGTTGCCACTGATCGTGCATGCCGGGAACAGCGCAAAAAATCTCACGAAGGAGCGGACATGCTCGATGTGAACCCTGTCGTAGTGGTTGGGGCGGCGCGGACCGCCATTGGAACGTATGGAGGCTCGCTCAGCAAGATCGACTCCTACAAGTTAGGCGCCGTCACGATCAAAGAATCGTTGAGCCGGGCGGGCGTCGACCCCGGGGAGGTCGACGAGGTGGTCATGGGCCAGATCGGCCAGGTGGGTCCGGACGCCTACAACGCCCGGCGCTGCGCGCTCGAGGCGGGCCTCCCCACGTCTACTACCGCCATGAACGTCAACCGGCTCTGCTCGTCGGGTCTGCAGGCGATCATCACCGGCGCCCAGCAAGTCATGCTGGGAGAGGCTGACATCGTGGTCGCCGGCGGAAACGAGAACATGAGCAGCCAGCCTTTCCTCGACTACCAGGCCAGGGACGGTTGGAGGTTGGGGCCTCGCAAGTCCCTCGACGGGACATTGTCCCTGGTGACGGATCCCTTCGGCGGATACCCGATGGGCGCTACCGCGGAAAAGGTGGCCGAGCGCTACGGGGTGAGCCGCGAGGCACAGGACCGGTTCGCCGCGGAGAGCCAGTACCGGGCGGCTATCGCCATCAAGGAAGGCCAGTTCGAGGACCAGATCGTCGGGGTGGACCTTCCCAAGGACGATCCCTTCCTGGTCGACGAGCATCCCCGGCCGAGCACGACCACCGAAAGCCTCGCCCGGCTCCGGCCGGTGTTCGTCAAGGACGGCACGGTGACAGCAGGCAACTCCTCAGGGATCAACGACGGCGCCGCCTCGTTGGTGCTCACGAGCGAGAAGGTGGCCGCGGCGCGGGGCAACGAACCCCGGCTGAGGCTGGTGGCATGGGCGGTCAGCGGCATCGACCCCGAGATAATGGGATACGCACCGGCACTCGCCGTCCCCAAGGTGCTGGACAAGGCAGGCCTCACGCTCGACGACATCGACCTCATCGAACTCAACGAAGCGTTCGCTGCCCAAGCCGTGGCCGTGATCCGGGACGCCGGGCTCGATCCCGAGAAGACCAACGTTTCCGGGGGTGCGATAGCCCTTGGCCACCCGGTGGGGGCCACCGGGGCGATCTTGACCATCAAACTGATGCATGCACTCGAGCGGACGGGCGGTAGGCGCGGCATCGTGACCATGTGCATCGGGGGCGGCCAGGGTATGGCGGCGATCTTCGAGCGTCCTTGACCATTCCCGGCGGCGCCTTCACCGGTGACATCGTCGGTGTGACCGGGATGCTCGCCGGGCAGGCCTACCTTGCGGACAGAGGGCTCTCGACAGCCATCTACCTCTCCCTGACCCTGCCGCAGCCTCTCCTGCTGGAGGGGGAGGCGGGAGTCGGCAAGACAGAGGTTGCCAAGGCGCTGGCAGGCGGGCTGGGAATCGATCTCATCCGGCTCCAGTGCTACGAGGGCATCGACGCCAACCAGGCGCTCTACGAGTGGGACTACCCGCGCCAGCTCCTGTACCTAAGACAGGCCGCGGAGGCCCAGGCGGACGGTTCCGGGCAGGACGAACTCTTCGCCGAACGCTTCCTGGTCGAGCGGCCCCTATTGCGAGCGATCAGGAGCGGAGGCGGTTGCGTGCTGCTCATCGACGAGATCGACCGGGCAGACGACGAGTTCGAGGCGTTCCTCCTGGAGATCCTGTCCGAGTTCCAGATCACCATTCCCGAGATCGGTACCGTACATGCGCCGCTGCCGCCCGCTGTGATCATCACCTCCAACCGGACCCGCGAGCTGCACGACGCTCTCAAGCGCCGCTGCCTGTACCACTGGATCGACTTCCCGAGCCTGGAGAGGGAGGTCGAGATCGTGACCGCCCGCGCACCGGACGTACCTGGGCAGCTCGCCCGGAGTACCAGCCGGGTGGTCTCGAGGCTGCGGGGCCTCGACCTGGTGAAGCAGCCGGGTGTAGCCGAGACCATCAACTGGGCGCGCGCTCTCAACCAACTCGGCGAGGACGGTGTGACCGCCCAGAACCTTGATGTCAGCCTGGGCTCTGTGATCAAGGATCACGACGATCTGGCCACCGTCCGGAGCCGGGCAGCCGAGCTGCTGGATGGGATCTGAGCCCGGACCGACCACGGAACTGGTCCGTTTCGGACGGTTGCTGCGGGCCCACGGTGTGAACGTCGGCGCCGGGCAGGTGCTGTCGTATGCGAGGGCGGTGGCGGACCTCGATCCTGCTGACATCGGCGACCTCTACTGGGCAGGACGGGTCACTCTCGTCAACCGGCAGCCCGATGTGGCCATCTACGACGCCGCCTTCGATGCCTTCTTCGTGGGTTCGGAGAACGATTCGCAGCCTCCCATGCTGGCACTGGCCACGGCCGACGGCGACGGTGAGAACCCGGAGTCGGTGTCCTTCGGGACCGATCAGAGACAGCTGGAAATCCTCGAGGCGGGAGATGAGGAGCTCCCCGCCGCGGGAGGTCCAAGGGCGTCCAGCGCCGAGACACTGCGCAACAAGCATTTCGACCGCTGGACGGACGAGGAGTTCCGCCAACTGGCACGGCTCCTGCCCGGTCTTCACCTTCCCCGGAAGCTGAGCCGGCGCACCCGCCCATCACCCAGAGGCCCCCGTATCGATCTGCGTCGCAGCGTCCGTGACTCACTTCGGCACGGAGGTGACCTCTTCAGGCTGAGACGGCGGCTCAGGGTGGAACGGCCCCGATCGATCGTCCTGATCGTCGACGTCTCAGGATCGATGGCCGGCTTCTCCCGCGCTCTCGTCCAGTTCTCCTTCGGGATGAGCCGGGCTTCCCAGCGGGTGGAGGTGTTCTGTTTCGGAACCCGCCTCACCCGCCTGACCAATGCGATGCGGGTCCGGGATCCCAACTCGGCCCTGGACGAGGCGACCGAGTTGGTCGTCGACTGGGACGGTGGTACGAGGATCGGCGAGTCCCTGGCCACCTACGTAAGGAGGTGGGGCAAGTACCGCTTCAACCGGGGAGCGATCGTGATCATCTGTTCGGACGGCTTGGAGCGTGGGGCGCCCGACCGGCTGGCCTGGGCCATGCAGCGCCTGTCGCGCCAGGCACACGCAGTCATCTGGGTGAACCCGCTGGCGGGCGATCCGAACTTCCAGCCCCTGGCCCGCGGGCTCGTGGCCGCGCTGCCCCACGTCGACGAATTGATCGCAGGACACACCATCAAGGGTTTGGAAGACCTGGCTAGGGCACTCGAAGGCTGGGCGGCCTAGGAGGGTGCTGGCAAGCATGGCTTCCCACAGGCCTTCCCGGCCCGAGGTTCCTTCCGTCGGGTAACAACTCGCCCGGGTGTTGGCGGATGGATTCGAGCACCTGGATCGGGCGCGACGGGAAAGTCCAGTTGCAGCAGCCGGACGCTGCGCTGTGACCGGTTAGCCCGACTCCTCTTCGTCGGATGAGGCTCCGGTGCTGCGCCGCAACGAGTCGAGAATGTCCACTCCGGTGGCGGCTTCTATCTGTTCGGTCAGCGCAACGAGGGAGGCCGGCAACTGGGATACGAGGCCGGGTATGCCGCCGCCATCCCTGCCCCGGCCGCCATTGGTGTCCACCACCGCAACCCGGTCGATACTGACCCCGTCCAAGGTGGCAACGATCTTGTCGATGAGATCGGGAAGCATGTTGAGCACGAGCACGTGATGCCCGTCGGCGCCGGCCGCCTGGTACTGGTCGGTCAGGAGCCTGAAAACCTCCACCTGTGCCTTGCCGTCCTCGATGATGGTCGCCGCCTCGGCTCGGGCCTCCAGCTGGCGAGCTTCCAAGTCGGCGCGCGCCGGGACCACGACAGCCGCCTCGACCCGCCGCTTCTCCAGCTCGATCCGCTGTCCTTCCAGTTCCTGGCTGGCCACCACCTTGGCGACATCCCCCGCTACCAACGCTTCCTCCTCGCGAGCGTTGGACACTGCTTCCAGCTCGGCGGTGCGGACTCGCAAGCCGTTCTGCTCCACCACTATCGCCTTGTCCGCCTCGATCCCGGCGATCTGTCCCACTTGCCGGGCAGCCGCCTCGGCCTGTTCCGCTTCGGCCCTGCGCTCCGCCTCCGCTACCCGGGCATCACGGATCACCTTGGCGGTGAGCTGGCGACCGACCGACGTCAGATACCCGACATCGTCGGTTACGTTCTGGATCTTGAGAACGTCGAGTTCCAAGCCCAGAGTCTTGATGTCATCGTCAGCCTCGTCGATCAACTGGTGGGAGAACTTGAGCCGGTCCTCGTTCACCTCTTCCGGAGACAGGATGGCCAGCACACCACGCAGGTTGGCTTCCAGCGTCTCCTTGGCGATCTGACCGATCTGGGTCGTGGTTCGCCCGAGGAAACGCTCGGCGGCGTTCTCGAGCAGTCCTGGCCGGCTGGACACCTTCACGTTGGCGATTCCCGCCACGTTGAGAGGTATCGTCCCCCGCGAATAGGCATTGGTCACCGCCACTTCCAGGGGAATGGTGTTCAGATCCATCCACTGGACCCTCTCGATAATCGGGATGCGTATGGTGCGTCCTCCCTGCAACAGGCGGTAGCCAACCTCCCTGCCGTCGCTGAGTTCCCGCTTCCGGCCGGAAATCACCGCCACCCGGTTGGGGGGACAGATAATGATCAGGGACTTGACAATAAGGATCAGGATCAGCAGCGCGATAGCCGCAAGAACCCCGATCAACAACGAAACCACCCAGGCCATTTCGAACATCACTCGCTATCCGTTTCCTTCTTCGTATCTTTTAATGAGAGCCACACCGCCATCCATCTCCACGATCCTCGCCCGGTGACCTCTTGCCACGTGACCCCGCCGGTCGGCGAGCGAGGCACTCATACGGAGCCGTCGCCCCGCCGCTTCAACGACTATCTGCCCTCGCCGCCGAGCGGAGACACCCAGCACGACCACACCGGTCGCGCCCTTGAGGTCACCCTTTGTCAACTCACTGGATGCCTCGGTGCTACGCAACCACCCGAAGAGGGAATTGTGAAAGACGACAGCCGAAGCAGCAACCAATGCTGCGACCAGAATACCCGCTACCGGCGAGAGACCAACCCAGACCGTGATCAGACCAGCGAGTCCGAACAGGGTGGCCCCGAAGGAAGTGGCGCTGATCGACACCCACGCGAACAGGCCCCCTTCCGAGCCCGTATCCAAGTCGGCGCCCCATGCACCGCCGAAGGCGTAGACCAGAAGAACGGGCAACCCGATCCCCAATGCGAAAAGGTACAGAACCGTTATTACCGCTCCTCACCCTGGGGCTGCCTCAACTCAGGATAGTCATCCGGGCTGGGTAAGCCCGACCCCGGAGCGTCTGCCGGTCTAAGGTGCGCCGGTCCGCCGCCAACCCCGAACAATGATGCATGACCGTCCGGTCACACGGTACTGGCAAGATCCTCGACGGCAGCCACCAAGCCGTCGAGATCGGCCGGGGTCATGGCCGTTGACAGGCAGCCCATCCCCCGGGGGGCCAGAAAGTAGCCACGATTCATCAGGCCCAAGTGCAGGAGTTCGGCCAACTCGGGATCGGCGCGCCCGACCGGATGGTGGTCGGTGATCTCCTCGTCGGTAGCGTGGATGTTGAAAAGGCTTCCGACGCCCGTAGCCAGGGCAGGGAGTCCGGTCGCCTGAAACACCTTGTTGAGTCGCTCCGCCAGGTGATCTCCGTTCTCGTTCAGTTCTTCTATCGCGGCCGGGGTGAGCGCGTCCAGAGTCGCGATCCCCGCGGATGCGCTCACCGGATTGCCGTTGAAGGTACCGCCCCAACCGATGGTTCCGGTGGTGGGATGGAGAAGTTCCATTATGTTCCTGGACCCCCCGAACCCGCCGACCGGGAAACCACCACCGATGATCTTCCCGAAGGTCGTGAGGTCCGGGCGGACACCGAAGATCGCCTGGGCGCCACCACTGTGCAACCGGAACGAGATGATCTCGTCGAATATCAGCACTACACCGTAACGGCGGGTCACGTCCCTGAGATAAGCCAGAAACTCCCGGTCTGCAGCAATGACGCCACCGGCACCGAGCACGGGTTCGATGATCACCGCTGCCAGAGAATCCGCCAGATGCGGTAGGCGAGCCTCGCAACCGGGAATGTCGTTGAAGGGCAGGGTGACGACCAGATCGTCAACCGGGTCCGGGATCCCGGCGCCCGGCGTCGCGGTGTAATCGTGGGTGCCGTGGTAGCTGCCTTCGAATCGGGCCACCCTTGGACGAGCCGTGAAGGCTCGGGCCAACCGCAAGGCCGCCATCGTCGCCTCGGTCCCCGAATTGGTGAAGCGGACCTGCTCGACGGAAGCGACGCGTCCGGTCAGCACCTCCGCCAGCCGTACCTCCTGCTCGGTCGGCGACGAGAAAGCCGTCCCCCGCCCCGCTACCGACATCGCCGCAGCCAGGACATCCGGATGTGCATGGCCGAGGATCAATGACGTGTAGTTGTTCAGGTAGTCGACCCGCCGGTTTCCGTCCACGTCCACGACTTCGGACCCCTCCCCTGCCACCAGTACCGGCGGGAAGGGCGCGAAGAACGTAGTGGTTCGCGTCGTCCCTCCAGGAAGGACGGCAGCGGCCCGTTCAGCCACTTCCATCGAGCCGGGATTGCTACGAACGTACTCCTCGCTGACCCGGCGGAGAGGTTCGGTGTAAATGGAGTCGGGGGGCATTTGTCCTCTGCGAAGGTCTGGCTGACTCTACACACAGGTCGGACGAAGCGGTGTGCATCGCCATAGGGATCCACAACCACCGGCTTACCTCCGGCGCTCGAGACCCGGCCCCAGACTCGCAGAACGCCTCACACGCAACGCCTTGAGTACTCGGGGCGCGGCCGGCCAGCGACTCTCCGACCCGGATCCACCTGCCAGCCGGTGTCCAACCATCGTTACTGCGGGAATGGTGAGCCGGACCGGACAGTCGGCGACCGGTAGCCGTGACTACGGCAGGCTCTCGCACGCCTCCCCGTCGCCGTCGCCGTCGAGCCGGGCGACGTCTCCATAGTGCGGGAAGTAGGTGTCGAACCACTCCTGCGCCTCGGCCTGCGTGGAGAAGTCGGAGCAATTCCGGGAATTGCCCGGATCCGGAGGAATGCCGCCCGAGACCGTGGTCGTGGTCGGATCCCCGGCGGAACCGAGTTCCGGCGTACCCAGTTCGGGAACCCTCAGGACCGGGAACGCAAGGACGGGTGTCCGGATGTCGAGGGTGGCTCCGGCGCACTCTCCGGACAGCATCCCGCGCAGGAACTCCGACTCTCGCCGGTCCACGGACAGATCCCACCTGGCCTTGGTGGCCACCCATCCCGCCACGTACGGACAGGTGAAGTCCGAGTTGGGGGGCATCCAGTCGGGCGGGTCGGCCGCCCCCTTCGAACGGTTCGACCGCGCGGTCACCGCCACCAGGGCGCCCTCGTCGTTGGCGAAGGCCTCCCGCTGCTCCGGGCTCCAGGCGTGAGCACCCGAGTCCCATGCCTCGGCCAAGGGGACCAGGTGATCGATGTCCAGCGACGACGGATCCTGCACCCACTCCCCGTCGTAGTGCGAGTACCACAGACCAGAGTCAACCCAGCACGTACGGTTCTGATCCAGCACCGACTCGACCCTCGAGTCCCGGATCAGCACCTCCCGGCGCGTATCGCAGCCGTCACCGTCCACATCGCTCCAATGGACGAACAGGTCACGGTCGTAGCCGGTACGCTGCTCGGGGGACCCCCTCAGACTCTCCAGCACGGCTATCACGAGGAGGGCGCCATCGGACCGAGTGCGGGCAGGATCATCCGTGGAGGGGTCCGCTCCGAGTTCGGGTGGAGCGGGAGGAAGCCCCCGGCCGGCAATGTTGTGCCATAACCCGACCATGTAAACGGCCATCTGCGCCCGTGTGACAGGCTCCTGGCTGCTTCCCTCTTCGGGGTTGGGAATCACGTTGAACCCCTGGAGGCAGGAAACCGCTTCGTCGAGTTCGGCCAAGCGGTCCGGGCAGGACCCTCCTACCTTCTCGAACGTACGCAACAGGAACCGGGAGATCTGGGAGGCCTTCAGAGTTGACGCGGGCCCGAATGTCGTTGCCGTGACGCCCTGGGTGATACCGAGGTTGTATATGCAGTCGATATTTCCGGCATGGGGAGTCCCATCCGCGGCATCCGTGAAGGGTGCCTCCCCTTCTGGGCACTGGCGGTCCAACACGTCTCGCCAGAGCCGAACCAGGAAGGATGCCATCTGGGCACGGGTCAGTATGGCATCGGGACCGTAACTGCCGTCTTCCCTGCCCAAGGACAGGCCGAGCTCCTTCATGCAGAGGATGTAACGGGCCCCGTAGTCGCCCGGAGCGACATCGCTGAACTGTTCGGTGGAGGCGCTGTCGCAAAGGTCACCGGCTTGTGCGTCGACAACCACTGGCCCGTCGATGAACAGGGACGCTCCAACCAGCACTACAGCGAAGACTGACTTGGCGAACCTCACGACGTTAAACGGACCTCCCAAAGAACACTCTAGGACGGTTTTCCCACTCTCCTTACGTTGGGATCACAGCCGAAGGCCCGCCGTGGCGATCACTCCGCGGGAACCGGATGGCCACTCGGGCCTGTGTCACTGCATTGCGGCACTTGGCAGTCACTGTCAGCGTGTTAAGAGAGAACCAGCGAACCGATTAACTCGTTAGAGTTTGAATCGGCGGTCGGCCCTCGTCAGGAAGGATGGCAATCCGATGACCGTTGGTCGCGTGGGTATGTGTTTCCTGGATCGACCGGATCCTCGGCGGCAGGTAGCGCTCTCCGTCAGGATGGAAGAACTCGGTTACCACTCCGTTTGGGTGTGCGAGACCCGCACCGCCAGGGATGCCATCTCCGTCATGGGCGCCATCGCCTACGCGACCCACCGCATCAAGCTCGGGAGCGGGGTCGTCAACTCGTGGACGCGGCCGGCATCGCTGATGTCGCTCACGTTCGCCACGCTGGACGAACTGGCGCCCGACCGGATGCTCCTAGGGATCGGCGCTTACTGGGATCCCCTGGCGTGGAAGCAAGGTATCGACCGCCGCAAGCCGGTGAAGCAGATGCGGGAGTACATCGAGGTCACCCGCCGGCTCTTGAACCTCGAAACGGTGACCTTCGAGGGGGAGTTGGTAGCCGTGCGGGATCTCCGGTTAGACCTCGGGTACGGTGTGGCCCGGGTCCCCAAGCCGGTACCGATCTACGTGGGAGCCACGGGGCCGCAGATGCTGGCTCTCTCCGGGGAATTGGCCGACGGGGTAATGCTCAACGGGTTCACGTCCCTCACGTACCTGGCCGACGCTCTCGAGCACATCGAGCGGGGTGCACGCCGGAGCGGACGGCAGGTGGACGACCTCGACCTCCCCCAGACTATCGTTATCGCGATGGATGAGGACGAGGAGAAAGCCCTGCACATCGCCACCCGCATGACCACCATGTACCTGGGGCAGCAACCACATATCGCCCTGGCAAGCGGAGTCGACCAGGTACTCCTGGACCGTGTGCGGGAGGCGATGGGAGGCTGGCCACCGAGGGAAGGAGGCATCGCGGCCGCGATGCCGATGGTGCCCGTAGACGTGGTGCGCTCCCTCACCGCGGCCGGGACTCCGGAGCAGTGTCTGCGACAGGTTGCCGCCTATTCGATACGGCCCAACATCTACCCGGCTCTCCTGCCGGTAACCGAGAACTACGAGGAGATCATCGAGGTGTTCGCACCCCGCCGGGACCATGGTCTCCCGTCCCGCGGTGCGGCCCCCACATCCCCGCAGTCCTGAGTCTCCCGTGGACCTGCTGCGGCGCCTCGGGAGGGCGGCGGTCTGCATCCTGGCGGCCTGCACCTCCTTCGCATGCGCCGGTGGGGGTGAGTATCCCTCGGAGAACGAGCGGCTGCTCGCCCTCGAGAAGGAGGCGCGCATGGTGGAACAGTCGCTCCTAGCCCTCGCAGACGAGAACGCCGAGCTGAGGGACGAACTGGCGATCCTTCGGGAACAGTCGGACCACGTGGAGCCACAGGAAGGCGCCGAGGCTGCCGGAGAGCACGAGGAAGAGGTCGCAGGACTCGAGGCGGAACAGGAGGAGCAACTGACCATCCTGGTGGAGAGCCGGGTCCACACGGTCGAACGCTTGGTCGACCTGGACGCCCGTGTCGAGCAACTCGAGGAGATCGCCTCCAAGGTGGAGTCCGTCCTCCCCTCGGCGGAGCACTGGTCCAAAGGAAAGGACGAGGCTTCATCGCCCGCGGGTACCGCCTTGGGAAGGACCGTCAGACTGGTGGAGGAGTCAGGGGGCGAAGTCCACTACATCGACCACCCCGAACGAGAGGACCCCTCGGTTCTGGTCCTGCCTCCGGCAACCGTCGTGGGCGAGACCCCGCTCGTCGTTTCGCTGCACGGCTACGGAGGAGACTCTGCCATACAGAGCATGTACGTACCCCTGCACGAGCGCGTCAACGACGACGGGTTCGCCTTACTCCTCCCGAACGGGTCACACGACGGCGACGGAAACCGCTTCTGGAACCCCACCGACCAGTGCTGCGATTCCGCCAAGGCGGGCAGAGACGATGTCGCCTACCTGACCGAAGTGGTAGCCAGAGCGGAGGAACTCTTTGACTTCGGGCCGGTGTACTTCTTCGGCTACTCCAACGGAGGGTTCATGTCGTACCACATAGCGTGCAAGGGTCTGCCCGGCCTGCGCGCTGTCGCGAGCCTGGCCGGTACGAGCTACGTCGAGGACGCTGTGTGCCACAGTGCACTCCCAGTATCGGTGCTACACATCCATGGCACTGAAGACAACGTCATCTTCTTCGAGGGCGACACGAGCGATCCGGATCCGGAGGGCGCCGGCAAGACAGCCTTCTACGCCGGGGCTCAGGAAATGATGATGCGCTGGAGCAGGCGGGCCGGATGCGACTGGCCCGGACAGCCCCATCCCTATGCCACGCTCGATCTGGACCGCCATGTTGCGGCAGCCGAAACCAGAGCATTCCGCCTGGAATCACGCTGCGCCGACGGAATCGAGATAGAGCTCTGGATGAGCGTAGGGAGCAGCCATGCACCTGGCTACGACGACGCCTTCGTGGACGCACTTGTAGACTGGCTCCTGTCGCAGGAGTAACGCTCCCGGCCGATCAGGCTCGTGGGATCAGCCACTCCACCCTTCCGCCAGCCACCCTCCGTCGACCACGACGGTCTCACCGGTTATGTAGCTTGCTGAGTCTCCCGCCAGGAACAGCACCGCGTTGGCCGTCTCGGACGGGACGGCGAACCTCCTCATCACGATCTGGTCGCGGATCGACTCCAGCAGATCCCGATTGGCCGGGTCGGTTCGGAGCTCGTAGTTCATGGAGGATTCGGTCCAGCCCGGCGCCACCGAGTTGGCCCGGATGCCGAACTCCGCCCACTCCACGGCCATCACCTTGGTGAGTGCGATCACACCGGCCTTGGCGGCCGAGTAGGCGCCGATGCCGGCGAACGCCACCGGACCGGCAATGGAGGAGATGTTGACGATCGAACCCGAACGCTGGTCGATCATCGAGGTGGCCGCCGCCCGGGACATGTAGAAGACGGAGGACAGGTTGGCCTCGATCGCCACGCGCCACTCGTCCACATCGAGGGTGTCCAGCCGGCTGAAGTTCTGGCGGCGCCCGGCGTTGTTGACCAGTATGTCGAGACCGCCGAGGTCCGAACGCACCTGATCGAGGGCCGACACCGCCTGCTCGGGATCGGTCACGTCACAGGTCACGGCGAGGTGGGCGCCAGCCTCGCCCTCCAGCATGTCCACCGTACGCGCGAGGTCATCGGCGGTCCGCGCCAGGGCGGCCACCCGGGCGCCTTCTGCGGCGAATGCCTGCGCTATCCCCCGCCCGATCCCGCGGCTGGCGCCCGTGACCACCGCCACCTTGCCATTCAGACCCAGATCCATCGGTTCACTCCTTGCTCGGATGTGTCAGGTACTCAGTTGCCCGTAGAGGTCGGGTCGGCGGTCGCGGAAGAACCCCCAGTCGTTACGGATCTGCGGGATGACCGACAGGTCGAGGTCGGCTACCAGCACCTCGTCCTCGGCGTCACTCGCCTGCGAGATGATCCTTCCCTTCGGGTCCACCCACATCGACGAACCGTAGAAGTGGGAGTCCGAGCCACCTTGGTCGACCCCGACCCGGTTGACGCCACCGACATAGTAGATGTTGTCGACTGCGTGGGCCTGTAGTTCGAGCTCCCACAGGTAGCGGCTCATTCCGGTGGTAGCCGTGGGAACGTACACGATCTGCGCACCGTTGAGAGCCAGGGTCCTGGCCGCTTCGGGGAAGTGCCGGTCGTAGCAGATCAGGATCCCGATGGTGACGTCGAATGGTGTGGAAAAAGTGATGAACCCCGTGTCACCCGGCGCGAAGTAGTACTTCTCCACCCCGGTCAGCGTAGGCACCGAGACGATGGGAATGTGGCTCTTGCGGTAGATTCCGAGGAGATCGCCGTCCGGCCCGATAACCGGAGCGCTGTTGTAGAGCAGGCCGTCGAGAGCCTTCTCGTAGATCGGGGCGATCAGGACGATCCTCATCTCCCGAGCCAGTTCGCGCACTCGCTCCATCGTGGGCCCGTCGATCGGCTCGGCGAGATCCAGGTGGCGGGCGTTCATCTCGTAGGGAAAATAGACGGTGTGAAACAACTCCTGGAGACATACGATCTTTGCCCCGCGGTTCACCGCTTCGCGGACCAGGTGCTCGGCCCGCTTCACGTTGCTTGCGGTGTCGTACTCCGTACCCATCTGTACGAGTGCGGTTCTCACGATTCCCGGCCTCCTTTCATAGACCACCTATCAGGATACGAGTGTGGAACTGCTGAGGGCGGCCGACTCGGTGGTCCTGACAAAGGCGCCCGAAGCGGCGGGCGCCACGTAGTCACCTCCGCGCACGATGACCTTTCCTCTCAGCAAGACAACCCGGATGGCACCACGCAGCACGGTGCCCTCGTAGGGGTTGTAGTCACAGTTGGTGACCTGGGTGTCCAGGGACAGAGTCGTACTTCCCGCCGGGTCGAAAACCACCAGATCGGCGTCCGATCCAGGCGCGATCTCCCCCTTCCGGGGGTAGAGGCCGAACAGCTTCGCCGCGTTGGTCGAGGTGATCTCCACGAACCTGTTGAGCGAGATGCGGCCCTCAGCGACCCCGTAGTTGTAGAGAAGGCCGACGCGCCACTCGATGCCGGGAAGACCGTTGGGTATCTTGCTGAAGTCGTCCTTCCCGACCAGGCGCTGCTCGAAGAAGAACGGCGCGTGGTCGGTCCCCACCGCCTGCAGGTCCCCTACCTTCAGACCGTTCCACAAGGGACCGTGATGGTCCGACGACCGAAGAGGCGGGGAACAGACGTAGTTGGCGCCCCGGAAGTCGGGCTCGGCCAGATTGTCGTCGGTCAGCAGCAGGTAGTGGGGACAGGTCTCGGCGTATGCCCGCACGCCCCGGTCGCGTGCCTCGGCCATGGCCTGCACCGAACCGGCCGACGACATGTGGACGACGTACAGAGGCACCCCGGCCATCTCGGCGAGAGCGATCCCCCGCCTGGTCGCCTCGTCCTCGGCGAGGGAGGGGCGGGTGCGGGCATGGAAAATCGGATCGGTATCACCCCTCGCCAGGGAGTCCTCGACCAGGGCATCGATGGCGTAGCCGTTCTCGCAGTGCAGCATGATGAACCCACCGTTCTCCGCGCTGTGCCGCATCGCCTTGAAGATGGCCCCGTCATCGAGCATCCACGCGTTCGGGTAGGCCATGAACAGCTTGAAGCTCGTGACACCTTCGTCGACGAGACCATCCAGAGCGGGAAGCATGCGGTCGGGCAGGTCGGTGAGAATCTGGTGGAACGCGTAGTCCACCACCGACTTCCCTTCTGCCATCTCGTGCCATCGCATCAGCGACGACCGCGGGTCGGAACCCTTCTCCTGGATCGCAAAGTCGATGATGGTCGTGGTGCCGCCCACCGCCGCCGCTTTCGTCCCCGTGTCGAAGTCATCCGATATCACCGTGCCCGCCACCGGGGTGTCGAGATGGGTGTGTGGATCGATGCCTCCCGGGAAAACGAGATGGCCCGAAGCGTCGATGGTCTCGTCGACCTCCACATCCCCGAAGGTCCCGATGGCGCGGATCCGCCCATCCTCGATGAGGACGTCCGACGCGTAGTCCTGGGTGGCCGTAACGATGCGGCCACCCTCGACTAGCACCCTCATCACACGCCCACGGTGGTCATACGCGACCGCGTCACGGGCGTCAAGACCGTTGCCGGTGGTGACAGACCTCTAACCTCCGATAGCTATCCGCCGGCGGCGTCGATGAGCGCCCACAAGCGGCTGGGAGTGACCGGTGTCTGGTCCACCTCGACGCCGAGATGGGAGAGAGCGTCGGTCACCGCGTTGGCAAGTGCAGCCGCAGACGGGAAACACCCTGCTTCGCCCATCCCCTTGAACCCGCCTTCGGTGTGCGGCGATGGCGTCACCATGTGATGGATCTCGAAGTCCGGAAGGTCGGTGAAGGACGGCAGCAGGTAGTCCATGAGGGTCGACGAAAGCAATTGTCCCGTCTCCTCGTCGTAAACGAACTCCTCGAGCATCGCACCGCCGAGCCCTTGAGCGAGAGCGCCGTGGATCTGCCCCTCGACCAGCAGCGGGTTGATGATCGTCCCGCAGTCGTCCACCACGACATACTTGACCCAGTCGATCTTCCCGGTGTCGGTGTCCACATCGACAACCGCCACATGGGTTCCGAAGGCGGTGGTGAAGTTCGCCGGGTCGTAGACGTAGCTCGCCTCGAGGCCGGGCTGGTCGCCCTCCGGGATGTGGTGGGCCCAATAGGCCTGCTGGGCGACGTCGGCGAGGGTAAGAGATCGCATCTCCTCCGCGCCCTTCACCGAGATACGGCCGTCGCTGTATGCGACATCCTCCGGGTCGGCCTCGAGAAGACCGGCGCCGATGCGGACCGCCTTGGCCTTGATCTCCTCTATGGCCTTGATCACGGCCACCGCAGCCACGTTGGAGCGGCTCCCCGCAGAACCAAAGCCAGTGTACGGAGTCTGGTCCGTGTCTCCCCAGACCACTCTCACGTTGGAGATGTCGATCTCCAACTGGTCCGCCGCCACCTGGGCCAGGGTCGTCTCGGTGCCCTGTCCCATCGGGATCATCCCGGTGTAGAGCGTCGCCCTCCCGTGGGGATCGATCTTGACCGTGGAGCCCTCGTAACCACCGGTGTAGTAGTCGAGGAACCCCAGTATGGCCGAAGGGCCGAACCCGGACACATGGATGTAGGAAGCGACACCGATGCCCCGGTGAATTCCCTGCTCGCGCAGGCTCTGCTGCGACTCCCGCAGACCGTCGTAGTCGACAGCCTCCAGGGCCTTCTCCAGCGCCTCCGGGTAGCTTCCGCTGTCGTAGACGGCGCCGGCCGGACTAAAGTACGGGAACTCGTCCGCCTGGATCATGTTCCTGCGCCGGAGTTCGGCCGGGTCGATCCCGAGCCGGCGGGCTGTCTTGTCCATCATCCGCTCGATGCCGAATATCCCTTCCGGACCACCGAAGCCGCGGAAGGTGCTGTTGGGCGTCTTGTTGGTGGCGACCCCCACCACGTCACAGTGGTAGTTGGCGGTCTTGTACTGGTTGACAGCCGCGGCGCCTGTGACCCAAGCAGGTCCGATACCCACGCTGTGCAGGTGGGCGCCCTGGTCGCTGAGCACGCGTCCCTTGACACCGAGGATGGTCCCGTCGGCCTTGGCGGCGACCTGCCACTCCTGTAGTTGCTCACGTCCGTGCACGGTGGCCTGGAGAGCCTCCCGGCGGTCCTCGATCCACTTGACCGGCCGGCCCAGCTTCATCGCTGCCAGCGAGACCAGGATGTCCTCGGGATAGCGGTCCCACTTGTTGCCGAAGCCGCCGCCGATGTTCGGTGTGAGGATCCGGACCGCCGTCTCCGGAATGGCTAGAGCCGCCGCCAACTCCGTGCGGAGCAGGCTGGCCACCTGGCTCTCCGAGTGGAGGGTCAGCGTCTGGCGGAGGTCGTCCCATTCCGCCACCAGGCCCCTGGTCTCCAACGGGATTCCGGAGTAGCGACCTATGCGGAGCCTTCCCGAGACGATCTCGTCGGCCTCCGCGAAAGCGCCCTCGACGTCACCGGCCACCCCCAGCGCGTTGATCCCGGGGAATGTGTATTCGATGATCGTGTTGTCGCCCATGTCCTCGTTGATGACCGGGGCGCCATCGGCCAGGGCGGCCTCTACGTCCACCACATGGTCGAGCACGTGGTAGTCGACATCGATCAGGTCGAGGGCATCCTCGGCGATATATCTCGAGTCGGCGACCACCGCGGCCACCGGCTCCCCGACGTAGCGCGCCTTTCCGGGCGCCAGCGCCGGAGTGTTCGACTCCTTCTGTCCGGGCAGGCGCCAGATGGTCGGGAACGCCCCGATTCCTTCGAGGTCGTCGGCGGTGAGCACGCAGTGGACACCGCCGAGAGCCGTCGCCGCCGAAACGTCGATCCCGTCGATCCGGGCGTGGGCGAAGGGGCTGCGTAGTACTGCCATGTGGAGCGTTCCAGCCGGCTCCACATCGGCGATGAAGCGGCCGCGGCCACGGATAAGGGGTGCGTCCTCCCGGCGCGGCGCCGACGCTCCGATCCAGCGAGTTTCCTGCGTCGTGGTCATGCGCTCCCCCCATCGTTGGACATCTCAACTGCGGCAGCCTGAACCGATTCGACGATCTTCTGGTAGCCGGTGCACCGGCAGATGTTGCCGCCCATCTCTTCTCGTATCTCCTGCGGGCTCGGATCCGGGTTCCGCGACAGCACGTCGATCCCGGCCAGGATCATGCCCGGAGTGCAGAAGCCGCACTGCAGGCCGTGGTATTGCGAGAAGGCCTGCTGCATCGGGTGGAGCGTATCGCCAGAACCTATCCCTTCGATCGTGGTGATCTCAGCGCCTTCCGCCTGCACGGCGAAGAGAAGACAGGATCGAACCACCTCGTCGTCGAGCAGTACGGTGCAAGCCCCGCACACGCCGTGCTCGCAACCGAGATGGGTCCCGGTGAGTCCCAGATCCTCCCGGATCGCATCGGCGAGGGTCTTGCGTGGCTCGACCGAGATCGCCCTACCCGCACCGTTGACGTTGAGTACGACACTCCTTGTTTCAGCCATTACCGCCTCCTGCATTCCCGGCCGCCTCCGTCAAGGCTCGCACCGTTAGTACGTTGATCAGGTGACTCCTGTACTCGGCCGTTCCGTGAACATCCGACGTGGTGGGGAAGTCCACAGCTGCACCGGCTCCGGCCGCCGCGAACGCTGCTTCACTTGCCTCGGCACCCACCAAGGCGGCCTCCGCAGTGGGCAACCGTGTGGCATGGGTACCTCCGAACGCCCCCAAGGCCGCGCCCGTGATGGTCGACCCGTCGGTCGAGATCACCGCCGCCACTCCGGCCAGAGCGAAGTCGCCATGGCGGCGGGCGAACTCCTGGAACCCGAAGCTGCTGGACGCCGTAGCGGCAGGGATACGGATTTCGGTCAGCAACTCGTGGTCGCCAAGCGTCGTGTCGAACAGGCGATCCTCGATCAGATCGGCGACCCCGAGAACGCGCTCGCCGTCGACCGACTGGGCGGTCACCTCGGCGCCCAGAGCCATTAGCACGGCTGGAAGCTCGGCCGCCGGGTCGTTGTGCACCAGCGAGCCTCCGATCGTGCCGCGGTTCCGGATCGCGCGGTGACCGATGTGGGAAACGGCCTCTGGGATCACCGGGTGAGCGGTAGCCACGTCGTCTGATTCGCCGACCTCGGTCAAGCGGGTCAAGGCTCCGATCCGCAACGATCCGTTGGTCGATATGTATGACAGTGAATCGACCCCGTTTATGTCGATCAGGTTGCCCGGCCTCGCCAACCTGAAGTTGAGCATCGGGACGAGGCTCTGGCCGCCGGCGAGGACTTTCGCATCCGATCCGTATTCGGCCAGAAGATCAAGGGCTTCCGGGATGCTCTCCGGCGCCGAATAGTTGAAGACCGCTGGTTTCACTGGCGGATCACCTCCTGAACGGCGGTGTCCGACTAGGCGCGATGCCATCCCGCCGCCAAGTCGATACTAGACAAGCAACCGCCACGGCGCTCGGGTTAGCAGGCACAAGATCCTGGGAACTGCTCGGATCTCCGGATACGGGTATCGCCTCCTTCCAAGCCATGCGAGTCAGGAACGAGCCGAGCCGCACCCTCTTGAGGCGCGAACCCTCGCTAGTGTCCCGAGTCGGAAGTTCGTCACAGAAGAGCGGGCTACACCTCCACCCCACCGAACCCCGAGAACGCGAAAACCACCCGAAGGTGCCTCTTCCCTTGGGCTCCCACCCCCGCCGCCACCTCCGAGGGTCACGGACGCGACCTTCTATCCCCTGTGCGGGCCGGTTCCGGACAGTAT
>MKWU01003231.1_pt1 | contig 22084 bp, 16 predicted proteins | sample 809101 | NCBI WGS metagenome assembly MKWU01 (sample SAMN05860141, study PRJNA318959) | sponge metagenome | host: Aplysina aerophoba | place: Slovenia: Piran, Adriatic Sea, Gulf of Piran | collected 2013-05-07 | reverse complement strand
TCTATGTTTTTGTTTTCTCATCACAGACCTCTTGGAGATAAGATTCAAATCTGGGTAAGAATATATCATAGAACCTCTCAAAAAGTCAATACACTTTACCTAAAACTCAAACCTGAACGACTACTAGTAGTCTGTCACAATTAGTTTGACAGTTAATCTAAAATCTGGTATCCTTAGGTTCAAGTCAATCAATGCTATAACTTGGAGGCATTTATGCCTGCGAAACGATACCCCGTCCTACTTGACCGGTGCCAACGTGATTATCTTCTTGATTTGATCGCTTCGGGCACCGAGTCGGCCCGAAAACTGACCCGGAGCAGGATCTTATTGAAGGCTGATGAAGGCGAACTGGGTCCCGCCTACGCGGATAAGCAGATAAAAGAAGCTGTTGAAGTCTCAATCCCAACTATTGAGAGAACCCGTAAAACCTTTGCACTTGAAGGGCTCACCGCTGCCCTGACACCTAAAAAGCGTTCAAAGCCGCCAAGACCACAAAAGTTTGATGGCGACAAAGAAGCACATCTGATCGCTTTAGCCTGTTCGCAAGCCCCAGAGGGTTTCTCAAGATGGACGCTGCGTCTGTTAGCTGAGAAAATGGTGGAACTTAACCATGTTTCAAGTGTTTGTCATGAAACGATCAGACGCACCCTGAAAAAAACGCACTTCGACCTTGGTTAAAGCAGCAATGGTGTATTCCGCCGAAAGCCTCGGCGGCGTTCGTCGCTGCGATGGAAAACGTCTTAGACCTCTATCACCGCCCCGAGGCCCCTGCGTATCCTTTGGTGTGTGTTGATGAAACGAGTAAACAACACCTCCAAGAAACTCGGCACCCTTTGCCGGTCAGCGAAGGCACTGCGAGTCGATATGATTCTGAATACAAGCGCAATGGCGTCAGCAATCTATTTATGATTTTCGCACCCCTTCAGGGGTTTCGGCATGTTGAAGTCACGGATCAACGAACAAGCCTTGATTTTGCGCACATCTGTCGAGACCTCGTGGATGTTCATTTTCGAGATGCCGAAAAGGTCCTGCTGGTTTGCGACAATCTCAATACGCATAAACCCGCTTCGTTGTATAAAGCGTTTCATCCCGATGAAGCCCGGCGTATTGCTGAAAAGATTGAGTTTCACTATACTCCGAAGCACGGGAGTTGGTTGAACATGGCGGAGATTGAACTCTCCGTGCTCTCTCGGCAGTGTCTTTGTAGGCGGATCGCCGATCAAGCGACCTTAAAGCATGAGATCCAGACGTGGCAAGACCGAAGAAATCAGCAACGTGCGACTCTCCAATGGCAGTTTACAACTCACGACGCACGCATCAAACTTAAAACGCTATACCCAGCAGTTTAGATGTGACAGACTACTAGGTCAATTTTAAATATTTTTTCAATTAAAAAACAGTAAAGCCTCTATCTAACTATAGATTATACAATATTTTTAGGGAAAAAGCAAATTGTGTTAGCGTCATTCAATTGTCGGTTTTTTGAGCATTCACGCGAAGGCATCGCGAGCGGGAGCTCGCTCCTACAGCGAAGGGTTCCTCAAGCAGAAAATCGAAATTATGGGAGAATTGAATGCCGCCGGACAACGGGAAAAGACGGATTGACAGGCAGGCTTTCTCATGGTATAATTTTAAAAATTAATCAATGCCTTCTAAATAAGAGCCTTGAAAAGGAAATACAATGAGCGAATTTTATGTCACCACACCCATCTACTACGTCAATGATGAACCGCATGCAGGACACGGTTATAGCACCATTGTCGCAGATACTTTGGCACGCTATCACCGACTCAAAGGCAATGAGGTGTTCTTTTTGACCGGTGTTGATGAGCACGGCGCAAAGATACATAAAGCTGCTGAAAAGGCAGGGCTTACCCCGCAAGATTATTGCGATAAAATAGCACCTACATTTATCAAATTTTGGAAACGATTGAATATCTCGCACGACATCTTCATGCGTACGACCAGCGATATGCACAAGCGGGGCGCGGAGAAATTCCTCACCGCCCTCTACGACAGTGGGGACATCTACAAAGGGACTTATGAAGGATACTATTGCCTCCCCTGCGAACGGTTTTTTCCTGAAAAAGAATTGACAGACGAAAAGATGTGCCCGATTCATAAATTGCCCTTAGAATGGCTCGAAGAAGAGAACTATTTCTTTCGACTCTCCAAGTATCAAGATCGTTTACTCGCGCATTTCCATGAGAATCCAGACTTTGTCTACCCCGCAGCTCGGCGCAATGAGCTCCTGAGCGTCCTTAACTCTGGATTGGAAGATATAAGCATCTCTCGTTCCTCCGTCTCGTGGGGAATTTCTTTGCCGTTCGATCCTGAGCATATCGTCTACGTCTGGATTGAAGCATTGATGAATTACATGACAGCACTCGGTTATGAAACCGATAGCGAGCAGTATCGCACTTTTTGGCCCGCTGATGTCCACATGATGGGGAAGGACATCACCCGTTTCCATGCGCTAATCTGGCCCGCAATGTTGATGGCTGTAGACCTGCCACTTCCAAAGCAAATCATCGCACACGGTTTTTTGACGAAAGACGGTGAGGCGTTGAGTAAAACGCGAGGTATTTTCGTTGATCTGGACACGGACATCGAAACCTACGGGTTGGATGCGTTCCGTTATTACCTTCTGCGCGAGTTTAGTTTCGGAAACGATGGCGATTATCGTCCCGCTCGTTTGCACGCACGCTACAACGCAGATCTCGCGAATGATCTCGGTAACCTGCTCAATCGTGTTCTCGGTTTAGTGAATAAGAACTTTGATGAGATTCCCGGACCCACAACCCCCGGTGAATTTGATGATGAAATCACAGCGATGGCGCAAACGACAGTAGAGAAATTAGACGAGCACATAAGCGTGTTCGCGTTTGACGCAGCATTGGAAACTATCTGGGAATTTGTCAGACGCATCAATCGGTATGTTCAACAGACGCAGGTCTGGACACTCGCAAAACCTGAGACGAAACCGAGAATGGGCACGATCCTTTACAATAGTTTAGAGGCACTACGGTTCATTTCTGTCCTGATCTCACCTTTTGTTCCAGACACGGCTGAGAAAATTCAGAAACAGATCGGTTTAACGGAATTTGATACTGTCGCAGAATGGGGACGTTTACCTGTAGGTTTGACAGTCAGTAGAGGAGAACCCATTTTTCCGCGTATCGATGTCAAAAAACAGAAACAGCCGCAACCAAAAGAAACCGCACAACCAAAACAGAAGAAGGAAAAGGAAACGTCAAGTCTTGTTTCCTTTACTGATTTCCAAAAATTGGATCTGCGGGTGGCGCGTATCCTCAGTGCCGAACCGGTTAAAGGGGCTGACCGACTCCTCAAGTTACAGGTAGACCTCGGCACTGAAAAACGACAATTGGTCGCTGGAATTGCCGAACACTATAAACCTGAAGCATTAGTAGGTAAACAGATAATAGTCGTCGCCAACTTAGAACCTGCCACCATTCGCAACGTCGAGTCGCACGGCATGATTCTCGCGGGGAGCGGTGATTCCGTAGTTTTGGCAACGCTTGAAACAGAAATGCCGCTCGGTACACAAGTCAGGTAGCAACGTGAGTGAACACCGCGTTTGTAGCGCGATGCACGTCGCATCTGGACGAGTATGCCGCAAAACTGTGAGTTTACGCCTTAAAAAACTTTCGTCTCTCATGCCCATCGCGATTCATCAAACATCATCACAAAACGCGTAGGGGCGAGGTGACCTCGCCCGTACAGAGTGATGTCCAAGATTCCACAGTAAAAAAAATGCAAGACATAGAAAATATTCTTAAAACCCGTATTCAGAACGATGACGCAAGCACCTTCGTCATCATTGTACCGACTGATTCTGCGCGTCTGAAGCGTCAGCGCGAATTGGTCGGTTATCACCCGAACCGGACAGTTGCTAATTTGCGCGTCTACACACTCGGAAGTTTCATTCAAAGGCTATACGACCAAGTCCGCCCATCAAGACAATATATCTCGCAAGGACTCCAAAACCTCTGGCTGCATGAAATCGCGAATCCTCAACCGAACGATCCTAATGCCTACCGTTATGATACATTTCGACCCAGCCAAAACATTCCTGTGCCGGATAGCACGCTCTCCCTCATCGCTAACACACTTAACAACCTTAAAGAATACGGAGAGGACACGCTAAATATCGAAAATGGCGAACAACAGAATCCAACCGAGGATGACCTCGTTCGCATTTATAACAATTATGGGAGCAAGCTTAAAGACCGTTGGATAGATGAACAAGGCAAGCATCTGCACCTCGCTAACGCTAAAAATTTTGGTTCGCTTATGATCGGGGCATTTCCAAGGATCAATCTTGTTGTTGTTGAAGGATTTACCGCCCTTTCTAAAGTCGACATCAAAATCTTGACCCACATTGCCAAAATGCCTCAGATAGAAACGTGGTTCCGGACCGACTACGTTGAAGGAAATGAAAATCTTTACAGAAATATTACTGACCTCGTCAGACAATTCAATACGGTAGGTGTAAATATCGATCCCGACTATGAGCGCGAACCGGAACTGCATCAACATTATGCCAATAACCTATTCCGAACGGATAACCTTTGCGTAACCCGAATTGCGGCTCCTCACATTAAAGTGTTGGAACCAGCCGATCGTTCCGAAGAAGTGGCGCAGATTGCGCACCTGATCCAAAAACATGTCTCAGAGAGGCACTGCAAGCTAAGTGAGATCTGTGTTGCCTGTTACAACATAGAACAGTATGAGCGACGCATCGCTGAGGTTTTCCCAACTTACGGTATCCCGTACTCACTTGTAGAAAGGCTGTCCTTGACAAGATCAGAGGTCGTTAAAGCAATATTCTCTCGTCTTTCATCACGTCAAGTTCCATTAGACGATGCCTATTTCTCTGAGGTCGAGCCTGCGTCCCACACACGACTGTTTCACCCTGACGCTTTTCAGAGATATGTTGATGACCTACTCAAAGAAGGCAGGGTCATCCAGCATGTTCTAAACCCGATGCTAAGAAAAAACCGAGAGGTCGTCGAAGGCGAAATCGAGGCTTACCGCCAATTCAAGAGAATTGTTAAAGAACTTTGTGGCGTTTTAAAATCGGACCGGATTGAATCGTGTTCTCTTGATGATTATATTGAGAAACTCCATCACATTGCAAAACATACCAATTACCAAAACAGAGCAACGACCAAAGAAGAAACCGTCAAAGTTACACGACTCAGTGAACTGAGAAGTTCAGAGTTTAATACCGTCTTTTTATGTGATTTTGTGGAAGGCAGTTTTCCAGAAAATTATCGACCCGATCCATTGCTTCCAGACCACCCTTATCGTACTGAAGAAGAGCAGATGTACAATAACCGGTTCATGTTCTATGGGGTGCTCAAGTCCTTTCGGGAACGACTCTATCTTCTTACCCCAAAACGTGAAGGAGAAGCGAATCTAATCCCTTCTCCTTTTCTCGGTGAATTAAAGGCAGTCGCCACTGTTGAGGAGATGAAGGTCCCGAATCCCTCGCGGGGTAGTGTAACCGGTTTCCTCAGTAGGTACGGTGATCACGTATGGACAACACCTGTCCTTGCCAATGAGGAATTCCCTGCTGAAATCGCAGAGATGCGTCCCCTCATAAACCATGTCGTTAAGGTTGAAAAAAGTCGCGAAAAGACACACGATCATTTGGCTTATGAAGGGATGTTAACGGCTGAAACGCTTTCTACTGCAAGTCAAGAACGTTTGAACAGGCGACGGCAGCGGACCTATTCCGTCACAGAATTGGAAACTTACGCCAAGTGTCCCTTCCAGTACTTTATTAATAACGTTTTAAAGTTCCGTGTTGAAGATGACGAGACAGATGACGAGTTATCTGGTCTTGAAAAAGGATCACTACTCCATGATGTTCTCTTTGAATTCTACGACAATCGCCGCGACCAAAAAAGCCCCTGTATTGGACAATGTGACGAGGAAGCCTTTAAAGATGCCAAAGCGCAATTAAATGAACTGCTTGATCATAAAGCTAAAGAACAGCGCAATAGTCGGAAAGAGAAGCTTATTGGCGAGAATAATCTGTTTTGGGAAACCGATATAGCGAAACTTCGCGTTGCCCTCCACAAATGGCTTGCAGCAGAGCACACCTATGGGTTACTTGTTATGCCTCGCTACTTTGAGGTTAGTTTTGGACAAAAACGTGAACCGAGAGATCCAGAACTTAGCTGCCTTGAGTCAATTACTATCAGCGACGTGCGTATGACTGGTAAAATTGACCGTATTGATATCGGTAATGGCACCTTTAACATTGTCGACTATAAGACCGGCAGTTCCACCGTTAGAATGCCGGAGATCCTCAGCGGACGGAGTCTCCAACTCCCCATCTACCTACAAACAGCAAAGAAATTGTTGGAAATGCACAGCGGGACAGAATTAGAGCCAGCGGCAGGTCTCTATCATAAAATAAGGCTGGATCAATGTACAGTTGAACTCGGTATCGGAACGGAATCCGAAAACGGAGTTACCTACAGCAATTACAACGGTATAGACTGGAGATCGGTTGGCTCAAGAAGTGGTCAGTTGTTAGCAGATGAAACCTTCGATGCCCGGCTTACGCGCGTCAGTGGCTACGTCCAGCAGTACGTTGATGGTATATCTACAGGCACCTTCCCCCTCATCACGCGCGTTGAGACATTTGTAGATTCTGAAGAAGAAGGCGATACACCAATCACACCGAAAAATAAGACAGAACCCTGCAATTACTGTAGTTATAAGCGTGTCTGTCGTGTTGGAGCAATCTCTGAAGTAACTCAGTCGGATGACTAACATTCCGTTTTCGTTTCCACTATTCAAACGGAAACAGTAAGCCCGTAACGGAGTGGAGGGGTGTTTTTGGTAGGGTATTTCTGCGTATTGCTTGGGGTATCTTTGACTCTACGGAAAGGCACGTAAAACTCCTTGGGGAAACACCCAAGCAAAACACCCATCTCACCGATCCGCAAGGTATAATTAAAAAACCTTTCAGAAAAAACTTGCACACTTCTGCCAAATCTGTTATACTTCTTCCGATCTTTTAAACACATTGCTTGCACGCCGCTTAGCGCGCAGACTCGCAAGCACAAGTGAAAAAAATAAAATAGGAGGCTATTTTTAAAAATGGCACATACACTACCAGCACTTCCTTATGCGCACGATGCTTTGGAACCTCACATTGACGTACAGACCATGGAAATCCATCACGGCAAACACCATCAAGGTTACGTCACTAATCTGAACGCTGCCTTAGAGGGACTTGCTGTTGCCGACATGGATGTTCACGAATTGCTCAGCAATCTCGACCAGGTGCCGGAAGACAAACGCCAAGCCGTCATCAACAACGGTGGCGGACACGCCAATCATTCACTTTTCTGGTCCATCATGAGCCCCAACGGCGGTGAACCCGGCGGAGAGATCGCAGCCGCGATAACTTCCACCTTCGGATCGCTTGAGGCGGCGAAAGAACAATTTGTTACTGCCGCGACCACACGTTTCGGTTCCGGTTGGGCATGGCTCGTCCTCGGCGACAGTGGGTTGGAAATCTACTCCACTGCAAATCAGGACAGCCCGATCATGCAGGGACATACCCCGCTCCTTGGAGTCGATGTTTGGGAACACGCATACTATCTGAAATACCAGAATCTTCGTCCCGCTTATGTTGAGGCATGGACAAACGTCATCAACTGGACCCGGGTGAATGAACTCTACATAGCGAACGCCTAACTGCCATAACAACTTTCGGATGTGGTAGGGTAGGCACGAACAGCATTTCAAACCTACCCTCTACTTCCCAAAGTACCAACTGTCTGCCGAATTAAATTTTCTTGACATCTCCCATTAAATGTGTTATACTTAAAGCGTAAGCATGGTTTTTTCAGCATGCCTGTGAAACTTCGTAAAACGGCGTGCGTAATTAACAATTAAATAGATTACCCCAAAAAAGCGTTGAAGGGGAGGAGTAAGTCGTCCGGACTTGCGAGAGAAGGAGATTCATGGGCTGAAAGGTCTCCTCAAGTTTCCACGACTGAAGGTCGCCCTGGAGTTGCTAATCTGAACAGTCTATAGTAATGTCTCAGTAGGATTAGTCGGTGTGATGTCCGTTAACGCATCCCAAAGAGTGCTCTTTCTCATTATAGGGGGCTTTATAAGTCTGATACCCTGAATGAAAATGAGAAAGGGAATTGGAGTGGTACCACGGTAAGGTCACTGTGAATGTCCTTCTCGTCTCCAAAGTTGGAACGAGAAGGTTTTTTAATTTCAACTATTCCCTGTAGGGAACGGGGTCCACACTCCTCGCCCCTATCACTTATGAGGAAAATTGGCATGGAACTTTCAGGAGCGCAAATCCTTGTTGACAGTCTCAAACGGGAAGGTGTCGAATATATTTTTGGTGTGAACGGTGGCGCGGCGATGCCGATTTTCGATGCCCTGTATGGTGAGACCGAAATCAAATTGATTCCGATGCGGCATGAACAAGGGGCTTCCCACGCCGCTGATGGCTACGCACGCGTCACTGGGGATGTCGGGGTCGCACTCGCAACTTCCGGTCCTGGCGCAACCAATCTCGTCACAGGTATCGCAACCGCTTATATGGATTCGATTCCAATGGTCGCGATCACCGGACAGGTCTTCACCCACTATATCGGCAGCGATGCTTTCCAAGAGTGCGATATTATCGGTGTAACGCGTCCGGTCTGCAAGCATAGTTATCTCATCAAAAATAGCGACGAGGTCGCAGATGTCGTCGCTGAAGCGTTTCACATCGCGAAAACAGGGAAACCGGGTCCTGTAGTTATTGACATCGCTAAAGATGCCCAGATGCATGAAGCCCTGTTTCAATATCCAGAAACAGTTGACATTCGTAGCTACAAACCACAAGTTCATGGGGATCCGGCGCAGATCGCGAAGGCAGCGGCATTGATTAAGGAAGCAAAACGCCCCATGCTTTATGCCGGTGGTGGTGTCGTACTTGCCAATGCCAGCGAGGAACTGCGACAACTTACTCTCAAAACCCAGATTCCGATTACCGTTACATTGATGGGACTCGGAGCATTCCCCGAAACACATCCTTTAGCGATGGAGATGCCCGGAATGCATGGATCTTGTTGCGCAAACTACGCTTTTACCGATGCAGACCTTGTTATTGCTATCGGTGCAAGGTTCGATGACCGCGTTACGGGTGATCTCAGTAAATTCGCACCAAACGCTAAAAAAGTACACATCGATATCGACGCGTCCTGTATCGGAAAAAATGTTCCGGTAGATGTCCCCATCGTTGGTGATGCGAAGAGTGTTCTCACTGAACTGAACAAACAGGTCAGCACAGCGGACATCGACCCGTGGCGCAACCAGATTCAGGAGTGGAAGCAGAAGTACCCATTTGAATACGAGCAAAAATCCGATAAAGTGATGCCACAATACGTCATTGAGCAGATTTATGAACATTTCAGCGATGCGATTGTCGTCGCGGATGTCGGGCAGCACCAGATGTGGGCGGCGCAATACTTCAAATTCACCGAACCTCGGCAGTGGCTCAATTCCGGTGGTCTCGGTACGATGGGCTTCAGTCTACCTGCCGCAATCGGTGCGCAACTTGGATGTCCAGACAAAACCGTTGTCAACATCAACGGCGATGGCTCCTATATCATGACGATCCAAGAATTGGTGCCTGCGGTTACCATGAAGCTACCGCTAAAGATTTTCATCATCAACAATATGTATTTGGGAATGGTACGTCAATGGCAGGAATTGTTCCATGGCAAACGCTATTCCGCTGTCGATTACCACGACAACCCTGATTTCGCTTTACTTGCCCAGGCATTCGGTGCCACAGGTTTACGGGTTGAACATACTGAAGATGTTGTGCCCGCACTACAGAAGGCAAAAGGGATTACCGACGGTCCCGTCGTCATTGACTTTATTGTTGATGAAGAAGAGAATGTGTTCCCGATGGTTCCAGCGGGTGCCGGACTCGGAGATGTTATCCGCGGGTTATCTTAACGATAAAATAGCCGTCAGTAATCGGCGATCAGAAAGAGAACCTTTCCTCTGCAGATTACCGATAATCTCATAAATCACAGTTCAGACAATTTTAGAAAATCAACACGGAACGCGCGTATGGCATTCCGTGGGAGTGGACAACGGACATCCCGCTCAGACATAATTGCTAAAAAAATGAATTCAGAAGAACGACACATTTTTTCCGTTTTGGTCGAAAACCGATTTGGGGTCCTCGCGCGTGTTGCAGGACTCTTCAGCGGACGCGGCTTTAATATCGACAGTCTCAATGTCGCCGAAACACATGACAGGAGTATTTCGCAGATAACCCTTGTCACGCACGGCGACACTCAAATTATTGAACAGATTTACCACCATCTAAACAGACTTATTGACGTTATTGAGGTAACAGACCTCTCCACCGACACCCATGTTGAACGAGAACTGGTCCTTATCAAGATTGCTACCGATAATCCTCAAAAACGCACTGAGATTCTGCAAGTCGCGGAAGTTTTCCGTGGGCGAGTTATCGATATGAAACCTGCTTCACTTGTCCTTGAAATTACAGGTGATGAGGGTAAATTGAAAGCGGCGATTGACATTTTTAATACGTACGGTATCCTTGAGTTAGCACGTACCGGCAAAATAGCGATGTTACGCGGCTCCGAATCTTAATTTATGACCTCTGGGCTGCGCTCCATTCTATTACGCGTAGGTTCCTAGTTAAGAACATACCCCTAAACCCAAATTGTAGCCTGCAACAACGGCGCAGGGTTTTTGCTGGGGGTTTTTGATAGGGCACTTCCCTTTCTTCAGATATACGACAAAGCACGTTATTCTTCAAAACCCACCTGACCGAACCGCAAGGTAAAATTAAAAACCTGCAACAACGGCGCAGGCGGATATACGGAAGGAACGGTCCTACGCAAACCTTCCGAAACGAACCGCAAGGAAAATTAGAAAAATGGCAACAATTTATTACGATAGTGATGCTAATTTTGATTTATTGAAAGAACGCACCGTCGCTGTCGTCGGTTATGGCGCGCAAGGACGCGCACAATCCCTAAACCTCAAAGACAGCGGGGCGAATGTTGTCGTCGGATTATACGAAGGCAGTCGTTCAAAAGCACGAGCGGAAGCCGAAGGCTTGACCGTCAAAACCGTTGAAGAAGCCGCAGCAATGGCAGACATTGTTCAGGTTCTCATACCCGATGAACGACATGCGGCAGTGTACCGTGACCAGATCGCACCGAACATGCAGTCGGGAAATATGCTCCTCGTATCACACGGATTCAGCGTCCATTTTGGACAGATTGTGCCTGCCAGTGACATCGACGTCGCAATGATTGCGCCGAAGGGACCGGGACCTCTCGTCCGTGAGGTATTTGAAGGCGGTGGCGGCGTACCCTGCCTTGTCGCTATCCATCAAGACACTACGGGGATTGCCCGCGATATTGCTCTCGCTTATGCAAGAGGCATCGGCGGTACGCGCTCAGGTGTCATCGAAACTACGTTCCGCGAGGAAACCGAAACCGATCTCTTTGGCGAACAAGCCGTCCTATGTGGTGGAACCGCGGCACTCATTAAAGCCGCTTTTGACACACTTGTTGAAGCGGGGTACCAACCTGAGATGGCTTACTTTGAATGTCTTCACGAACTCAAGTTGATTGTTGATTTAATTTACTCTGGCGGATTGAGCAAAATGCGAAATGATATTAGCAATACTGCCGAATTCGGGGACCTTACGCGGGGTCCGCGGATCATTGACGACAGCATCCGAGACAAGATGCGCCAAATCTTAAAGGATGTACAGGAAGGTGTCTTCGCACGAGAGTGGGTCTTGGAAAATGAAGCGAATCAACCCGTACTCGGTGCCCTTCGTCGGCAAGAAGAGGAATTGGAAATCGAAAAAGTCGGCAAAAATCTGCGTAGCATGATGAGCTGGCTCGACAAATAAAAAATATTTTCCCCAACCAAGGTAGGTGCGGTTGGCAACCGCGCCGAACTCAAAAAAGTCTATATTTCGCTGATAAAACTTCCAACTCGGTCACTGTAACTGCTCCTTTTCTCATTTTCTGCTCCGTTTCTATGAATTTATCTGACAAGAAAGATACTTTTTTAATCCGGGAATGCCACCCAGAAGAGGCAGAAGTACTTCTCACATTGTGGCAGGCTGCTGGAACATCTTCGAGCGTCACAGATACCATCGCAGATATCCAAGGGGCAATAGAAAGCCTTGCGTCGGTACTGGTTGCTGAGGTAGATCAACGTATCGTCGGCTCCTTAATCGCTACTTTCGATGGGTGGCGAGGGAACATGTATCGGATCGCAGTTCATCCTGACTACCGACAGCGTGGTATTGGACGAGCCTTAGTCGAGGAAGGCGAAAGATGTTTGACAAAACAGGGAGCTAAACGCATCACAGCACTCGTAGAAGAGAAGTATCCGTGGGCGATTGCGTTCTGGTCGAGTGTCGGGTATGAGATAGAGCCTGGAATCGTCCGATTTTTCCGCAATCCCTAAATAAAATACACCGTGTGCATCATACGAGGAGGTTGGTCATGAAATTCAGAGGATATCAACTGGACAACACCTTCAAGAGCGTCTACGGGCTCGCGGTCGCCGACATAAACGGTGACGGGCAACTTGACATCATCGCTGGCTCTACAGGCGAACCCATTATCGCTTGGTACGAAGCACCCCACTGGAAAAGACACCTCGTGACCGATCAGGGTAGCGGACATATTACTATTGCCCCTTACGATCTCACCGGCAACGGCACGCCTGACCTCATTGTCGGGAGTGGTTTTAATCGCGGGGTCAACGCCGCAGGTGGATACCTCCAATGGCTTGAGGCACCGGCACAAGACGGACAGAACTGGAAAAGCCACCGCATCGCCGATGTCCCCTTCATCCACCGTGTCGCACTCGCGAACCTCTCTAAGAACGCATCAACATCGACTCCTTTTCTCATCGTTGCATCGATCCGCGGTGAGGACGGTAAACCCGGCGAATGGCATAGCCCCGGCTCCCTCTGGTGCTATGAATTGTCGGATACCCCGCGAGAGGCAACCTCTTGGCAATCCCACCTACTTGACGATTCCCTCCACATCAATCATGGTTTGAGTATCAATGACGTTGACCAAGATGGGCGCGATGATGTCCTGATTAGTTGTTCGGAAGGATTAATCTGGTATGAACCGCCTGTTGCACCCATGACAGACGATTGGGGTAAATGGGTCATCAGCGACCGAGAATGTAGTGACACATTCGCCGCCGACATTGATGGCGACGGTATCAACGAGATTTTAGCGATTGAACCGTGGCACGGGAACAATCTCGTCTGGTATAAAGCCACTGGTGATCTACGAACCGATCCCTGGCACCGCTATCTCATTGACGACACGCTCAACCGAGGGCACTCCCTTGCCGCTGTTGATGTTGACGATGATGGTGTGCTTGAGATTATCTGTGGCTATAACGGCGAAGGCACGAGTTTGCATCTCTACCGTCCAGAGGATCTCGCACAAAACCGGTGGAGCAAAGAGACAATTGACGATGGCGGTTTAGGTGTCGGACAGATGCACGTACTGGACATAAACGGGAACGGCAAACTGGACATCGTCGCCAGCGGTCTCAGCACAGGCAACGTCAAGTGGTATGAAAACCAACCCAGTTGAAAATCCTAACGATATAGCCTTCCAGAACACCCTATTTTTCCATTCTAATCAATACATTTCGGAACCGAGGTTTTTAACCTCGGTTCTCCCACTTAAGATCGATGAGTTCCAACTACTAATTTAAAAGAGTTCCGGATATCCAAAGGCATCCGATAACTATTCCTCAATCGCTTCAACGTTGGCGCGAGGTAAAGTCGTTTGTTGACCGTTTTCGAGCTCGACGCGCAATACCCGTACCTGTGCCTCTGTCTCCAAGCTCTGAAGTTCTACCGGTAGCTCCGTAACACGTCCCAATTTGCCGAAATACGGTTCACGGATGATGCGGACCGAGCTACCAACCTCCAGAATACCTTCAGCGGCATCCCCCGCCTCGGAGGATGTTTGAGAAGTTTCTGGCGCAATTGGGATCACGATCTCCGGACGGACAACCCCAGCACGAATCTGCGTCGCGCCGTTGATAGAGGTTTTCATGTCCTCCCGCGCTTTTAGGAGCGCAAACGTCTGCTCTGCCATCGCAATGCTTCCGAAACCTTCCGTAATAACGAGCGTAATCCCAATCTCCTCAGACCCCGTAATCGCAACGCCGAGTTCATAACCAAGCAGTTCCCGCAAATCTGCGTCATCAATTCCACCGGCGACAATGCCCCTTACTCCGTGCTGAATCGCTTGCTGAATTGCTTCGGTCGTGACCAGCGAACCACCGACCAGAATTTTGTCCCGATGTTCGGGTAGGATATGCTCCGCTGTCAGTTCATCACTCGAAGAAGAAACAGCAATAATCAAATTCCCCACCGTTTCGCCGCCGACTCCGAAGATGCCTTGGATATAGGTGCTATAAGTCTCTACTGTGACACCCTCATTTGGAGCAATCTCCGTTACTGTGCCATCCGTGTAAGCCTTGACTTCCACAGGAATCGGTGGTTCGCGGAGAATAACCTGCCCTGTGACATCGGACACGGCTTCGATTGTGCCATCAATCGGTGAACGCGCCTGCGATTTGAAAAGCCCAAAAAGTCCTTTTGTCGTGGCGATAATCTCATCTTTGGTAATAGCTTCGCCGACAGGTTTGAGCATATATTCTATAACTTCTCCTGCGGAGACACTGAGCAGGTTGGCAACGTTCAGCAGTTGAACATTGCCCGGCAAATCTGCCTTCGCAACGACATCTTCTGCCTTGACTGTTGCACCGGCTTCGACAAGGACATCGCCTTCAAGTGGAAGTCGGCGTTCTTTCTGAATTGTTGTTCCCCCGGTAACCTTAAGACCGGGGGTATATGCATGCGCCATTAATTGACCTCAATTTCGAGACGTAATCTATTTTATGAATCATTAGTTAGAGAAATATTATACCATTTTCGTTATATTTATGGTAAGATGAAATCAGAATTTACAGAAGGCAGAGCAACAATGTCAAACCAAGACGTAACCTACAAAACCGACAAAATCATGCCGACTTGGGAACAACTCGCTGAAATGGGGCGCGATCTCCAATTTTATCCAAGCGTCACCGAACAACCGAAGGTGATGACCCAAGAACAGGTAACTAATTTCAACCGCGTCGGTTATATCAAAGGGATCCCGATTTTCGATGAAGCCGAAATCGGTGAACACCGTCAATACTTTGATACCCTGTTAACAAGCGTCATTGCAGAAGGCGGAAGCAGTTACTCAATTATCTCCGCACACATGAAATACGGAAAGGTTTACGACCTTCTCACTCACCCAAAAATCGTCGCCTGTGTGAAGGACCTGATCGGCGAGGACGTTATCGGTTGGGGCGCGCACTACTTCTGCAAAATGCCGCATGATCCGAAAATTGTCGGTTGGCATCAAGATGCCGGTTACTGGCCCCTCTCCCCTTCCAAGACTGTTACCGTCTGGCTAGCGATCGACGATGCCGCTGTTGAGAACGGCGCGATGCGATTCATCGCAGGTTCACATCACCTTGGACATTTAACCGCTCGGTACAGCGATCCGGACGATAATAGCGTCTTGGGTCAAATCGTTGAAAACGCAGAGCAGTACGGCGAAACCGTCGATGTTGAACTCAAAGCGGGTGAAATTTCTATACACACTGACTTACTGCTGCACGGCTCGAACGCCAATCCGTCGCCGAGGCGGCGTTGCGGTCTCACCTTACGCTACTGCGCCTCCGATGTCCAAGCGTCTTACCGCTGGGATAGCGAAGGTGTTGTTGTGAGTGGAAAAGACAAAAGCAACCATTGGGGCAACCCATCACGTCCTGTTGTCGATTAATCCAACAGTGTTAGGAAAATTGGAAACGATACCAAGAGGTAAACCTTTCGCCTGGAGTTCATCTAAAGCTGTTCTATTTCACATCGGTTCGCAAAAATGCTAAAACAGCTGACATAAACAGAAGTAGTGAGAGCAAAACTAACAACATCAAATCCAACAGTGCTCCTTTGAAGGTGATATCTAAGGTCAGTTCTTCTGAAAATTTGGGAATGCTATTAAAAGCGACCGGTTTTTGGGATAAGCCTTCTTTTACGAGATAAACATGGTAGCTTTCGTTGTCTGCTCTGTCCTCCAATTTGATAAAGTCAACGAACTGTTTTCTATAGCGGCGTGCTTGTTGAACGAACCTTTTGTGTCTCGCGAACCCTGTACCCGCCAGAGATTCTAAGACATATTTGTAGATAGCCGCCGGGGATAGCCTCGTAATTTGTTGCGTAAACCCAACCTGTGCAAATTGCTTATCCAGATGCTCATCATCAAACCTACTCTTCGCATCCGCACGTTCAGTGAGATAGCCAGCCCATGTTCTGAGTGCCTCAATGTTGGGTGGATTATCGGAAGGAGAACCGAACTGGAAGAGTTTTCTATCTTTCCAGTATCGTTCATGGATCTCATCCAGTTTTGCTTCCTTTAACCGAGAAACTTCGCTTCTGGAGGGAACCTGCTGGAAACCGCTCGCCAATGCCCCCATTGTGTTCGGAATCAGTACCACAAATACGACCCAAATCAGAAGTAGTACCAGCAAGCTGCTTGACGAATTGGAAAATTGGCTCGAGATAAACAGTCCAAGCCATAAGAATAATGAGACGTAAAGGGCAGAAATAAGAACGATTATTCCAAATCTTACCCATTCGCTCCGGTCGAGTGACACCAATTTCGACGCGTTGACAATCATTAGATTCAGTAATATCCCAATAAGGAGGGGTAACATGAGGGTAAGAAACGCACCGATAAACTTTGCCAGAAGCACGGTAGCACGGGAGACCGAATTAGACATGAGCAAGCTAAGTGTCCCTGTCTCACGTTCTCCAGAGATTGCATCGTAGGTGAATAGGATCGCCATGAAACTCATAACCAGCCCAATGATGAACGTCCAATCTAATTGCGTAAAATTTGGCAGCGCATCATTTTTCTGAAAGACATCATGTGCATATTCAAGCCACCAATTGTTTGAATGCGAGTAGTGAAAATTGGAGGCAGTCCAGTTGCTGCCGGAAGAAGCATTCGCGGTGACCCGCTTCGGCAATTTCGCGTCTGCCCCCGTAGCAATAAACGCCAATGGACTTGGCTTCTTATAGAGATCTCCTGGACCTGTCACACCTAACACACCCAGACTGGCACTTCGTTCCTTCATTGATTCCGCCGCGGCGTTGATGTCTTTGGAATATTCTGCTATTCTTCGCGGATATTGACTACCCACAAATATCACGGCATTCATCACCATCAATGCCATGACCAAAACCATCGTGAGGGCAAACCGAAAACGGGTCAAATTATCAAGGATTTCGCGTTTTGCTATGTGCCAGATCATGCTACCCTCTTTTTCTGATACCAACTGAACGACGGGCAATGAATGGTTTCCCTATTTCAAACAATTGGCACTTACCGTCTATATAACGTCGTAGCGCAGGAATGAGATGAATGCTCCCATAAAAAACAGGATGTTTAATACCGCGAGTATCATAATGTTCGGTACTGCGCGTTGTAGACTGCCACCAATACCTTCGCTCTGTTCCTTAAATCTGGGGATTCCGCTTAGGTCAAAGGGGTCGTCAAATTCGCTCGTGAACCATCTACGTGAAGAAAATATTTTTTCATCTCTCAGATATTCAACCCATTCACGGCGATAGTGTCGAGTCTGCTCCATAAACTGCCAGAAACTTCCCAAGTCTGTTTCTGCAAGAATTGCAGCGGCGTTGTAGTAAACCGCAGCCGGAGAGATACGAGATATGTTCAATGCCAATAGAGATTGTCGGTTCGGATTTTCGTCGAGATACGCTTTACGTATTTGCCATATCCTGTCGGCATATTGTGCCCGTAGATTTTCCTTGAAGCCATAAAATTCTTGGATAAACGGTATACCCTCCTCGTTTGCAAAACGACTCATCCCTATGGTCTCTCCACTGCCATAAGAACTTCTGTCTGAACTTAAGCCCATACCGCCAGGTTTGGCATGATCCCAAGGGTTTTCAACACCGCGTTTTTTCAAATACTCTCCAACTTTGGTCTCAAATTCCATCCACAGTTCATCCGCCTGTGTTTTGGACGATCGTTCTGATTGAATCGGACTCGCATGTTCCACCAATAAAACTGTTAAATTTGGAACAATAAGCACGAAAAACACCCAGACGCACATTGAGAACATCAGCGTGATAGAGGCTCGATGGGTCCGAGTGGAGAGAAAAAGTCCAATAAGGAAAAAGAGAGACACGTAAAGCATAGAGACGAGGAAGATTAACAGTATCCGTCCCCAATCTGAACCACTGAAGGAGACATAGGGGGAAAATTGTATCACCAACAAGCCGCCCACAAAACTCGCGACAAGAGGAAGAGAGATGGATACCATCCCGGCAATATATTTACCCAAGAGCAGCGTTGGTCTCGGAATGGCACAAGAGAGTGTTAATCCCAAGGTTCCGGCTTCCTTCTCTCGCGATATAGCATCGTAAGCGAAAAGCAGCGCGAGCAGACTCATCACCACTTGGCAGATGACCGTGAAGTCAATGGAGGAAAAGATGTTCAAATATGGATTATCAGAGCCGTGTTGTTCGGCAACGGCAGGAACAGATCCGTGCGCCACTGCTACCGAATTGCCTTTCCTTTTATCCACACCTTCGTTAAAGATGCTCAACAATTTCGGTTTCCGATTACACTTCAGTCTACGAGTTTGCCCGATTTGACCGAATTCAGAGTATTTCTTGACCTGCCTTATCTGATCTTCATTTTCTCGGAGAGCCGTTTGGTAACTTTGCAGTCTATCCTCATAACCTCTGGTCAAAACGAAAAGATTCGTCACAATCAGGGAAAAATAGATGAGTAACCCCATCAGAAATCTGAAACTCAAGATATTTGCTGTGATTTCTCTTCTAACAATCGTCCAAAGCATCATATTTCCTCAGTTACAGCACGTGATGATGATTTTTCATTTCTGCAGGACTTACGCAGTTCCCTTCGCTGGCGAAACTTCCGAACCTCGCCAGTGGCACGGAACACGTAGGTTCCATGGAAAAATTGCGTAAGTCCTAATCGAACTCACGTTACCCTACAAGATGTTCATAGTTTTCGGCGAGCGTTTGGAATCAAGTCATTGCGTGAAATCAAACGACTTGCGGTTGTTAGTTTCAATTTATCTGTCTTGGAGGATGTAGTTCCCCTTCTCATCCAAATACACAACTTCCCATCCTACCGGTTCCACCCCACCATTCAAAAGGTCAGACTTCTGTTTCTCAGAAAGTTCAGAACCCTTAACCGAGAATATCTCCATCTTTCCATCCCATGATTTTGATGTGGAATGTGTCGTATGCCAGATGCGGGACCCTGATTCAGTTTTTTGCACATACATTCTCCCCGGAATAACAGGTAATCTGTTTTCACCTAACACAACCCAATCTTCTATCGCTGGCTTGACTTGCTTATCTTGATACTTCTGAATCTGGGTGTCAATATACTTCACTTTAACGGTTTCCCAATCATCTTTGGTGTGGAATTCGTTCAAGATTAGATCCGAGCGTATATTGAGGTATCCATCATAAGCCTTGAAATCTTCTATCTTAATCCCTTTATTGAGAAGCATCTGAAGCCATTTTTCACGCGGATATTTGGCATCCATATCTACCAGTGTAAATTCAAGGTAGCGTTTTTCGCCATAGGAAGTCTCTGAAGCGGTAGCCCACTTTGTGTTTACTGCACGAGAACTGTATCTTGCATCAAACGCTTTCATAAGGGCTACAACCGTTCGGGGTCCAGCATATTCCTCTATCGAAGACTCAGAATCCATCCCTTTTCTCATTTCAGGATTCACTCTTGCGTGACACCCAACAATTGTAATTCCGAAAGTGAGTAAAAGTAGCGTAGTTAGGACAACACGTTTCACGTTTTTCTCCTCTTTTTCGGCGTCGGATTAAATCAAGGTTATGCTGATGGAAATCTGTTGTAAGAACTCAAGACCCAGACGCAACTTCAACACTCGCGACATAGAAGTCTTATCAACTTTCGAGTTCAATATGGTATCCACGTTAACCGCTTATACCTATTTGATGGAAAAACCATCGCTAAACCCCCGGAAAATTCGGCAAATCAAAGACTTGTCTATTCTTGGTAACTGCTAAATCTTTTATCGAACTCACGTTATTTCTACTTTTATTCTGCCCCAATAGGTACCGCTCGGATTTAAAAGTTTTCAGTGACACACCAATTCTCAAAGACCGTTTCACCGAGAGAGACACTGTGGTATTTGTATGTGTATATAGAACCAATCTGCAGAGGATGATATTCTTCTGTCTTGCCCGGGACTCTATATTCAAATAATTCCGCCTCCGTTGTGAGACCATTGGCGTGTTCGTAGAGCGTTTTCACAAGCCCAATTCCCTTGGCAAACCACAAATAGCGTACCCCGTTAACAAATGGACTCTCTTCTTTAGAACCTTGCCCATACGGTTTACCATTAGAAGTTGTAAGTAGATTATTCTGGAGGTGTGGTGGCGTGTCAATAATCACACTTCTGTGCTTGAGACACGTCGGGAAAACGCCAGCAGAAACTTCCACGTGTTCGTACCCCTCTAAGGTCGTTTTTGCGTGTGAGTGCCAGAAACCCTCTTGGGTCCAGGTATCTCCCACAACAGGTGGAAATCTGAAAAGATAGGGCGTAACAGTAGTTCCCAACAAAGGCATTGTGACGGGTTCGCCCTTATCGTGTTCTTCCCAACCGCAACTGGAAACCGCCAAAAGTGTATCAGTTTTTATGAGGGAGGCACCTCCCTTTCTAAATTGCTCACCGTTCTCGGTAGCGGCGCTAATACACACCCTAATTTTACGCTTGGTTTTAACCGCCTCGCTTAGTGTCGCAAAGGTTTGGAAGTCGTCAAAAGCAGATTGCCCCAGAGATCCGTTCTTTTTTAATCGATTTCGCGCGCGGTTGAGCCGACTTTTTATAGTGTTTGTGGTTACACCTAAAAATGCGGCAATTTCTTCACAAAGCATTCCATCAAAATAGTGGAGGGTTATGACGGTACGTTCATTTTCCGGTAATTTTGCAAGCCATTTTTTAACGATTTCGCGCAGTTCTTGGGATGCCTCTTCAGCTTGCTCTCCCGCCAGATACCCAGAATACGGGTCGTTTCGTCTCGTGGTACTGCTTATATTTTCGGAAAGTTGGACGTTCAAGCGTCTCTCACGAAACCATGCAAGACAACGACGTGTGGCAATAGCATTGAGCCATCCAGAAAATCGCTGTGGATCCTTCAGAGCACTAAGTTTCTGATGGGCTTTCAGGAAGGTCTCCTGCGTAATATCTTGGGCGATGTGGAAGTCTCCAATTGTCCGCCATGCGAGCGCGTGGACCTGTTTTCGGTACTTCACCACTAACGTCGCGAAGGCTTTTTCGTCACCTGCCAAGGTATCGCGCACCAAGGCAATATCATCGTTTCTCATCAATTTCTCCTGTTGGTACGGGGAAACTTGAGTTCAATTTTTAGCATTCATCCGATTTTTGACTTAGTGACGCGAATCGAGGGGAGAAGGTTGCATAATTCTGCAAATTGGCGGATAGACGCGTTTCATGGGAAACAGCGTTAATCACTTGAGAAAGGGAGGGTATCGTTGTCGGTTTTACGGTTATCGGTTAAGAGTCTTTCGTTTAACAACGGAAACCCCAAGCAAGAACCCCCTCTTTTAACCGAAGACCAATAACCGAAAGGTTTGCGTAGCAAACCGTACTGATAACTATTCTGCTATTCTGAATCATCGGGATCCTCCTCAACTTCATAGAAGCTGTCGAAAATCTCAGTATCACTTGACGCGTATTTCTCCCCATAAGCGGACTTGATGCTATTCCATAACCGATTTAAGATCCCTTCACTTTTCAATTGGTTGTAGTTGATTTCCCCTATCGCTTTCTCTATGCAGTCGGTAAC
>MKWU01003229.1_pt1 | contig 22097 bp, 13 predicted proteins | sample 809101 | NCBI WGS metagenome assembly MKWU01 (sample SAMN05860141, study PRJNA318959) | sponge metagenome | host: Aplysina aerophoba | place: Slovenia: Piran, Adriatic Sea, Gulf of Piran | collected 2013-05-07 | reverse complement strand
GGGCACTGTTTCAGTTTCGTTGATTTTGCTCAGGTCGCTGTATCGGCACCTTCCCGTGTTCCGTCCCCTGCCTACCCCCGCCTCAGCTGATGGCACATGACATGGCCTGAGACCGGCGAATCAAACCTGCTGCCCGCGCACGGAACATGCCGAGGACGGCCTGGAACCAATATCAACGAGATTGAAACAGTGCCCATGCCTGCCGCACGGTCTTGATCCCTTGTTGTCAACTCATCTATATAAGCCCCCTCCTAAACGCCTGATAACGGCCTGCCCCAACCCCAAACCTTGTCAACCATCGGACACCGCCACCATGATTGAAGACCTGTTTGGCATCATCCCGCCCATGGTCACCCCCTTCGATGACCGGGAAGAGCTGGATGCGGCGGCGCTGGCCGCCGACGTGGAGTACCTGATCGAAGGCGCCGGGGTTCACGGACTGGCCGTGGGCGGCAGTACCGGGGAAGGCCACACCCTGACCGACGAGGAACTGCGCACGGCGGTTGGGACGGCCGTCGAGGCCGCGGCGGGCCGCGTACCCGTCATCGCCGGGGTCATTGTGGACAGCACGCGGCAGGCCTGCAATCGCGTGCGGCTGTTGGCGGATCTGGACGTGGCCGCCCTGCAAGTTACGCCGGTGCACTATCTGTTCAAGCCGACCGACGACATGCACCTCCGCCACTTTGCCTCGATGGCCGAGGTCGTGGATATCCCGATCCTGATTTACAACGTGGTGCCGCACATCTACCTGTCGCCGCAGCTTCTGACGCGCATCATGCGCGAGGTGCCCGCGGTGCAGGGGGTCAAGCAGAGCGCGGGCGACATGAAGCTGCTGGCGGATCTGCTGATGCTGGCGGATCCGGAAGACACCATCCTGTCCGCGGTCGACGCCTTGCTGTATCCGTCCTTCTGCCTGGGAGCCCAAGGCGCCATTGCCGCCATCCTCTCCGCCGCCCCGGCCACCTGCGTGGCTCTGTGGGATGCGGTCCGGGCCGGCGACCACGAGTTGGCTCTGGCCTTGCACCACCGGCTGCTGCCGCTTTGGAATGCCATCGAGGGCGACAACCTGCCGGCCGCCGTAAGGGCTGCGATGGCACTGCAGGGCCGCGACGGGGGCCTCCCCCGTTCGCCGATGTCTCCGGCTTCAGGCGCCCAGATTGCCGCCGTTGGGGAGGCTGCGGTCGGTCTCGTCCATGAAAGGAGCCTGGCCTTGGCCTGATCCGGGTCCGGCGGTGCGCGTCAGCCGCGCGTTCGGATGGGCATAGGCACTGTAGGCCAGCCAGGTGGGGTCGCCCAGCTCCCGGATTTTCCTGCGGGCCGCGTGCAGGGCCTCGCTCACCGTGTTGCCGGCCAGCAGCCGTTCATAGAACTGAACGGCAAAGAGTTGGGCGGAGCTGTCCGTAACCGTCCACAAGGGGCCCACAAACAGACCGGCGCCCGAACCCACCAGTCTGTTGACCCAGCCGCCCAGCTGGGTCAGGGCCCAGCCCTGGCGACCGGCATGGCAGGCGTTGAGCACGAACGACGGCCGCTGCCGGAAGATGTGTCCCTGTACCTGGGGCCCAATCAACGCGTCGGGCGCCAGGGCTTCTCCGCCCTCCAGCAGGATGGCCGACTCCGTGTCCGGCCGCTCGGCCGAGAATTCCCCGTGGGATGCCAGGTGCAGCCAGTCGTAGTCTCCGCTCTCGAGCAATGCCTGAATACGGGCGAGTGAACCGAGGTCCGGGCCCGCCTCCGCGATGCCGGCTGTTTGCATGAGGGTCCGCAACTGTTGCCCCTCTGTTTCGATCGCCGCCAGGGACATGTCGCTCGGCCCTGCGAAGGCAAAGCGCTCGATCTCCAGTTGGGACGGCGGTCCGTGGAGGCCCGCGCCTTCGCCGTCCTGGTGAAGCCAGCGGGTCATGCGCATGGACATGCACCAGGGCTGTTCGTCCTCCCAGCTTTCACCCTGGTAGCCGTAGGGCCACATCAGTTCCCAGGGGATGTGGGGCTCGTCGGTCACCACGAGCAAGGAACGGCCGTGCCATTCCGCCCGTTCCAGGGCGTACAACTGCTGCAGGCCATCGGGAATCAGGTCGTTCCACAGGCTTTGGCCCAGGCTGCGCAACTGACGGTCCACCGCCTCCATGGTGTCGGGACTGTCCCGCTGGAGGTCGAACACATCGGTCAGGTCCGACAGCCGCTGGTAGATCTCGGCGTGGTAGCTGCGGGTGTCCGCGTGCAGGACGGCGGGCGGCCAGCTTTCCGACAGTTGGCCGTCCCGGTACAGGTTGAAGAGCAGTCGGGGCTGGGCCTGCATCGTGTCGTAGTGTACGAAGAGGGTCAGATCCGGAGACTCGGGCTTGTCCCCGACCGCGAGGTGGTCGGCCCGCACAAAGCGGTTTTTGACCGTGGTGGTGACCTGTTCCTCGATCTCGATGCGCGCCATGATCGAGCCGAGCGGAGTTCCTTCCTGCAGGAACTGCACCATCAGGTGGGCCGCGCCGGCCGTTCGGGGTTGCAGTTCGAACGTGATCTCCTGCCGCGGCGCGTCGGGTTCCAGCCAGAGGGTGTACAGCTGGGACCCCAGCACGTCGAAGCCCGGCGCCGTCAGCCAGATGTGGATGGGCAGGTCCGGCTGCAGTTCCATGGCCAGGCGCGCGGCCGGATCATCGGGATCCGGCGCCAGGAGACGGACCATGATCGGCACCAGGGGCGTGCCGATCCAGACCCGGTCGGGACACTCCAGTTCCGCGTGGCGGGTCAGGGTGTTCTTCCGCGGTTGCTTGGCGGCCGGGGCGGGTTCGGGAACGGGCGGTGGTGTGCCGTTGCGCGTGCTGCGCACGCGCGGCGCTTCCGTGTCCAGGGCCAGGTGCTCCTCCAGCAGGTCGAGCAGGAGGCGGTCATGGTAGCGGGGATTCTGATCGTCACCGGAGTCGGGTTGGCCCGAGAGCCGCAGGTAGTGCGCCATGTGTTCGGCCAGAATGCGGCCGCGTGCGGGAAGCTCCTGTTCCCTATGCTCCCGCGTGACAAATGCCACGAGGGAGTCGGTGATCTCCGGTCCAACGCCGACTGTCCACAGATTCCGGATCCCGGTCGGCAGGGCATGGAGGAGCGGCATGGCGGATCCGTGGTCGCGATCCCGGCTGCGGGTGCCCGCGGGCAGGGCCGGGGTGGGATGCGCGGGACTGGGGAGCCGTCCCTGCTTGAGCTGCCACTGGTGCCAAAGCGATGCCATGTCGCGTGCAAAGCCGGGATGGCGGTCCAATTCGGCCTGCAGCCACGTGGCCAACGCAGCCATTTGGCTGCCCGGCTGGGCAATGAACCGATGCCACAGGGAACGGGATGCCGGCTCCCGTCCGCAACGGTCGCCAACCGCAGCGAACAGTGGATGGTCTCCGGTGCGCGCAAGCAGCGCCAGCTCCTGGGCGACAGCGCCGGGGTCCGGCAGCGGGAAGGGCATCGAAGGCATGGCTGGATCCAGATGGTGCAGGCAACGGCGCGGCGGGATTCCGGCCACATCCGACCGGTGTATGTCGGACAATCCGGCCGGTAGAGGGGGAGGTACCAAAGCCATGTCGGCCTTGCAAACCGACAGTGCGTCCTACTATGTAAGACGTAAAACCTTCGATTTGGTTACATGAACGAGGTGCCCTTGCTGTCCGTGGCATAGGTCGGGACAGCTTCATCGTTCCTTCAGGTGCAGGGACGCGAGTGTGGGGCACCCTCCTCCGGAAAGCCGGGAAACGTCTCGCGGAACAGAGGCCTGCCGTGTCCGATGCGCGAATTGGGCTGGCACATCGGTCGTTTCTACTTGGGAGGCTGTGTCTGGAGGACGCGCGTCGGTCGCGGCGCGGTTAAACCGCTGTGCTTCATCGCCCTGCAGTGCCGCGGCTATGGTGAAGAACCGGCCGAACCAATGTCCAGTGTGGAGGCGCCCACGGACTCAAACAGGTCCACGATGAAGTGGTGGCATGTGAATACCAGTACCTGGTGGGTTTCGGCGAGTCGGGCGAAGGCTTCGGCTGCATAACGGGCTCTTTCCGGATCAAAGTTGATCAGCGCCTCGTCCACTACCACGGGAAGGCGCTCGGCGTGCTCCCCGAATTCAAGGATCAGTCCGAACCGCAGAGCCAGATACAGTTGCTCCCGGGTGCCCCGACTCAATGCGGTGGGCAGCTTGGCCTGGCCGGAGGCATCCGTCACCGTGATGGTTCGCTGGCCGACGGGGGCAAACAGTCCGGAGTAGCGGCGGCCCGTGATCCCGGAGAAGAAGGTCTTGGCATGGTTGATGACGTTGGGCTGGCGTTCCCTCTCGAACTTCTTGCGCGTACGGTCCAGCAGCACCTCCGCAAGCGTGAGTTTCGACCACTCCGCGGCACAGTCCTGCAACTGTTCCATCAGGATGTTCCGCTGGATGCGCAGACGGGACGACTCCTCTTCGCCGGCCAATTGCTCCAACTCGTTGTCAATGCCTCCAAGCTCTTCCCGCCATGCATTGCGGCGATCTTCCAGGCCAGCCTGCTTCTCCTCCAAGTCCAGGATTTCCTGTCGAAGTTGGCTGCGATCGGTGGCGGCCAAGGCCGTCCTGAAATCGTCGAGACAACGGTCGGGACCGCTGAGGCGCTGCAGACTCCGTAGACACTCATCCTGTCTGCCCTCCCATTCCAATCGTTCTTTCTGCTGCCGCACTCGTCGCCGGAACTCTTCGGCATCCTCCGTGTCCCCCGCCTTCAGGAGGTCCCGGTGTCCCGTCTCCAGATGCTTGAGGCGCCGTTCCCACTGCTGCAGTTGCTCCAGGTCCAGTTCGTTCTGGCGGCGGGCCTGATCCCGTTCGGCGACTTGGGACCGAACCAAGTCGAACCTTTGAATCAGATTGTCCGCCGGAGCCCCCAGCCGCCCCCGATTGTGGCCATCCAGCGGGATGTCGTGGGCCGCGGCCAGCGGTGCCAATTGATCGTGGAATTTGGTGATGTCGTTCTCAATGGCCTTGACGCGGGCCCGCATCCGTTCCACCTCGTTGCGAGACGCACGTGCCGTCTCCACCTGAGCCAGGAATTCCAGTGTGGCCTCGGGCGAAAGTCCTTCAGGCACATGGTGTGCCAACAGCCAGTTCTGCCATTGGGCCTGCACTCCCACCAGATCCTGGCTGGTCCTTTCACACTGCTGCCGGCTGGCCGCGAGCTTTTGCTCCTGCTGCTCGCGGCGGCGAAAGGCATCGTTTCTGGCTTTGACCAACTCACGGACGTGGTCCAGTTGTTGTACAAACAGATTGGCCACTTCCATGGTGCGCGGATGGCTTGGATCGTCCAGGGCCACTCCGTATTTGTCGGCCACGGGTCGGATCAGTGCCTGGTACTCTTCGATGTCGTCCCGGATGGCTCGGACCCGATTGCGCCGATCCTGTACCTGATTCAGGATCGCCCGCGCCGTCTCAATGCGGCCGGTGAACTCCGTCACCGTCTCCGGGGTGAGGCCGGAGTCCATGTGGCGCTGTTCCAGCCATGCCAGCCATGCCTGATGGCTGCTGTGTGCCGATGCAGTGACGGCCTGATGTTGTTTGACAACTTCGGCATGGCGTCGCTGCCGCCTGCTCCAGGCATCGCGGGCCTGGTCCAGTTGTGCCTTGTGGCTGATCCATGTGGCAAGTGTCTGGGTCGCCGCATCCAGACGGGCTTCGGCCTGGTCCAATGCATCGGCCGAGGGGGGTGCATCCAAATCCAGCGGTTGGGCTTCCGCCACCAATCGTGACCAAGCCTCCCTGGTGGCGGCGGTGGCAGCATCAAGGGCTTGGGGAAGCCCGGCCAGTTGGGGCGGGGCTTCGGACTTGGTGGTGGTGCCGCGCCCGAACAGCAGGTAGCCGGCGGCGAGTAATGTGCACAGCCCGCCCGCCGCCAGGCCCGGCCCCATGGCTCCCTCCGGACCGAAGATGCCATACAACAAAAGGCCCGCTCCAATCACCAGAAGCGGTGCCGCGAACCAAATTGGGGACGGCTCCTTCGCAACGGGAATTCCGGACGCCTGCCGGCTACGCAGGGCATCGACCTGGCCCTCAAGGTTCTCCTGATTGTGGTGTGCCCTTTCGAATTCCCCCAGACGGCTTCGGGATCGGCGCAGGGTTGCCCTGAGTTGGTCCAGGGCTGGGGCATCCAAATCCGGTTCCGGTCCGGCCATGCCGGCCTCCGCGGCACGCACGGCTTCGCTCTGCTCCTCCAGCGCGGACTTCGCCAATTCGAGCTGCTGCCGGACCTGACGCGTCCGTTCCCTGTGCTCGTTGAGGACGTCTCGCCAATGTTCAACCTTCTGGCGGAACACCATGGAGGTGTCAAAGCCCTCCAGGCGGGATTCATCCCAGTCGGCTCCGAGATCCCGCAACTTGCCCCGCAGGCCGGATTCCAGTGCATGCAACTCGGCTTGGCGTTCCGGCAAGTCCGCCACCGAATTGCCATATTCCTGATGTCCACGCCGCATTGCCTCGATCGGTTCCCGATCCTCCAGCAATGACTCCAGGTTTCCCGACGGAGGTCGCGGAGCGGCGGATCGGGTGTCCCCATCCACCCGCAGGAACCGCTGGGCATTCGCTGCCTCCACATTGAACGATTCCCACTGCTCCGAGTCCTGTGCCAAGCGTGTGTCGGCTTTGTTGGCCTCGTATTCCGCTTGGCGAATGCGCTTCTGCCAACGCTCCACTTCGCTGCGAACAGCGAGCGAGGTGTCAACGCGGTCGAGATTGGCTTCATTCCAGTCGGGGCCCAGTTGCCGCAATCTCTCCTCCAGGGATTGCACCATGTCCCTCAGTTCCTGCTGCCGTTCCGGGAGATCGCGCACGGAATTGTCGTAGCTGCTTCGGTCGCGGCGGATGGCCTCGATGAGATCCCGATCCGGAAGCAGGGCCTCGTCGGGAATGACGACGGAGGCGGCCGCGCGGGTTTTTCTGTTCTGTTCCCCGGCATCGTCGCGATCTTCCCTGGCTTGCCGAATCCGCTGTTCGAGGTTGTCCAAGCGCTCAATCGCGTTCTCCGGCAGCTGTTCGTATCCGGGCATGTCCCTCAGACGCGTCCCGCACTCCACCAGGGTTTCCCAGTCCTCCCATCCATCCTGCATTCTGAGTACTTCGGCGTGTCTGCGGCTCAGGTCACCGCGCTCCAAATCCGATCGGTCCAGTTCCCGTTGGATGTCGTCCCGTTTGCGGAGCAGCTGTCCATACCGGTCGGCGTTCGTCTGGACCTGCCTGATCCGCTGGTCGATGTCCTTGAGCTCGCGCAGCAGTTTGGCGATGCGCTGCGCACTGCCTTTCGGCTTGTAAAGTTCGTCCTTGCGCTTGGCCAGCGACTGGCTGAACAACGGCAGCTTGGCCGCTCCCATGCCTGCGCTGTAGATGCGGTCGGCCACGTCCGGGCTTTCCAGCAGACCCGTGTCCTGCAGTTCATCGATGCCAAACGCGAAAACGTTCTGGAATAGGTCGGCCGGGGCGCGCCCCGTGAGTTGCTCCAACGAACTGGGGGCGCGAAATTCCTGGCCGGCTTCGTTGCGCAGAACAAAAGGACCCCCTTTCGAACCGTTGTACCGTTCAAGGGTGAAGGCTTCGCCCGCGTCGTTGGTCAGCCTGATCCGGCCTCCGTGCCTGCCTCCGGCCAGAGGGGGATAGTGTTCCCTGCGTTTCCGCAGCGGAAAGCCGAAGAGAACGGCCCGAACGAATGCCAACAACGTGCTCTTGCCCGCTTCGTTGGGACCGTAAATCACGGTGATGGGTGCGTGCAGGGGGCCGATGGCCTGCTGATGGAACCGCCCAAAACCGTCCAAGTGGAATTCTTCGAGCCTCATGCACCCCTGTCTCCTGTCAGTGCCGCCAGGCATTCCGCCTCAGCGGTGTCCAGGAGGGCCAGCAGTTCCTCCTCGGTGGGGATCAAATCTTTCAGGTACTTTCGGGCCCCGGTGGAGCCGTAGAGGGTCAACAGTTCCTGTTGCAGGTCTGCGAGGGCATCGGGGTCCTGCCGCAGCTCATCGGCCAATCTGGCCAAGTCACCAATGAAGTCCTCCCGTCGGAGAACCTGGGGCCTGTCCACGGGTGATGCGGTTCGTACCTGGATGCGTTCGCACCAAAGCCACGGCTCGCGGTCCGCCATCGTTTCGTTCAGGAGATCGAGGATTTCCTGGGCGGTGTCGGCCTGTTGAAGCCATGGATGGGCGGCTCCCCTGCCGGTAAGAGCCAACCGCGACACCACGGACCGTCCTTCGTTATGCAGTACGGATTCGGCCAGATCGATGATGCCGTCCAGTACCGCCTGTTCGGTGACCAGGCCGGTGATGTCCAAGTCCATGTGCTGCCAGCGAATCACGTCCACGGGCCTGAACTCCAGCCGCGGGCTGCCGGCCTCGTCCACCTCCACCAAATACACCCCGCGGCAGCCCGCTTCGTTGGGATGGCGTCCCTGGGGGTTGCCGGGATAGGCGATGACCGGTCCTTCCGCCTTCGGCACATCGCGGGTATGGACGTGTCCCAGGGCCCAGTAGTCGATGCCGGCTTCCTCCAGATCGGCAAGGCTGCAGGCCCCATAGGCTTCATGGTTCGGATTGCCCCCCACGTTGGCATGGAGCAGGCCAATCCGAAAGCCCCGGCTGTCCGGTCCTTGCCGTGGAAACAGGCGTGCCAGATTCCTCTTCACATCGCGCCGGGGATAGCTGTACCCGTACACGCAGGCCCGATCCGGATCGTCGGGGAACATGGGCGCGGCCTCGACTTTGTCTTCGAAGCGGACGCATCCGGAAGGCAGATCCAGACGGGCTTCCCATCCGTTCAATGGGTCGTGATTGCCGTGGCAGACGAAGGAGCGGATGCCGACGCGATCCAGACGTTCGAGACCCTCCAAGAACTTCAACTGGGCTCGCAGGCTGCGGTCGGCGCCGTCGTACACGTCTCCCGCCACCAAGAGTGCATCCACACGTTCGTCCAGACACAGCTCGATGATGTTGTTGTAGGCGCGGAATGTGGCTTCGCGCAGTGCGGCCGCCACATGGTCGGGCGCGTCCGCCCGCATGCCGGCAAACGGGCTGTCCAAATGCAGGTCGGCGGCATGGACAAATCGCAGTGTTGGCATCTTCACACCAGTGTGGGCTGTAGGGGCAGCATGAATCCCTTGAGGGGCAACCGATCCTCAGGATGTGTTTGTGCCGGTGGGTGTTAGCCACCGATGCCGCCTGCTTGCAGGAAGGAACTCGGGATAGAAGCAGTATCCGTGGATGCGGCCGTATCGCGGGAATATCGTACTCGCTGTGCACTGAACCCCCATGCGCGGCACCGTTTCAGATTGCTGATCCCGGTCCCAATCCGATGTCCGCGCCCCGAAGGACCAATTGAGTCCTTTTCATGATTCGTTGGACCGCGGAGCTGCCATCGGATGCAGGGAGGGCGCGTCCGACTTCGTCTTCATTCACTGCCGTGGACCGGATCGGGGCTTGGGTGCAGCTCCGACTGTACAGGGCCCCGTATAGACTTCAGACAGCATTTGCACCCTGTCAGCGACGCATGCGGGAAATTTTCCATGGTCAATCTGTCTGTCTGCATCGAAATGTTTTGGCTCGACGAAACGGATCCGGCGGCCAAGGTTCGGAACGTCAAGGAGTCCGGGATCGGGGCCTACGAATTCTGGACGTGGAGCCACAAGGATGTGGATGCCGTGGCCGCGGCCCAGGCCGAGACCGGCCTGGCCTGCGCCGGACACCTGTTGGAGCCGCCGTTTGCCCTGACCGCCCGCGAGACGGAACAGGCCCTGGTGGAGGGGGTGTCCAAGTCGGCCGCCATTGCCGAACGCCTGGGGAGCCCGGGCCTGATCGTGACCACCGGCAACATCCTGGCCGACGAGGCATGGGACATCACCCTGCGGCGGGTTGTGCGCCGACTGAAGGTTCTGTCCGCGGTGGCCGCCGACCACGGGCTCAAGATCTATTTGGAGCCGCTCAACCCGGTCGTGGACCATCACGGCTACTGGCTGACCACGATGGCGCAGGCGGCGGACATCGTGGCCGAGGTCGATTCACCGGCCCTGACCATCCTCTACGACATCTATCACCAGCAAATCACCGAGGGCAATCTGATCTCCAACCTCAGGACCTACCTGCCCCTGATCGGCCACATCCATACGGCGGGGGTGCCGGGCCGGCACGAACTGGCGGACAACGAAATCGACTACCGGGCGGTTTTCAAGGCCATCGACAAATCGGACTATTCGGGTTATGTGGGACTGGAATTCCGGCCATCCCTGTCCGAGGCGGAGGCGCTGGCCCAGGCAGTCCGGATTGCCGAAGAAGCGGCCTAAATACAGGGCCTTGTAGGGCGATTTCTTCGATATGTCAGGATTCACTCGCGTAAATCGCCGAATTGCGATTTCGTGCCGGAGGTGGGCTCCGCACAGTCTCATTTGCTCGGATAGTGCCGGTGCACGTTGTGTGGTTGGCTCAGGGGTGGAAACTGCGGTGGCAAATCCCGCGCATGATGGTGTCCACTTGTGAATGGAGCAGTCAGATGTTGACGACAAAGTTGAGACTGGGCTTGGCGGTGGCCGCGCTTGGCCTGTTGCTGGCGGCGTGCGGTCCTGTACCGGCACCTGCGGCGGAAGAGCCGATGATGGAAGAGCCGGCGGCCGAAGAGGCCATGCCGGAAGGCCAGTACGGCGAGTCGCCGATGCTGGCGGAGCGAGTGGCAGCTGGCGAACTGCCTCCCGTAGAGGAACGCCTGCCCGTCCAGCCGTTCGTAGTTTCCAATCGCATGTTGGCCGTAAGTTACGACACTGAGGTCGGTAAGTACGGTGGGACCATGCGTCTGCCACAGGATAGTCCGGGAGGTGACCCCCACTTCTATATTGGGTCGAACGAGTACTTGCTTTGGGCTCCTGGCGCTTTCAACTACGACATGGGCATTGTTGGCAGTGTCCTGTTGGATTGGGACGTCAATGAAGACCATGACTCCTACACGTTCCACATGAGGGAAAGCCTCAAGTGGTCGGATGGCGTACCTGTGACTACCGCAGATGTGGATTTCGCCGTGAACGATGTGATGCTCCATGACGAAATTACACCCTCCAAACCGGTGTTTCTCCACACGGCTCAGGACCTTGAGGCGGGATTCGCCACCATTGAAATCCTGGATGACTACACCTATACCGTTACTTTCGACGGGCGGTATGGCAGTTTCCCCGCCGCGTTGGCTATAGCCAGTTGGCGCGGTTACCAGGATTTCCTGAAGCCTCGCCATTACTTGGAGCAATTCCACGCAGATTATGCCGATGCAGATGAATTGGCAGCCAAACTGGATGAGGAAGGCATAGAGGAAGGGCAGTGGTACAACCTCTTCAATGCCAAACAGATGCCGGGCAATCTTTGGCGTGCTGTCGGCGAAGCGGGTTTCGGCCATCCAGTGCTGACCCCTTGGGTGTTGACGGAATTCGGCGGGGGTTCCTGGACCTTTGATCGCAACCCCTACTATTTCAAAGTGGACAGGGCCGGCAACCAGTTGCCCTACATTGACCAGGTCCAGATGTTGCTGATGCAGGATCGCGAATCTACGGTCCTGCAGATTCTGAGTGGCGAAGTTGACTATCTGGGAGAGCGGAGTTCACTCAACAATCTGCCGCTTCTCAAACAGGCCGAGAACGATGGCGTGCTCAACGTCATCATTCCGCGCATGCACCGTACGCCGATCAATTTCATGATGAATCTCACGTACCCGGATCCCGCCTGGCGCACGGTTACCAACGATGTCCGCTTCCGCCAGGCCATGACGCTGGCGATCAACAAGCAAGAGATCATCGATACCTTTTACCTGGGAGAATTCGGACAGTTGCCCGTCCACACCAACCATCCGGAATTCAACATTGAAAAGGCCAATCAGATTCTGGATGAAATGGGCATGTCCGAGCGGGACGCCAACGGTTTTCGGCTGGACCCGGACGGTGACCCGTTCCAAATCATTTTCGAACCGGGACCGCTATCCCAGGATCACGTTCCCATGACGGAACTGATCGCCGAATACTGGAAGGCGGTAGGCATTGATACTGATGTCAAGGCCGGCGAGTGGAGCTTGATTAATCAGAAATACCTGGCCAATGATCTGCAGGCCACTGCCATATGGAATGTCATGGACATGTGGCCCAGCGTCGGCTGGTTTGACTATCTGCCCGATAGATGGGGCCGGGCCTGGGTGCAGTACATGAATTCCGGCGGGGAAACCGGTGAAGAACCCCCGGACGAGGTCAAGGAGATTTATGACTTGCACAGTCGGTTTTTGAGGGCTCCGCTGGGTTCCCAGGAAAACAAGGACATCTTGGAAGAGATATTCGTCAATCAACGGGATAACTACTGGACATTCAATCCGGTCGAATTTTCCTACTATCCCACCAGCACTGCGGTCCGCATCAAGAATGTGCCCAAGGGCCTTGTGGATGAGATGGGCATCGTGTTCATGCACTCCATGGAGGAGTGGTACATCGACGAGTAAACCGAGCCCGGAATTGCAGAACCGCGAAGGGGGGTAGGCCGGGCCTGCCCCCTATTGTTCTTCTTCCTTCCTGTGAAAACTTTGACAACAAGTTCTTGGTTACAGCACAACGGGTGTCGGATGGCCTGGACCGTGGAGGTCCAGGCCATCACGGAAATGTAGTGGTCAGTGCGATGCCCTACCGCCATGGCAACTCCTGCCAAATTCACTTGCGCCTCCTGCTCAAACTCGATTTCGATATTCATGTGGTTCATGGTATGTGCTCCGCAGGTGACAAGGGAGCCGTCTGGACTGCAACCACGGGATTGGTCAGCTCTTGGACCAGATTGAGAGGCCATGGCGTGCATTTGGGCCTTGGGCGGCAATCAATAGGCACAACTCTTTGCCTACACTCCAACAGCGGTTGGAGTGTTCCTGTCTGCTCGATTGGGTGAGGATGCGTTTGTCCCAGAACTGATGGAGTGGCTCACTGCCCATTGGATCGATGATGCCTCCCCCTTTGACTGTATTCGCATCGGCGAGGTCCAAGCAACTGGCTTACTGAAGCCCAAGTCAGGATGTCCGATGCCTACTGGCGTTTACGGCGTACACCAAACTGACTGTGCCAGTTTTCGCATACACCCGGTGTTCGAGCAGTGTCAACGCGATTTGTATCGCCGGGTCGGCGACGAGTGGGATACCTTCCCCGAGCAGAATGGGTATGACACTGACTTCAACCGTGTCAACGAGCCCTGCTCCAGCCAGGCTGCGAAACAGGGAACCACCCCCAAACAGCCAGATGTCCTTTCCCGGTTCACGCCGCAGCGACTGAACCACCTCTTTCCAGTTCTTGCCGACGATGGTAACGTTGTCGTAGTCGCGCTGCCTGAGTGTGTGGGAGAACACGAACGTTCGAATTCCAGGTGTCTCGGCCTGGTCATGTCGGCGTGTGATTTCAAACGTCTTCCGACCCATCAGATACGTGTCGAACTGCAGGGACAGCTCTCTGAAGTCGATGTCCGGGTCAATTCCAATCCAGTCGAACTCGTGACTGGAGTCGGCAATGTAACCATCCAGACTCATGGCACAGTTGTAGCGAACTTTCCTCATCCGAATTCCTCCAGGAACATCTGCCTACAACCGCTACGGTGCGCCTTCCGCCATTGTCCCTTTGAAGATTCGGAGTTGCCGAGGTGTTGCGTTGGCAATGATGCCATTCCATCTCCCAAGTGAACTCTGCATCAGAAGGCACCATGGGGTCGCAACCATACATTGGCTGGACCGCTGGAGCAGTGTCCAAGCCGTCCCGAGCATCCCTACAGCCACAGGTTTTCGTGACGAAGTCCACACCGAGACACCCATCGGTCTTGCAGTTAGACGGGCCGGGCGGACAGGATCGCGGCCGGGACCGTAAACGAGTGATCGTCCTCAATGCGGAAGGCCTGCCTGACCTCGGCACTGGCTCCGTCCAGGAGTTCCCGCAGAGCCGCGGCACGGGCCTCCGGGGTTTGAATGCGCGTGACCCAAGGGCCAAACTCCAGCCTCAGGTTCCAGGCGAACTCCGGTACGGCAACCAGTCCTGCCCTTTGGCAGATGGCTTGCCACTGGGCCTGCGAGTGGTCCCGCACATGCGAGGGATCGCGCAGGATTTCGAGAGCATTGAGAAAGGTGTCCAGCAGCGGATCGGGATCCGCCATCACATCGATCAGCAGCAGTTGGCCGGTCGGCGCCAACAGCCGGGCCAGTTCCGCCACCACGGCCTGCGGGTCCGGCCAGTGATGGGCCGCATAGCGGGACACAATCAAGTCAAACGATGTATCCGGCCAGGGCAGGTCGGCCAGGTTGCCGCGATGGAACTCGATGTTGGTCAGCGAACGTTCCGCGGCGGTGCGTCGGGCCCGGCCCAGCATCGGTTCCGACAGGTCGACCGCCGTCACCCGGGAGGCCGTCGGCGCCAGCAACAGGGAAATCGGACCGGGACCGCAGCCGGCGTCCAGTACGTGCTCGGTTCCGGTCAGTGCCGCCAATCGCAGAATTTCCGGCAGGTCCTCACCTTGGGCGTGCACCCTGCTTACGGCATATTGCTCTGCGACCGCCGAAAAGGTGTCATGCACCAGATGCGTGGTGGAGCGGGAAGGCGATGGAATGGCCATGGATATTTCGAGGGTGTTGGGTGCCGCACCGCGTGTGGACTGCGGCCCGCCGGTCCGGCGGTTGGTACAGTATGTGTTGAATGAACCGCAGTATTCTCAATTTGGTCCGCCTCAGACATTTATGACACAGCCCGCGAACGCGTTGAGCGTGACCAGGATCACGCACTTGATCAAGGAGCTCCTCGAATCGGACGACGCGCTGCAATACGCATCGGTTGCCGGCGAGATTGGCGACTACAGGCAGGCGGCCAGCGGCCACGCCTATTTCAGTCTCAAGGACGACAACGCCGTCCTGAACTGTGTGATGTGGAGGTCCAGTGCACGCCGCTTGGACTTCCGGCCGGAGGCCGGGGACGCGGTCGTGGTCCAGGGCGGCGTCGAGGTCTATGCCCCGCGCGGGGGATACCAGCTGATCGCCAGCCGGATGGCCAAGCAAGGGGTTGGCCGGATCTACGAGGAGTACGAGCGGCGCAAGCAGGAGTTTGCGGCCCGCGGTTGGTTCGCCGATGAACTCAAACAGCCCATTGCCAGGTTTCCGCAGCGGCTGGGCGTGGTAACCAGTGCCTCTGGCGCCGCGCTCCGCGACGTGCTGCGCACCCTGCAGAACCGCTGGCCGGCCGTGGAAGTGGTGTTGTTCCCTTCCCTGGTGCAGGGGAGGGAGGCACCGGACGAATTGGCCGCGGCCCTGGCACAGGCGTTGCACTGCCATACCGCGGGCACGCCGATCGACACGGTCCTGCTGGTGCGCGGGGGCGGATCGATGACGGATCTGTGGGCCTTCAACGACGAACGCATCGTTTCGGCCATGCACCAGTGTCCGGTGCCCATCATCACGGGCGTGGGCCACGAGCCCGATACCACGCTGGTGGACTATGTGGCGGACCTGCGCGCCTCCACCCCCACCGCGGCGGCGGAGGCGGCGGTGCCGGATCGGGTCGAGGTGCAGGATCTGGTGGACGCGCAGGCGCTGCGGCTGACCGGGCGCATGGACGATCTGCTTGCGCGGCAACGCACGCGGCTGGATTCCCTGCAGCACCGGACGGAGCAACGGCATCCGCGCCGGATATGGGAGCAGAGAATGCAGCAGTTGGACTATGCAACCGAGGCGTTGCAGGGCAGGCTGAAACGCCGCCTCGACCAGTCCCGGGCCAGACTCGGCGGGCTGCAGGCTTCCCTGCGGGCCCTGGATCCCGAAGCGGTCCTGACCAGGGGCTTCAGCATTGTGAGGAACCCCGAAGGCGTGCTGGTGACCCGCCCGGACCAGACCGTGCCCGGTGATCTGCTGGAGGTCAAGGCCAGGGGTGGCGCCTACGCCGTGGTCCGGCAGGCCGAATCAACCGACGGCTCTGCGTAGTCCGGTCGCAGCTTCCAAGACCACAGGATTCCTCACAGGAACGGGTATACCATCAGGAGAGGACCGCCATGGCCACTGCCAACGTTCCGATTCGGCAAATTACCCACGGTCCCAGACACCACTGGTTCGGCTACTACGACAAGCTTCAGTTCTCGCCCGACGGCCGGTATGTCCTGGGCATGTCGGTCGACTTCGAGAACCGCAAGCCGACGGCACGGGACGAGGTTCGCATCGGTATGGTGGACCTTGGGGACGAGGACCGCTGGCTTGACCTGGGCCACAGTGTCAGCTGGGGCTGGCAGCAGGGCTGCATGCTGCAGTGGCGGCCCGGTTCCGCCGCCGAAGTCATGTGGAACGACCGGGATGGGGATCACTTCGTGACGCGTTCATTGAACATCGACACCGGTGCCCAACGCACCTGGCCGTGGCCGTTCTACGCCCTCAGCCCCGACGGGCGCTACGGCGTGGGCGTGGATTTCGAACGGATCCAGGACATGCGGCCCGGCTACGGCTACCCGGGATTGCCGGATCGCAATGCCGACTGCCTGCGGCCGGCCGACAGCGGTGCCTGGCTCCTGGACTGGGAACGGGACACGCGCTCCATGGCGATCAGCATCGAACAGGCCGCGTCCGTGGCGGCGGACCACCCGTCGCACGCCGCCGGCAAGCACTACTTCAACCACCTGCTGTTCAGTCCCGACGGAACCCGCTTCATCTTTCTCAACCGCTGGCGGGATGTCTCCACCGGAGTGGCCAAGGGGAACCTGCACACCCGCATGTTCACCGTGGGGGTGGACGGCGGCGGACTCCACCTGGTCGACGATTCGGGCAGCATGTCCCATTTCATCTGGCGCGATTCCGATCACATCCTGGGCTGGACCCGCCATCCGTCCCACGCCGCTGCCTTCTACCTGTTTCGGGATCGATCGGACTGGGTGGAGGTACAGGGAAGGGGCTCCATGCGGGTCAACGGGCACTGCACCTACCTGCCTGGACGGCATGTGGTACTGAACGACACGTACCCGCTGGGCAACCGGATCCAGGAACTCTACCTCTATGATGCGGATCGGGATCGACGCATGGAACTCGGTGCCTTTCCGTCACCGCCGGAGTACGACGGCGAGTGGCGTGTGGACCTCCATCCGCGTTCCAACCGGGATGGAACCCGGGTTTGCATCGATTCGGCCCACGGAGGACAGGGTCGTCAGATGTACCTGCTCGACATCGGCTCCCTCCTGGACTGAACCCTTTCCGCCGCTGTTGCCTCCTCACACTAAGTTCGCGCATTGCCCACCTTTGACCTGCCCGCCCTGTGGCAGCGGACCGGTTGGCTGGTCGCCGGGGTCACTCTCCTCTACCTGGGCCAGCGCTTCGTCCGCAGGCTTTCGCCCACCGGGGAACTGAGACCGGTCGACGGGGTTGGTCTGCTCGCCGTTGGCCTGCTGTGCCTTGCCTACTGGGCATGGCGCAACCGCACAGTCCAGGCCGGACGTTCCCAGGCCGGGCACGGTGCCCACGGGGCTGCACCGTTTCGATGGCAGGCGTCCCGCACAACGCTTGCAACGGGGGCGTTGGCCGCGGGTGCAGTCTTGCTGGTGTGGTTTGCGAAGCTGATGTCCGGGGGTTCGGAGGCCGCGGCATGGCTGGCCCTGTTCAGCCTGCTTGGGTTCATCTTGCTCGGCCGTGTCCTTGACGGCTCCTACTGGCACAGTGGTTGGCGGGGTTCCAGCACGCTGCCGGGACCGGTATGGGTGGGGTTGGGTCTGGCCGCGGCTGCGGCTGTGACCCGTGTCCTGTTTGCGGCACCGGTGGTGCCCGATTTCGAATCCGTGGCCGCTGCCGGATCCCTGTCCGGACTTTTGTTTCGTCTGGCGGGACCCGACCGCGCCATTCTGGTCGGCTTTGTCGGTGCCTGCCTCCTGCCGGTCCTTGTTTGGCGAACCGGCATTGTCCTGGGCTGGGAAAAGGCGGGCCTGGGGGCCGCTGTCATGGCCATTCTGGGGCCGAGCCTGATTTGGGAGCCGTCCGTGGCCGCCAACTCGGTGCTGGCCCCGTTGCTGACAGCGGGTGTCCTGTGGTCGGGTGCATGGGTTGCCCGCACCGGACAGCGGTCGGGGTACTGGCGCTTGGGCATGTGGACGGGGCTGGCCTGGCTGGAAGGCGACCTGTGGTCCGGTTCGTGGCTGCTGGCGATGGTTGTCGGTGGCTTGATCCTGCAATTGATTGTGTCGCGCGACGCCGTTTGCGGGCGGTTGCATCGGGGAGGCGCGTGGGGGCTGGGCCTGGTGGCAACGGTCATGCTGCTCCTGCTCGCGGCGCCGGAACCCTGGGAGCTCCGCGTGACGGCTTGGATGCCGCTGGGATTTCCGCCCGATCCCATGGCGCTGGCCTATATGTGGTTTCGGCCGCACAGTGGCTGGATGCCCTGGTTCTTGACGTTGCTTACGCCCTTGGAAGGGTGTCTGGCCCTGGTTGGTTTGGTGCTGGCCTTGGCCAATTGGCGAAGGCAACCCCTGCTGGCGACGGTGGGTGTCGGCTGGTTTGGGGGATTGCTGTTGACGTCGGCCGCCCCGGAACCATTCACGGCCCTGCACCACAGGTTCATGGTGGTGCCCCTGATGCTGGCCGTGCCGGCCTTGGCCCTGGGCCTGCACAAGGTCGGCACGTGGCTTGATCAAGTCGAGGGACATCTGTCCGAAGCCCAGCTTCTGGTGTTCTGCGGAGTGCTGACGGCAGCCCAACTGCCCGGTCTGTTCTTCGGGGCCAATCCGATCCAGTTGTTGGTGGACCAGTACCGGGGAGTCGGTTCCGATCCTGCGCCGGATGCAGGAGACGCGGCCCAACTGCCCGAGGCGGCCGGCGACCCGCTGCATGTGCACCTGGTGGTGATGGAAACCGTGCCCCTGACCACGCTCTGGCACACGGGCGGATCGTGCACGATGGACTCCCTTCTCGGTTCACCCAGGGGGGTGGCCATCGACGGCAGACTGGGATACGTCTACGCAACCGGCGTGGAACCCCCGCGCATTGCCAGGCTGGAACTGGAGGACGGCGCGGTGATCCGTATCTGGGACGACGGTCAACTTCCCGAACCGGTTGATGCGGGCATGGCCGGCGACGGCAGGCTTTTGGTGCTGGACAACCAGCGGGAGCAGGTGTTTGCCCTGGCCGAGGACGACAGTGGCTGGGAGGTGTTCACCGGGGGGACCGGCCACTACCGGCCGCGGGGCATGCACGTGATGCCGGACGGATCGGTTCTGGTGGCCGACACCGGTCACTCGCGCATTACCCTGTTCGGTCCCGACGGGCAATTTGTCGACGAACACACGGCGTGGACCGGGGTGACCGATTTGGACCAGCCGTCCGATGCCCTGGTGAACCCGACCGGCACTTGGGCTGTGTCACCCGACTCGGCGTTGCTGCTGAACTTGCAACGCAACCTGCGAGTTGGCGGCTTGCCCAGAACCACCACCATGGCCGGACCGCATCTGGCCGACCTCCCGGACGGCAGGCTCGTGCTCACGGATCCTGAAATGAGTCGTCTCCTGATGTTGGAACCCGACAGCCTGCGGTTCACGCAGCTGGAACCCGAAACGCCTCTGATCCGCCCCGTGGGTGTGGATGTGCTGCCGGGGGACGGCCGCGTACTGCTCGCCGTGGCGGACGCCTGGACCTGTCGGGTGTCGCTGTTTGCCTTTGACTCCGAAGTGCCGGCCGATGGGTAGCCCAGTCGGGAACCGGCGGTGCCGCCGGTGCGTACTTGCCTGTCTGGCCGGCACGGCAGTCCTGCTGGCCGCCTGTGCGAACGGCCTGCCGGTTCCCGAGACATCGTCCGCCGTGCCGGCACCGTGCGGTGTGGCGGGAACCGCACGGGCGGCTCTGCCGCGCGTCGCGGATCTGATGGAACCGGAACAGGCGGCGCGGGTGCAAGCCACCGCGGCAATGCTGTCCGATTTGCCGCCGCCGATGGACCTGGCCGCCCTGATGGCTGCCACGAACCCCGACCTGGAGGATGTGCCGGTGGTCTTGGCGGATCCCTTGCCCGTATGGACGGAAGGCGACGCAACGGTGTTTCAGGTCCCGGATGCCGTAACCGGAAAGGTGCGTCCCGTGACGGCCGAGCTCGTCCACGCATCCGATCTGAGCTACGTGTGGCTGGAAGCCGGTCAACCGCAACGCAACCGCGTGCGCCGGCTGGCGGACCGGTTCGACAACGAATTGATGGTTCCGCTCCAGGAGATTTTCGGCACGCCGCCCGACGACGGATTCGATCGGGACCCGCGGGTGCACATTCTGTTCGCACAACTCGAGGGGCCGGTGGCCGGTTTCTTCTCCAGCCGGGAGTCAATCAGCCGGGTGGCGGTGCCGGAGTCCAACGAGAAGGAGATGCTGTTCATTCACACGAACACCCTGGACGATCCGGACTGGGCCGCCCAGGTCGTGGCCCACGAGTATCTCCACTTCATCCAGTGGTCCAACAGCCCCGGCGAGCAGGAGTTCATCGACGAGGGCCTGGCCGAACTGCCGCCGGCGCTGGGGATGTTCGGGGAGGACTATCCCGGTCCGCTGGTCCGTTGGAGCCGGGACCCGCGCATTGCATTGACCGGTTGGTCCCTGGACGAATCGGACAGGGAACTGCACTACGGCGCGGCACTCGGTTATGCGGCCTGGCTGACGGACACGTTTGGCGTTGACGCGGCGCAGGAACTGCTGGTCCATCCCGACCCGGGTGCCGTGGGCGTGAACGGCTTTCTGCGCGACCGGGGGTGCCGGCTGTCCTTCGACGATACGTACGCGGACTTCAGCCTGGCCGCGTTTCTGGGCCGGCCGGACCTGTACGGCAGCGGTGGGTCCTTGGGCATCCGGAGCCTGGTTGAGGCGCAGGAGCCGGTTTGGGTACGGGCGCGGACCGCCAGGCGGTTGAGGCCCCATTGGCCGGTGCGGGATGCCCTGCGGCCCCATGCCACTCGTTACCTGGAGGTGGCCGGCGACGAATCGGGGGCCCCGGGGACCGTCGTGTTCCAGGGAGATCCGCAGGTTGCGGTACTGCCGGGTTTGGATCCGGTGCAACCGGTCCTGTGGAGTGGCCGCTGGGGCGACCGGCACGCTTCACTGACCGTGGATTTGGACCTTCGGCCTCTGTCTCCGGGCACGGCAGCGACCCTGGAATCCCGTCTGTGGTGGGTCATCGAGGAAGATTGGGACTACGCCTACGTGATGGTGAGTCGGGACGGGGAGGAATGGACCCTGCTGCAGAGCGACTTCACAACCGACACCAACCCGGCCGGCAACAATCTGGGCCACGGCCTGACCGGAGACAGCGGGGGTTGGCAGAAAGTGGATTGGGAGCTGGGTCCGTGGACCGGAGAACTGGTGCAGCTGCGCGTCAGCATGGTGACGGACAGTGCCGACACGCAGCCGGGCCTGGTGATTAGAGACCTGGGGGTGGCGGAGACGGGCTGGCGGCTGGATCCGGCACAACCCCAACTCACCGCGCGGCTTGATGGTTGGCTCCAGGTGCGGGAACCGTTGGCTGTTACCTGGCTGGTGCAGAGCGTCGTGGTGGATCCGGAGGCCGATACCGTGCGCTCCGTGCATCGGGCCGTGGCGGACGCGGACGGGCTGTTGGAGCTTGAGCCGGAGGCTTGGCCGGATCCGAACGAGAAGCTGTTCCTCCTTGTGTCACCCCTGGTGCCGCAGGTTACGATTCCGATCGACTACACGATGGAGCTGCGCCAACGTTGACGTGTGCCTTTGGGGACGGATGCGCAAGGAATGGGGCTTATATCCAATAGTTGACAGTCGAACTCTTGTGCTACAATTATTGTGAAAGAGAGGACCCGACTGTGAACCGGGCCCTCGACCGGACACGGTGAAGATGACACCATGGCCAGCAACCCCCGTCTTACAAGCCAGCAGACCGTCGTGCGGAACCTGCGCGTGCGCCTGTATCCCGGCACGGCCGCGAACGGCCAGTACCTTGAACAACTGGCCGGAGCCTGCCGGTTCGCCTGGAACCACGTGCTGGCCGGGCACGAGACGGACTACCGCATGTGGAAGGCGTTCGGCAAGCCGGGGGAGGGTCCCGGCAGTCCGACCTTCTTTACGCTGGGCCAGCGGTTCACGCAGTTGCGGAACG
>MKWU01003227.1_pt1 | contig 22118 bp, 20 predicted proteins | sample 809101 | NCBI WGS metagenome assembly MKWU01 (sample SAMN05860141, study PRJNA318959) | sponge metagenome | host: Aplysina aerophoba | place: Slovenia: Piran, Adriatic Sea, Gulf of Piran | collected 2013-05-07 | reverse complement strand
TCAGGCCGCGGCGGCGCTCCTCCTCGAACCGGTCGGGGTCGGTGCCCGTGAGAGCCTTCACCAGCGTCGACTTGCCGTGGTCGACGTGACCGGCGGTGGCGACGACGTGCACGGTCGTCCCGACTCCCAAACGTGCCTAGGAGACTGGTGAGTGCCGGCCGTTTCGCCGTGCCCACAAGCGCCTGAAATGGGTATTCGCGGCGAGGGATTGGCCGATCCGGCGACTAATCACAACACTCCCAGGCCGGTGCCCGGCGGATCGCCGCCAGCACCGACCGGACCGCTGCCGGACCGCTGCGCAGCCGGGTTCGCCCCTCGAGCAGACACGAGCGGACCCGCGCCCCGCTCGGCTCGGGGGGTTCGCTGCGCCGCCCGGGGGGTTCGCCGTGTCGCCGGGGGTTCGCCGGGTCACTCGGGGGCCTCGGTGCGGGCCCGGCGGGCGGCGGCGGCCACGATGGCGTCGTCGGCCGGGTCGACGGTGCGCAGATCCAGGTAGGTGCGCTGCCCGGCGACGCGGGCGATGACCGGGACCGCAGCGCTGCGCAGGGCCGCGGCCCGGTCGCCGGTCAGCACGATGCCCGCCGAGGGAATCTCCACCCCCGGCAGGGTGCCGCCGCCGGTGGTGGACGCCATGGCGCACACCTCGCCGACGCCGAGGGCCTCGGCGCGGGCCCGCAACTCGGCGACCGGGCGGGTGGCCATGTGCCAGAAGGGGATGTCGTCGCCGCGCCGGTGGAGGTAGGTGAGCGCCAGGGACTGCAGCGCGTCCAGGACCAGGCCACCTGCCCGGAACGCGCGGGCCAGGGGATGGCGGGCACAGCGGCGCACCAACTCGGCGCTGCCGGCGATGATCCCCGCCTGCGGTCCGCCGAGCAGCTTGTCGCCCGAGAACGTCACCAGGTCGGCGCCGGCGGCGAGGGTCTGGCGGGCCGCCGGCTCGCCGCGCAGCCCCCCCCGTGGCCCCCCCGCCCGCCACTGGCCGGGCTCCTCCACCCCGCCCCCGCCCCCGTCCCCCCCCCCACCCCCCGGGCGGGCCCCGCCACCCGGCCCCGAGCCGATGTCGACCACCAGCGGGGTGCCGAGGGCCGCCAGTTCGCCGACGCCGGGCGCCTCGGTGAACCCCACGATGCGGTAGTTGGACTGATGCACCCGCAGGCAGAGTGCCACGTCGGCGGATTCGACGGCGGCCGCGTAGTCCTGGCGGCGGGTGCGGTTCGTCGTGCCCACCTCCAACAGCCTCGCTCCGGACTGCGCAACGATCTCCGGCACCCGGAAGCCGCCGCCGATCTCGACGAGTTCGCCGCGGCTGACCGCCACGCCGCGCCCCGCGGCCAGCGCGCCCAGCACGAGAGTCACCGCGGCGGCGCAGTTGTTGACCACCATGGCCGCCTCGGCCCCGCAGAGCCGCGCCAGCAGGCCCGCCGCGTGGGCGTGGCGATCCCCCCGCGCACCCCTGTCCGTGTCGAACTCCAGGTTGCTGTAGCGCAGGGGAGCATCCGGTGGCCCCGACGGCACCGGCCCCAGCGGCGCCCTGCCCAGGTTGGTGTGCAGCAGGACGCCGGTGGCGTTGATGACCGGGCGCAGCAGCGACCGCTCCATGGCCGCGGCGCGCGCCGCGGCGCTGCCGGGGTCACCGGCGGCGATGGCCTCCCGGGCGGTCTCCACAGCCAGAGCGTGCGGCATCCCCGTGCCGGCGAGGGACCGCGCCAGCGAGTCGACGCTCGGCGGTCGGGCGCGGGGCGCCCCGGCAGTGGTTGGCGGAGAGTCGGGGCGGCCGCTCACGAGCCCCACGCCACGGCCGAACCGGAAGGGCTCCGGGCAGGCCGCAGGGCTCGGCCGGCGGGTCGGGCGTCAGGTGGTCGGTGGCGTGGCGCCGGTGGGTGTGTGTGGCCCGCCATGGCCCCTTCACAGCCCTCTCGGCAGCCCGCACGACTCGGCGATGAGGCTGCGCGCCATCTCGTTGTTGATGGGGGCGATGCGGTAGATGCGGGTGTCGCGCCAGTAGCGCTGCATGTGCGTCTCCATCGCGTACCCCATGCCGCCGAACATCTGGATGCCCAGGTCGGCCGCGGCAACGGCGTACTCCGAGGCCAGCACCTTGGCCATCGTGGCCTCGGTCCCGCAGGGCTCGCCGATCGACTGCAACCAGGCGGCCTCATAGGTGATCAACTCTGCTTGGCGCTGCCACATCTTGATGTCGGCCACGTAGTGCTGCAGGGCCTGGAACTCGCCGAGCCGGCGACCGAACGCCTCCCGCTCAGTCAGGTGGGCCACCGCCTCCTCCAGGACCCCCTCCAGGACACCGCAGCACAGCGCCGCCACGAGGATCCGCTCATTGTTCAGTGAGGCCAGCAGCTGGTGCCAGCCGCGTCCCACCTCGCCCAGCACCAACTCGTCGGGTACGAACACCTCGGAGAGGTAGACCTCGTAGGACGGCACCGACCGCATGCCCAGCTTGGGGATCGATGTGAGTTCGAGCCCTTCACTGGGCTGGGGGACCAGGAACACCGTGGTGCCGAGGCTCTTGCGCGGCGGGTCGGGGTCCGAGCGGGCCAGCAGCAGCAGGTAGTCGGACTGCGCCGCCGCCGTGGCCCAGATCTTGCGCCCGCTGATGCGCCAGCCTCCGTCGCAGCGCTCCGCGGTGGTGCGCAGTGCGCCAAGCAGGTCGGTGCCGCCGCCGGGCTCGGTCACCGAGATGGCGAAACGCAGCCTGCCCTCGGCAAGGTCACCGAGGAAGCGCTCCTTCTGCTCGTCGGATCCGAAGGCGCTGAGGGACTTCGCCCCGGCGAAGGACGAGATGCCCCAGATCCACGTCAACCCGGCCAGCGACCGTCCGAGTTCGGCGCACAGCAGCGCCTGGTCGATGGCCGTCCCACCACCGCCGCCGTAGGCGGGGTCGATGCCGATGGCGTGAAATCCGGCCGCGGTCATCCTGTCCCAGAGTTCGTACGGGTACTGCCCCTCAGCGGCCTCGAGATCGCGGGCCACCGACTTGGGACACTCCCGCTCCACCCAGTCCCGCAGCATCCGGCGGAACGCCAGCTGCTCCTCGCTGAAACCGAAGTTCACGAGCCGCGTCGTTGCAGGCTGACTGGCGTGCCGGCGAGGCGGGCGCTGCAGCCCGCGAGCTCACCGACGGGTACCAACTCCTCGATCAGCAGCATGGCGACGCCGCGAACGGCTTCGGCGGCGGGGCCGGCGTCCAGCACGAACGGCTCCCCGGAATCGCTGGAGGGTGAGACCAGGGGGTCGATCGGCACCTTCCCCAGCAGCGGCGCCCCGATCTCGGCGGCCAGCGCCTCGCCACCTCCCTCGCCGAACAGCACGTGGCGTGTTCCGTCGGGGGCCACGTAGGCGGTCATGTTCTCGATGACGCCGGCGATGCGCAGGTAGTTGTTGCGACCCATGTTGGCGGCGCGCGCCGCCACGTTCTGGACGCTGCGCGACGGGGTCGTGACGATGATCATCTCGGCCCGGGGCAGCAGCTTGGCGATTCCCATCTGCACGTCTCCGGTGCCCGGCGGCATGTCCACCACCAGGAAGTCCATGGGTCCCCACAGCACGTCCTCCAGGAAGTGCCGCACCGCACGGTTCAGGATGAGGCCGCGCCACATGAGCGCCGTCCGCTCGTCGTCCACCAGCAGGCCCATCGAGACGACCTTCAGCGTGCCCTCACCGACGTCCCGGGTCTGCGGCAGGATCTTGCGCTCGGCCTCGGCACCCTCGAGGCGGCCGGTCAGGTCCAGCATGCGGGGCACGGAGTAGCCCCAGATGTCGGCGTCGAGCAGTCCCACGGTGAACCCCTCGGTGGCCAGCGCCATGGCGAGGTTCACCGAGATCGAGGACTTGCCGACGCCTCCCTTGCCCGAGGCGATCAGCAGGACCTTGGTGGTGATCGGGATCTCGGTGTCCGGCGCGTTCTCGGCCACGTTGCGCCGGGCGGTCCTCATGGCCTTGGCCTTGCCCGCGGCGGATAGTTCGGTCCAGGAGATGTCCACGCCGCTGACGCCCGGCAGCGTGGCCACCCGGTTGCGCACGTCACGCTGGATCTGCGCACGCAGGGGGCAACCCAGGGTGGTGAGCGCGACGGTCACGGTGACCTGGCCCCCGGGGTCGACGTTCGTCCCCTGCACCATCCCCAATTCGACGATGTTGCTGCCGAGTTCGGGGTCGATGACGTCGCTCAGCAGGGCCAGGACGGCCTCGTCGGTCGGCAGAGGAGTGCTCGAGGGCGTCCCGGCGGCCGCTGGGGTGCCGGCCGGCGGCACCGGGTCCTGTTGGACGGAGGCGGCCACACGGCGGAGTCTACGGGGGCGGTCCGCAGCGACGGCCCCTGCGGGTGGGGCGAGTACCTCGGTTACACTGACCGGAGCGGTCCGCGGCCAGGGTTGCGGACCGGCGGTCCCCGCCGGAACGGCTGGCTGGGGCCCGGCCCGGCCGGCAAGCGGCCAGGTCACCGAGACGACCAAGGAGTGCCCCATGATCACGCTCACTCCCGCCGCGGCGAGCAAGGTCGGCGAACTGCTCACCCAAGAGGGCGAAGAGGGTTTGGCGCTGCGCGTGGCGGTCCGCCCGGGCGGCTGCTCGGGGTTCAGCTACGAGATGTACTTCGACACCGAGGTGAATGACAACGACCAGAGCGCCGACTTCGAAGGCGTGGCCGTCATCGTGGATCACTCCAGCGCAATGCTGCTGCAGGGCGCCACCCTCGACTTCAGTGACAGCCTGCAGGACGCGGGCTTCTCCATCGACAACCCCAACGCCCAGCGCACCTGCGGCTGCGGCCAGTCGTTCAGCTGACCTCTGGGCCGGCGCCCGCCGGCGACCACATCACCCTCACCGTCGACGGTCGTCCCCTCAGCGCGCCCGCCGGCGACTTCTCGCTGCTGACGCTCCTGCGGGAGCACCTCGCCATCCGTGCGGTGAAGGACGGCTGCAGCCCGCAGGGCCAGTGCGGTGCGTGCACGGTGCTGGTGGACGGCGCCGCCCGCGTGGCCTGCGTGACACCGGCGCGGCGCGTGGCGGGCCGCGAGGTCACGACGCTTGCGGGGCTGGAACCTGCCCGGCGGGCGGCGTGGGCGGACGCCTTCTGCGCCACCGGCGCCAGCCAGTGCGGGTTCTGCACCCCGGGCATCATCCTGCGCCTCGAGAGCCTGGCCCGGCGCTCGGGTGCCGATCCGACCGGCCCATTGGCAGCCCACCTGTGTCGCTGCACCGGCTGGCAGACAATCCTGGAGGCCGCCAGGTCGGTCGCCGAGGGAACCATCGCCCCCGGTGAGCCTCGCGACTACGCGGCCGCCGCCCGCCGGGCGACCCTCGAAGGCGGCCGGCCGCAGGTCGCCGGCCCACACGTGGCGTGCGGCGAGGGAGGCTTCGCCGACGATTCGGCGCCGGCCGGCGCCCTCGTGGCGGTCCCGGCGCCGGGCGGCGGCTGGGCCCTGGGGGAGACGCCCGACGAGGCGCGCCGGGCCGCGGGGGCGCCGGAGGGTCGGCGCAGCACGCTGCGCGCCGAGCCGCCTCTGGACGTGCCGCCGGGTGACTGGGACTGCACGCTGCGCACCTGCTGGAGCGAGCCGGCCTATCTCGAACCCGACTCCTCGTGGTGTGTCCCGGGCGGTGAGCCGGCTGATCCGCTGGCCAACGGCGGGGCCTTCGGCGCAAAGGCCCGATCGCCCGCGCCGGCGGTGGCGCGTCGCCTCGCGGATGAGACGGGCCGGCCGGTACGGGTGCTGTACTCACGCCCCGACGCCACCCGCCTGGGGCCCAAACGTCCCCCGGTCGCCGGCGGAGCCAACGCCGACGGCTCCGGGCGGCTGGCCGTGGCGCGGACGCCGGGAATCGCTGAGGCCATCGCCGCGGTTGCGCCTCGCCTGGAGGTCACCGAGATCGATATTGACGGACCGCCCACCTCGGCGGATCTGCGCGCCGCGGGAGTGCTCGAGGCGCTGGCCCTGCTGGCCGGTGCGCGAGGCCGGACGGACCCGGTCCGGTTGCCCGGCGGCGGGACGGCGACCGCGCACGTCGGAGACGTCATCGCCGTGGAGGTCGACTGCGGGCGCCCGCTGGACGAGGTGGTGCTGCGGTCCTATTGCATCGGTGCCGCCCACATGGCCTACAGCCTCGTGACCTCCGAGGCGGTGGCCACCGACGACGATGGGGCCGTGGTGGATCTGACAGTGCGGTCCTTCGGCGTTGTGCCCGCGTCGCGCACCCCGCCGGTCGAGGTGACCATCGTGGGGGGCGACGGGGAGCCCACCAACGGCTCGGACTCGGTCTTCGTGGCCACCGCGGCCGCCACCTGGCTGGCGCGGGGCCGCGCGCCGATCTGGCCCACCGACCACCGATCCTGACTCAGCGGGCTGCCTTCGGAGGCCTGTGCTGAAATTTCGTCATACTCGAGGGAAGATCGAGGTTTGTTGCGCGCCCGGTTCGCGCGGAGTCGCTCGTAGACTCTTGCTGTCTCCAGCCAACGCCGTCGGGGGACATCGCAGGGCTGACGGCTACGGAGCCGTACCGTCGCCCCTCGAATGCGTCTCCGGTCAAAGGCGCCGGGGGACGTGGCACCAGCAATCTCCGATCCGCCTGGAGGTGTCCCTCATGACAACCCCCGCCGAAGTCGTCGCGCGACTCGCCGACGAGGACATCGAGTTCGTCGAGTTCCGCTTCACCGACGTGCCCGGTCTCCAGCATCACTACACGCTCCCCTCCCACGAGCTCAACGAAGGAGTCTTCGCGGAGGGACTTGGATTCGACGGTTCGTCGATTCGCGGCTTCCAGACAATCGACCGCTCGGACATGCTGCTGGTCCCCGACGTCGAGGCCGGGTTCATCGATCCGTTCTACAAGCACAAGACGCTCATCCTGCACTGCACCGTCTACGACCCGGTCACCGGCTACGAGTACTTCAAGGACCCGCGGGTGATCGCCAAGAAGGCGGTGCGCTACCTGCGCGGCACGGGGTTGGCCGACACGTGCTACATCGGTCCCGAAGCCGAGTTCTTCATCTTCGACGGCGTCAACTACCACAACGAGCCCTACGGGGCCGCCTTCGAGGTGCGATCCGTCGAGGGCGTCTGGACCAGCGGCGACACCCTCGACGCCCGCGAGGATCCGAACCTGGGCCACAGGATTCGCTACAAGTCCGGCTACTTCCCCCTGCCGCCGCTGGACCGCCACCAGGACCTGCGCGCCGAGATGGTCTCGGTGCTGGAGGCCTGCGGCGTGCCGATCGAACTCCACCACCACGAGGTCGGGACCGCCGGCCAAGCGGAGATCGACATGCGCTACGACGAGTTGGTGACCATGGCCGACAAGGTCCAGCTCTACAAGTACGTGTGCAAGAACGTGGCGCACCGTGCCCAGAAGACCGTGACGTTCATGCCCAAGCCCATCTACGGCGACAACGGGTCGGGGATGCACACCCACGTGTCGCTGTGGAAGGACGGCGAGACGCTGTTCTACGACCGCGACGGCTACGCCGGCCTGTCGGAGATGGCGCGCTACTTCGCCGGCGGGCTGCTGGCGCACGCCGCGTCCATCCTCGCCTTCGCGGCGCCGACGGTGAACTCCTACAAGCGCCTGGTTCCGGGCTACGAGGCGCCGGTGAACCTGGCCTATTCCGAACGGAACCGTTCCGCGGCCATCCGGGTGCCGATGGTGTCGGACAACCCGGCCGCCAAGCGCCTGGAGTTCCGTTGCCCGGACCCCTCGGCGAACCCCTACCTGGCCTTCGCGGCAATCCTGCTGGCAGGCCTCGACGGCGTCCTGAACCGGATCGATCCCGGCGACCCGCTCGACGTGGACATCTACTCGCTGTCGGCCGAGGACGCCGCGGGCGTGGCGCAGGTACCGGGATCGCTGGGTCGGGCGCTCGATGCCCTGGAGGCCGACCACGACTTCCTGCGTGTGGGCGGCGTGTTCGGCGAGTCGTTGCTGGCGTCGTACATCGAGGCGAAGCGGGAGGAGATCGACACCGTCCGCCTGCGCCCGCACCCCATGGAGTACGAGTTGTACTACTCGATCTGAGCGCGCCCGGTGCCGCAGGCCGCGGTGGACCGGCCACCTCCGGGGAATCCGGCTACGGAGCCCGTCGGTAGCCTGACGTGATGCTCCGGGTTGGCATCTGCCAACTGAACCTCACCGTCGGCGACCTCGACGGCAACGTCGAGCGGATGCTCGCGGCGCTGGCGGAGGTGTCCGACCGCGGCGGCGACGTGGCGGTCTTCCCGGAGTTGGCCGTCAGCGGCTACCCGCCGGAGGACCTGCTGGCCAAGCCGCGGTTCGCACTGGACTGCGGGGCCGCGCTGGAGAAGATCGCCGCGGCAACGGGCCGCTGCGCGGCGATCGTGGGGCTGCCCGTCGCCGGCGACGGGGGAGCGCTGTTCAACGCCGCCGCGGTGTGCGCCAACGGCACCGTGGTCGGCATGGAGCGCAAGGCCCAACTGCCGAACTACGGCGTCTTCGACGAGCAGCGCCACTTCAGCGCGGGCACACCGGAGGCACTGTTCGAGATCGCCGGCGTTGCGGTCGGGGTCTCCATCTGTGAGGACATCTGGATCGACGGCGGTGCTGTCGAGCAGCTGGTCGCCGGTGGCGCGGAGCTGATCGTCAACGTCAACGCCTCGCCGTACAACACCGGCAAGCTCGACGAACGGCTCGACGTCCTGCGCCGGCGCATCGACCGCAGCGGCTGCCCGGTGGTGTACGTGAACCTGGTCGGCGGGCAGGACGAGTTGGTCTTCGACGGCCGGTCGCTGGTGATCGACGCCGGCGGCACGGTCGTGGCGCAGGCCGGAGCGTTCGCCCCCGAGGTCCTCCTCGCCGACACCGAGACCGGCCGCACGGGTGGCTCGGCGCGACTCGGAGGGCCGGCCCTGCGGCGCATTCCCGTCAGTTCCCCGCCGGCGGTGGTGCCCGCCCCGCTGCCGGTGGCACCGCCGGCTGCGCCGCTGGATCCCCTCGACGAGATCTACGCGGCCCTCGTGTTGGCGACGAGGGACTACGTGACGAAGAACGGCTTCGGCGATGTCTGTGTGGGTTTGTCCGGTGGCGTGGACTCCTCGCTCGTTGCGACCGTCGCCACCGATGCCCTGGGTCCCGAGCGAGTGCACGGGGTGCTGATGCCGTCGCGGTACTCGTCGGACCACTCGGTGGCCGATGCCGAGTCGCTCTGTGAGAACCTGGGGATCGAGGGCCGCCTCATCGCCATCGAGCCGGCGCACCACGCCTTCGAGCAGATGCTGGCGCCGCACTTCGCCGGGCTCGCCCCGGGTCTTGCCGAGGAGAACGTGCAGTCGCGCATCAGGGCCGTGGTGCTGATGGCGCTGGCCAACAAGTTCGGCTGGCTGGTGCTCACCACCGGCAACAAGTCCGAGGCGGCCGTCGGCTACTCCACGCTCTACGGCGACTCGGCGGGCGCGTTCGCAGTGATCTGCGACGTCTGGAAGGTGCAGGTCTACGAACTCGCCCGCCGGCGCAACCTCACCGCCGGCCGGGCGCTCATCCCCGAGCGGGTGCTGGCAAAGGCGCCGTCGGCCGAACTGCGGCCCGACCAGCGCGACTCGGACAGCCTGCCGCCGTACGAGTCACTGGATCCCGTGGCCCGAGCCTTCGTCGAGGGAGACGAGACCGTCGGTGAGCTCATCGCGGCCGGCGCGGACCCCCAGCTGGTGCGGAGGATCGGCAGGCTGGTGGACATGGCGGAGTACAAGCGCCGCCAGGGTCCGCCCGGCGTGCGGGTGACGCCCAAGGCCTTCGGCAAGGACCGCCGCATGCCCATCACGAACCGCTACCGGGGCGAGGCCCGGGACTGGGTGCCGTGCGGCCGAGCGCTGCCAGGCCGGGAGCACCCGACCGGCCGACCGAGTAGCTCGGAGCCACTGTCATGATGATCGAGGACCTCAACGATGCCCTGGGGCGTTACGTCTGGCTGCAGCGCCACCTGGGCGAGTCCCTGGGGTTCTGGGGCACCGACGAGGACGACGCCGCAGTGGCCGTGTACCTGTACGAGGTGGCGCGCCGCTTCGGTGAACACAGCGGGGGTTGGGAGGCGCTGCTCGCCGACTCTCCGGCTCTGGGGGCCACCGAGAGGGTGCGGCCGCCTTCGCCGGGCTGGGAGGAATTGTTCCGGGGAGTTGCCACGGGCACGTCGGATCGCCTCGTCATCCTCCTCCACGTGGTGCTGCCCAAGATGCGCGCCTCGCTGGAGCGTTTCGCCGCCGGGCTCGGTGAAATCGCCGAGGTTGCCGAGGGTCGGTTCTGTGCCATCGTGGCCGAGGATCTGCGCGCCATCGAGGAGCGAGGACACTCATTGCTCGACGAGCGGGCGCAGGCTCCGAGCCGGCGTCGCACGGCGGCGACGCTCGGTCAGCGCCTCGCCGACCTGTCGTGCTGAGCAGCTGCGCGGTTGAACGCGCCGGCGCGCTCTGTAGTGTGATCCCGCGGCTCCCGTTCAGGGGAGGCTTGGGAGGCCGGCACCCGGCCGCCTACTGATTTTTGGGAGACATCGTCAGTGGCGAGAGAGCGGGTTGAAAGGGACGACGAAGATCTTGTTCGTCTCTACCTGACCGATATCGGTCAGTACACGCTGCTCACCAAGGACGACGAGGTCGAGCTGGCCCAGCAGATCGAGAACGGGGTCGAAGCCCGCGAGGAGTTGGGGGCGGGCAAGTCGTTGCACTCCCGGCGCCGCGTCGAGTTGCGCCGGTTGGTGGCCGAGGGCGAGACGGCCGAGCGGCAGTTCGTGCAGTCCAACCTGCGCCTCGTGGTGTCGATCGCCAAGAAGTACCAGGCCTCGGGGCTGCCGCTGCTGGATCTCGTGCAGGAGGGGAATCTGGGTCTCATGCACGCGGTCGAGAAGTTCGACTGGCGCAAGGGATTCAAGTTCTCGACGTACGCCACGTGGTGGATCCGCCAGGCCATTACCCGCGGCATCGCCAACACCGGCCGCACCATTCGCCTGCCGGTGCATGCCGGTGACACCCTCACCCGCCTCCAGAAGGCGCGTGCCCGCCTCGAGTTGCGCTACGGCCGGCCGGCCACGCTCAGCGAGTTGGCCAGAGAGGTGGAGATGCCCGAGCAGAAGGTGACCGAGGCGCTGCGCTTCGCCGCCGAACCGCTCTCGCTCTCCGAGCCGCTGCGCGAGGACGGCGACGCCGAACTGGGTGACGTGGTGGAGGACCGCTCGGCCGAGTCACCGTTCGAGGTTGCCGCCACCGCCCTGCTGCCCGACGAGATCAAGCGCCTGCTGGCGCCGCTGGACGAGCGCGAGCGGGAGATTCTCACGCTGCGCTACGGCTTGGACCGCGGCGAGCCGCGCACGCTGGAGGAGGTGGGGGAGCACTTCAACCTCACGCGTGAGCGCATCCGCCAGATCGAGGCTCGGGCGATGTCCAAACTGCGGCACCCCTCCTCGGACACCGGCGCCCGGGACCTGCTGGCCGTCTGAGCCTGCTCGCCCTGCGGGGCGGCGGCCGGGGCCCGCTAGGGTCGCAGTCGGAGGTGTCCGAGCGCCTGGTGGGCTCCCCCGCCTTCAAAGCGGGCGGGACGGGCGATCCCCGTCCGGCGGGGTAGCAGTCCGCTGCTGTGTCGCACCCCGAACCTATTGTTGGTCGCATGAGTGGTCGGTCCGCAGACACGTCGGCACCCCGAGGATCGGAGGTCTACTGCGGCGATGCATTCGATCTGATCGGGAAGCTCCCTGATTCGTCGGTGGACTTGATCGTGACGAGCCCCCCGTACTGGTGCCAACGAGTGTACGCAGGGCAGGAGGATCACAACTGGGCGATTCAGGATGCGTGGCGTCGTGAGGGTGAGTCGCTTGATGTCGCCCCTCCGTACGACTGGTACCGAGCGAACGGTGGCATGTTGGGCCTTGAACCGACGCCCGACTGGTACGCCGCTCACCTGGCCGAGTGGTTCGACCGAGCACGCCCTGTTCTGAAGCCCGCCGGAAACGTCTGGGTCAATATCGGCGACACCTACTTTGCGCGTTGGGCGAGCATCCGCCCCGAGGGGAGGCAAGGTCTCGGTGACACGCGCCGGGTCAGGCGGCGCACGCCGATGGGCGACTACCGACAGGAGAAGCAGTTGCTGATGGTGCCGGCACGGTTCGCGATCTCGATGCAGGGTCGTCGCTGGATTCTGCGGAACGATCTCATTTGGTCGAAGCCTAACGTTCCGCCCCGTCCTGAGAAGGATCGCCTCCGGCTTGCCCACGAGCACTTGTTCCACTTCGTTCGCCGGCCGAGCGAGGGTCGGGCCGCTTACTTCTACGACCTGAATGAGACCGAGCCCGGTGGTCGGGACGTGGTGACCGTCAATGCTCGTTCGGGTGCGCACGGACACTCGGCGACGTTTCCGCCGGACCTGATTCGACCCCGCATCCTGTCGTCATCGCCGGTCGGCGGCGTGGTCCTTGACCCGTTCTGCGGCACCGGACGTGCGCTCACGATCGCAGCCGAGTATGGGCGGACCGCCATTGGCTTCGAGTTGGCTGAATCGTTCGCGGAAGTTGCCGCGCGGGGCCTAGCGACCGCGATCAGCACTCGACCTGATGCCTCGGGGTGGCTCGCGTCAGCCGAACCACTACGTGGGAGAGTGGTTCGGGCAGCGGATCTTCCCCGAAGTGCAACTCGGCGACGCTTCGCTGGATGCGATGCGGACTCATCGCTGTCCGTTCCTGACCGCCGCAGTCGGTGAAGCCGAGGAGTGCATCAAGGCGACGCCTTCCCAGGGTGTGTGCACGATCACCAGCCGGGACGCGCGGCGGTATGGCGTGGACAACGGCTCGATCGACTGGCTGGTTTGCCCGTATCGCACACTCGACGGTGGGTTGCTCAACGAGGTTGTGCGTCACCTTTTCGATGTTGCCGTCGATGCTCATGCGCTGATCGTCGCCGCTGTGACGCTCGACGAACCGGCGACACGGTTGCGCATTCGAGCTGCGCTCGCCGCCGGCGCACCTGTATTCGTCTACTTCCGCGCTCGCCTTGGTGGGGAAATCTCGCTGAGTCCGACCGACCGGTCGCCGGAGTTCTCTTTCGACATCACGATGGTTGAGTTGCTGCTGGGTTCGAACGATCCCGAGATCGGTCGGTACGCCATCGTGGAAGTGCAAACGATGGAGTTCCACGGGTCGTACGGCCAGGCGACTGCGGCGCTGCGAAACGCGCTCGACCTGCACCAGTCAAGTTTCGCCGATCAAGTCGGCGAGAACCCCGAGTGGGCGGGGAGGGCGATCCAGGGGCCAAGCATCGCCGACACGTTCAAGCGGACCTTCTACCAGATGATCTTCAAGTTCCAGTTGGGCCTCCACGCGAGTTGCGCAGGAACCGTATTGGCGCTTCCGCGTGCGGTGTGGAACTCCTGGCAGCCACACCTCGGCGGACCTGAGTTGCAGATTGATCCTCGTGATCCGGCGCTCCGATCGTTGCCTCGACCGGAGGGCGTCGGGCTGACCGAGGAAGCCACGGCGTGGATTCTCGTTTTCGACACCGATCAGACCGCAGGCGTCTCGCCCAACCCGTTGGTCATCGACATGGTGATCAAGACTGACACGCCCACACTGTTGCACTACGCGTTCGACGTCGCGCCGGAGGCCGCCTTGGGAGGCGGCGCGACCGCGCGCCTGTACGCGGACATATGCAGCAAGGTGCTCGGCTGGTGGCCCGAGCTACACCACGCAGTGGCAGTGCACGACGACTCACCCGCGCAGCACGACTCGTAACTACACCACACTGCCTTGCGTCGCCGTCAGAATTGTGTCCGGTGCGCCGGCTCCGGGCCGTCAGCCTGGCTTCGATGAGAGATCGAAGCGTGGCAGCCCATGTCGCTCCCGATATTCGTCTCGAGCGACCCACGTTGACGAGCACTTCAACCTCCCCGTGAGCGCATCCGCCAGATCGAGGCTCCGGCGATGTTGAAGCTGCCGCACTCCTCCCCGGACACGGGCGCCCGCGACCTGCTCGCCGTCCGAACCTCGTGTCCGTCCGAATCTTGTGGCGTGCGGGGCGCTGCCATCGGCCCGCTAGGGTCGCAGCCGGAGGTGTCCGAGCGCCTGGTGGGCTCCCCCGCCTTCAAAGCGGGTGGGACGGGCGATCCCCGTCCGGCGGGTTCGATTCCCGTCCACCTCCGCTGATCCCCCCATTTTGCGATCGCCGGCCGGCAGCGGCCGCCGTCGTGCGGTGGCCGCAGAGAGGCACGGGATTCCCGTCCACCTCCGCTTGCCTTTCCGGGCGTCTCGGTCCGGCAGTGGTCGCCGTCGTGCGGTGGCCACAGGCAGCACGGGATTTCCGTCCACCTCCGCCCATTCTCCCTTCCGCCGCTTGCGACACGGGATCGCGCTCGTATACTTCGGTGCAATGAAGAAGTTCTTCCTCTTCGTCTTGGTAGCGGTGCTCGTGGCCTGGGTGGCCAAGAAGGTCCGCGAAGTCTGACCCCCTGATTCCCGGGTTCGGGGCTCAGCCGACCCCGGTTCCCAACTCGGCGCCTCGGGCGCCCCTCAACTCCGGCGCCGGACGGCCGAATGTGTGGCCGAGGCGCCCTTTCGCTCCGGCTTCCCCCTAACAAACCGCTTGATGTGCGCGCCGATCGGCGCGCCGGCAGGGGAGGCAGAGATGTTCGTTGCGTGCTGGTCGGTAAAGGGAGGTTCGGGGACGTCGGTCACCTCGGCGCTGGCGGCTCGGCGGTGGGCGGCCACCACCGACGCCGGTGCTTTGCTGGTTGACCTCTGCGGTGACGCGCCGGGGCTGCTGGGCGTGCCGGAGCCCGCGACACCCGGTGTCGCAGATTGGTTGAACGTTGGCGACGAAGTGCAGATCGATGCGCTTCGCCGCCTGGAGCGCGAAGTCGCCGCGGGGCTCTCACTGCTGCACCGCGGCAACGGGCCGCTGTGCCGCGCCGATCGGGCCGAACTGATGGCGCGTGAGCTGGCCGCCGACCATCGGGTGACGGTCGTGGACGGTGGCTGCCTCTGGCGAGCCGGTGGTGAGGAGGCCGGGGGCGCCGCGGCCGGAGCGGCGCCCGACGACATCGACGTGCGCCGCGGGATCGTGGCGGGAGCCGACAGGTCATGGCTGGTTACCCGAGCCTGCTTCCTGGCGTTGCGCAGGGCGGCGCGGGCGCCCCTGCAACCAACCGGTGTGGTCCTGCTCGTCGAGCCCGGCCGTCCACTGACCGCCGGCGACGTGGAGGACGTGATCGGCGCCCCGGTGGTGCTCCGCCTCGACGTCGACCCGTCGGTGGCGCGGGCGACCGACGCCGGGTTGCTGGCGAGCCGTGTCCCCGCAGCGCTGGACCGGGCTTTGGCACAGGTCACCCCGGCGTGATCGGCAACGGAGCCGGCGCACCGGCGGGACAGCGCCCTTCCGCCGCGATGGCTGAACACCTCATGGGCGCCGGCGCGGAGCCACTCGCCGCCGTTGAGCGTGATCTACACGGTCTGGTCGTGGAGGCATGCCTTGCCGGCGAGCCGGTGGGCATGGAGCAGATCAGCGAGATGGTGCGCCAGCGCGCGCCACTGCTGAGCCCCGATGTCCAGGCTCGTCTGGCGGAGCGAGTGGAGGCCCGGCTCGCCGGCCTGGGTCCACTGGAGGCGCTTGTCGGGATCGAGGCGGTGACCGACGTCATGGTCAACGGCCCCGGCGCCGTCTGGGTGGAGGAGGGCGGGATGCTGCGACTCACCGCGGTGACGGTCGGTGAGTCCACATTGCACCAACTCATCGAGAGAGTCGTGGCGCCGCTGGGGTTGCGGGCCGATCGCACGTCGCCGCTCGTGGATGCCCGGCTTCCCGACGGCTCGCGGGTCAACGTCGTCATGCCCCCGGTGGCTGTTGACGGGCCCTACCTGATCATCCGCCGCTTCCGGGCCGGCGGTTTGCGGCTCGAGGACTTCGCCCCCCCACCGGTGGCGGCGTTGCTGCGCTGGATGGTGTCGGCCCGGGCGAACATCGTCGTGAGCGGCGGAACCGGGGCCGGCAAGACGACCCTGTTGAACACCATGGCCGCACACATCCCGACCGATCAGCGGATCGTCACCGTGGAGGACGCCGCCGAACTGGATCTGCAGGCCACCCACGTCGTTCGCCTGGAGGCGCGGCCGCGCAGCATCGAAGGTCTGGCGGCGGTCACCGTGCGAGATTTGGTGCGCAATGCGCTGCGCATGCGTCCCGACCGGATCCTCGTCGGGGAAGTACGGGGATCCGAGGCGTTCGACATGTTGCAGGCCATGAACACCGGCCACGACGGTTGCCTGTCCACCTGCCACGCCAACAGCCCGCCCGATGCCCTCGGTCGCCTGGAGACGATGGTGCTCATGGCCGGCGCGGGGCTGCCGCTGCAGGCCGTTCGCGATCAGATAAGCGCCGCTGTGGACTTCGTCGTCCACCTGGCTCGGGGTCCGGCGGGCACCCGGAGGGTTGCCGGCGTGGCCGAAGTGCGCGGCGGCCCGGAGCGGTTGGTCGAGCTGGCCGACGCCGTGGCATTGCGTGCCCTGCCGGAGGGGTCGCCTCGGGACTTCGATGCCCCACCGCCCGATGCGGCGTGGTTCGACCTGTAGGGCCACCAAGAGAGGAGTTGGACCGTGGCAGGTGCATTCGGTTACACGCTCGCGATCGTGGTCGCGGCGCTGGCTCTCCGGCGCGTACCGATCGAGTTGTCCCGCTGGCGGATGCGACGACGCAGCCGGCTGCTCAGCGATGGATCCGGTGACGACGAGAGCCCGGGCGCGCGGGCCACCTCGCCGCAGGACCGGCAGGGTGAACCGCAGGCAGGTCGCGTTGGGGGCCGCCTGCGGCGCAGGTTCCGGCGTGCCCTGGAGGACGCCGCTGTGCCGTGCGGTGAGTCCCAGGCTGTCGCCGTGTGGGGAGCGGCCGTCGGGGTGGGGATCGTCGGGGGTCTGGTCCTGGCGTCGGCTCCCGGAGCCGTCGCGGGCGCCGGCGCCGGTCTGGCCGGACCACCCGCGGCGTTGTGGTCGGCGCGTCACCGGCGGCAACGACTCGTGGTCGAGGCGCTGCCGGACTTCCTGGAGCGGGTGGCCCGCTCGCTGCGGGCCGGTGTGTCCACGGGGACCGCTCTGGAGGAGGTCGTTCCCGCAACCGGCCCGCTCGGCGAGGATCTGGCCAGGGTGCTGGCGGACGTGCGGGCGGGCAGCCCGCTGCCTGCGGCGCTCGACCGGTGGCGTTCCCGCCGCCCCCTTCCGGAGGTCAACCTGGCGGCCGCGGCGCTCTCCATCGGGGCCAGCACCGGTGGCAGGCGGGCACCGGCGGTCGACGGTGTGGCGGCCACGTTGCGCGGGACGCGGGCCACCCAGCGCGAGATCGCCTCCCTGGCCCAGCAGGGGCGCCTGTCGGGGTTGCTGATCGCCCTGCTCCCGCTGTGCTTCCTGGGTCTGTCGGCCATGATCGACAGCGGTTCGGTGGTGGCGCTCTACGGCACGCCGGTGGGGATGGTCTGCCTCGTTGCCGGGGGCGTGCTGAACATCGTGGCTCTCGTCTGGATGCAGAGGATCACACGGCTCCCATGATTGTTCTGGCGGCGGCCTGGGCGTGTGCGGTTCTGTGGGGCGCGCTGCTGGTGCGTCCCTGTGCCGGGTCGGTCCGGGCACGCCTCGAGGAGCGGTCTCCGCAAGCGCCCCGCCGTCGCGCCCGCCCGGTGGTGTCGGTGGGGAGGACTCTGCGCTCGGCTGCAGGACGCCCCCCGGATGCCGACGCGGACAGGCGGGTGGGGTCGGTGGCGCTGGTCCTGCTCGCAGGGGCGGCCCTCGACGTCACGCTCGGGCTGGCGGCCGCAGCGGTGAGCTGGTTCGCGCTGCGCCGGCGAGCGACACGGCGGCGGCACCAAGAGGCGGTGGAGGTGCTGGCGCAGCTGCCCGAGGCGGTGGATCTGTTCGCCCTCGCCGCCAGCGCGGGCCTGAGCGTGCGGCTCGCCGTCGAGGCGGTGGCTGCTCGTCTCGACGGGCCCGTCGGGGGCGCGCTCGACCGGGCGGTCCGGCAGATGCGACTGGGCACCGAGGTTGCCGAGGCTCTCGAAGCGCTCACCCGCACGCCGGCGGGCGAGTCGTTGCGACTGCTGGTGCGTCCCCTCACCGACTCGCTCCGCTACGGCTCCGCGCTCGGGCCGGCACTCGCGGCCGCCGCGGCGGTCGCTCGCGCCGAGCGGCGACGGCAGGCCGAGGCGGCCGCAAGGCGGGTCCCGCTGCGCCTGCTGTTCCCGCTGACGCTGTGCGTCCTTCCGGCATTCGTGCTGCTGACGATCGTGCCCACCGTGGTGCAGTCGCTGGAACTCCTGCGGTTCTGAAGCGACCGCCGCCCCGCAACCGGCAGTCACCCAACCCACCGTTCAACAGACAACCAGGAGGACTCACCGTGACCACAGGCACTACCACCACCACCCAGACGACCAGATTCGCCGCGGGCCGCCGGTTGTTGAGGAGGGCCACGCAGTCGGGCCAGGCCACAGCGGAGTACGCCCTCGTGCTGCTCGGCGTGGCCCTCATCGCCGTGCTCGTCCTGGACTGGGCACGGAACACGAACATGGTGAGCCGGCTGCTGAACGCTGTGTTCCGGTCGATCAGCAAGCTCATCACGTGAGACCGGCCGATCCCGGTGGCCGCCGGTGTGGCTCACAGCGGGGGCAGGCGACGGTGGAACTGGCACTGCTGATGCCGTTGCTGATGCTGATGGTCCTCGTGCTGGTGCAGCTGGCGCTGGCGGCGCGGGATCAGATCATGGTCACCCACAGCGCCCGCGAGGCGGCGCGTGCGGTTGCCGTCAGCAACGATTTCACCGTGGCACGGTCCGCGGCGCTGGCGGCCTCGCGCCTCGACCCGCAGCGCCTGGCGGTGCGCGTCGACGAGCTTTCCGGCACCGGCAACGTGGCGGTCCGGTTGGACTACCGCTCGGCGGTGCAATTCGCACCGCTCGGTCTCCTGATCGACGATCTGGCGCTGTCGGGTGAGGCGGTGATGCGGATCGAGCGCTGAACGGGCCGCATGCCGGGCGCCGCAGCGCGAGCGCGTCGTCCTGATACTGAGTGGGCGTGCCGCCCCGATACGGCGTGGGCGCGTCGTCCCGATACTGCGCGGGCGCGTCGTCCCGATACGGCGTGGGCGCGTCGTCCCGATACTGCGCGGGCGCGTCGTCCCGATACTGCGCGGGCGCGTCGTCCCGATACGGCGTGGGCGCGTCGTCCCGATACGGCGCGAGCGCGCCGTCCCGATACTGTGAACCGCTGGAAACCTCGCCCCTCTCTCCTCCTTGGGACCCTTGCCGATGGCGGCAGCAGCACGCGACCGCGGCGACGCGGTGGAGATCAAGATCCCGCCGCGTACCGAGTACGTGGCGATGGTGCGCAATCTCATCACCGAGGTCGTGGCCCGGCAGGCGGGAGTGGAGGTGCAGCGGCTCGAGGATCTGCGGGTTGCCGTCTCCGAGGCCGTCACCAACGCCATCACAGCGCACGACAGGCGCCGGATCGCGGCGCCGATCAGGATCTGCTGCGTCGGGGCTCCGGGACGGGTCGAGATCGGCGTCTACGACCGAGGCGGCGGCTTCGATCCCGCGAAGGTTCCCGAGCCCTTCGAGGCGACCGATCCACGCAGACTGCAAACCGAGAAGGGCATGGGTCTGTGGCTGATGCGGGTCATGTCCGACGACCATTCCATCGCCACGAGCCGTCGCGGCACCGAAGTGCGATTGGTGGTCCACACCTCCGCGGGTTAGACAGCAGCCGCGAGGTTGGCGGGGCGGGTGAGCCGCTAGCGTGCCAGAGTCGTCGGGAGCGTCTGTCGGGAACAGTCATGTCCAAAGACCGGAACATCGGGGGCGACGGGGACGCCGAACTGCCGGCTCCTGCCGCCGGCGAACACCAGGGCGGCGAGGTCCGTGGCGCGGGGTCGCCGCCGGACAGCGGCCTGACCTTCATCGGGCGCGACAGCGCGCTTTCCCGCACGGTGGGCCGCCCGCTGTTGCACTTCCTGCACATCGAGACCTCCGGCGGGATCCTCCTGCTGGTGGCCACCGTGGCCGCACTCCTGTGGGTGAACTCCCCGGTGGGCGACAGCTACACCGAGTTCTGGCACACCCCCATAGAGATCTCGGTGAGCGAGTTCGTGGTCTTCGACGAGGATCTGCACGGCTTCGTGAACGACGCACTCATGGCGTTGTTCTTCTTCGTGGTGGGTCTGGAGATCAAGCGGGAGATGGTCACCGGCCGGCTGCGGCGGCCGCGCGACGTGTTGCTGCCGGCGGTCGCCGCGCTCGGCGGCATGGTCGTGCCGGCCCTCGTCTATGTGGCATTCAACCTGGGTGGCGACAACCTCAACGGCTGGGGGGTGCCGATGGCCACCGACATCGCGTTCGCGGTCGGCGTGGTGTCACTCGTCGGCAAGTGGCTTCCGGGCTGGCTCCGCCTGTTCCTGCTGACCTTGGCGATCGTTGACGACATCGGTGCGATCCTCGTCATCGCCGTCTTCTACAGCTCGGACATATCGCTGGGATGGCTCGGGCTGGCGGCGCTGTTGTGCGTTCTGATCGCCGTATTGACGCGGATCCGCGTGTGGCAGTGGCCCGTGTACATGCTCATCGGCGTCTTCGTGTGGTGGGCCACGTTGAACTCCGGCGTCCACGCCACGATCGCCGGCGTCGCCCTGGGCCTGCTGACACCGGCCAAGCCGCTGCAGCGGGATTCCGACGCCCGTTCGATGGCCCGCTGGTTGCAGGAGAAGTCGGCCATCTCGGTCACCGACATCCGTCGAGCCAACTTCGGCATTGCCGAGTCACGCTCGGTGGCCGAGCGCCTCGAGGTGGCGCTGCACCCGTACGTCAGCTACCTCATCGTGCCGGTCTTCGCCCTGGCGAACGCCGGCGTGGCGCTCAGCGCTGACTCACTGCGCGGCGCGGCGACCTCGTCGGTCACCATCGGCGTGGCGCTGGGTCTGTTGGTGGGCAAGACCGTCGGCGTGTCCGGGTTCACCTTGCTCGCCACGCGACTCGGCCTCAGTTCGCTGCCGACCGGCGTCACCAGGCTGCACGTCGTGGGGGTGTCGATCGTGGCAGGCATCGGCTTCACCGTTGCACTGTTCGTGACGGCGCTGGCGTTCCACGAGTCCCCGGCGGGCGATGAAGCCAAGATCGGCGTCCTGGTGGCGTCCCTCGTGGCCGCAGTGGTCGGCCTGGTCGTGCTGCGGATGGCCGGTCGCCGCCTCGTCAATTCCGCGTTCGCGGCGCCCCGTCGCTCCTAGCCCGTATCTTGCTGCCCATGGCCAACGCCGCCGCGCCCAAGCGGGTCGTCATCGTCGAGTCGCCCACCAAGGCGAAGACGATCGCCCGATTCCTCGATGACAGCTACACCGTCGAGTCCTCCCGCGGCCACGTCCGCGACCTCCCGAACAAGGCCTCGGAGATACCCAAGGCCTACAGCGGCGAGCCCTGGGCGCGGCTCGGGATCGATGTGGACAACGATTTCAAGCCGCTGTACGTGCTGAACGGCGCCAAGCGTGACACGGTGCGCGACCTCAAGAAGCTCGTGGCGGGCGCCGACGAGTTGTATCTGGCAACCGATGAGGATCGCGAGGGTGAGGCCATCGCCTGGCACCTGCTGGAAGTGCTCTCGCCTCCGTCGAAGGTGACGGTGCAGCGGCTGGTGTTCCACGAGATCACCCCCGACGCCATCCGGGCGGCGCTGGCGAGCCCTCGCGACGTGGATCGCCGGCTCGTGGACGCGCAGGAGGCCCGGCGCCTGCTCGACCGCCTGTACGGCTACGAGGTCTCGCCGGTTCTCTGGAAGAAGGTGGCGCCTCGCCTGTCCGCGGGGCGGGTGCAGAGCGTGGCGACCCGGATCGTCGTCCAGCGCGAGCGGGAGCGCATGGCGTTCGTGTCAGCCGGCTACTGGTCTCTGGAGGCGACCGCTTCCACCGCTGCCGGGGAGAGCTTCGTGATGGCGGCGAGTGCGATCGACGGCGCGCGGCTTGCCACCGGGCGGGACTTCGGCGCCGACGGCAAGCCCTCCACACCCGGAGTGGTGGTCCTGGACGAGGCCGGGGGGCGCCGGCTGGCGGCCGCGCTGGGCGGGGCGGTGGGGGTCGGGGAGGGGCCGGGGGGGCGCGGCGTGGGGGCGGATCG
>MKWU01003226.1_pt1 | contig 22118 bp, 19 predicted proteins | sample 809101 | NCBI WGS metagenome assembly MKWU01 (sample SAMN05860141, study PRJNA318959) | sponge metagenome | host: Aplysina aerophoba | place: Slovenia: Piran, Adriatic Sea, Gulf of Piran | collected 2013-05-07 | reverse complement strand
GTAGCATCCGTTGGGTGCTCCTTGTTTCAGGGTGGTTTCATGTTTCAAAAACCATTATCCCAGAAGCCGGGAGCACTTTCTCATCCCCTCAGCACGCCGCCACGATCATCCTTTCGGTGGATTGGGGATAAAGCGCTACCTTTTGGTAGCCAGGCTCGAGCCTCGGTCCGTGGCACCTTTTGAACCCCAGCCATTTGAACAGGTTTTCTAGCCCTCTGATAGTCGGATTTCGGTGGACCTGCGGTGGCCAGTAATCTTCTGGGGCATCGCTCCATGGTTGACTGGTGTCTCCGGCGGCGTATCCAATGCAGTTGTACACGTCGGGCCCTGGGTCGATGATGTCGAAATACTCATTAGCCAAGTTGGGAAAGTTTCGAATCAAACGCGCACGGTCGTTAGACGTAGCCATTGCGCTCGCCCCATGCCAGCCAAGTCGACGTCATTGCTGGCACGTTACCCCGGTCTTGCGGCGGCACGGGGTCGGCGGCGGTGATGGTGCGGAGAGTGGAGAACCAATGACCTCCCCTTTCTTTCATGCGGCCCAGAATCAGCGGCACTGCTCCCATGCCCATTCCCAGAATTTCCTGGTATGCGGGATGACGGGCCATCTGGTGAGGGTTTGACAGGTAGATTGTTTCGTCTTCCCACTGGTCAGCCAATTCCCGGAATTTGTCCGCGTCCACCGGTGCCTCGGGAACGAATGGACAATGGTCGGCGAGGATTTCCACGCCCCCATCAAACCTCTGGTAGGGGAGATTGCGCACAATCTCTACCGTCCGCACGCTTACGGTCGTTACCCGCTTCACCAGGTCCAGGATGTAGCGCGGGTCGCCGTGCTCGGCGGCCCAGTCATTAGGGTCGTTGACGATGCCACTGGCTTTATGGGTGGTTACCTGGTAACGGTCAATCAGCCAGTCAAGTGCCGAGCGACTGCCTAAGCGATACTCGTGGGCGTGCTCCGGGATGCCGGCCAGCGTGATACCCGCGTTGTAGATGATGCGCGTCGAGTCTAGGTTGGGGCGCGTGCCAGGGTAGGTCATTTTCTCCACCCGGTAGGCACTTGGAGCGTCGGCATTCCAGCCCGGCGCGCAGATTTCCTCCAACTTGTAAGGTTCTACGCTTTCGTAATTCACATGCAGGTTCGCCAACTGCCGACCGGCTTCGGCGAAGGCGCGAAATTCGTCCGCTGTCGCTACCATGGGGATGCGGGCGGCTGTCTTGGACAAGTCGTCGGCGAACGCCTCCCTCCACTGTTGACAGTGCAGCATCCCGTAGGTGTAGTAGAACAGGTCGTCCTCGGTGATGGACGGGTCGCGGTAATGCTCCTGGAATTGGGTCACAGCTTTGGGATTGATGTTACTGATACGCTCCATTTTGGGATTGTCGGAGTCGGGTGGATGGGTCAACGCTTGGGCAGGAATGTAACGGTAGCGGGGAAAGTAGAAGGTATCACCGGTGAGATGCTGGTCCGGTATGACATTGGTGATCAGTGTATGAAATGCGCTCCCAGCAGGTGGGGCCGCAATACTAATCCCATAGTTTTCAAGTTGTTGTGATGGGAATATCGCCGGGATCTGTCGCACCCTAGCAATGAGCGACGGATTGAAGTTCAGCCAGAGCTTTTGAAAGGGCCTGTAAGCACTCGTGCGAAAGTCGTTTGCAGAGATATTATGGGGCAGCTCTTTCGCCAAAGTTGAAGCACTTATGCGAAGAGCTTCTTGCGCCGAGTTGAAACACCAAGCATCACGGTTTGTTTTCAGGCCCGGTGTGCGAAGTTCAAAAATCGCGGTATATCTAGGCTCCTCCGGATCCCCATCTGCGCGGGAATGATGGTGGTCCAACGAGAGAGGTATAAGGCTTTGGAACGATTCATTGCGCTGCCCTATCCAGTCACCGTACTCATTGGGCACGATACCCTGCCATTCGGTGCTGGCTAGGCTGGACTTGTCCAGGATGTCCAACTTGAGCTCGCGGGTGAGATAGTCTCCGATGTCCCGGTAGTAAATAGTTGCTCCAGTTGACGGGCTGGGTTTTTTCACCAGTATCAGGATTGCCACGCCGGCGCGACTGCCGGAGCCGAAAATCTTGCCTGCCTCTTGGCGAGACTTCTCGCCGGCGGTGCGTTGGTCGCCGCGCAGGTTGTAGCAATAAACCGCGTGAAACTCTGAGGCCAAGGCTTTGCGGAAGCCGTCAAAAGCGTTGGAGTTGATGAACCCGCCGTTGGTGACAAATGCGACGATGCCACCCTTTTCACTACTCTGGACCCGGTCCGACGCTTGCCGGATGGCCCTTACATAGGGATCGTAAAGAGAGACAACGTTCCTAGTTGCAGACGGCTCCCCGTAGTGGCGTTGTATCTTGCCGTCGATGGTAGGGTACTTGCGCGTATTGGTGGCCGACCAAGGCGGGTTGCCGATGATGACGCGAATGTCCAACGCCTTCTGCCGCTCGATACGCTCGTTGTTGCGCGGGAACAGCGCCTCATCCATGGGATCGCCTTCCTCGGCGGACTGGAAGGTGTCGGTGAGCACAATGCCCTCAAAAGGCGCGTACTCGTCAGCGTCGGCCCGGTCGTGGTAAGCGGCCTCGATGTTCACGGCAGCGATGTAGTAGGCCAGCAGCATGATGTCGTTGGCGTGCAATTCTTTCTCGTACTTTCGCCGCAAGTCGCCGTCCTTGATCAGACCACTCTGCAGCAGCCGGGTGATGAACGTGCCCGTGCCCACGAAGGGGTCGATGACATGGACCCCCTCGTCGCTGACGGACACTCCGAACTCTCGTTGCAGCACGTCCTCGACGCTGCGGACGATGTAATCCACCACCTCGATGGGGGTGTGCACTATCCCCATTCGCTTGGCCACGTCTTCCAGGGCCAGCTGGAAAAACCGCTGGTACAGCTCGGCGATGATTTTCTGCCGGGCCGCTGCCGAGGTCAGCCCCTGCACGCAGACGCGCACGTCCCGGTAGAAGCTGTCTAGCTCGGCGGTTTCTTTCTCCAGTCCCCGCTCCTCTAGGCTTTCTAGGGTACCCTGCATCGCCCGGGACACCGGGTTGAGGGCGGTGAATTCGTAATCCTCGAACAGGGCGTCAAACACCGGTCGGGACACCAAGTGCTGGGAGAGCATACTGATGGCGTCGTCCTGGGTGATGCCGTCGTTGAGGTTGTTGCGGATGCCGGCGAGGAACTCCTCAAAGGTGGAGCGTGCCTCCGTGTCGGGGCCACTCAACAAGGCGCGTATGCGGGCCTCGTGGCGGGTTGAAATGGCGCGGATGGTGTCGGCCCACCTTTCCCAGTAGCGCGGGTCGGCGTACTTGTCCACCACTTTGGCCAGAATAGCATCCCTGAGCTCCGGCGAGCCGGCAATGAGCAACTTTCCCTGAATGCCCTCGTCACCAGCGACGTCCGAGGAACCCGGTTCGCCGGGTTCGCTGATGTCTCCGCCAATGGAGTAGTCGTCAGGGTCAGGTCGTTCAAGGGTCAGGGCAAGCTGGTTGATCTTAGCCTCGAAGCGGTCATCGTGGGCGCTGATGGCGTTGATAACCTGCCACACCGCCTTGTAGGCGCTCTCGTTCACCGACTCCTGCGCCGTTGCGCCCGGTGCTTGGGCGATGGGCAGGATGATGTAGCCGTACTGCTTGCCGGGCGATCTCCGCATTACTCGACCCACGGCTTGCACCACGTCAATCTCCGACTTGCGCGGGTTCAAAAATAGGATGGCATCCAGGGCCGGTACATCGATGCCCTCGGTCAGGCAACGTGCGTTGGACAGGATTCTGCAGACTCCGGCCTCGGGTTCCTGCCGCAACCAGGCCAAACGCTCGGCGCGGTACAGCGCGTTCTGTGTGCCGTCCACGTGGTCAACCTCGCAGCGCAGGGGGTTCTCAGGATTGTCCCCAGCAGCGTTGATGCAAGCCTCAATCACCTGCGGGAAGTAATCCCTGAACTGCTTGGACTGCCGGATGGCGTTGCTGAAAGCCACGGCACGCTTGGCCGGTTGGTCGTCGCCGCCGAAATCCAGGCCAGCAGCGGCCCGCTTGCCCAGACCGTTCCAACACCCCACCATGCGGGCGCCGTTGTCCATGTTGACCTCGCTGTCGGAGTCTGACAGCAGGGCATTCAGGTCAACGCCCGTCCGCTCCTGATCAACGTTGAAGATGACTACCTTGTAGTCAGACAGGATGCCCAGCTCGATGGCCTTTCCAAAGCCCAGACGGTGAAATTCCGGCCCGTACAGCCTTTCGTCGTCCATTGAGGCCAACACCAGCTGGCTCTCGTTGGCCTTGCGCCGCGCCCGGTCGCCGTAGATGCGCGGAGTAGCGGTCATGTAGAGCCGCTTTTTGCCGGCAATGAACCCGTTGTCGTGGACGCGCTGGAAGTTGGATTCATCCTTGCCGGTCAATTGTTTGGCGCTGACGCCTGTGGTGCGGTGGGCCTCATCGCAGATTATGAGGTCGAATTCCGGCACGCCGTTGGACTGCTTTTGCGCCACCGCGACAATATCCAGAGACTGGTACGTGGAGAACACCACCGTCATGTTGTTCCGACGGTCGGCCCTCCGGAATCCTGCCGTGAGTTTCTCGGGGTTGGTGGAGGGCGTTTCGGTGAGGTCGTAGGGCGACATATCCCCGTCGTCGCTGCTGCGCTTGCCGGCGCGAATGTCCGAGCACACCGCAAAGGGTTTGAGAGGCAGGTCAGAGTCATTCGCCCAGTCAATCAGCGACTGCGACAGCAGAGAGATGGACGGGGTGAGGAACAGCACAGTCCCACCGATTCCGGCTACACGCTCGGCGATACGCAGGGCAGTGAACGTTTTGCCGGAGCCGCAGGCCATGATCAGCTTGCCGCGGTCGTGATCCTCAAAGCCAGTGACCGTATCCTCAAGGGCCGCGTCTTGGTAATCCCGCAGGTTTTTAGTTTTTCGTGTAGCGAGGTCGGCCGGACTGCTGAGATCGAAGGTAGGCCAGTCGATGGACGAGTTCTCGAAAATATCGGGGCCCCAGCGGGCCACGGGCTTGCCGAAATTGGCGATGGCAGCCTCGGCGTTGCCGGTCCAGTTGTCCGACGTGGAGACGAAAATCCCTTTGGCAAATTCTGCAGCGCCGTAAGCGCCCAGGAAACTATTGACGTGATCCCGCACTATCTGAGTTGTGGGGCCATAAAACTTGCACTGGATAGCCACCAAGTCGCCGCCGTCCCGTTCCTCGGCCACGATGTCAATACCTACATCGTGCTGGCCTTGGTTGCTCGGCCAGTCAGGCCATAGCCACACATGGGAAAAACGCTGCGCTTGGGCCTTGTCCCGCTCTAGGAACGCCTTCACCAAGAGCTCAAAGCTGCGGCCCTTTTCGGCTGGGCCCTGCGCTTTGGCATCCAACTCGGCGAGCACGTCCCGGAACATGCGCTTGCTGGTTCCGACCGTCGCGCTCTCATTAGAGTGCTGGGCAGTCGTCATATCGGACTTCTCCTGTGAAATTTGCGGTGGCATTACTCGCTACGAGTGAACTGGGGATTGGTCTGCCGGCTCACTTGAATTTGTGCTTGTGGCATAGCCACATTTTCCACTTGGCGCGGTGCTTTAACCGATATTACCACCATGGAAATGGGTATAAGGTCGGCGGTGGCTGTTTCGCTATTTTGTCTACGTCAGCGTGTTCGTTGCTGGCGAACAGAAATTGTTCCGCCGCGCAAACAGTGCGTCTATTGATCTCCTGTGCCACATACTCGGCACCCGGCACAAAAATGAGTTCGGCCGAGCCAGGTATCCAACTGGCGTGCAATGCCGCCCGGGACGAAATGGGAAAGCTCAGGTCTCCATCAGGGTGCATCAAACCGATGTCATCCGTGAAGAATACCGGATTGTCTCCGCTGATGAACACGTTAGGTTCGTCCATCCTGATGACTCGCCAGGTCATCATGTACAGCATGTCAACCAGTGCGCATTGAATCCAAGGCTCGCGCATTGGTTCGAGAGAAGGACCGTTTTCGTCAATGTCTTGGCGCCATGAATCCAGTAGTGTCCCGCGTCAACCATTCTTGCCGATTCCTGTTGCCTCATTCAGAAATGTTACCGAAACTCTAGCACTTGGGGTCATCCCGCAGCAGGGGCTCAATCTCCTTCTCCCACACCTCGCCGAAGGGATCGGGCCGGGTCCGCCACCAGCGCTCCTCCTTCGTCTCCGACGGCAACGGGCCGTCCTGCCACTTGCGCGCCGAGCGCACGCACATCCCGGCCATCGCGGCCGCCGTCTCCTGGGTTTTTCCTTCCATAAGTCTCTGCCTCAGTAGTCTGACTTGTCGGTCCTTGATCAATCCGGCACCTCCGTGCCGGAGGGTTTTACCCCACCTCAACCGGCAAAAATAGTCAGCGCAAGAGGCATTCCTTATAGTCGTCTATCAAGTAGTTCGAAGAAGCTCTCTTTGCTCATATCAGCAGGAATTTCATCGGGGTTTGCCTTGATCTCTGCGACGAAATCAGCGACTCCTCCGCGGACCATACCACCTAGTATCGTCCGGGCATGCGGCACTCGGAGCATCATGACTTGGATGTATATCGCCACTATCAAACGGTCAACTCCGTGGATCCGTTCACCTATCGCTAGCCGACGCAGCGGTTCTTGGGCGGGCATCTCCACCACCTTGTTCAGCCACCGTTCAGCTTGTGGCGTGTAGAAATCATGACTTTGCGCCACAGCCTTAATGGGGAGATGTTTGGGTTTGTCGGTTGGCTTACTCTTATCAGACATCCAAATCATCTCTTGGTTAGCGGGGTCGGAGAAGCCCTTCAGGTAATTCTGTGGGACATAGTGTTTGCCCAAATTAAACCTCCTACAAGTGTGTTGGGAATCGGCTGTGGTCAGGAGATTCATAAACATGAGCCAGTCCGGTTGAAGTTGGCAATGTAGCGGTGAACGTCGCCAGTCATCGCCCGGTGACGGTTTCTTCATCACCATGAGTAATCCTGCATCGTCCCACTGCCAAGCCCCAATCCACCGAAAAGATGAACGTGGTGTGTTGAGGGGATGAGAGAGTGCTCCCGGCTTCGGGGGGAACGATTGCCTACCGCCCCGATCGCAGCGCAGGCATGTGTCTCTAACCCGGTACTATCCGATGACCCTGTTGGCCAGGGAAAGGAACCGGACCAGCGAATGTCGCCGCGAGAGGATCAGACGCCAGACCATCGCGGAAGGGACCTTCGCTTCCCTGGACCGGTGGGATGGGCCAGAACACGGCTGAGAGGCTTGTGGAAAGTCAATTGCGAAGGGTACATGGCGTCCTTCGCCCACAACGTCCTCAAGATGGTGCGCAAGCTCGGCCGCGGTGTTGGGCCGCCCGGTCCAGTGGCGCCCGCCGATGCCGTTGCCTTCAGCGCAGACCAAGCCATGGACGATGGATTGGTGGATGCCGTTACTCCACTGCACGGTTTGATCTGGCTCAGTTGGTGGGTCCCTCCCCCAGGCTCGCCCTGCGCTAGAACTTCGCCAGCCAGACGACTTTCTCAACAAGCCCCTCTCTCCGTCCTTTATAATCTCGGCGTGGCGGCGATGGTCGGCCTCCAGGTCCAGGGTGTCGCCCTCACGATCAGTGATGAAGGCGTGATAGCTGTAGTCGGCAAACAGCGCAAGTTGGGAGCCGGGCGTGGGTTTCACCATGTCGACCTCGAATCCTACAGATTGGAACGCAAATGGTACGAGGCAATCACCATTGACGGGGACGCCACCGTCAGCGGACCAGCAGAGACCGGCACCAAGCACACCGAGGAGGAAAAGGCACCGCTCTCCGAGATAATTGAGATCCTCAACGAACAGCACGGCATGAATCTGGGCGAAGAGGACCGCCTGTTCTTCCAGCAGGTCGTGGCCAAGGCTACCAACAATGAACAGTTCCGCATCCTGGCCGCCGCCAACAAGTACGACAAGAGCGAGCTCGCCATTCACGGTATGATTGACAACATCATGGTGCAGATGCTCAGTTCCAACGGCGCGTTGGTGAACAAGTACATGACCGACACCGACGCCAAACGGGATTTATTCCCGGTCATCGCAAGATCGATTTTCGACAGGATCGCCGAAACACCACAGGTAAACCTTGTTTAGCCGCCCGGAACCGAGCCCAATACGAACACGACAGATTTCGCATTGACCTACGAACCAAAAACGGCACTTGCCCAATGTCGCCAAAACTAACCAGAACAGCAACACGTCGATTAGGCGATGACTACCAAGATTTGGTAGCCGCCAAAGCGATGCTGGTCTTCCTAAAACATCCGTCCCTTCACCGATGGATCAAGCTGGAAGCCAGAGAAGCCGGCACGTTAGACGACGTACTCGTCCTGAAAGCCGACCATACCTTGGAAGCCACCCAAGTGAAGTTCTCCACGGATGTTGACCGGTCCGGAGATCCTTGGACTTGGGGAAACCTGCTACGCCGGAGTAACCAAGGAAAGGGCTATTCTCTGATTCAACAGTGGTGGCAATCTGTCGCCCCTCTCGATCAACGGTACGGCAAAACCAAACCAAAGCTGTTCTCGAACCGTAAGGTCGGCGACGATTTGTTCCTGACTACCACCGGACGGATCGACGTTGGAAAAACTAGCCCAGACGTGTTAGAGCAAATAAAGTCGCAACTCGGGGAAGATGCGAAAGATTTCATGGAACGTTTCCACTTTGAGGTCAACGAGCGGGGCATAGATGACCTGACAGAGCTCCTGCAGCAGGAGTTCCAATCATTGGGCTTGCCAGACGAGAACTGGCTTGGTTTCATGAACACTATCAGATCGTGGATCAGGTGTGAAAACCTCCCGCCAAACGGCGAGCTACAGATCTCCGATCTACGGCGGGCATGCGGATGGACTCAACTATCACAGTTGAACCAAGACCTGGAAATCCCCGATGATTTTGTGATTGCAAACGTCGATTTCCACGGTGCTCTGATTCAGCAAGTTTTGGAAGGTAATGAACCTGTCACCGTAGTGACGGCAGGACCAGGCATCGGCAAGAGTACCTATCTGAGTTACTTGGTTGAGGTCCTTCAGGAATCAGGCTGCCCCGTCATCAGACATCACTACTCACTAGGTCCCGGTCGCGACAGATTGGACAGAGTGGATGCCTACAGAATAGCCGAATCCCTGATGGCTGATTTACAGATACACATGCCGTCGCATCTCGCCGGAATGGAGACCACGAACCCTAACCCTGCCCGAGACCTTCGCCGGTGGCTCGAAGCGGTTGGCAAAAATCTATCGGAACAAACTAAACGTTTGGTCGTGGTGATAGACGGCTTGGACCATGTTTGGCGGGCCAAAGATTCCCGCGAAGAATTGAATAAGCTATTTGACCAGTTATTGCCGACGCCAGCAGGCATTTCCTTGATAGTAGGTACTCAACCAGTAGAGGATCAACAACTACCCGCGTCCCTCCTAACGTACGCGCCGAAACACCGATGGTCTGAGCTGCCAGCACTGGATCTACCAGCGGTGATGCAGTGGCTCAGTTACCACCAGATCCTGATGCCACAGGGATGGTTCGAAGGCAACCAAGACTGGCAACTAGAGCGATTGGCAAAGAGTCTGCACGGAAGAACCGAAGGACATCCCCTTCTGATCCGGTACATCGTGGAACGAATAACCGCAACAGGCGCTAGTCTAACCTGCTCTGAGGTCGAGAGTATCCCTGAAACTCCTGTAGGCTCTGTGGAAGAGTATTACCGGCGGATTTGGGTGAACCTACCCCAGCACGCTCGGGACGTGATGTGCCTATTTGCAGCGGCGAGGTTCCTCTGGCCTCTGAACGGTTTGTACGAAACCCTCCGGACAGCCGGGTACGATCAAGCCAATGCCGCAGACGGCGTAGAGGCCGTCAAGCACCTGTTGCGGGACGACAGAATAGGCTGGCGCCCATTCCACAATAGTGCCCTCCTCTTTGCGCTCGAACAACCCGAATTCCAGTGGCGCAAGGATGAACTACGTCAAGCCGCAATCGCGTGGTTGGAAGAGAAGGCACCGTCTCATCTACGTCGTTTGCACCTATGGTTACTACAGCACGAAGCGGGAGATTCTGTTCCGCTGATGACCAGCACAGACCGTCAATGGGTCGTAGAAGCCATCGCGGCGGGGGACCCACTAACCGAAGTAGCGAACATTCTGGAAGCAGCCGCTCGCGAGGCAATCAAACGCGAGGATTTTCCTAAGTACGTGGACCGCGGAATCTTAGCAGACACTGTGGACAACGCGGCCTCCATCCACTACGACGCGCTGCAATGGATATTAGAAACGCGACTTTCTATGGAGGGTGGTGAACAACTAGCGGCTCGTGAAATGACGCGCTTGTCGGAACTGCATGACTCCTGCATCGCGTCATTAGGCCTCCATTCCTTTCGGACAGGCAACTCGACCGATGCTAAGAAATGTTTCGATCAAATAAATCGTCGACTCAAAGAAGAAACGAGCGACCTCCAGATTCTGGAAGAAGAAAGGGATCGCCCAAGGCTCCTTTCAGAATTGGCCGGCCTGATGGGTTATGAGGCGAAGAGGTTTGTGCAATTCGTCAACCAGATTTCCTCAGAGACAGAACAGGCGTCTTTGGCAGACTGTTGGACAGCTGGCCTGCGACAGTCCGGCAACAGGGGATTGGCGTGGGCAGCCCTCAAGGAGCTAACGGGACCTGCGCCCAAACGCTGCCTGTCAAGATACCTCGCGGTCGACGTCGTCGCCGAGGGCATCAAGTTGAGTGACGAGGAAACCGAATCTCTGGCGTCCCCTTATCATTCCGTGTACCAGATGCTCCGTGATCCAAACGCCACAACTCCATTGCCATCATACCCGACTCCTCCAACAGACGCACAAAGGCTCGCATTCGACGAATACGAACAAGACGTGGCGTATTATCTGCACGACCTGTTCTTCTGTTGGTTGGTTCATGAATTCCAATCACCAGGCCATATCGCGAATTGGGTCGCACCCGCAGATGTGCAGCCGTGGCTGAAGTCCGCGCTGAAGGCACTGGCGCATGGTGTTGAAGAAATAGCAACACAGTGGCAACAAACCGGTACTGTCGCCGTAACCGCCGCGTATGTTGCCACCGATGCACTTGAATATCCACCTTTACGAATTCCGCTTGCAGACCACCAGTGTGCTGACGGGCTCAAAAAAGCGTTGCGAACAATCACCGAGGATCTCTTGGTTTGCCGGAGTGCCAACGGCGGGGGTCCCACATTGAGTTGGGATGAAGTGAAAACGTTAACTTCCCACCGATTTGCTGGATCTCGGTCTACGGTTAATTGGGTTGCCGACGGCACCTTTTCAATCCGCGACGAAGTGGCCGACAACCTGTGTAATCTAGTTGTCGCAGATCTCTCCAGCACAGTCGAGCCCTTTGGAGACCGGGCAACCATTTTGGCCACGATGTCCACTATTTGTGCCCGTCATGGCAAGAAAGCGGAAGCCGAAAATTATCTCAATCAAGCGTGCGAAAACCTCATCGGATACGGCTACCACAAAGACCCACTACTCCGCACAACACTCGACACCCTCGACATCGTTGGGCAACATTTGCATTCGTGGCACGACATTTGGCACCAGTTAGCCCCAGCAATCGGTGCAATCCACGAATTCACCGATGGAGACGAGACGAGATACCTACCCTCTCAGTTGGGAACGCTGATGATGCGCGTCGACCCTGAGCAGGCAATCAGTTACCTGACGAACCTCATGGATGACGAACAATACTGGAACATCCAGCGGGTGCTTGACGAATTGGTGGCGACTGGAGACCTGAACAACTCGGATGTCGGAGCGCTCGTGAGCACATGCATACACCCTGACGCAATCGAGGTCCTCGAGGAAAGAGCTAAGCAACACTACGAACCAGCAGCGGAGTGCTTGGGGTTAGTACCAAGGTATTCATCAAACCTTTCACAAAGGAAAATCGAGCATTCAACGAGCAGGCTATCCGGCGAGAATACGCGTGGTATGGCGATTGCGGATGACGTAAGTCGAGAACAATGCCTAAAGTACCCCCCAGAAAATCTCGGCCTTTTCATCCAGCGAGAGGGTAGCGACGTTTCGTACCGGCTTGGCGAAAAACTATGCACATGGCTGTGCTACTGGGCGGAAACCGACCGCGCCAAGGACGCACTGGAGGTATCAAAACCCTATTTGTTAGATGACGACCGGATCCGGGTCAACAACGAAACCGCACGAGCAGCGAGACAGGTAGTCGGAAAAACGAAAAGTTACCGCTGGCTGGTGAAAGCACACCGCTCGAACCATGGATGGTTCGAGCACTGGACCAAGGTCGAGGATGTGAGAGAACGCTGGCGCTGGCTGAAAGACGATTTTCCTGCCCGGCAGCATGAGTTCTTGATGGCTACGATTGAGCCGAACCGCGGCCTTTCCTGGCACACAGGGACAACGATAGCGCGCCTGGCGGAATACCTAGGATATTTCGACGATTGGGAAGCCGCGTGTGCCATCGCACGGCAAACCGTCGAAACAATTGCCGGCCTAGTCGGCGGCCAACAGCTCCCGTCCCCTCCATGGATTGTCCCAGACAGCGAAGAACGATGATTGACCTGTTGGTAGACCGCCTCCGTTGGCCGGCGTCACTGGTCCGCGAACGTGCAGCGACTCAAATCGCACGGCTTATCGCCGAAGGGCGTCAAGACGTCAGCGACGCTTTGCTAGCGTGGATCGGCCGGCAAGAACTAGAGAGCCGAGTTGCAATCGGGGTCCTGCCTTTCTTGAAAGCACGAGAACTGACCGGCGGGCAGCCGGTATCCCCACAGGATCTGGCTGCTGCATGCCGCACCGAATCAGTGCTGGCCGACTTGTTTATGAGCCACTACGAGCCGCAATATGCCATCACCAAGACCCAGACGAGGCATTCAGGCAACCCGCCCGTAGGTTGGAACGCACCCAACCAACATCGCGGAAAGACAGCAAGAGGACCGGAAGAGAGCCTTTCTCAAAGATTGCGGAACTTAGAAGCAAACTTTGGCCTGTCTTTAACTGCGCAGTTTACGTTTGAACTCGCCATGTTGCGAAAGTTGCACGGCGAATCACCAGAGCACGCTCTGAGATTCGCGGGAACCCGCGAGGACGGATTTCATCCTGCCTGGCACACGCTAACGGACGAGATCGCGACATCCGCTTACTTGCGTACTCTAGCGTGGGCCCAGTCAAACTACGGTATGCCCCAGGAATATGTGTGGGACCTTGCCGCTTTCATCGCCCCCGTAGATCTAGGCTTATGGGAGGTCGCGCAGACGAACAAGCCAGAATGGTGGCCGGACTTTGACACAGACCCTATACCAGAATCTATAGAAGCCCAAATTGCTGCAGTTGTCGAGAAAGCAAAAGATGCTGCTAATGCTTGGGAATCAGAGGACGATGTCGTCCTCGCAGCCAACGGGTGCATCTTCCAATCTGGCCTAGTCCACCACGAGTTGACGATACGCTCCTTTTTCCAGACAGCCCACGGACCACTACGCCCAAGCACCGAAGAGATATTGGAATCTACCTGCCGGTGCCGCGCCTGGGTAAACCAAAAGTCCTCTCCTATCCGTTTTGAAGGGCCAGTGTCCATTGATGAAAAAATCATTCGTGCCGGTGACTGGTTAATCATGCCATGCTCAGGGACGACGCATCCAACTGCGGTCATGTCGTGGCAAGCATGGCGCGGCGTCAGGGAAATCCAATGCCCAACGGATGCTCTATCGAATGAGGAGATCCACGCGGTTTGCCACCGAGACTCCGTAGAATACGAGAGTGCCGAAGGCATCATCGCTACATGGAGAGACTGGTCATCCAATCTTTCCGCCATGTCCATGATGGGCGTCCCGCCAGATACCGGATGGGTACTGACGGCACCACGACGCGTAGTAGACCGACTTTCGCGCCAAGCCGGGACGGAGTTGTGTTGGGTGTGGGAGGTAAAAAGCCTTTTCAGAGACAGCCGATACGAGGTCGCTAAAGAATACCGACACCAAGGTGAGCGAGGAACCAGCGCACTGGCTATTCCCTGAGAGGAAAAGGTCGTTCAAGTAAATGGTGTGCCAATGTTTACCAACGCTGGCGATTCCGGCAATCGGACAAGAAGGCGCAACCTGAAGTCCATGGTCGTTTGTCAGGAAACTCTTGCTACGGGCGATCCAAAATGCTGAGTTTTCGGTAACATTCTCCGGTGAGGCAACAGGTACACCCACGACGGCTACGCCTCCAACGAAGGAGAACTGTAACTATCGAGCACCTGATCACAACCGCGCATCGAGTATTCGGCGCACTCTTTTGAAGCTGGGGAGATTCTCCGCCAACACGTAGGGGTTGATCTTCCCCAATACGTCGAACGACTTGGGCCCTTTCCCGTAAGGCCCAGGACAATGGCGAGTGGCATTCTTCAGAGCCGCAAGCATTGCACTACGCTCCCTCTGCTCGAGAGCCTGAAGAGAAGGCAGTGCGGAAGTCTCCAGATGCGGCCCGAAGTGCTCACGCAAAGCGTTACGGTCCGCTAATATCCACGTCTCCATGCAAGTGGTCATAAGCAGCACCTGGTCGTCCTTCGCGTTTAGCGGTTTTCCCCATCCGTCCTCCGCTCGCCATCGTAAGTGCTGCCAAGGGGCATGAATATTTGAGACAGGGTCTTCGCTGTCCACCAGCAACCCGATATAATCTTCGGCAGATGACTTTTCATAGGCAATCCTGAAGTCATCGTAAGCCGCACCCCGTCCACCGCAAGCCTTCAACCGCGGCATTCGGCCTTTGAATCCCATGTTCTCCAATAGCCTACAGAACCCTTCGCGGCATCGAATTCTACCGTCTTTGGAATCTCCACCGCCCTCCACGTAAATTCGGGCACTCACCATCGGACGCCGCCCAATTCACCACTAGTCCATAGGTGCCCCAGCCGGTACTTCTCCAGCCAGTGCTCCAGGTCTTTACCATCGAGTCGCTGCATAGAGGTCTGTCCGTTATGCTTTTCGCATATGACCACGGCCTCCGGGTGTTCGGACAGTGCGTCAATCAAAATATCAGAATGGGTCGTTACGATCAGCTGGCATCTGGACGACGCGTCCACTAGCAGGTCAGCCAGCTTGGGTATCAGATCCGGGTGCATTCCAACCTCCGGCTCCTCGATCCCTACCAGGCGGGGCGGCTCAGGGTCTAGCAGAATCGCAAGCAGACAGAGGTAACGCAAGCTGCCATCGGAGAGGCGGGTCGCTGGTATAGAAAAATCCCCTTCAGTGAAGAATATCTGTACTGTACCTCCCTCGAAGTTGAGTTCGAAGTCTGTAAGTCCCTCATAGAGGTCGCTGAGTTTTTCTAATAGGTTTGCCTTTGCTCTAGGGTACTGTCTGATCCGATTGAGGAACATACCAAGGTTCGAGAAGTCCTCTAGTAGAGGGCTAGGTCGAACATCGGTCCGGCTTGGCTGGCGAACGACGAAATCCTTCCCAAGCTGCCATTTTTGGTACAAGCTGATGCTCTCGTAGAATGCAGACACATAACCCAGTTCGGGGAACTGAATCGGCTCTTTCACCTGTGAGAGTATCGACTTCTCACGGGAAACCTTCCTTTGCATGAGTGTGATTTGGCCATTATTCCTGACCTTGAATTCGGAGTTACCCAACCCGCCACTGTAAAAAACGTGAGGTTCTGGTTGCCCCGGAGCAGGCTGTTCGTACGCTATCAGTTCACCGGTCAGTGTGAATGTTTGATCAAATTCAGCAAAAACAATCCTGTGCCTAAGATCATGCTCCTCATCAGGGTTGTATATGATGACCTCAATTGTGGCCGGCGTTGCAACTGTGGGCCGCCCTTTCCAAATCCAGTTGCGAATTCCTCCTCCTTCACGAACCGGTGTTGGCAAATCTCCCGGAGCCGCCTGCAACAATCGGATTGCCTCAAGCAAGTTGGACTTGCCGGACCCATTGGGGCCGACAAGGACGGTCAGCGCCGAGAGATCCAAGTCGATACCTGCTGGTCCGAAAGAAAGAAAGTTTTTTGCTATTATCCTGCGTAACATTGGTTCCAAAACGGAGCCTCCGTCTGAGTCCGCGTCTGTGCCACCATTTTACTCCATTGCTTATTTATAGGTGTGTGAAAGCCTGCGAAGTGCTGCCAGTCAGCCGGTTGGTGTCCCGGCGTGATAGACGACAATCAGTCCTGCCGGCCTGTTACCTCACTCAGACAGAAATGCTATCGAAATTCGCTCGCACGAGGCTTCCCGGCGGATCCAACCACGACATTCGAAAGCTGACGAGTACCAGCGTCGGCTCCGCCGTGACACATCGGCGAATCTGATTTCCTCATCCATCGCGCCGGCGTCTGTCTCTTTTTGATACCCGCCGTGATTCGCCCAACCGCCGTTAAGTTACGCCGGCCAGTTCCGCATTTTCACCCGCCACGTGGTTCGCGTGAAGCGATTTATAAAACCTCGCTGATGTCTACCAGCGTATCCGGAGCCACGACTTGGTCATTAGCGGAAGCCGTTCCGACAACTTGACGATGGCAGACTTCTATCCCAAGTCTCCCATCATGCTAGCAACGGGGCAATAAGCTCGGGGTCTCAGCGGTAGGCATAGACTTGCGCCCGGCTCTCCTCGAATGTTTGCGGCGTTTTCATCAATCCTGCACCAGGTTTGCCATTCACCTTGCTCACCACCAATGCGGTGAGCGGCGGCAATCCCACCATGAACAAATGGACGGCGATCGGGTCCAGATACCTACCAACAAGCCGTGCGTTTGAGACCTGAATCGCGGCGGCCATGTCTTCGTAGGTGATGGTCTCCCCGCGTTGTGCAAGTTCGACCAAAACCTGATAAACGGTTACGAGCTTTTCGGCTTTTGTAAGTTCGGCCATGCAACCTCCCCGAGCCCTCCACGAACCGGCCCGGCGTCATGAACGTCGTGCTGCCACACAATACGTCCCCTGTCGGTCAAGCTGCGATGCCACGGCCGCTGATATTTCGTCCAGGATAAATTTCCTCGCCTCCTGCGAACATCAGCAGAATACCTGGGTGAGATACACTGCCTTGTAGCCGTGCCAGGTCCCGAATGAGGCGCCAATACCGGTTCGATCGTATTGTCTCCCCAGCAGATTGGTACGGTGGCCCGGGCTGTTCATCCAGCCCTTGACTGCCTCGGCCGACGCCTGCTCCAAGTTTTGCAAAGATGTTTCTATGGCAATGTTCTCGGCCACCCCGTAATGGCTACCCTTCCAGCAACTGTAGCCTGCCCGGTCGATGCGGCCCGATGGCCCCAGTCCTTCCGGCGTGTCGTGGCTGAAGTACCCCCGGCTGGTCATGTCGTCACTGTGGGCTCGGGCCACGGCGGCCAATTGTTCTTCCCATTTGAGTGGCGATCCCCCGTTCTTGGCCCTTTCTGCGTTAATACCGGCGTGCACTTTCAGCTCCAGATCCGACACCCTGGCTGCGACCTCCATCCGGGCGCGAGCTTCGCGTTCTTTCTGAGACTCGCCGCTGGGCTGCGGAACCAACTGACGTAGTTGACTGGCTCGACCGGACTCCGCGGCCTGGGTCGCACGGCTTGGTGGAGCGACATCCGGAGTACTCGTAGCCGTTATCGCTGCGAAGGACTCTGGCTCCTGTTCTCCGGGAGATTGCTGGGCAACCTGGTCGATAACGCCTCGTGGGAGGTTCACTTCGAGATCCGGATTTTGATGCCAGTAGAGCCCGCCAGCTACTGCCAAGCCAATGATTACCGCCACGGCCACTGGCAGGGCCCTTCCGTTCCTTCTACGACGCCTTCTGGATGGCATGATCAACTGTAGCGAGATCGCCCTCAGCGTCCGGTTTCAACCGAATGAGCCCAGGCTTAATTTGCTGCCCGGCATCAAACTGCTGCCGCCCCATCCCACACGACCACTACCGCTCCGACCAACGGTAATGGTCCATCCCGGTGACTACTGCCAACGCCCGGTAGACCTCGGGCAGCTTCGTCTTCCGTCGCAAGGCGATCTGGAGGCGTATTGCGGCCTGATGCAGGGTGAGCAGCGCCGAAACCGCCATCACGACCACCAGACCGGGTTCGATGGCGGTGACCAGATCACCGGCTCCGTAGGCAATTGCACCGGCCACGATCAACATCAGCGGCGGCGCCCAGTAAACCGATCTGCGTCGCCGGTAGTTGTAGCTGATGATTATCGCCAACAATGCCACCAAGATCGGGCCTACCATCAGGAGAGACGCCTGCAATGGAGACACCGCATAGAGATATTCACTCTTGGGCGGCACCAGCAGCGCGATGGCACCGACGCCGGTCACCGCTTCCCCGGTGCCGTCCAGCACCACCCACGGCAGTGCCATCGCCGCCAGGGGAATCAAGGTGGCCACGAAGGCAGTGATCCTCATGATCAGGGTGATCAGTTCACGGTTCCTGGTCTGATCACGATTCCCCGACTGCCTGGTGCGGCTCCGCTCTCTCATTGTCATCTGGCCTCAAAGGGGGATCCCGTCGCCGCCCTGATGGTCTCGCTGGCGGCTCTGAATTCGCTCAACTGGGCGTCCAGTTCCAGTATCGCCGCAGGGACGTCCTGGAACGATGAGGTATCAAAAACAAAATCGGTCCGCAGTTCCAGCTTGCGCAGACTCGCATCCATATCGTCCAGTTGCTTTCCGATCGCCAGCGCCTTGGCCAGCGCCGAGTTAGCCTGGGCTTCCCACTGCCGGTACAAGGCGAAGTCCCGCTCGTCGTCCTGGCGGGCTTTGGCTTTGGTTGCCGGGTCATTGATTCTCTCGGTGAGCGCCTGTTGTGTCGCGAAGTAACCGGCGGCGCTGGCCTTGGCATTGTCGATCGCCGCCTCGAACTTGACGTAGGCCAGCTTGGCATCGTCGTAACGCGGCTCCCATCGATCCATGAGCGCGTCAATGCTGGTGATCTTGGCGATCTCGGCAGTGGTGGGCTGGGAACCGACCTCCGAGGCGTTGCCACCCGAGGTACCACCGGCAAAGACGCTCACTGCCCCCAACGCGCGGTTCATGTTCTCGGCCTGGTTTTCGGCCAGCTGCACCGAGTCAGACATCCTGGCCGCCTCGGTCTGGGTCACCTCCCCGTATACCGTGAGGCCCGTGTAGGCAATGACCGCAACCACCACTGCGGTCAGAGCGTATTTCAGCGTTCGTCTGATCATTGACTTCTCCTCTCAAAGAGCGTTTCAGTCGTGGGTCCAGCAACCGTGCCCAACTGTCATCGACTGATCATCTATAGCAACCAACGTGGCGCGGAAGTCCGTTAGTGCCGCTCCAAGCCATTCAGAAGGTTCCCCTGCAGGACCGACATCGGTACGCCTTATGGTGCGGGTCCTAGCGCAGGCGAACCGATGAACTCCCGCAGCGAGGACAACGGTTGGGCAGCGGTTGTTTCTTGAGCTATCTGTGCCGCTCCTTCAAATTCTTCCTTGCTTCCAACGCCCGCCAGTCTCTGTCGAAGGCAAGATCGCCGCTCTTGATCCTCGCCGGGTCTCGGAACTTCACATCCAGCGAACACCTTGGTCGTGCTGTCGCGGTTCACCCTCACTCATCCCGCAAAATGTGCAAGATTGACCCAGCGTGGCCACATTATAGACCGCATCACGGCACCAGTGAATCTGGACAGGGCGGCAGCAGCACTGACACCCTGAAGTATTGAGCGCCCGGATACGTCGACACTCAGCGACCTGCTCACGACACTCGTCAGCGGGGCGCCCAGATCAATCCCAGAGAGCAAGGTGGTAATTCCTGCCGCCACGGCTTGAGAAGCAGTGATCAGTCACAAACGGCACTGTCCCTTGTATCGGAAACGGGAACGAACCTTTCATCGTCTCTCATCAGCCGATCCCAGATCAGGTGGTTATGCGACTTATTCTCGATAATCAAGGGCGCCCGCCTATCGGTACCCGTCCCGGTTCGCGCAACGGAAGTTACGTAACGCCAGAGTTCGTTATGCGCCTGGGCATCTCTGCGACTGTCACCAGGGCCAAAGACGAACCCCGACTCCGATATTGCCATGCCCCCGACGGGCGTCGGGTGAAACTCCATACTGACCATCGGCATAACCGATGGTATAGCCATCTTCGACCCCGTATCCGTATCCGTCCAGAAACCCCTGGGCTTCCCCAAAAGACCAAGCCACCCAGGACGCTCCCGCAACCACCAGGATTACCAGGGCGATACCGGATGCCCATTTGAGTGGAACGTTACGATTCATCGAGTTCACCCGGCCCCGAGCGTACCACAGCAATGATCAGGCATGGATCGAGCAGAAGAACGGAGATGTGGTGCGCCGCTTCGTCGGCCATGACCGTTACTCCGGTCAGGTCACCGGTCAGACCATGGCGCATCTCTGCGGGGCGTTGCGCCGGTACGTGAACTTCTTCCAGCCCTCGTTCAAGCTGATCGACAGGACCCGGGACGGAAGCAACGCCGTCAAGCGTTACAGCCCGCCGACCACGCCCTGCGCAGGCTGATCCAGCATGATGCAACCAGCGGCCGCGCTCATCCATTACCGAGCCAGGCTGGACCCGATGCTGTTGCTGCATACCATCCGGGAAGCCCAGCCAGCCCTCGTGGCGGCGCCTTCACCGGGGGTGAGGGAAATCCCGTCCGGTGAAAGCCTGAGCAAGTTCCTTGCCAAGCTGCCCAGGCTGTGGCGGCAGGGTGAGGTCAGACCCACTCATGCGGTCCGTGTCTGAGGTCCCCGGCACTGGCGGACCCGCAAGGATCCCTTCGAGGGCGTTTGGGGTAACGTGCTGGTCTGGTTGCATACCGAACCGGATGCTGCCAGCAAGGCGCTGATGGCCAGGTTGCAGGCGGAGCATCCCGACCGTTTCAGCGAGGCGCAGCTGCGAACCATGCGGCGCCGGGTGAAAGAGTGGCGCGGCATCATGGCCAAAGAACTGGTTTACGCCGGGACTGCTGAGTCCTTCGCACAACCGAACGGACTGACGGAGTTAGCGCTGGCTGGGGCGGACCCCAGGCTCTAAGAGTTTCGTCAACATTCTTCGGCGAGGCAACAGGCGTCTGTGAAATTGTCGTTGTCCAACGATTCTGTCCTGCCGGATGAAAAACGAAAAGCGGCTGTCTTGGCTGTCGAGACATTGCGATAGTCAGGCCACCGCTGATAACCGGCAAATATTTGCTGTCGCTCGCTTGGTATAAATGCCGGAAAGACGCTATCTTTCTGCGTGGCAATCCGCCTCAGGAGAGGGCATTGATGATCAACCGGCAACGCATGGTCAAGGAAGCTGCGCGGCAGATGAGAGCCGACCGACGCGCCAGGCAGATGCGCAAAAGCCGCCGGACCTCCCGAATCATGCACACGGCCTGGCTGTTGGTTGGAATCATCGCCGCCGCGTACTGCCTGTACGCGTACGCCGCCTGGAGCGGCAGGCTGTAATCTCACGATTCAGAACGCCGGTCGGGTCGTACCCGTTGGCGCCGAAATCAATGGGTGTCGTGTGGTGGGTCCGGCGTTGCCTTTCTGCGCGTCGGGAGTCGGTGAGTTGCCGGCAGTCATAAGCAAAGCCCCAATGACTGCCAGCAGTTGTGAGTTTTCATGGTCGGGGAGCGTTGGGAAAGTTCAACGCCGGCGACCGCCATAGTCCGTGGTGCGGGCGTCGTCCTTCTCATAGGTCGTTGGGTAGCGGCCATCACATCGTGCGACTTTATGGTCTCGATCTTCGGCTCCGGCGGCCCCTGGGATCCCCCGGCAATTCCGGGAGTCGTCAATTTTCAGCGCTCCCGATTGCGATCATTGACGGTTACTCCGGACCCGGCGCCCGGGACCGGCTTACTCGCCCGGTGTTCTGGCGTCGGGCCGCTCCATGCGGTAGCCGACCCTGGGCTCGGCGAAGATGTACCTGGGGTTGTCGCCGTCCTCTCCCGGCTTGCGCCGCAGCCGCATCAGGTGGGTGCGAATCACCCGTGGGGTTCCGGGCTTGGTCTGGCCCCACACCCGCTGCAGCAGGTGCTGGTGAGTCAGCACTCGTCCGGCGTGGACCCAGAGTTCGCGGAGCAGGTCGTACTCCACGGCCGTGAGGCGCACCGGTTCGCCGGCCACGCTCACCAGCCGCTGGGCGTAGTCGATGGTCAGCTCGCCCCGCACGTAGGGTTCCGACGGCGCCAGCCG
>MKWU01003225.1_pt1 | contig 22120 bp, 23 predicted proteins | sample 809101 | NCBI WGS metagenome assembly MKWU01 (sample SAMN05860141, study PRJNA318959) | sponge metagenome | host: Aplysina aerophoba | place: Slovenia: Piran, Adriatic Sea, Gulf of Piran | collected 2013-05-07 | reverse complement strand
CCTATGGACGAATTCTATCCCGAAAACTTTGTCGAGCGCTGCTTGGCGGGCAACGCGCAAGCCTTTGAGCCGCTCGTTCAGCACTACCAGAACGCGGCCTTTGCCACGGCCCTGCGCTACGTGCGCTCGCGAGCCGATGCCCAGGACATCGTGCAGGATGCCTTTGTTGCGGCGTATTGCCGCTTGGGGCAACTGCGCGATAGGGAGCACTTCGGGAGATGGTTGATGCACATCGTAGCCAATCGCTGCAAGGACTGGTTACGCGACTGTAGGCGGACACAGCCGTTGGATTCGGCAGAGACGGCTCTGGAGAATGCGGCCGCGGCCGAGCACGCGGACCAGATGCGGCGGCTGGAGTTGCAGGAGGCCGTTGACCTGTTGCCCGACCACTACCGCTCGGCCGTGTTGATGTACTACCTGAGCGGCTTGTCCTACCGAGAAATCGCCGAGTTGATGGAAGTCCCCCTGAGTACGGTGTGCGGCCGATTGCAACAAGGACGCATCCGGCTGCGCCAGCTATTGGACGAACCCGACCACGAGGAGATAGCCATGAAGCCAATCGACGTGACCGAACAGGTCCAAGAGGTGGTGTGCCAGATCGCCACCCGACAGGTGCAGGAGACGATTCCGCTAGGGGATACCGAGCACATTGTCTTCTACTGCGCCCTCGACACCGATCTCGAGATCCGCCAAGCCGAGGGCGAAGACGCAGTGCTCGAAGGAACGCTCAACGCGATCGGATTGACGCGGGAAAAGGCCCAGGAGAGCGTCGAAAGCATTGAGGTCGGGGCCGATCAAGTGGACAATTTTCTTGCCAGCGGTCCGCATGAGGGCGAGGTGTTTATGAGAACCCACGAGCGGAACGGCCAAGTCAAGGCTGTGTCGCAGGGCAGCGGACAATTGTGGCGAACTTGGCGAGCCTACGTGGAGGGAGGCACCTATCCGTGGGGCGTGACAAACGACATTAAGACGACGGATGTCTTTTCCCAGATGCAGGTATATGCCGGCAGTATGCCGACTGCCATGCACACAGGGTTGGGACGGGCCACGCGGATAACGATCTATCGCAAAAAGCTCGAAGACATAATCCTACCCTCTTCGGCTCTTACGGCGGAAGTCCAAGCGGTCTTTCGCCCCAACAGATCGACGTCCGAAAGTGTCCACGGACCGGTGGGCTCCGCCAGCTTGGTGTTGTTAGTGCCCAAGGGCAAGCGAGTGACCGTCATCAAAGGGAAACAGGCTCGCGCCTACGATTTGCAGGGCTCAATCAGTTTTATCGAATCGACCTGCGGGGAGGTGGCCGACATTGAGGGCGATGTGGAACTCTTCGACAGTGCGCTGGAGACCGCGCGCAATATCCGCGGCAAAGTCTGCCAGCGCTACTACCGATACCTTGGCATGAGGATGGACGGCTACAAGGCTCGCCGCCTAGAGGCCGAAGATTGTCATCTGGAGGATATTCGCGGCGGCGTGGATATTGACGTGAGCAATGTGCAACTCAAGGCCGCGCGGCTGGGGGGCCGGGTGCGGATCTACAACCGCTTTGGCCAAACGCAGTTACATCAGGATCAACTCGCCGCGGACAGCCGCATCGAATTGGAATCATGCGCGGGCGACATTCGCCTCTCGCTCAAAGAGGCCCTGCTCGACGAAATTTTGCTGGACAAGGTGCGTCTGTCTGCGTTCACGCTGTGCGGCCAGATCCATGCTTTTGAGGGTAGGGATGAGAACAAGCCACTCATCGTAGCCAGCAGCTTTGAGATGATGATGCTGTCGAACGCGCCTAGCCGCGCGGAGATTCTCGCGGCAGATTTTATGCTCAAAAGCGAGGTGGGTGCGGTCATTATCGAGAAGGCGGAATAGGGAGCAGGTTAGAAGCGGTTGCACCACTCTTTTGCTGAAGGAGGTTCAAGATGCTGCGCAGTTACGTCGTAATCGCACTGCGGAACCTGATCCGCGACAAAGTGGTGACCGGCATCAACATCGTGGGCTTGTCCGTCGCCATCGCCGTCAGCGCCATCCTTGGCATCGGCGTACACGGCATGCTGACCGCGGATTGGAACCTCCGCGAGGATGACCGCCTCTTCCGCGTGGTGACCCGCGAGATTCAAGCCTCGGGTCACGTTTATCACATTGCGTACCAGCGCGAGGATCTCGCGGCGGCGCTCGCGGAGACGTTCCCCGAGATCGCCAGCACCACGCGCGTCATCAAGACGAGTATCCTGATGACGGTCGGCGAGCGCCATCTCGAACACGAGGTGGTCGAAGTTGATCCCCCGTTCCTACAGATGTTCCACTATCCCTTCGCGGCCGGTAATCCGGCCACGGCCCTAGATGGCCTCGACCAAGTCGTCATTTCCAAGCGATTGGCCGAGCGGATGTTCGGAGATGAATTCAGGGACTACCCGGAACTCGTAGGCAAACAGATTGTCTTGCACGGCAATGAGGGACCCGAAGCATACACGGTTGCCGGCGTCTTCGCCGATCTGCCGAAAAAGCGGAGCTTGGACTTTGACGCGGCGATCCGCTTTGAGAACCGGACGAAGTATGGCATGAACATGTACTGGGACTCTCCGACGTCCACATACGTCACGCTTCAGCCCCTTGCCAAGCGGAAGGCGCTCGAAGCCAAGCTCCCGGAGTTCTCCCGCGAGTTCATCGCCCCGATCTGGGAACGCAATAAAGGCGTTCGCTGGCAGGACGATCCAGACGCCTTCCAACTCCAACTTCAGGACGCGAGTGACATCTACCTCGACACGCAGGTCTTTAACGCCTACGAACACTCCGAGGGCACCGAGCCGATCTTCGCCCTCGTCGCCTTGATTGGGGTCATTCTGATTGTCGCCTGCATCAACTTCACGACCCTTGCCGTAGCGAACTCCATCGGCCGGAGCGCGGAAGTGGGCATCCGCAAGGCGCTCGGTGCTAACAAGGCACAAGTCGTCCTGCAATTTTTGGGCGAGGGCGTCCTGCTGGCCTTGTTCTCCCTAATTGCCGGACTGGTCCTCGTGCAGTTGGGCTTGCCCGTCTTCAACGCGCTTTATGGACTTGACCACTGGGTCGGGCTGTCGCTCGGCGATCTAGGGCTGCCAATTCTCGTCGGTGGGGGCGTCTTGTTGGTGGTGCTGATCGGCATCGCGGCGGGAAGCTATCCGGCACTGATAGTGGCGCGGATGCAGCCTGCGTCTGTCGTCCGTGAGGTGTCGCCGTGGCGCAGCAGAAGGGCGACGAGCGCACTCTTGACCTTGCAGTACGGCATGGCGGTTTTCCTGATTTTCTGCACCATCGCGATTCGTCAGCAGTTGGCCTACATCCAGTCGCGCGACCTTGGCTACGCGGCGGAGCAGGTCGTCGTTGTCAAGCTGCGCGGTGCAGACCCGACGCGGCTTGGCGAACGCTTCAAGGAGGCAGCCCTGTCCCAGCCGGGCGTCGCCGATGTAGCCCTGTTGCAGCGCGAGTTTCCGACTAGTTCCAGCACCAATCACATCAGGCGGCCGGACGGGGAGCGTATTACAGTACATCAGTTTGCCGTTGACCCCGATTTCTTTACGACACTCGGCATTGACCTCGTATCCGGCCGCTCTTTTGAGGCCGGACGGCTGGTCGATCGGACGGAAAGTGTCGTCGTCAACCAGAGCCTCGCGGACGCCCTCGGCTGGGGGGAAAATGCCGTTGGCGAATTCCTGCCGGAATACGGGGGCTACGGCGTGAGCAAGACGCCTACCGTCATCGGCATCGCACCGGACTTCCACTTCCGCTCCTTCAGGGAATCGATCAAGCCGGCCCTGTTCCACTATGGGCCGGAAGCGTCCTTCAAGCGGGCACTGGTGAGGCTGAATACGTATAAGGTTGACGACACGCTCGCGGGTTTGGAGCAGATCTGGGAAAAGGTAGCACCCGAACAACCTTTTGAGTACGAGTTCCTCGACCGGGCTTTTGCCCGTCAGTACGAGAATGACAAGGAGAGCAGTCGCACCGTTACCTTTGCATCCGTCGTCGCCATTCTCATTGCCTGTATGGGCTTGTTCGGTCACGCGACCATTGTCTTGCAGCGGCGCACCAAGGAGATCGGCGTCCGCAAAGTGCTCGGTGCTACAGTAGCAGAGATCCTCGCGCTTTTGTCGCGCGACCTAGCGAAAATGGTCGCCTTGGCCTGCCTGTTGGCGTTTCCACTGGCCCACTTCTTGGTAGGCCAATGGCTGTCGCGCTACGCCTATCAGTTCGGGTTGGGGGTGACGACCTATCTCCTCTGCGGGACGATCGCTTTTGCGATTGCACTGGGCACGGTGGCGTACATAGGCGTCCGCGCCGCACGGGAGAATCCCGTCAATGCCCTGCGCTATGAGTAGGCGCTAACGGTGCACCGCGATATGCTAGCTTCCACCAAAACACCGTTGACATCTACTCTGGCTTACTCATCTGTTTAATCGCTTTTACGGCGTGAGATACGAAACTTGACGGAAAACTTTGAATTTGATGTTCATAGTATATTTTACCCAAGCGAAGGATATACACCTTGGACGGTTGACAACGCTATCACGATAAAAGTTTATAACGCTAAACAGACCTGTCACAGTTTTTATCGTCTCAGTCTCACGGATAACACGGTTACACTTTTGCGAGCAGAGGACAAGAACTGGGCCACTCATACAGGTCGTTTTCATCAAGATGTAGCCGAGGAAACTGGAGAATTTGTTTACGTTGTAGAAAGCAACCAAGAACCACAGAATATCTGGATGAGCGATGCTGCTTTTGAATCTCCGCAGCGAATTACAGACCTTAACCCACATTTACAAACTATTGACTTTGGCAGAGGCGAGCTTATTGAGTGGACACTTGAAGATGGACAAACGGTTAAAGGGATCCTCGTGCTACCAATCGAGGCATCTGAGCAAAACCCTGCACCGATGATTGTGGAGGTCTATGCAGGAGCAATGCCCTCGTCCCGCATCAACCAGTTTGGTTTTGGGAATGGTGGCGTACCGCATATCCGTCCCGGTATGTTTGTCTCACGAGGTTATGCGGTCTTCTTACCTGACTTCCCCGTTAGAAAAATCGAGCCACACAAGCAGTTCTCGGAGGTTATTCTTCCGGGGATCGATGCAGCAATTGCGACTAAAAAGGTGGATGCCGAGCGGTTAGGGGTCATTGGGGGAAGCTTCGGTGGATATACCGTGAATGTCCTTATTACACAGACGACACGGTTTAAGGCGGCAGTTGCCCTTGCGTCTCCGAGCAACTTAATCAGTGGGTTCCTTAATCAACCTGATACCGGTTGGTACGAGGCTGGACAATTTGGCATGGGTGGTTCCTTATGGGAATTTCCGCAGCGCTATATTGATGGTTCGCCCATCTTCCATCTGGACCGGGTTGAGACCCCTTTGCTTCTGATTCACGGAGATCAAGATTTCATTCCCTTTGATCAGGCGAAGCAAACGTTCATGGGCCTTGCACGTCTTGAGAAAGAGGTTGTGCTGTTGAAGTATAAGGAAGCAGACCATTGGCCCGGCTTCTGGTCGAACGAAAATCTCGCCGATTATTGGGAACGGGTTCTAAACTGGTTCGACGAGTATCTGAAGTGACGCGAGTTTGAGGTAACATGTATGGCCAGGGCAATCGCATCAAAAGTGGCCAGCGGCCAATACTTTAGCCAAATAGGTGTTATCCCATCCGGCCTTGAGCCGTTTGGTCTGGACGCCGACCTTGGCCGTCTTTTCTTGCTGGAGCAGACTCACGGCAATCTGTCGCAGGAGGGCCATATTTTCCGGGGCATGGCCGGTGCGTATCCGTGAGTCGTCTTCGCGGAAGACCACATCCAGTATCCAGTGCAAGGAATTTTCAATGCTCCAATGCCTGCGCACCGCTTCACCAAACCGCTGGGCATCATTGTCCAGGCTGGAGATATAATAGCGTCGTTCGACGGAGACTTGCTCGCCTACCTGTCGTTGGGCTTCGACCATACCGAACAAGCCCAAGCCCTTCCAAGCCGTCCAATCGGCAAAATCGTCGACCTGATCGGTGGTCCAGTACCGGCGGGTCTCGATGCGGCCGTGGTTTTCATCGTAGGTCTCAAACGTGTCGACCGATAGATCCTGATGGAGTTGAGGCTCCGCTCGGTCGAAGACCTGACGCAGATGATTCAACAGCTTGGGCTGATTAGCCTTGACGGCCAGCACGTAATCGCCTTGCTGGTTGATGACCTGTTCGGCCACGCTTTTGTGGCAGCCGATGGCATCGACGGTGACGATGCAGCCTTTGAGCGCCAGCACACGCAGCAGTTGGGGAATGAGGGTGATCTCGTCCAGACCGCCTTCCCCGTGGCACTGGCCTAACACCAGTCGGTTTTTCACCGCCCAAGCATTGACCATATGTACGGCTTTTTTACCCGAGGTTCGATCATAAGAGTGGCGCAACGTCTTGCCATCAATAGGCACAATCTCCGCCTCAAGCTTGGGGAGCAGGGATTGGACCCAAGCACTGAAACAGTCTTGGAAATGTGCAGGCGAGATCCGGGCGAAGACGCGGCCGAAGGTGTCATGGGAAGGAATGCCATTGGGCAACGCCAGAAAGGTTTTTAGCCAGTCGTATTTGGATCGTCCAAACTCCGCGATATGCACCCAGTTGTCGGCCCCGCAGATCGCGCCACACACGGCAATGACCATAATATCGATGAGACGATGCCGTTGGCTGCGCTCGATCCGTGGATCGGGTACCTGGGAAAAATGTTCAATCAGGGAATCAGCCGAAGGTGTCATGGGGAAACGTTCCAGGAAAAGGGGAGAAAAACCGCGCGCCAGCGCCAGCGAAAAAGACACAGAAAATATAACATAACCCTATGACAAATCTCAATTTTTGGTGCGATTGCCCTGCATGTATGGCATTCATCGGAGTTGACGCGAACAGGCTTTAGTCAATTATGCCTAACCCCCACGATATATCCCCGTCTTATTAAAGTCTCGGATAGCACTACTGGAGGAAGTGGGCGAAGTGATAGAAGGAGATGATCTCAGTGGCCTAATCAAGGCAACTCAGGAGTATCTAGAAAGAAATCTGGGGCAGTCTTGTCTGACCTTCATTGCTGAAGTGAATGGAGAGATTGTAGGAACTGGCACCTTGGAATTGTTCAACAGAATGCCTTACTACAAACAGGTATCTGAAGAAGTTCTATGGAACAATTGGCTTTGTAGAACTTGATCCGGCGGATGCTCCATATCTCCTTCAAGAAAGGCTGGAACATTATAGGATAATGGGACTTGATTCAATAATCATGGCGAGGAAGGGATGGGGATAGATTTCGTTTGAGAACTCCGACCTCGAGATCCTCGTGGACGCAGGATGCCGGAACGTGCGGCGGCGGCGGAATCAGCCCGAGCGCTGTCTCGTGCCGCTGCTGGACAATCGGGCGCGGTAACGCGAATTTCGAGGTGGTTTGGCATTGAGGTTGTTGTATCGCAATTGGCTCCGGTGCAGCGGGGGGTTTTGTCAGAGTGTATCTTCTGGCAAGGGAGGCCGGTCGGGGACTTTATCCAGTATGCTTTTTAGGGCCCCTTTCTTTGCTCTACGCGCTCTACCCAACAAATACTCTTCAGTCAAAATAGCCGAGACTTTCTCAGAAACCGCCGTGAATATGAATTGGTTGATAGATACCCCTTCGCGTTTAGCGATCTCTTTGATGTGCCGATGGATTGAGTCTGGTAAACGCAAGTTTAAGGCACTCATCTTAGTTCCTCTAACAATTGGCTCGGGGTGAGGACGCGGACACTAAACGCGGTCGATCGCAATTATCTCACCGCAAGATGTAGTCTCTTGCCGATTGCTCTTGCATACTTTTCTAGCGTTGACAGCCTAATATCCTCGGCATGGTTTTCTATTCTTGAAATAGCAGATTTCTGGGTATCTAGTCTTTGCGCCACTTCTTCTTGGGTCAGGCCAGCTTCTTCCCTAGCCTGTCTGAGAAGAACACCGATCTTGAATTCCAAGTAACCGGCTTCGTAATTCTCGGCAAATTCGGGATCTCTTGCTTTGCGTCTTGCGACGTACTTTTTTAAGTCGCTCATGGGTTCTTCCTCCTGAAGTAATCTCGTTTTCTCTGTTCTGCCAGATGAAGGTCCGATCTTGGAGTTTTCTGTGTCTCCTTGGCAAAGGCATGGTTGAGGACCACCAAGTTTGGACCGTCGAAGAAGGACAGAAGTCTGAATGCATCCCTACCAATGTTGACGCGAATCTCCCAAATGTCATCAGTGTTGACCAGCTTCTTGAAGTACTGGCGGGGGACAAACTCCAATTCCTCAATCAGATGCAATGTCCAAGTGACTTTGGCAGCTTGCCTAGTAGCTATGGAGTCGAGAAACTGTTCGACAGGGCAGTGTCCGGATGCTGTGCGATAAAAGCTGATCTCTCTCACACCAATAAGTTAACGAATATGTGAACCGAAACAAGCAGAACAACGTTGAATGTCCGTTTGCAGCTTTGGCAAGAAGCCTTACCGGCTTCGGGACGCCGTATCCGCAACTAGTGCCGATCCCCCTTCCAGAACCCGCCGCAAAAAATCCACCGCGCGTGGGATGGCACCTCTCAGCGCGAAGATCGCGTGACCGCCTCCTTCGTAGATGAACGCCTCGAATTCGGGGGGCTCGCGTCCCAGTGCTTCCATGGCCCGGATCAGGGAATGGGCTTGGCTGACGACGACGATTTCGTCAGCGTCGCCGTGGTGGAGTTGGACCGCGGGCAGGTCCTCGGCGAACAGGACCGAGGAGCGGCGCACCAGTTCGAGGCGAACTTCTGCGAGGTCGATTTCATCTCTCAGGTAGGGCTGGATGAAGGTGGTATCGATGTGGGCGACCCCGGGCAGGTTGCGCGGAAAGCCCATGGCCGCGTCCCGCGCAATCTCCCGCACCCAGTTGTCGAAGAAGTCGGTAGGCCCGAAGAAGGCCACAATGTTCTCGATGCGCTCGTCGCGGATCCCGGCCAGCAGGGCGACGCCTGCTCCTCGGCTGCCGCCGACGATGTTCAGGCCCTCAATCTTCGCCTGCGGCGTCAACTCCAATGCAACGTTGAGGAGCGCCAAGGCGTCATCTACGTCGTAGTCCCAGTGACCGCCGTGCCCGGTCGAAACCCACTCTCGGTCTTCGTACTCGAGCGGTTCGCTGCGAAAGGACGGGATCACATAGACGAAATTGTCGCGCAGTTCGCCGAGGGCGAAGAGCACGAGGCCGATGTCATCCACCTCGACGCCACTGTCGCCCCCGTGCAGGTACATCAGGATGGGCAAGCTGCCCGGAGCCGCGGCGTCGGAGGCGAGGATCGCTCCGTAGTGGAGTGCTTCCCCCACCCGGTGGGACACGATGCGCAGGGTGGCCGGGGTCTCGCTTAGAGGATACGACTCGGTGAGTTCGATGGTCACCTCGGCTGCAGAAACATCGCGCCGGCCCCAGTCGGCGCGGACGGCCTCCACCTCGGCCGCAGTCGGAGGCGCAAAGAGGTCGTCGAGTTTAGTCTCCAAGGCAATCGCGTCGGCAGCGGGCTCCACCGGACCGCCGGCCTGATCGCATCCCGCCAGCAGCCCAAGCAGCAGCATAGCCGACAATAGCCCGCGCACGCATCGAATGTCTAGATCATCTGTCTTCAAGAGCACTCCTAGGTTCCCGTCCTGATATCAACCTGCCCTGAGCACCTTAATATAAGCCCGTTCACCCACGCATGGAGGGGGAGCGTCCAGTTTGCGCCCGAACCTAGTCTGGGCTGAGCGCCTTGACAGAGAATGCAAAAAAGACCCTTTATGTTTCCTATACCTCTCACCATCGATCAGGCCGCGCACCGGGTAACCGCAAGCGGCGAGTTGATATCCGCCGAAACCCGCGTATCGCAAGCGCCAAAACTCAAGGAGCAGCTATGGGAAGTGAAAAATTGTTTACAACGGCCCCCTCACCTGAAAGCGCGGGAATACCTTCACGGGCGATCCTGAATTTCCTGCAGCGGATCGACGCCGAGCGAATCTGCATGCACGGGTTCCTGCTGGTGCGTCACAACAGGATCGTGGCTGAGGGATACTGGGCCCCGTGGACGGCAGAACGCAGGCACCGGATCTATTCGGTTAGCAAGAGCTTTGTCGCGTTGGCGGTCGGGATGATGATCGACGAAGGCCGGCTCACCCTCGACGACCGGGTCGCCTTCTACTTCCCGGACAAACTGCCGGCAGACCTTCATCCGTGGCTTGCCGCCGCGACCGTCCGGGATCTCCTTCCGATGGCGACTCCCCATTCGACAACCTCCTATACGCGCAACGATCCAGACTGGGTTTGGACCTTCTTCAACCGGCAACCGTCGCATCCTCCCGGAACGATCTTTGCGTACGACACTGCGGCAACCGTGGTGCTCACGGCCACGGTCGAACGGCTTGCTGGCATGCCCTTTCTGGATTACATGCGACCGCGATTTTTGGACCGGATCGGCTTCTCCGCTGACGCATGGTGCATCCGCACGCCCGAGGGGGTGTCGTGGGGCGGATCGGGGGTCATCTGTAGGCTGCGCGATATAGCCAGAGTCGCACTTGCCTGCATGAACGGCGGCATGTGGGGCGATGAACGGGTGCTCCCGGAAGCGTACGTGCGCGCTGCGACCTCCCGCCAGATCGACAACGCCATCCGGGGGAACTGCGGATATGGATATCAGATCTGGCGAGAAAAAGAGAACGGATTCTCCTTCCGCGGGATGGGCAGTCAGTACGCCCTCTGTTTTCCCGACCAAGAGTTTCTATTCACGTGCATCGCCGACACACAGGGCGCACCGGCCGGCAGCGATATTCCGGCTGTGATGCGCGAGGAACTCTACCCCCACCTAGCAGACGCGCCGCTTGCCGAAAACCGCGCCGCCCACGCGGAACTCGCCGCTAAGATCGAGCGGCTGGCCGTCCTGCCGGTCCCCGGGGCTCCCGACGCAAGAACAGCTTCGGAAGTCAACGGAGCCTGGTATGCTTTGGCAGACAACCCGATGGGGATCACGCGGATGCGCCTGTCCTTTGAGGAGGATGAGGGCGTCTGGGAGTACACCAACGGTCAGGGCGACAACGCGCTGCGGTTCGGTATCGGGCGCGTGCTGTCCGGCAAGTTCCCGCAACGCAACTACTTCGGCGAACAGATCGGCTCGATCCCGGGCATCGAGTACGATTGCCTAGCCTCAGCCGCGTGGATCGACGAGCAGACGCTCAACATGGAAGTATATATCACGGATATTTACCTCGGTGGGCTCAGGGTATCTTTCGCCTTCAAGGGGGAAGAGATCGGCGTCTTTATGACGAAGCAAGCCGAGTGGTTCTTGGACGAATTCAATGGATTCGCCGGAGGAAGGTGCCTCTAACGCAGCATGGGAAGTATCCAATTCCGGAGGAGCGGGTTGGACACTAATACGGACCGGATACATGCCTGCTGCAACCAGACCGTACTGGGAGTTCTGTCGAAGGACCCACAAGTGACCATCTGGCCCATCTATTGCCAAGATTGTTGGTATTATATACAATACCAAGATGAGACTGGCTCAAGTTGTTTTGGATACCAACATCTTGGTCACAGCGCTTCGCTCTAAACGAGGCGCTTCCTTTAAGCTGATCTCTTTGATTGACAAGGGTCCATTTAAGGTCAATCTCTCGGTGTCGCTCGTCTTTCAATACGAAGAGATACTTCGACGCCAGAGACACAGTCTACATGTTAACCAGGATGATATTGCAGATTTTCTTGATTATCTGTGTTCGGTCGCCAATTTGCATGAAGTCTATTTCCTCTGGCGGCCGTACCTGCCGGATCCGCAGGATGATATGATTCTGGAGTTGGCCGTCAATGCGGGCTGTAAGTATATCGTGACCTATAACAAACGGGACTTTCGAGGTGCGGAGACGTTTGGCATTGAGGTCGTAACGGCCAAAGAGTTTCTGGAAAAGATAGGAGCCTTATCATGAGTACGCTGAGCGTTCGATTGCCCGACTCGCTGCATAAGCGAGTCAAGCAGATGGCAGAAGGGGAAGGGGTTTCAATGAATCAGTTCATCACTTTGGCAGTGACGGAGAAGGTGTCGGCGCTGATGACGGTTGAGTACCTCGAAGAGCGTGCTAAGCGAGGTAGTCGCCAGAAGTTTGAAGCTGTTTTGGCAAAGGTGCCGGACGTAGAACCAGAAGTATATGATCAGTTATAATCTGCCCTCACTATGACTTTTTTCGGCGCGTCGGGTTATTTTTTGCGGTCTTTGTAGCGGAGGTCTCGGTCTGCGACGCGGCGACGTGGGCTAAGGTAGCAAGTTAAACGGCCCTTACTTATGACAAGTCAATTCCTCGTAGAGGATGCTGACGCAATATGATGCTCGAACTGATGTTCAAGAGCACCGAATCCCTTCGATGCGCGATTCAGCCAACGGGCGGCGGACTGACCAATCCAGCGTGGGACTTTGCCATGCTCATAAAGAATTGCCAACCGTTGACCCACTATACCTTATGGATCCCGTCAACTTTGGCTGGGTGCTGGTTCAGCGAGCCCGGATGCATACCGATCTGGGTGACTCTGACGCCGCCCGATCCGACTCGATTGAAGCACAGCGCATCTTCCCTGGTGATCGCGATGATCCTTCGGTCTCGGCGCTTGCAGCCTCAGCAGCTTGGTCCTTCTATGTAGCAGCAGCCATCAAGCGCTACCAACCAGATTCCGGCCATCCGGCATCTGACGCTGAGCGAGAAGCAGACCAACGCGAGGCGTTCGGGAATCTGCTAGTCGCATCGGACACCACCGTGTCATGGTGGCGCTCTCAGCACATCGCGTCTGCACTCAGCCGAGAGCAAGACGCTAGCTTCGAATCATGGGCGGAGGACAACCCCAAGACACATGTGGGTGGGGCCCCGATGCCCGATACCGAACTGTTCTCTGCAGAACTAAACGCCGACGTCACGGGTGAGCACGGGACATGGCGAGCGCTCGCGGCGCGTCGAGGACAACAGACGCTCATGCGCGCCGCTTCCTCCCCCGACGAGGCCGACGAGCTGGTGAAAGGTCTCGACACTCTTCGACGCAGCGGCGATTCTCGGCACCTCACCCAAGCAATGGGCCACTTGGTGCGAACCGGCCCGTTGAAACCCCTCGTTACAGCAATGAACAACATCCCAGCCTCGGGCTGGACACAGACAACAGCGCTGTCAAACTTCGAGGCGCTTGGGCTGGCGGGGGATCTCATCGAACGCGGCGACGCAAAGTCGAGTGCAGCTGTGCGCGGTTGGTTTGCAGCCTATGGCGACTCCGACGCTCTCGCTGCCCTTAAAAAGGGCGCAATAGAGGGCGACATTTACGCGCTGTCTGCGATAAACAGCGAGACCGCCTTCGACGAACATGAGGCGGCCGCACTCATCGAGATTCTCGAACAACGTGTGCAGCAGACTCATACTCAGGCGCTCGCCGGCACAGGCGACGACACAAGCCCTACTTATTGCAATGCGCTCACGCGCTACAATCTGCTGTTTCCCGACGCTGCACGCTGGAGAGCGATAATCGACCTCTTCGGTGAGCCAAAGGCCTTCATCGAGGACAAGCGCGCTATCTGCAATGCCATAGCGACACTTTCCTACAGATTGCCACCAGAAACCCGAAATCAACTGGCCCCCCTTATCGACTCCGGAGCAGCCAACTTCGAGTCGTTCTGGCCGGGATCAGGGGCTGGCGGCATGGCAATCCGACTGAAGATAGCTTTGGGACTCATCGACGGAACCGACATAGATGTCGCTGTCAAGCGGCTCGTGTTCGGCTCCCACCTAGAGCGCCAAGACGCCAGCTTAGTGCTGTACGAAGCGAACTGCGCCAACCGTGACCTGCTGCTCAACTTGCTAGCGCATGATTGTACGTTCGTGGTGCGCTACATGGCGGCAATAGCGGTCGGATACGTCGCTGCTACTGGCACGACCGACGAGAGTGCAGCTCTTGCGTGGGAGCTTGCCCGCAGCGACGGGCGGCAGTTGCCATTGGCACTCATCCGTGGGATCAGGGATGGGGCCGCCGCACCCTACTCGCTGATTTCCGACATCGCTGAGTTCCTAGCGGGACATGCCTCTGCGGCGATACGAAATCAGGCTGAGCGGCTGCAACAGCACCACCCGAGCGACCACTCCTAAGGGACTCGCGCTGACCTCGGCAAACACCCGGGCGAACAGGGCCGCCCCACCCCAGTCGATGACCGCAGGAGGGATCACTCGATCGCGCTTCGTAACCGGCGGCTTCAGGTGCTCCTCCGACACGATGCGGGGAACCCGCGGGCGGAACGGCGCGGGCCGCAACCAGACTGTCATGAGAGTCCTGTCGAAGGACCAGAAAGCGACCATCAGGGAGTTGGCCTGACGCTGGTCTTGGTTCAGGGCCTTGACAGAGAATCCAAAAAAGGCGCTTTCTTTTTCTTCTACGTTAGCCTCTTTTCAACAAGGACCAAATTCAAATGACTCCAAGGGAGCGTCAGCATTCGTGTACGCTGCTCTGCTCTGGGCGAGAAACCGATGACAATCGTCTGGCTCTTCCTGCCGGGCCAAGTGGGGCCAGTGCCCAAGGGCGGCAAGGACATCTCCTTCGGGACAGCCGTCCTGTCTGCTCTTGACCCGTCTGCGGTGGAACTGCGCGATACGCTCGAAGGCTGGGTGGGGGAGTTCTGCAACGACAAATTTGCGGAATTCCTTCCCAGGCCGAAGGGCAAGGCATGGGCAGTTACCTACGGAGAAGCGGCCAAGAAATCGACACGCTGACGGACCGACTTCGCGTCGTGCTCACGCAGTTGAAGGGGCTCCAGAAGCCAGACGGCTAGCCTTCGGGGGCGCGGTGCCAAACGTACACGGGGGCTAAAGAAAACCCTTTATTGCACTTATACGTAGTACGTAGGTCTAGGCAGACACACGTCGATGCCCCACTCAACATCCGTGTCGTAGAGGTTCCGAATCTTTCGGACCTACCGCATTTCCGCCAGCGAGACCGTCCTGTGTTCCCTAGCTGAAACCGAGATGGCTGCGGCAATTTCTACATCCAGCAGGGCATCTGCTGGGGGATTGCGGGCTTTGTGGCGGCCCTCTATGGCATCGAGAAAGGCGGCGGCCTGCCGGACGAACGGAGACGGCTCGTTCGCAAAAGCGCGCACCTCGGAACGGCCTTCCCTGTAAACGGTTATGGAGTCCTTGCCGGATGCGTCCCCGGCATTGGGCAGGATTCCGCCTTCGGCGCAGACAAATCGCGGCTGTGGGTCGGGCATGCCCTCCGGGCCGATATAACTGGCCGTGGCCGAAGCGAAGGCACCGTTTGCAAATCCGATCAGGGCCCCGCATGTCTCCTCCACTACGCGACCAGGAGCCGTATTTCGCATCCGATTGGCCATTGCGGACACGGTGATCGGCCTGCCGAGAATCCAGCGGACGGCATTGAGATAGCAGTAACTCATGTGGGTCAGCGGCATCCCCCCGCTTTCCTCCTGGTCGTAGTACCACCCGTCTGGGTCAGGGTTCCACAGGGCCATGGTCACGGCCATCACCGGTGCCCCCAATTCTCTTCCCGCCACTAGGCGATAGATCTCCTCATAGGCAGGGTCGTAACGGCGCTGAAACCCGGCCTCCACAATCCGATTGTTCCGGGCCGCCATTTCTGCGATTTGGTGCCCGTTTTCCACACTCGAAGCGAGACATCCGCCCACGAGGAGGTCGTAACCGGCATCCAATGCCCAAATGGAGACCTCATCCTGAACGCGATGCGGAACCTCGATTAGGATCGCGTCCGGTCCGGCCTCCCCCAATCGGCGAAAGTCATCGCAGAAAACGTCGCACCCCAACTCAGCCGCGCAGCTTGCAGCACGCTGTGCGCGCCGGGCGGCGACGCCGCAGATTTCCGCCCGGCCGGTGTCCAGCAACGCCCTGCCTCGCGCCCGGGCCATGTTCCCGGCTCCCACAATCGCTATTCGCTGTTTTGGCATTGTGCTACCGCTCCCGTTTTTGAGTTTAATCGCCCCGGATTTGCCGGAGGCTCCATTTCTTGAGAAACTTGGAGCTAGGTGAAAACAAAATAGATATTCCCCAGAAGTTCGCGAGGGTGGGAAGCGTCGGTGATTCCTAGGATAATGCGCTGCCCGGGACCAACCAGGAGGAGAACATGGAATACGTCAAATTCGGCCGTTCTGGCCTGAAGGTATCTCGCTTGGCCTACGGCTTGGGCCTGCGCGGCCAAGAGGACGCCGACGAGGCCGAGCGCGCCATCGAGCGGGCCGTCGAGTTGGGGATCAACTTCATCGACTGCGCCAACATCTACGGCTTCGGGGATGTGTACGAGACCCGAGGCACGTCGGAGCAGGTTCTGGCGCGCGTCCTCAGGCGGCACCGCGACGACCTCGTGGTCACCTCGAAGGTGGCCAGCCGCGTCGGCGACGGGCCTAACGACGCCGGTCTGTCGCGCTATCATATCATGCGGGAGATCGACCGCACCTTGGCCCGCCTTGAGACGGATCACATCGACGTTTACATCCTGCACGTGTACGACGACGAGACCCCCCTTGAAGAAACGCTGCGCGCCCTGGACGACGTGGTGCGCGCTGGCAAGACGCGCTACGTGGGTGTCTCCAACTTCCAGGCCTGGCAGGTGCTCAAGGCGCTGTGGACGCAGGACCGCCTCGGGCTCGATCCCCTGCTCTGCATCCAGAACCCCTACAACCTCCTCAACCGGGAACTGGAGCGCGAGATGTGGCCGGCACAGCGCGACCAGGGCTTCGGGGTTATGACCTACAGCCCCTTGGGCATAGGCTTGCTCTCCGGCGTATATACCCCTGGAGAGCCGCCGCCGGACGGCACCCTGTACGCCTCCCGGCGCGTCGGCGACTTGGAGCAGGACCTCAACGAGGCGGCGCGCCGGACCTTGGAGATTCTGCGGCAGATCGCCGACGCCCATGGCCGCACCGTGGCGCAGACAGCGATCAACTGGGTGCTCTCCCACCCTGAAGTGACGGCGGCCATCACTGGCGGCGATACGGCCGCTCACATGGAGGAGAACGTCGGCGCGGTGGGCTGGTCGATCACGCCGGAGGACCGGGCCCGTCTCGACGAGGCCTCGGCCGGCCAAGATCGCGTCCTAGACGATTGACCGCCGCATTCAGTAGAAGACATCAACTCTCAGGTGCGTACGCCGCAACCTCTGGGGGTCGGGTACACGGCGCAGTTTATTTTTTCGATACATTCCAAAAAACCCAGAGGAGATCAACATGCGACTCAAAGACAGGACAGCCATCGTCACCGGTGCCGGGGGCGGCATGGGCCTCGGCATAGCGAAATGTCTGACGCGCGAAGGAGCGGCGATTGTGGCGACCGACATCGACGGCGACAGGGCACAGGCTACCGCCGATCAGCTCGAAAGCGAAGGGGCCACTGCGGTCGCCATCTCCGCCGATATAACGGATGAATCCGCCTGCCAAGACCTCGTCGCGCAGGCGATCGAGCGCTTCGGCGCTATCGACATCCTCGTCAACAACGCCGGCCACTTCGGCACCATCGTCGGTGCCCCGTTCACCAACTTCACCGGCGAGGAGTGGGACAGCAACTACGACATACACGTCAAGGGGCCCTTCTTCCTCTGCAAGGCACTCGCCCCGCACATGATCGAGCGCCGCTACGGCAAGATCATCAACATCTCTTCCGCGGCCGCCAAACGCGACCCGACCTTCCTGCCGACCTACGCGGCCGCCAAGAACGCGATGCTCAGCCTGACGCGGCTGACCGCCAAGGACCTCGGGCCGCACAACATCACCGTAAACGCCGTATGCCCTGGGTTCGTGTGGACCAACTTCTGGCACACGCTAGCACCGAAGATCGCCGAGGTAGATCCCACCTATGCCGGTAAAAGCGCCCGCGAGGTGTTCGACCTGTTCATCGCCAACTCGACGCCGATGCAGCGCGAGCAGTCGCCTGAGGACATCGGCAACATGGTCGCCTTCCTCGCTTCCGACGAGGCGCGCAACGTCACCGGCCAGACGATAAACGTCAGCGGCGGCATGGTCATGGACTGAACGATGGACCTGAGAATCAGTGACTATAATGGAACTGAACACCAGTTGATCAGCTCCCATCAAGCGAAGTTATAGTAGCCAGACGACGGACATTTTTTAATTTGTATGTAATTGCTTAATTGTCCGGTTCTGGATATGTTCTTTAGTAGAAAGAAGCGAGGAGCCATCTTTTGGGAAAGTTGGAATGCTTTCAATTGGCAGGCCTAGAATTATGGTTTCCTCCTTAAACAGTCTAGGGCAATTGCAGGGCAAAGTAGTGCTACTCGACTTTTGGGCTACGTGGTGCCAGCCCTGCGTAGCAAAAATGCCCTATGTCGCCGAGATGTACGAGCGCTATCGGGATCAAGGCTTTATCGTCATTGGCCTGCATGCGGCGTATATGGCCGACAAGCTAGATGACTTTGTCGGCCAGCATGATTACGCGTTCCCCATAGCCCTCGACACGGGCGAAACCTACCGACGCTACGGTCTCGATCCAGGCGGACCTATACCCCACTACATCCTAATCGACCGGGATAACCGCATCGCCCTTGTAAACGACCTGCCTACTGAAGAGCAAATCAAGGCGCTGCTGCAGGCCGGTAGCTAAACTCCCAAGAGCTATAAAAAAGTTCACGCATTTTGGACGAAGTGCTCTTATAGAGCAACAGATCATCCACCAACCGTCCCTAGCCTTACCAAAGGAGGCTTCAGATGCGTTCCTTTCATTCGATGAAGTACCAAATCCTCGCAGCGGCAGCCCTGCTCCTCAGCGGCCCCTACATCGCCGCAGCCGAAGATTTGGCCGACCAAGCCCAGTGGCACGAGTCCATCCCCCTTAGCGACGACTTTCCCGAATCCGTCGTACAACTCGCCCACTACGACGAGTTGTACAAAAAACACAAAGACGAGGGCCTCGTCGTTATCGCCATCCACAGCGCCGAAGAAGCCGACGATGTGGACGCCTTCGTCGCCGAACGCGGCTACACGTTGCCCATTGCAGTGGACGAAGGCGCGAGCGCGCAGCGCTACGGCATCTGGAATTTTCCCCAGTCCATCCTCTTTGACCGCGACTGTCGGCTGGCTTGGCTCAGCCAAGAAGGCGAAGTGCCCAGCCCAGTCCAACTGAAACACTTGCTCGACGACATTGACACTTTTCCGGCCCACTAACCTCTAGCTAGTGAAAGGTTTTTACCATGACTTGTGCTAAAATTTTCTGCGCCAGCCTCATAGCCGGACTGATCGCCGCCTCAGAGGCCACCGCGACTCCCGCTTGGCGCGACTCGGTTGACCTGCCAACCTCAATCGGCGGTACCGTGCAGGCGCAACTGCGCCAAGGCTGGCTACACGCTTGGCGCGTGGATGCCGAGGGTCAGGAACTGTGGCATACCATCCTCGGCCGGGCAGATAAACCGGGCCGGATTGAAAAGGCCAACCCCTTTACCGTGGTCGTCCACCACCCGGACAGTCAGTCGCATATTCGGGACGATCTCAACCGGAACCGCCTGTCGGGGCACCGCCAAGCATTGGTAGGCGAGCCTTTCCCCGGCCTAGAAACCGAAGTCGGCGACCCGACAGTCCAAGCCCAATCCACGTACCAGTCTGCCGAAAAGCCACCCCGCACGCACCTGACCCGCTGGCAACGCGACTACTGGGTTTGGGCAGGATCTGGCCCCTCGGACGCCCTGCTACATACCGTCGTCCGCCTAGCTCCCATCCTGACCATTCCCCAGCGCCAAACCTTGGAAAAACCCACAGCCGAACAGGCAATCCTACATTGGGACCGCGCCGAATTCACCGACGACGGCCAGACCTTTTCCGTCCGCTACATCAGTCCTAGGGAAATGGAAGTCATGCACCAGCGGCACACTCTGGATCAGGGTACCGTGCCCTTTGAAATTGACATTGAGCGCTGGGTGGCACCCGTCGCCGGTTATGAAGAGTCCCCCTTGAATAGTCTGGCGCAGTTACAGGGCAAGGTGGTGCTACTCGACTTTTGGGCTACGTGGTGTTCGCCCTGCATAGAAAAACTGCCCTATGTCTCCGAGCTATACGAGCGCTATTGGGATCAGGGCTTTATCGTCATTGCCCTGCATTCGGCGGATATGGCCGACAATCTAGATACTTTTGTCGGCCAGCATGATTATCCTTTCCCGATTGCTCTCGACACGGGCGAGACCTCCTATCGCTACGGCATCGTGGGCATACCTCACTACATCCTAATCGGCCGGGATAATCGCATCGTCCCTATAGAGGCGCTCGGCAATCAGCCGCCTACTGAAGAGCAAATCAAGGCGCTACTGCAGACCGGTAGCTAAGTCGAGGCCAACAGGTCAATCGTCTTAACAACACTTCGCCGAAAGGATTTAGTTATGCCCCTGATGACACTACCAGAGGCCGAAAAACGGCAAATTTTGGCGGCCCTTGAAGTCACCAACTGGCGGATCTATGGCCCGAGGGGAGCGGCTCGGTTGTTGGGCATCGGCCCAGAGAAGCTGCGGTATCGAATGCGCAAGTACGGACTGAAACGACCAGATAAACCGTCGGAGTAAGAGCCTGTGCAAAGATCGCGGATCAGAGATATGGCACAAAATGTGCGTTGCGCTGATTCCCTAGCCTTAGCAAAGGAGGCTTCAGATGCGTTTCTTTCGTTCGATGAAGTACCAAATCGTAGCGGCGGCAGCCCTGCTCCTCAGCGGCCCCTACATCACCTCAGCCGCAGACCCAGCCGACGAAATCCAGTGGAGCGAGTCCGTCCCTGTCGACGAAAAAAGATACCCAGGCGAGCGCGTAGAGGCATATATTGTCGATGGCTTGCTCCACGCCCGTCGCCTCGACCAAAACGACATCCCCCTTTGGCACCTCATCCTCGCCGAAGCCGATCCAGACCAACCCCCAACCCTCGAGCACCTCGGCGCTGGCTCTGCCGTCGAAGTGCGCCACGCCAACGGCGCGTACTTTGTCCGCGATACCTGGGGTTTCCCCTCGACCCTACTAGCGGCCCACCGGCAACAACTGGCACCGGAGACGTTCGCTAGCCTCGACATCACCGTCCGCCAGAACGGCATTGACATGACCGGACTCAGCTACAGTAGCAGGCTGACTCCGGCTATGCTCCAACAACACCCACCAGAGGCGTTCGCCAGCTACGACTCCACCGCTCTGGCAGATCTGGTCCAAGAATTCGGGCCGGAGGCATTCGTCGGCTTTGATGCCGCCAGTCTCGCTGTGATCAAAAAACGGGTGCCGGAGGCGTTCGCCAGTCCCGACACCACCGTCCGCCAGAGTTTGCCCCCTCCGTCTTTTCAGCGCGGCATCACCAAATGGGAGAAAGGTGGGCAACTCTGGGTAGCCCTAGGGCCGAATGCGAACCATTGGGATGCGCTCATCCGCCTGACTCCGACGGTATTCGTGCCGCAAAAGCCGAGTGCTGGCGCTTTCGCCGACGGAGCCTTTTTGCACTGGGACGACGCCCAACTCTTGGATAGCGGCGGAGTGCTGACAGCCCGCTATATCACCCCTGCCGAAGCGGACCGTAAGCAGCAAGAGCACAAATTGGTCCGGGGCGCAATACCTTTCAATATCGAGGCTCAGTGCTGGATCAACCCCATCGAGCACGGCGACCGCCTAGGCAGGTTCAAGGGTAAAGTGGTATTGCTGCATTTTTGGGCCACTTGGTCTCCCGAATCCATTGAGCAACTCGCCCACTATGACGAGTTATACAAAAAACACAAAGACCAAGGCCTAGTCGTTATCGCCATTCACAACTCCCAAGGGGCCGGCGATTTAGACGCCTTCATCGCCGAACAAGGCTACGCGTTGCCCATTGCAGTGGACGCTGGCGCGAGCGCACAGCGCTACGGCATCTGGAGTTGGCCCCAGTCCGTCCTCATCGACCGCGACTGTCGGCTGGCTTGGCTCAGTCAGGAGGGCGAAGCGCCGACTCCAGCCCAACTGAAGTACTTGCTCGACGACGACGACGCGTTTCCGACCCGCTAGACCCTAGCGAAAGGTTTTCACCATGGCTTGCGCTAAGCCACTCTGCATCGGCCTCGTAGCCGGACTGATCGTCGCTGCCGTCGCATAGGCCGCCACGACCCCT
>MKWU01003224.1_pt1 | contig 22124 bp, 13 predicted proteins | sample 809101 | NCBI WGS metagenome assembly MKWU01 (sample SAMN05860141, study PRJNA318959) | sponge metagenome | host: Aplysina aerophoba | place: Slovenia: Piran, Adriatic Sea, Gulf of Piran | collected 2013-05-07 | reverse complement strand
TCGTGGCCAATTACTCGCAGCTATGGGCCCGAGCGCAGATCGATGTGGAGGTCTCCTACGACAGCGATCTGCGCCAGGCGATGGAGGTCATCCGCCAGGCGGGTCTGGAGATGTGGCAAGACCCGGAGTGGGGCGAGGACGAACTGTCGGAACCCCCCGAGGTCAAGGGCGTTCAGGACCTTGCTGAATCAGGCATCTTCATTCGGGTGAGGGCCAAGACCCGGCCTTCGGTGCAGTGGAGAACCGAGCGGGAGTTGCGCCTACGCATCAAGGAAGCCCTCGACGCCGCGGGCATCGAGATGCCCTTCCCGCACCGGACCGTGATCATCCGAGGTGGTGACAACAAGGGAGCGGCCTGAACACCACCATCCCAGAGAGTCCCGGAGGTGTTGCGTGGGCGTGGCGGCATCATATGTTCCCCCCGTGTTTTCGGGCAGGCAGATTCCGGGCGATCGATATGGCGTGGGACTAACAACTCTTACCTCCGCCGGAAGAGACGGGGATAAGCGTGAAGAGGGGTCGAAGCGTGCCCGCTCATGAATTGATGGTGACTGGCCGTAACCATTCTAGGAGACCGCGAAAGAGGGACGTGGCGCCGCGTCCGTTTACACGCACTAGGCGCGATTTCTTGATCGAACGCTCGATCGCGATGGTGGCTGCATGCTTGGCATGGCTCGTTTGCAGAAGAAGGACATCCGACCTGTGCACGAGACTAGCCAACTCGGGGTTGTTCGAGTGAGCGTGCGACAGTCGTACTTCAACGCCGGGCCATTCATCACGGATCCAGCGGGCAGCATTCTTGGCTGCGGACTCAGATAACGAATAGATTCCAACGCGCTCGAAAGCCTTGACTCTTGGAGAGGGCTGGATGTCAGTGTGATCGGTCTCAGGGGGGTTGAAGTCGAGGCCGACCTCTGCGAAGAGTCTCCGCAGCACGAGCGCTTCGGTTTGCTCGATCCGTCCGAACCAGGAAACAGCGACGGAGAGTGCCTTGCCGAACAATTCGTCCCGCAGCGCGTTATCTGGGACGGTATTGAAGCACTGAATGTCCAAGATCCCTGTCAACCAGTCGACGTCACGAGGGCCTAGCCGGGCTAGTTGGTCGCGCAGTGCGGCTACGGCGGTCACGTACTCGTCCGTTGTGCAGCCCGCGAGAAGGATCTCGCTGAGCAGGTCGAGAGCGGCGCGCCTTTCCGGTCGCCCGGGATCGCTGCCCAGCATGATGTCGAAGATCATGGTGCAGAGGGGTACGGACGATGGCCGTAGACCGTCATCTCCCATGAGCCACCGCACGAGAACCGGAAGCCCATTGCGAACTCGGCCCCGACGATCGTCGTGCAGTGCGTAGAGCAGTTCGCCGGCGAGCACGTCCGCTGATTCACTCGTTGCCGGAGCGTCACGTTCCCATGTCGAAGACCAGTCGCTGAGAAGGTCCGGACGGTCGGGCCAGTCGCCTTGAAGCCAGTAGATCCAACCGTCCGGAACTTGCGTGCCCTGGTTGCGTTCGATTAACTGCGCATAGGACGTTCCTTCTACGGATTGCGAGAGCAGCGCTTCGTGGTCGTGTGCCGGAAGCCGATCGACAACGGCCACAGCGCGTGCCGCAGCGATGGCATCCCCGAGATTGAGCGCGGTTTGCATGACCACGGTCGCGATGCCGCGATTTGGCTCGACCCGTTCGGCGGCGTCAAGTGCCCTTTCGAACTCCCCACAATGGTAGTGACGGAGGACTGTCGAGATGCCGTCGGTGAGTTCAGTCTCTTCGTGGACTTGCTCTGAAGCGGATTCGAGTTCAGCCACGACACCTGCAACCAGGACATCCTCAATCCATCTTGATCGAAGGGAGTCGATCACACCGGGCCTTGGATGTTCCGCTAGGAGTTCGATCAGGGCGAGGCACCTTGCGCCGGATACAGATCTAATCTGGCTCGGATGCATGAGTAGCCCAGGCCACGCGTGTTCAATTTCCAACGCGATCGACCGCCAGATGTCACGCCCCGACTCTTCAGCGCTCCTTGGTATGTAGAGGACATCGGCGGCGCGAGCGAGGTGGTCGGTGACGGCGGGGGGTCGCCTTAGACGTGAGATGTCTTGGAGCAGGGGGTCGGTCTTGAGTTCGTGTGGTGTTCCAATGCGACCGAGCAATTCGACACGTAGGAATCTGCGGTTTGGCGCTGACAGCAGGCCACGTGCGCGGATTTCCTCGAGTGCATCCGTGGCTGAGCCTCGATCTCTTGCCGCGACCGCTTCGTAAAACTGCCGAAGGACTCTGCCGACCGGCCGCGGTGCGCCGAGGAGAGGTCTCTCTGGGGTGAGCGTCCACACATCGATCAATGTGCGAACATTCTCGCGCGCTTCGGCCTCCCAACCAGCCGTGACATGCGCTCGCAAGATGACTCCGTTGCTGGTCAGAACGGCTGCTCTTTGATCAATCACGTCCTCGGGTTCATCTACGACGAATGTTCGGTCGCACAGGGGAGGGCCGAGCCACGAGGCCATCTCTTCCATTAGGAGTCGACCGTCGCGATCAGTCCCGGCGATTCCGTACCACCTCGTAGTGTTGTTGACTCTCGCCGGGAGTAGTGTCCGCTTGCCGTCGGTTAGCCGGCTCAGGAGTACTCGGACCAACTCCGCATGGGCACCTTGGAGCGAACTTACGCTTACGTCGTTAGGCGTGTTGTAGAAAGCGCTTACGCGAGGGTCGAGGTCCCTCATGGCGAGCCCCACCTGTCTTGATAGGCAACCCGGGCCCGTGCGACCGGGTCACTCTCATCGGTGAGATGGATCACCTCCTCTAGTACTCGCAGCCCGTTGTAGGTCAGGTTCATCGAGCCACTTAGGAAGACGGTTTCCGTGAGGATTCCCTTTTCGTGCAGTTCAGCGGACAAGCGGACGCGTACGTGCTGTTCACTACCGACATCTCGAATTCTTCGCCGGAGGTGGTCGGTGAATGATCGGTTGTGGTTGTTAGGGCGACAGGCAATCACGAGGGATCCACCCCGGACCAGTAACTGCTCGAGGATCTCGCCGAGTCGAATCCACCGTTGCGGGAGTGCAGGAATCAGCCCTGCGAATCGTCCCGTCCGGTTGTCGATGATCGGGACGTCAGAAATCCACGGCGTAACGATCCAAAGAGGCGTGCTGGGTACAAGTACCTCGGACACAAAAAGGCACTGAAGTGCGTCTGCCAACTCCTCGCGGGAGGCGAAGGCTGTCGTACGGAGGCTTCGAGCCGTCACTGCTGAGCCTCACGGATGTCCACGGTCAGTGTGATTGGGGCGTTCGACCTCTCGACTCCGACCACTCGGGGATGAAACTCCAGGACACCCAACGCAGTCGGCACTGTCATCAGTTCGCGAAGGGCGGCCGCTGCTTCCGCCTCGTCCGAGCATGTGATCCGCGCGACGCCACTGAGGCCCAACTGGTCGTCGAGTTCGTCCCTCCATCCGGGGGTGCCGAAGTCCACGGTGGTGGCTGGTGCTCGTGTGATGGACTCCACGAGCAAACGCTCGGTGTCCGGTAATTTGCAGTAAGGGTTATAGCTCTGGAGGCTTGCCGACCGGAGTTTGCTGCCGCGGGGCCAGAGCAACCCGACAATCTGCCCTACGGTCCAGTCTGGATCCTGGTTGGTCTGCGAAGTGATCGCTGCCAGGGACTGGCGAGTCTCCTCGTCTTGAGCAGCGATATAGGCGAACACGCGTAGATCCACCTCGACTCCAAGTTCTCTCTCAAGCGCGTCCCAGCGGCTCAGCAGGAAGCGACATAGTTGCTCAACGGAGGCATCACTGCCTGGTCGGAGGAGCCGGGTAGCGAGGGCGCTAATCACTGTCTGATCCGCATCGATTCCGCTGTGGAACATGCGCTTCCGGAGCGCCGCCCAAGCCATCGTCGTGGTACCGAGAGTCGATGCCGCCCGGACCAGGTTGACCTCGTTGGAGAGGCGGCCTTCGGCCCGGTCTCTCAAGAACTGTCGGAGCGCTTCGTCGACGCGTTCCCCATCGCAACGGCCGAGCACGCTCGAGACTACAGCCCAGAACGCTCGTGGGTCCTCGGCGATCCTGTCAACAGTTGCCTCGACTAAGCCGGTCCCACCGGGTTGATCCTCGGATATCGTGATCCGCGCGAACGGCCCGTTGGGATTCGACAATGGGAGTTCGAAGTCCGCTCGCAAGTCTCCGACGTCAAGGTCGGGGCACATTGCCTGCATGGCTCCGATGAACCCCGCAGCAACCGTGGACGCGTAGCGTTCGTGCACCCATGTGAGCGACTCCGTTGGCAACGGCCCGCGCAGGCTCGCCAGACATCGTTGGAGGGCATACACGATCTCTTCGTCATCGAGCGAGTTCTCGACGTCAGCGATGAGGCCCGGGTCGCGAATCTGCTCAGTCGGATCATCCGACGGCCCTTCGGCACCGAAGACTGCTCGTGCAGCTTGGACCATCGCCACTGACAGACCTACATCGGACAGTTCAACGACGCCGTTCTCTATGCCGACGGACGCCGTCACCACGGCACACAGAGAGAGTTGCGCCATCCATTCGCGAAGGAATAACGACGGAACTCGTGTAACTAGCGTGGAGTCGGTGAGGACAAGGTGCTCGAAGTAGGTGGTCCGCAGTGCGCGGTCGAGTTCCGTGCCCGGGCGAGAGATCGGCTGCTCGGGTAGCGACACGTCGATCCGGACTGCGTCTACCTCCATTGCGAATCCGACCGCGGCGTCGCGGCCAGCGAGACGCACGCGATGTTGAGTTGATCGCGGCTCAGATCCGACTCGCTCCACCTCGACCGTTCGAGCAATGCGCCAGACGGTGAGCGGTGCTCGGACGCGATGTGTCATAACAGCGAGTGATCCAACCTGTCCTGTCCATGGAGTGGCGGCGGGAACGTCCAACTCGGCTGGCATGCCGTTGGCTCGGAAGAACGCCTCCCAGTTCCATCTGCCGTACGACGAGTCCGCGACGTGTGCGGCGGGACGCGACAACTGAATCGAACGAGGTTGGACCGCCGGCTCCTGCAACTCACATGGACGTGCTAGTTGCAGATAATCCGAGCAGAAGATCTCAAGGTCTATGTTTGGTTCGTTTGACGCTGGGGGGTTGACCCACATGCGCTCGCGTTTGCCTCGGAGAGCGAACCTGTAATTGACTCTTCCCGGAGCGAACTCGCGCATCGTCTGTGCGATCGGCTCAGTGTGGGGGTCGGGTTGAAGTTCTCCAGCGTGGGGAGGATAGATCTGTACCTCAGGGGTCTGCAGTGGAGCGAAGAGCGAACTCGGCACGAAGTCAACGAGTGGATCACTCCATCGAAATGGGTTGGGCAACTTGTGCTGGCCGACTACGGCTTCGATCTGACGGATGATCGTCGGCAGCACTGTTGTCGCGAGCGCACGAGGATGGTCGAAGAGAACCGATCGGGCGTCGTCCTGGCTGATTCGCAGTGACCGCCTGAGCCCATTCTCGAGTGTGTCAAGCCCCTCGTCCGTCAGCAAGTTCCTGGCAGCAGCCAACGCGGCGCGGGCTGCGCGGACCTGGCGCTCACGGCTGGTGACCCAATCTGATTTGAGCACGTCTCGCAGCGTTATTCCGCCCGATGTTCGCGAGAGGTAGTCGACTAGCCACCAGGTAGCTTGCATTTTGAGGATGACCCGGTTCCTAATTGGCAGGTGGGAGGGCTGAACCTCAGGGTCGAAGAGCGCCTCGTACGCCTGGAAAGCGAGGCGGTCTCGACCGTAGTCAGATAGGATCACAACCGTCCACGGCCGCATTGCCGCAGGACGACCTGCTCGACCGCGACGCTGAAGGAACTGCGCGGCGTCGCGCGGAGCTTTATGCTGGAGTACTGCACCGACGTCCGGATTGTCGAACCCGACTTCCAGTGAGGCGGTGGCGACAACCACATCACTGGAACTGTCAATGCCAGCGTCCTGTGATGTTGTACGGTCGACCACTACGGGCCGGGCTAGTGTGCCCAACTCCTCCGCGGCATCCCAGAGTTGGCCGACGTCGTCTCTCGGACCGCTGTCGGCCCCTGAGGCTCGAAGGATGGCCAGGCTTCCACTTGGCTTCCGGTCCACTCCCCCCGGCTGCCAGCCTTCGGCATCTTGTAGCTGGGAATGGAGTCGGTTGACCACATCGAGGTTGTCCGTGAATACAAACAGCCGGCTGCCAAATGCCCCGCCACTCGGTACATCCGGATCAGGATCGAGCATACGACGCATGAGCATCGCTGTCTGGATAGTCGTTGACAGGAGGGAGGTCTGGGAGGCGGGGTCTCCACGGAGCGCCATAAAGTACTCACGACCAGACTCGCGCATCTCTGCGTCGCCCGGCTTGACGACGGCGACATTCCCGGTGTCTGCTCCAATCAGTTGGGCAAAGAACCCTTTCGGGTCGGCAAGCGTCGCGGACAATCCAACCACATGGCTTGGGGCTGTCATCTCACCTCGCCACCGACGGATGAGATGAGCTACCTGAGCGCCGTGGGTTCCGGAGTAAGTATGGATCTCATCAAGCAGGATGAAGTCCGGCGAGTTATGTGAGTCCCCGACGAGCAGTCGCCGCATGGCGCGTGTCCCGAGCAGTCGGTTCACCATTTCCGTTGTCGTGAAGAGGATATCTGGCGGCCGCGACATCAACGTCCGACGAGTGAACAAGAGCGACTCCAATTCGAACCCGCATGTGGTGCAGCGAAGGTGTTCTCTCGCGTGGCCCTTCGGCCAGATGAGGTCGCCAGAGCACTCTTCCTCCAAGCAACCGAGTATTGGAGACCTGAGGCCATCCGCCGTTGAGCGCCACCCTCTGTACCGGTGACGTTCTGCGTCCTTGCGATCGTGCGGAGTCCCTCCGTATAGGACGCCCACCCGCAGTCGCCTTGTATCACAGGCCTCCGAGTCCGCAAGCAACTTCAAGAGGGCGCGAAGCTGATCTCGAAGCAGTTCGACACGTGGGTATATGGCCACGATGCGTGGAATCCCTAGAGGCCCAGGCACGCTGAGCGTGTGAGTCAACGCAGGAAGATAGAAGGCTAGGGTCTTGCCCGCTCCGGTGCCGGCCGTGACGCACGTCCCGCCAGGGCTGCCGGCGGAGTTTAGGAGTCTCTCCGTAGAATTCGCCTGAAACTCAGACAACGACCGGCCACCGAGGATTGCCTTCAGGTTTCTCTCATGGGTGACCGTCCACCGATCGTCGAGATCAGCACTCAGCCGACTTATCAACTCACGCTCATCGACTTGTCGGACGGGGACAACTCGCGGGCGAGTGAGAAAGCGCATGTCAGAGACAAGCGTCTTGGCCGTACGCCAGTCGTTTCGGGGACCGTGGAACCACTGCCTCAGGTGCCGAGCAAGGCGAACTGTTTCCGCCATGCGAGTCCTAAACCGATCCCCGGTGAAACCACGTTCGAAGACGAATCCAGATGCGAGAAGGCGCTCAAGGAGATCCTCGGGGTCCTCCTCGGGCCTTATTGTCTCCAGTAAGCCGAGGATCTCATCCTCGTCGTATGAGCCACTCGTGACACCCCAGGTAAGGAGTGGCAGTTCGCGTGCCTCCAGTTCGTTGAGTACGTCAACGAGAACCGGATCAGTCACCGTCGGCGCACTACGAGATTATCTAACATGCCAGATGACTCGAGTTCAGCCAGGAGGTGTATCACTTTCCTAAGGGGTAAACCATCAGGAGATGCTGCGCGCCGAAGCGCCTCCTGTGCCTGTGGTGTCATGGCTGCCTGCTTCTTATCGATCACTGCGATCACCGCGCGAAGGGCGTCGATTAACGGCTTGACGCTTTCGAGACAGGCATTAAGACCCTTTGCGTTGAGGCGTTTCTCGATAACTTCTCGTTCTCTGACAGGATCTAAGTTCTGAATGGCCCTTATTCTCGAAGCGCGGCGTCGGACCTCAATCCGCGCAGCGGGCGACCCGTGCAAGTCTCCCGACTCCGCTCGCCTCAGCAGTTCTTCATCGGCGGCAAAGTTCGCTCGCCATGTGGATCCGACCCAGCGATCCACACGTTTGATCTGTGCAGTCAGGACATCTCGAAGCGTGACTGCCGACTGCTGTTGAAACGCTTTAGGCCCACTGTTGGTGAGGGCTCCCCGGAAGTTACCGATGGCTCGGCGGATGGCTGTGGCATCCAACGGCATATCGGTCCGACCGATCATGGCTCTGTAGGACTGAGCGGCTTCAAAGTACTCGGCTGCCGACGCTAGGTCAGTCCTCACGGTCCGCCCGCGCGACAGCAGTTGATCTTCTGCATCCGCTGCTTGCGCAGCCTTGAGTCGTATCTGGAGTTCGGTAGCGGTTTTGAAGAGTGTCACTTCTCAAACTCCTTAACGATCTCTGCAAGCAGATTAAAGGCATCAACAACATCCGACGTAACGTCTTCAAGGGTTTCGCCTGCTGGCTCACTGGCTTGGCGCTCATCAATGTCCGTTGCGATCCCGGACATTGCGAGGTCCGCTCGACTGACGAACTCGCTAGTAGTGGCTACGAGGTCCGGGAGACCGCTTGCAACTACTTGGAGCCTCTCAATGATGGGAAGGTCGTGACACAAAAGTTTGGCGGTGCTTAGCAGAGGCCTGTGTGCATTCTCATCCAGAGAGGAGTTCAGCTTCCTGAGGTAGCGTGGTGCGTCATGGTCACGCAACCGTCCCGACAACTGGGCGGCGTCTAGGACCTCAAGCACGCGCTCCGCCTGCTGAGACCAGGAGCGTTTAGGGTCAACCCGGGGCGCAGCATCAGTAACGAGGGTTTCCAAGGTCTCCCACTCGACCTTCACAGCCGCCGTCACGGACCGCATGAACCGATCGGTAACCACGTTTCTTGACTCCAGCCGTCTTGAGTCGACGAAGTCCTGGATGACTGCGAGCATCTGGTCCGCTCTGATAGCTCGGGTCGCACCGGTACCACGTGCCTCCCCGAAATGGGCCTCGACGACCGGGCGGAGCCGACGGTACGTAATGTCAGCCTCCTCGACTGCGGTCTTCCACTTCGGCGAGCGCTCGGGGCCCATGGGCGAAGGGCTTGTTCCAAAGAGTGCCGCGAGATACTCGTGCGGACCGGATGCCCCTTCACACGCGCCCGCGACGACAGCGCACACGAGCAGGCCAGTAACTGCCTGAGCGGCCACCGGTTCGGGCGATTGCTCAAGCCCCGTCGTGGCATGGAGGGTCCACTCTTCGAGATATCGTGCTGCTTGGCGGCGATAGTTGTCGGCTCGTGGGTAGTCGTCCGCATCCGGGAGTTCCCTCAGAAGGATTAACCCTTGCAGTGCTGCAGCAGTGTCAGCTTCTCGCTTGATTTCGACGATCGGATCACCCTGGCGCTGATCGGTGACTGACCCACCGATGTGTACGTGTCTCAGGCGATCGAACCGCTTTTGATGATCAAAGCTTGTGCCGAGGTTGATCGGAAGGGCAGAGAAGTCGAGATTCTGGAGAATTGACCTGTGGACGAGTTTCTTCAAGTTGTTCGTAGCTTTCGCACTCAGATCACGCCGGTTGCCGGCCCATGTGTTCAGTTCGACGAAGATCCCCGACCATGGGGAACTGAGTCGCGACGCGAGTGTGGTTTCGCTCGTGGGCCTCTGTGATCTCCTGGAGTCGCGTGATGCTCCAACGGATGAGGAGTCTACGTTGGCCCGTGATCGTTGTGTCGGGGCCCTGTCCAGTTCCTCAAGCACATCGAGTCCGAATGCAGCGAGGATCGCGTCTCCCACGACCGTGGACGACTCTGACCAATACCGCATCGAATTCACGACCCGCGCGAAGTCGACGGGGCGTTTCGACTTGAGTTGGGCTTGGATGAGAGGATCAAGCGGCTCGCTTAGGTCGTTGAAATGCCCGACCAACGCATCAGATGGGAAATCACCTCGTTGAAGATCGGTCGCCGCGACTATCAGGAAACGATTCACCAGTTCCCGCACTATCTCTCGTGGATCGAATCGCTCGCTGGACAGCGACTCCACGAATCGGTTAACGGCCGCTGAGTTAAACGGATAGAGTCCGTACCCTTCGTCGCTCCGCCCGAATGTCTCGTGGCAGTGCACCTGATGGTCGCAAGTGTCACAAGCGTTGAGGAGCAAGGCATTGTTCTGTCGGTTGGCCCATCGGCTCTCGACCTCCTGCGGGTCTTGCCGACATGCGTTGAGATAGCGCCCGAGAAATGATATGGCTTCGTCGTGGCCTACGCCGTCTGGACCGTATCCAGCATTGAGTCCATAAGCGTCATCGCATCGGGTACGGACAGTATCAAGTCCGACGAAATGCCCGTCTGTTACTGCGAACAGGACCCGTAGAGCACAGAGATCACCATCGGGCGATCGCGCTGGCTCGATGATCGCATCGAGAAACTCACGCTCCACTCCGTGTAGGACCGTTAGGTCCTCGATGAAGAGAACCAGATCCTTACCTGAGCTGAGAAGTTCCCTGCGAACGTCGCGGAATACCTCGACCAGGTCGACTTGGCCCGACAGGAAAACGCGCTTGACCGCGACCGGAAGTGCTACGTTGATCATTCCCACGGCAGCTGACCGGAGGTGGGAGATCCCGGCCAATTGGGTCAAAAGTCTCCGGGCGCCCTTGCTTGCTTCGCCGATCTGCGCAAACGCCAGCGGTAGATCATCCTCGACGATCCGGATGGCATCGTCGTCAAGACCGTCGCCGTAACTACGGCCTCGTCTGGCAAGTCCTACGAGACGAGGGATGACCGCATCATCCGCGGTCAGACGTCGACGCACAACTGGGTCGCGGAGTATGTCTGGGAGTTCGCGACGAAGCTTGGCCGCCATCTGCGCGGCGGTGGGGTCAGTGGCTTCGACTTCTGTGGCCGGCTCCTCTTTCGTGAGTAACGCAAGTTCATCCAGGAGTCGCTCCGCCAGGACTCGGTCGCTTTCCGACTGGGCAGGCGCCCTGTGCAGCGCTTCGCGTGCGGCGCTGATAGCAGGACCTTCTAGGCCTTCGATGACGATTTCGATAGCGCGCCGGATGCTGGTCCGGTTCTTTGCCAGATATCGGGTTTCCCAGTTGTCGTGATCCTTGGTTCGGTTCCACACCCATCGAACAAGGTGCGACTTTCCAGTGCCGGACCCACCGACGATCGGCACGAGTAGATAACCGTCAGGGCGGAGCGGGCCTTCCAGCACCCGGACGATCTCGGTCTCCTCCACCCACATGCCCCGACGTCGGGTGCCCAACGGCCGTTGCCGAAGCTTCAACGGGTGATGCACGGCGTGGAAGTGACCGGGGCCGAGCGCCGCAGCGTCGCGGGGGGTAGCAGCCCTCACGGCCCTGTCCGTCCAACACACGTATTGGCGCATCTCTCTCATCGCGCTCGCCCCCTTGAAACGTGAGAGAACGTTGATCCGTCAGCGCGGCTGACCCTCGGAGCGTCCGCCCGGTCCTTGAACTCCAATTGTCCACTTGCCTCGAGACGCCGCAAAGCATCGGTCATAGCGGTGCTTAGGGCTGCGCTGGACTCTGACGAGCGCCTCCAATTGTCCTCTACGAACTGTCGGTAAGGTCCAGACTCCAGAACTGGCAATTGTGCACCGACGGCCAAAACGAATGACTTGCTATCCAGCGTTGTTCTACTCTCGAATATCGCCGGGAGCGAGTCGCGAACGGCCGGCGTGGGGTCCGGGACCAGACGTCCGGAGGGGGAGCGCCACGCAAAGCCCAGGGAGCATGCCCAGCGCTGAAAGGCGTTCCAGCGAGTGCTGTTAGAGATCGGCCAACCGCTTGCGTCATCGTCTCCGAATCGTTTGCCGAAGTCGGCCTCTTGCAGGGCCGTCACCGACGGCGGATCACCTTCCATCCGAGCGGGCGCTTCGATCGAACTAAAGGTGAGGAACCAAGCGAGAGCATTGGTGAGGTCACGTGCGCCTTCCTGGCTGCCCCAAGGAGCGGTGTTCACATCCTCTGATAGAACGCGCTGACGTATGAGCCGCGCTATCGCCGAAACTCCTTTTCTAGCTGCCTTGGTGCCCTCCTGGCTCAGTCTTATGCGGTCTCCATCAGGGTTCACAAGACCGATCTCGACAGCACTCGTCAGGTTGTGGACAGCGTCAAGTTGGCGCTTCCTTGGCGAGTCCGAGAGGCTCGGAGGCGAGATTGCGTCGACGATGCGGGTCCTCTCATCACTCTGACCTCGACAATGAGCCAAGTAGAGGACGATGACGCCCATCATGCTCGCGCGTAGTTCTGGCGGATTGAGTAATGCCATGTTGCCGGCTCCTAGAGAATGCGCTCAAGATCGTCGAGCCGAAACGCCGAATCGCTGTCACTCAGTGCCAGGCCTGATCCTCCCACACGCAGATCGCTCGGACCAAGAACCACGAAGAGACTTGATCGCGAACTGCCGTCGAGGAAAGGCCCGGGATCCATGCCTTCATCGATGATCGCGAGCGTCGGTACACCCACCTCAGTGAACGGATCGAAGTCGTCCACCGAATTCACCATCAGCGGAGGCCGCTCACCACGTTGTCGCGGCAGCCAACTCTCAACCATGCGAAGCCTGGCATCTGGTACGACGATCAGTTGGATGCCGGCGGCAGCGGTAAGCGACCGAATAATGCGCCGAAGTTTGCGGCCGGACTTCATGACCGACCGATCAGTCGCGATGATCACCCGCGGTCCCCACCTGCCCTCAGTGGCAAGTTGATGAAGACGGGTTCGACCATGCACAGGCATCGCCTCGATTCCGCTAGGAGTGGGCGAGGGCGACGACCACCGCCTGTGGATTTGCTGGCGACAGTAAGCACATCCTCCGCAACTCGGCATACACACGGTCCGAAACCCATGTGGGCTCGAGATCGAGTAGTTCTGTGCCACGAGTTCGCCCACACACTGTTGACCGAATATTGCTTTCCAGACGCTAGCGAGTCCTTCGCGCGACTTGTTGACCATCGTGGCTCGGACGGACTCAAAGACGTCATTCCAGAACTGCGGCGACTGGTGATCGCTCAAGATGCGGACAGTCATCCACCCGCGGTCATCGAGAAGTTGACCGGAATCCGTCGGCAACTTGTTGAGACTGAAGTCCCAGGCAAGAGCGCCAGCGCGTACCATCAGGCTGATCGTGAACATGTTCCACAAAGCGTTGTAGTCGCTGTGCCGGTCCAGGTTGCCCGGCACCGTCGTCAGCGGTACCCGGATTGTGTCAGGATCGAGCGTCTCGGCAGCCTGGAACATTGCGGTCCAACGCTCCCGCGCGCGGTGTGCCGTGAGCACGCGCGGTGTCCCAATGCCTTTAGCGACATCGTTATCCGATCTCGTCGGGAGGACCAACGAGATCATCGGTCGCCCGTCACGTCCACCTCGCCCGATCTCTTGGTAATAACGGTCGAGGCTCTCAGGTAGGCACGCGTGGACGATTGTGCGAATGTCTGGCACGTCGAGGCCGAGCCCGAAGGCTGACGTGGCGAACACGAGGTCGATGCGTGCGGGGAACTGTCGTGAGTCACGTAGATCTCGGAGAACCGCCTCTCGGTGAGAAGTCGTTGAGCTTCCGTCCACGACCGCGAACCGCGTGAACCCGTGGGCAGACGCAAGTTGGCTGAGTCGCTTCGGAGTGAGGGTTCCTGGGCGTGCCCTTCCCTCATCACGCAGAGTCGTATATACGATCGCTGGCCGGGGAAGGTGCCTAAGCGACTCGATGAGTCGGGTGTCTCTTTCATCTGCGTCCGATACGGGTGCCGCCCAGTAGCTTGGCTCAGGCCGTACTACCGGTGCACCGACGTGCAGAAACGGACCCGGCTTGCCGAAGAGGGCCTCAAGTTGCCCTAACGTGTCCCCGGTGATCGTGGCGCTCGCTAGAACCGTTCGGAATGCCTCATGGCCAGCACCACTCGCTTCCCGCAGGAGATAAGTGCGCAATCCGGCCAGTTGATGGAAGTGGGGGCGAAAGGCATCTCCCCAGGACCCAACGATGTGGGCCTCGTCGATGGCGAGCAGTTGGAGCCGGCCACCCGCCGAGGCTGAACCGAGAGGCCGTGCGAGGGAGGTGGTCAAGGCCTCGGGATTCGTGAAGAGAATCGGTTGGTGGCCGGATTGCAGGCGACCAACAAAGTCTCTCTTCTGATTTGGCGTCAGACCGCCGTGATAGGCGGTCGGCGGGGCCTCCGGGTCCTGGTTCGCATATCGCCGTTCCTGGTCGAGCGCAAGCGCAACCGTTGGCACCACAACCACCGAAACGGAGCCGGTGGTCGATGTGGTGACCGCCGGAGCGAGCATTGCCAGCGTCTTCCCGCCCCCGGTGGGGAGGTTGACGACGAGTGTGCTGCCCGCAGGGGCCAGCAGGGCACTCCGAACAGCTGCTCGCTGCCCAGGTGTCCGGTACGTCATGAAGTCTTGGTCGATGAGCGTGAGGAACGGATCTCCTGAGACCGCCTCGTCCAGTCTCACAACACGGAGATCAGAGACGTCGTGGTCAACCGCAGGAATGGAGTCGCAGTCCAGCCACCGTGGTCTCCACGGGGTTGCACGAATCCGGGTCAACGATCCTCGGCGAGGCTGCGGGTCGAGCCCATAGTCGGCCCAATGAAAGTCGGGTGGGAACGATCGGGAATACGGCGCGTCAAGCCAAGCACGGGTCGCCTCGGTCTCGGCATCAACATCCGGATTCTGCGTGCCTACATTTCGGCGGACGTCGTCGGAGCGGAGTATCTGGCGGAGCACTACGGCGGCATCTGCTGACCCTCCACGTCCACTGGCCGCGAGCTTCAGCGCTGCCGAAATCCGGTCGGTGATCTCGATCTGCTGGTTGGCGGCGAGTCGGTTGAGCAGCGACTGAACTTCGTGGACTGGGCGCACTTCACTCTCCGAACAGGTCAGGGTCCGCCAGAATGATGGCTCCGCATCCGATCACCTCGATTTCCAGTTCCAGGCGCTCCGGTACTGCTAGCCCAAGTGCCTTGAACGCTCGAATCTGTTCGTCAACCGGTTCCAGGTCGGTCGCAACTCGAGCGCGAAGGGCGACGAGATGGCTGTCTATCAAGGACTTAAGGGCCCGAGCCGAGCGGGCCGCTCGCGGCCCGACCGAATCGCGGCGGTCGAGAATCCTCCGCGCGCTCGTAAGGCCCTCGCCGCATAGAGCCTCCCAGTCGAAGTGCGCCGCGACTTCATCGAATAACCATGGCCGTGAGGATAGGTTCCGATCCCCGGCCTCTTTCTTGTACGGATCCGTCGCTACCGGATTCTCGGTCTCGTCACCCCGATGAGACATGTACACAGTCTCGTGTGCAGGAGGTAGCAACGACTCAAGCTGAATGTGTAGCCACGAATTGACCCCCTGTCCGCGTGCCGTGCGTTCCAGTTCGGGCGTAGTCGACGCGCGCACTAGGAAGTCTGTCCGAAACACCGCAATGGGCGGCCAGCAACCCGGCACTGGCCGCATGAAGGCAAACGCAACACCGCGATCGTCGTTATGGAGGTGACGCACGATTTCATCAAGCAAGCCGTGACCTGGCCTCACGAGTGGCACGCTTCGTTCCAAGGATGCCTGGCGCGAAAGCGCCAGTTCGGTGTCGACCCACGGTTGCATCGCTCGTTCGAGCCTAAAGGGCAGTTGAGGACGCGGATGCCTGCCTATCCGAATAGTGCCTCTAGCAGGGCTCCAAGCCTTCACCCCGACACCGGCCAACCAAGTCTTGAGCGCTGCGCGAAGTCGTCGGGCATCGTCCGCCTGAAGAAGCCGCTCGTTGAGGCCTCGGTGAATGCCACTTACCGAGTCCAAGGAGTCGTGCGCCGCTATTCGCTCTGCCTCGCTTCGGAGATGCTCGCGTCGCAACTCGATCTCAGAGTCAAACACGCCAGCCCCGCCGCTGATTGTCCTGCCGATGACACTGGACTCCAAGTCGGCAAGGGCGTGTTGCAGCGATGAGACCGACTGGTCAAACACCCGGCAGGAGTCAGCCGTGAACAGAAACCATCCCTGCGCGTATGCTTGCTCGCCGTAAACGAACACCATCGATTCTACGGGCTGTGGCTCACCGCGTACATACCTGTCGGCACGACCAAGCCTCTGTTCGAGGCGAAACACGTCCCACGGCAAATCCAAATGAAAAACCATATCTGCAGCCTGGAGGTTGAGACCTTCCTCAGCGCTTGCGTCGCATACCAAGAGCCGATAGCTGTCAGTTCGCCACCGGTCGACACTTGCTGCATTCTCCTCCCGTGACAGAGATCTCAAGTGCTTGGCCACGCCGTGCAGCCTGAAAGTGTCTGCTGCGGCTATGGCGACGGCCTCAGCCACAGTCGTGTACGAACTTGCTACAACGACCTTGCCGCGGTTCCTGGATATGGCCATCTCATCGATCTGATGGACGACCTCGTCAAGAACGATCGGGGCAAACGCGTCTAGATCTTGGCGCCACGCATCGCCAGTGGCCGCGAGCCACCTGCACACAAGCCCGAGCGCCCCGTCGGGCTCATCTGAGGCAGACAACTCCAGAATGGCATGGGGTAGCGAACCGCAGGCCTGGCCGACTAGCCGAAGTGCCTCTGTCGCTTGGTCAAGTTCGACCTCCCCGGAGTCGACAAGTTCTGCGATGTGGTGCCGAAAGCTCTCGATTAGGTCGAAGCGGAGGTGGTCGCTGCCGTCGCTGATCTCGACTGTGAAGGGCTGACCGCGGCGACGGCCTCGCGCGCCGAAGGTCGCACTTATCTGCGGGGTTCGGCGCGTCCGCAGTAGTCGGTGGTGCAGCCGGTAGGTCTCCGAGAGATGCTCTCTGACTCTCACAATCCGGTCTGGGCGCTGGTCGTTGACGCAGTCAAGAGCTTGATCGACGAGGGAAAGGAGTGTCTCATCGTCTGAGAAAGATGATCGAAGTTGGTCGGCGTAGAGCGAGAAATCGAATTCGTCCAAGTCGGGTGTGAGCGAGTAGTGAATGAGCGCGATCTGGTCCCGCATTGCGACCCGGCGGGTAAACGCTTCAAGGTCCTGTGGCTGATAATTCTTCGGGTCCAGAAGGTGCAGAAGGTCAAGGAAGGCTGTCTCGTTCGAGCGAACTGGTGTCGCTGAGAGGAGAAGGACGTCATTCGCGCCGTGCGCTAGCACGGCCACGCGCTGTAGCACCGCCCGTGGCAACGGTCCGGCTCGAGTGAGGTGGTGAGCCTCGTCGATCACAAGGACCTGAACTGGCCCGTTAGGCCACGTCTCTGGTTCTTCATGGGCACGGATCTGGATCGAGGCGCCGCGGAAGCTATAGAGGTGGAACTTGGTTCTCAACTCCTCATGCCACTGCTGGCGAAGGTGGTCGGGAGCCAGGACTAGCGCCTCGCTGGCGGGATTGTCGCTCAACGATTGCCAGACCAGTGCTCCTGCCTCGATGGTCTTGCCTAGGCCGACCTCATCCGCCAGGAGGTGCCGACGTTCGCGGTCATTGGAGACACTGCGCACGACTGTGAGTTGGTGGTCATGGAGTTCGACTGACCCCAGCAGGAGTCCGTCGGCTCCAGCAGCCGCGGCCCGCAGCGTGTGCCACGACGCGATCAGATCGGCTCTTGGCTCGTAGACAAGAGGACTGTCGCCACCGAGCGCAGCGAGAATCTCGTAGGGATTCCCTATCTTGGGTGTCCATCGGATGTCGAACTGGTCGCTCGACAGGATTGCTGCATCGCTGTTCGGTAGCGCCACGAGGTACCCGTTGGGGTGTGCGCCATCGATCCGGCCTATTCGCCAACGATATCCATCGTGGAAATACACCCGTGAATGCTTACGGATCTTGGCGACAGCGACCTGGGACACATCTGACTCTTGCTCGACGTAAGGATCCCTAGATGGTCCTTGGAAGTACCGGATACGAGCTGTGGCGCTATCAAGACCTACCAGGCGCCCGATGCCGAGTGCTGGCTCGCCTACGACGAAGCGACCTAGACCAGACCTATCCAACGTCCGCTGTGCCATTCCGTCATTGCCTCTTCCCCGCCGCAGCGCCAGCAGACTACTCCACAACTCTGAGCAAGATCACGGATGAGGCAGGCAAGATTGATAGGCAGGACGCGACCCTCGTGTACCTGACGAGTGGACGCTCGTATGCCTTGCCGTGTCCAGTCCCACCATGGTTAGTTGACAGTATTCGAGTCTGAGCACACGCACGTTGAAGTCGTTGCTAAGCGCAACCACGGTGGCGGCAGCGGAGTCGAGACCTCTCTCAGAAGTACGGACGGCCAGCTTCGGCCTGCTGCCCATTGACCGTTCCTGTTCACACGCCTCGGCGCCTGACTCGCGAGAGCCTCAGGTACTTGCGCTGGAAGTGGTCTGTCAGCAACTTGATGTCCTTGTGGGTGTTCTGGAGTTCGTTCCAACGCCTCACGGAGTCGTCCCCGAGGTACCAGTAGCCGCCCGTCCACGCGCAATCGTCACGCATAAGTTCGAGTTCTGCCGCAAAGTCATCCTGGTCGGGCAGCAGGCCCTGATCGATGTACTCGTCGGTGATCGCATCCATCAGGTAGCCCAAACTAGCGATCCCAACACCGTGCATTAGGCGGGACCGGCGCGGCGGGAGTCCCCATGCTTCGTAGAAGACCTTCTGAACAGCCCACCAGAAGGGCTTCAAGACCGACATCATCTCCTCGATGTCGCCTCCTCCCGTATCGGGATCTCGGTAGTGGTACAGGCAGCCGTTGGTCAGACTGTTTTCCAGCATGCGGAGGACCGAGGTCCCCTTGACCACCCCGTCCGGAATCGTCGGTGTCTGAATCAGTTGGTAGAAGGGCGAGTCCTCGTCGAAATTCAGTCTCTCGACCACAAACGAGGGGAAACGCTTGCGCATCAGTGCGGGGGGGAGCAGTCCCTCGGTGGTGGGGAGCAGTTCGTAGATGAGAGCCTTGGGGAGTGGTTTCGTCGAGTTCACGAGTATGAACTGAGCTCGCTGCTCGCCCTGATCCGCGGTAATGAACGCTGTTACGCATAGGGGGAAGGAGTCCACCTTCGCCTCGCGGACGGCGGCGCACCGCTGCTGACCGTCAACGATCCAACCAGGCTTGTCCTCATCGGATAGGTCCTCATCGACCGGAATGATCAGCGTGCCCGAGGCCACGTAGCTATCGCCTGATCCGACTGGGTCTGCGGGCTCGAAGCGGACTCGAGTGTCGAAGGCGACCACGATAGCGTTGGGGATCATTGGCGAAGTTGTTTCAATATATGAACGGATTGCAGCGACGTGGGCTAGAACCTCGGGCCGCTGGTAGCCGACGATCTGTCGCTCGTCCCTCCGTACCCGGCTGACCGTTGTGAATTTCGGTAATTCCTTGCCGTCAACGGCAAACGTGTAAATCCGTTGTTTACGGCCCTGCCGCACTTCAAGCGCAGGAAACCGCAGTTCGTATGTCGAAGTGCTTCCCATGGTGCTAGTAGCTCCTAGCGTTGGCCCGGTCGAGTTCCCGACGCAGTCTCTCGGAGAACACCGCGAGATTGTGGAATCCACGTCGACGATTCCGTTCGGCCCCTCGAAAGACGATGACCTCGACGCCGATCTCCCTACAGACTGTGCAACTGCACCGCCTCCACGGCTTCGCCTCGAGCGTTCGACGGTATTCTGCGCTCCGATCCTTCTTCGTCCCGAGCAACTCAGCGTACCCAAGGATCGTGGCGAGGACACTCTCCATTCCCGCGCCACCTGTGTCGTACCGCCGCAGCCCATTAAGACAGTCACGCTCGAGGCGCCTGGCCGATCGCTGGTCGACTAGGCCTGCTGTTACCTGCTTGCGCAGCCTCGTGTTGCCGTCGACTTGAGGGATACGAAGAGCAACGAAACTACCGTCAAGCGTGTAGTAGTTGTCGGTCTCATCCTTAAAGGCTTGGCGGAATGGGGACGTGCTGTCGAAGCTTGTGACACCCAACCCGGCAAAGGTCTGCACGTGCGTAGTGCGCGTAACACCAAGAAGGTGCAATTGCGCTCCCGGATCTAGTGCGACCGAGACCGCTTTAAGTGTGTCGAGGATGTCGGGGGTCTTGAGCGGCACCATCCCTCCAAGGGCAATCCGGTGGTACCCGATGTCCTGAAGCGCGGTCACTGCCCTCGCGTACGATAATGGGCTCCAACCGTGTGCCACTGCTATGGGTTCGAACCGACAGCCCTGTGACCGGTGCAACTGTAGAAACTCTGCAGCGAGTTCGACGGTGAGGTCTTGACGGAACCGCCACTGCTCCGGTACGTCAGTGGAACTCTTCGCATCCATTGCAGCGTCATAGCCGAAGATCAGGTGATCCATGGCGATTCCAAGGTCCAATCCGCACTCTTCGTAGAAGTCCAGGACCTCCTCGACCGTGTACACGGGTTCGCGCTCGCGCACATAGGTGAACGCGCCACAATCCCCCATGATCTTGAGATCCAAGTCGTTCTGATTAAGGCGAAAAAAACGCTTGGCACCTTCGCGGTGAAGACGCAACCGTTGGGCCTCGGTGTACTTGGCCCCCGCGCCTGGCAGGCCGTCCACGATGGGCTTCGAGATCAGTAGCCCATCGTAGGGCGGTGGATCTATGACTTCATGGGCGTAGCGATCATCTCTCTGACGGACGCGAAAGATCGATCGCTCCTCTGTGATGAAGTCGAAACTCGGATCCACCTGGTCTTGGCTGTCGGGAAAGTAGAACTGCATCTACTCCCACCCGACACTGACATAAAGGCGGATCAAGTGGTTCACTGCCAGGAACCCGGCGTTCGCGTCGCCAACTTCCGAGCGCGCTCGAAGAGTCGACCGAACCGGGCCTGCTCACAGGCATTGCCCCCATCCCGAAAGCGCCGGAGGGCCGGCGTCTTGGTCGTGTGTGGATCCTTGGCCAGGTGATCAAGGATCCAGTCCAGAATCGACTCGTCGCTCTGCCGGCGCCGATCGAAGGAGGGAAGGTCTCCCGCCGTCGCTGTAAGTGCTGCCACGATGCGACGTGCCCTGTCGACACTTGGAGGCGTGGTACCGAGTTCTGCAAGCACAGCCATCGCGGAGCGCAAGTTGGTTGAGGACAGTGAACCGCCGAGAATGAGTCTCAGACCTCCGGCAACCGGTACCCAGCACTCCTCGAGCCCGGCCCGAGGTGGCCCGGAAGCGAACACCATTACCCGCCCGGGATTCCCTAGGCGCGCTACGAGAGATATCAAGTCTGGGGCTACTGCATCGAGGTAGCTACGTCCTAGACAGACCAGTACGCCCGCGTCCGATCCGTGCTCATCAAGTTCAACCAGGCGCCGAGGTCCCTGCCGACCCAGGACATCGGAACGCGTCAACTCCTCCCACCATTGACGACGCACCTGGCTGGGTGCTCCCGAACTCAAGCAAGCGAGCACCGAGTCAGGGTGTCCTGCAGCGAGGGTGGCCCCGTACTTCGGCACTTTGTCGTGGAGGTCTACAAGACCGAGGCCAGCCGAAACGACGGAGACGTTGGTCTCTCCAATCAGTGGAATGCGAGACGCGAGTTCCATCGCAGTCCGCCAGTACTCCCCGGCGTACAGGTCGGCCGCGACATGTTGGCGGGAAGCCGCTGACACGAGGGCTGCCCACTGTTCAACGCGGTCCGACACGGGTGCCGGGCCTACACTCCGCAACCTCGGATACCCAGGATCTGACCCACGCTTACGTGCTGTGCACGAGAGGATGACGTGAAGTTTCTGCATCTGCTGGAGATATCAGGCAGTGTAATGAATTCGACAGGAAGACGGGATCGGGCTCCGCGGGGTTCTCCTCGAATCCGTCTGCAAGATCAAGCTGACAGAAGGCCCCACGGTGTCGCGGTCTTGTGCCGAACGGGAGCGAGTCTTCTGGATCAACCGAGGAGTGACTCGAAGGTTCCGGGTCAGGGCCGAGCTAGCAGGGAGTGTTCGTTGAGACCGGCCTTTCGCGCCAACTTTGTCGCGAGCGGGCGCGATCGTTCCACCACGTCCAGAGGATCGACGTTGGTGACTCTCCCGTTCGCGACCGATCTCGATCCGGCCACCCAAACGTCGGAGACCTCTCTCGGGCCGGCGCAATAGACGACGGCTTGGAAGGGGTCGTGAATGTTGGCCAAGGCCGGTGAGGTGCCGTCGAACATCACCAGGTCGGCCTGCTTACCGGGCTCTAACGAGCCGAGTTCGTCATCGAGGCGCAGGGAGCGGGCGCCCTCAATGGTGGCCATCGTCAGCGCGTCACGGGCA
>MKWU01003223.1_pt1 | contig 22125 bp, 14 predicted proteins | sample 809101 | NCBI WGS metagenome assembly MKWU01 (sample SAMN05860141, study PRJNA318959) | sponge metagenome | host: Aplysina aerophoba | place: Slovenia: Piran, Adriatic Sea, Gulf of Piran | collected 2013-05-07 | reverse complement strand
GGCCCTGGCACCCTTGAAATCCGAACGAAACGGGTCTACACTGTGTCGGCATCGGTCCTCTGGTGTGGTGACTGTCAAGTTTGTGCGGCACATAAACTTAACAACCCCCGGAGGCCGATGCCATCTTATTGCTGTGAGAAATCCGGGCTAGAGTCGCTGGACGAAGGCGGGGCGGCTCGGGAGCCGGTCGCGATACCCGCGCCGCCGCTTTCCATTTGGACACGAGGATGCAGAGATGAGACGGTTGACGGTGGTTGTGGCGACGTTCCTGACGGTTTGGACGGGGTGGGGCTGCACCCCGGAGGCACCCGCGGCCGAGGGCGGCGCGGCGGGCTCGATGGACGAGGGGCCCATCGGCGCGGAAGCGCTGGTAGACCTGCGGACGGCAGTAGGTGGCAGTCGCTCGCCCCAGTGGGCCCCCGACGGGTCGATGATCACCTTCGTATCGGCGGGTGGGCTGGGGGCGGTCGCCACGGAGGACGGCGCCTTCACGACGCTCTCCGACGACCTCGGCCTGAGCGGGGTGGGCTCGCTCGGCGCGCCTCAGCCCGTCTGGTCACCCGACGGCCGCTGGATCGCCTACACCTCCGACAAGAGCGGTGCGCCGGAGATCTGGCTCTGGTCCGCCGAGGACGGTTCAGACCGCAAGCTCACCGGTCTGGCCGCGCGCGCCAACGGCCTCGCCTGGTCTCCCGACGGAGCACGGATCGCCTTCTCCGGCGACCGTTTCGGCAACATGGACATCTGGACGGTGTCGGTTCCGGACGGGAAGGTGCACCGCCTGACCGGCGACCCCCTCTACGAGGGCTACCCCAGCTGGACCCCCGACGGCGACCGGCTGCTCTACGTGCGCATGGACGACCGCTGGGTCGACCACGACGTGATCGAGATCGACCCCGACGGGAGCAATCCGCGCACCATCGTGCGCGACACCGGCTTCTTCGACTACCGCGCCGGCAGGGCGTTCGGCCCCGCGCAGATCTCGCCCGACGGTGAGAGCATCCTGCTGCGCTCCCAGCGGAGCGGCTGGCTGAACTACTGGGTCGCGCCCCGGTCCGGCGGCGAGCCGCACCCCATCGCGGCGTCCGACCATGACCAGAGCGATGCGCGCTGGTCCCCGGACGGCCGCTGGATCAGCTACACAGAGAACCGGGACGGCGTCCATTCCCTGCGCGTGGTGTCGGCCGACGGCGGCGAGTCGAAAGTGCTGGTGGACCCGGAGGTGGGCGCCGCGCTACGGCCCGAGTGGTCCCCCGCCGGCGACCGCATCAGCTACACGTTCGAGACCCCGACACGTCCCACGGAGCTCTTTGTCATCGACGTGGCATCGGGTGAGAAGCAACTCCTGCACAGCGAGGTTCGCGCGGGCGCGGCGGACAGGCTCCACATGCCGGAGAAGGTGCGCTACCCGAGCACCGACGGGCTCACCATCGAGGCCTATCTGCACCGCCCCCCGGACGCGGCCCCCGGCGAGCGCTTCCCCGGCGTGATGTGGATCCACGGCGGCCCCACCTCCCAGTTCGACGATCAGTTCCGCCGCCACCAGCAGGTCCACTTCTTCGCCCAGCGCGGCTACGTCGTGCTCATGCCCAACATCCGCGGAAGCTCCGGCTACGGCCTCGAATTCGAGGACCTCAACAACGAGTGCTGGGGCCACTGCGACCTGGAGGACGTGCTCGCCGGGGTCGACTATCTCAAGACGCTGCCCTACGTGGACCCCGACAAGATCGCCGTTACCGGCACCAGCTACGGCGGCATCATGACCATGGCCGCGGTGGCCTTCGCCCCGGATGTCTTTCAGGCCGCGATTTCGCTCTCCGGCTACGGTGACATGACCGACTTCCACACCGAGGTCCACGAGCTTCAGCACATCAAGCTGGTTGAGTACGAGCTTGGCCCGTATCCGGAGAATCGCGACGTCTATCTCAATAGTTCCGCGATATTCAAGGCGCATCAGGTGACCACCCCCACGTTCGTGATTCAGGGCGAGGGCATCGCGGCCGACTGGCGCCTGGAGGAGGGAGGAGCCCCGGCGGCACTCGACTTCGCGCGCAAGCTCGATCAGCATTACAAGATCGTGCGATATAAGTCATATCCCGGCGAAGGATATTATGTATATGGGCGCGACAATACGATCGAGAAGCTCCACGACATGCTGGATTTCTTCGAGGAGTTCCTCGTGACGGAGATCGCGTATGGGGGTGAGAAGGGGATGTAGCGGGCATCCGGCACAGCGAGGATTGCGGCTCCCCGGGGCATCCCTGACTCTTGCAGCGGCCGCGCTCGCTGGATGCGCATCCGGGGACGAGACGGAAGCGCGTTCGATCACCGAGCGCGACAGCGCGGCAATCCGGATCGTCGAGAACGCCGCGCCGGCCTGGGACGCGGACCGAGGCTGGCGGGCCGCGCCGACTCCGGAAGTTGTGATCGGGGCATCGTCGAGCTCGACCGAAGACGGAGACGAGGTTTCGCTCTATCGCGTGGAAGGCGCCCGATTCCTTCCGGACGGCGGAATCGTCGTCGCCAACGCAGGCACTTCCGAAGTGATGGTATTCGACACTGCCGGCACGCTGGTCAGGCGCTTCGGAGGGGAGGGCGAGGGTCCGGGAGAACTTCGCAGCATCGTCGGCATTGACGTGTGCGGCGGCGATTCCATCGCCGTCCACTCCCGGCTCACGCTCCACGTCTTCGAACGGGATGGGACGTTCGCGCGGCGGGCGCAGTTTCGACTGGGCGGACAGCCGGTACCCGTACAAGGCGTCTCCGGCAGTTGCGGGCGAGCCCTGGTGCAGCAGCGCACCCGGATGCCTGCGGTCGGCCGTCAAGGTTTCACCGAGGATGTCTTCGCGTGGGTCGACTCATTCGCCGAAGCAGTCGATACCGTTGCCACAACCGGGCTGCTCGAAGTATGGACCCGGGCATTCGACGGAGGGGCGCGTCCGTGGGTCATCCCCTGGGGGACATCCGGTGGCACGCACGCTACCGGGAATGACCGGTTTGTCGTCGGGAATGGACGAGTCCCGGAGTTGCGGCACTACGATTCAGGTGGCGGACTACAACTGATCGTTCGGTGGCTCGGCCAGCCTCGGCCGGTGTCGGCGAGCGACCGGCGGCGCTATTCCGAGCGACGCATGGAGTTTCTCGCCTGGGCGCCAGCCAATGAGCCGGAAACCCGGCTGCTCTTCCCGGCGCTCGACGAGTATCCCGAGGTGCCGACCCACAAGCCGCTCTTCGACCGACTCCTGTTGGATGGCCGGGGAGGCATCTGGGCACGCGTCTTCCCCGAGCAGTCCTTTGGCCTCTTCGACACGCGCCTCCCGGGGCCCATGGTCTTTATGGAGACCTGGACGGTGTTCGATTCGGCCGGGGTCTGGCTGGGCGATGTCACCCTCCCTGACCGGTTCGAGCTGCATGACGTCGACGGGGATCGGCTGCTCGGCGTTGCCCGCGACGCTCTCGATACGGAAACAGTTCAGATCTTCCGGATCGTAGGGATGCAATCGGGTCAGGCCCTTACAGGAGGCGCGGCGGCCGGCCTCCTGATCGTGGTGGCCGGCTTCCTGCGCCATCCCGCGCGCCTGTGGGCCTCGGCGCTCGTATTCCTTGCCATGGTCACGATTCCAATCGCCTACTCCTACCTGGTCTGGCGGGATGTCGGGGAGGGATAGCTCGAAGGCCTGCACACGGACCTGAGACGCGACATCCAGAGCCCGGGAGATCCTCCCGGCCCCCCATCCGCGCCTGCGGGCTGCCGAGGTTCCTTCGCCGGTGGCCCCCCACCCCCTCTCGGCACTACCGTGCCGGGAGTACCCTCCCCTCCCCCCCGCAACCGGGTGCCGCCATGACCTCGTACCGTCCCCCGACCGGAGCTGCCGCCGCGACCCTGCCCGTCCCCACGACCGCGCCGATGCGCACAACCGCACGGGCCGCAGTCACGGCCGCCGCCGCGACCGGACTCGCCCCCACCACCACCCTGGCCGCGCTCACCTGGCTGCTCGCCGCGACCTTGCTCCCCCACCCCGCGACCGCCCAGACCACCGAGCAGAACGACTCGGCCGCCGCGGAAGCGCGTCGCACCAACTCGCTGCCGCTCATTCCCACGCGCACCCTGGACTTCACGACCGACGAGGGGACGTGGATCTCGCTGGATCTGTCGCCGGACGGGGAGACGATCGTGTTCGAGCTGCTCGGCGACCTTTACACCCTCCCCGCGACGGGTGGGGACGCGACGCGCATCACCAGCGGGCAGGCGTACGACATGCAGCCGCGCTACTCGCCGGACGGCTCGATGCTCGTGTTCGTGAGCGACCGCGACGGCTCGGAGAACATCTGGGTCGCGGGCGCGGACGGGAGCGCGGCGCGCCAGCTCACCGACACCGAACGGGAGAGCTACATGTCGCCGGTGTGGACGCCGGACGGCGAGTACGTGATCGCCAACAAGGGCACCCAGCTCTGGCTCTACCACCGGGACGGCGGCTCCGGGGTGCAGATGACCGGGCACCGCGAGGACGGCGAGGCCGCCCCGCCCGCCCACCTGGGCGCGGCCTTCGACGCCGACTCCCGCTACCTGTGGGTGAACGTGCGTGGCCAGGTCGCCGGCGGGTTCGAGACGGCGAGCCGGCAGAGCCTCATCAACTCCGGCGACATTCTCGAGTTCGGACCCGACCACGCCACCGGCCGCAGTTCGGCCCGCCAGGTAGGGCCCTTCCAGCTCGCGCTTCTCGACCGCGAGACCGGGCGCGTCCATGTGAGAACGCACGAGCACGAGGGCGCCTTTCGCCCGGTCCCGAGCCCCGACGGACGCTGGGTCGCGTACGCAACCCGCTGGGACGCGCGCGAGGCGCTCAAGCTGCTCGACCTGGAAACCGGCGGCGACAGCTGGCTGGTCATGGACGTCCAGCGGGACGACTCGCAGGGCGGCGGCATGCGCGACAGGGACGTCTATCCGGGATCGGCCTTCACCCCGGACTCGCGCGCGCTGATCACCAGCTACGGCGGCAGGATCATGCGGGTCGAAGTGCCGTCCGGCGAGGCCAGCGAGATCCCCTTTCGCGCGCACGTCCAGCAGCACCTCGGCCCACTGGTCAAGTTCGACTACCCCATCAACGACTCCACCATGACGGTCTCGCAGATCCGGGGGGCGCGTCCCTCGCCGGACGGCCGCCGGCTGGCCTTCGCCGCCCTCGACCGCCTCTGGATCGCCGATCTCCCCGACGTCGAGCATCCGCAGACCGGCGCACCCCCCGACCTCGCCGGCGCGCGCCGCCTCACCACCTCCACGGACGTCGAGCACGGCCCGGTGTGGTCGCCCGACGGCCGACACATCGCCTACGTCACCTGGAACGACTCCACCGGCGGAGACATCCGGCGCGTACCGGCCGAGGGAGGCGAGCCCGAACGCCTGACCCGCGCCTCCGCCTTCTACGACAAGCTGGCCTACTCCGGCGACGGCACCCGGCTCCTCGCCGCGCGCGGCTCGATGATGCACCGCATGCGTACGCTGGAGGACTTCGGGCGCCATCATCCGGCATCGGAGATGGAGTACGTCTGGCTGCCCGCCGCGGGCGGGGAGGCGACCCGCATCACCTGGGTGGGCGCGAGCACGACCCAGCAGGGCCGCAACACGCCCCATTTCGGCCCGGACCCGGAGCGGGTCTACGTCTGGGCGGGCTCCGAAGGGCTCCTTTCGATGCGCTACGACGGCACCGACGTGCGCACCATCGTCAAGGTGACCGCCCCCTCGGCCGGACCCGGCGGGAGCGCCACGCCGGACGAGGTGGTGCTCTCTCCCGATGGCCGCCGGGCGATCGTGCGCGCCAACCGCAACGTCTTCCTCATCACCGTGCCGCCCGTGGGCGGGAATCCCGCCACCGTGTCCCTCGCGGGCTCCACCACGGTGCCCACCCGCCGCCTGACAACGGTGGGCGGCGACTTCGTCGGCTGGAGACACGACGGTGGCGCCGCCTACTACTCGATCGGGCGCTCCTTCTTCGAATACGACATCGCCGCGGCGGATGCCCTCATCGCGGACTCGCTCGCGACCGCACGCGCGGAGGGGAGGCCGGAAGAGCCGGGGGAAGAAGCCGGAGCCGGGGAAACAGATGAGGACGAGGCGGCCGGGGGAGCTGGAGACGACGAAGCCGACGCTGGAGAAGCAGACACGGCGGCAGGCGACCAGGAAGCCGAGGACGACGATGAGTCATCCCCCGTCTACGCCGCCGCCCGCTACGACCTCGACATCACCCTCGAAAAGGACAAGCCGCGCGGCGTCATCGCCCTCACCGGCGCCCGCCTCATCACCATGCGCGGGGACGAAGTCATCGCCCGCGGCGACATCGTCATCGAGGACAACCGCATTACTGCCGTGGGCGCTTCCGGCACCGTCGCCATCCCCGACGACGCCGAGGTCCGCGACATGTCCGGCAAGACCATCCTCCCCGGCCTGGTGGACATCCACGCCCATACCTGGGTCGCCTGGGGCGTGCACCGGAGCCAGGTGTCGCAATTCCTGGCCCAGCTCGCCTACGGCGTCACCACTCAGCGCGACCCGCAGACCTCCACCGAGGACATCCTCGCCTACAGCGATCTGATGGAGGCCGGACAGCTCATCGGCCCCCGACTCTACTCGACGGGTCCGGGGGTCTTCAGCGCGGATCGGATCTCGAGCCTGGACGAGGCCCGCGACGTGCTCCGCCGCTACGCCGACCACTTCAACACCCAGACCATCAAGCAGTACCTGGCCGGCGACCGCAAGGTGCGCCAGTGGGTCATCATTGCGGCGCGCGAACTCGGGCTCACGCCCACCACCGAAGGGGGCTCGAACTTCACCATGAATCTCACCCTCGCTCAGGACGGCTACGCCGGCCTCGAGCACTCGCTCCCCATCAGCCCCTTCTACCGGGACGTGGTCGAGCTGGGGGCCTTCAGCGGGATGGTCTACACCCCGACCCTGATCGTGGCCTACGGCGGGCCGTCGGGACGTCAACTCTACCTGACCAGCGTGAACGTCGACGAAGCCGCGCGGCTGCGCTACTTCACCCCCCACGACGAACTCGACAAGTGGAAGACCACCACCTGGTACCGCAGGGACCAGTACCCCCACTTCATGCAGGCCGAGCAGCTGAAGAAGTGGATGGACGCGGGCGGGCAGGCCGGGCTGGGCTCGCACGGCGAGGTGCAGGGGCTCGGAACACACTGGGAACTCTGGATGATGGCGTCCGGCGGCATGGAGAATCACGACGCCCTGCGCATGGCCACGCTCATGAGCGCGGACGCGATCGGGCTCGCGGGGGACATCGGCTCCATCGAGCCCGGCAAGCTCGCCGATCTGCAGGTGCTGAACGCCAGCCCCCTTGACGACCTGCGCAACACGACCGACATAGAGTACGTGATGAAGAACGGCCGTCTCTACGAGGCCGCGACCCTGAACGAGGTGTGGCCGCGCCGGCGTCCCCTGCCCACCCAGTGGTGGTGGCGGGTCGAGCCGCCCGACGCGGGACCGCCGACAAGGCTGCTGCCCTAGCAGGGTGATACTACCCCAACGCTCATCGTGATACTACCGTACCTCGCGGCCCGGTAGCTCACCAAACAAGGAGGGAGGCGCCCGATGCGCGTATCCATAGAATACTGCACTGCTTGAGACTACAAGCCCAAAGCCGTCAGTTTGGCGGCCACGCTCGAGAAGCAGTTCCCCGGCGTTGACATCGAGATGATCCCGTCCGGCGGCGGCCGGTTCGAAGTCGTTGCCGACGGTCGACTCGTGTACTCCAAGGCCGCCAGCGGCCGCCACCCGACGCATGAGGAAGTCGTGTCGGCGATCGCGGAGGCGTGAACGTGCGCGCCGCCTCCGCCCTTCGCGCCGCCGCGGCTCCTCTGCCGCGTGTGGCGATCGCGGTCAGCGCGCTGCTTTTCGCTGGCGATCTCTCGGCCCAGACCTCCCTCTCCGTCGGCCGCACCTTGTCCGGCTCCCTCTCCGAGGGCGACACCGTACGCTATGCCTTCGAGGCCGGGGAAGACTACTTCGTGCTCGGCGAGGTCGACCAGGTTTCCGCGGACATCGACGTGCGGGTGCTCGGATCGGACGGAGAGACACCCTGGGGGAACTCTTCCGGACCGGGCCGTGGCGCGGAGCGCTTCGCGGTGCGCCCGCCGGAAGCCGGCGCCTACACGGTCGAGCTCACCTCGGCGGAGGGCGAGTCGGGCGACTACACCATCACCCTGCTTCGCCTCGAACCGCTCGAGACCGACCCGAAGAGGCTCACGGACCAACTCCTGTCCCGCTACGACGGCGAGGATTCCCCGGGCGCGGCGGTGCAGGTCTGGCGCGACGGGGAGACGCTCTACTCCAGGGCATACGGCATGGCCAACCTCGCCTACGGCATCCCGTTCGAGGCGGACACGCGAACCAACATCGGCTCCACCTCCAAGCAGTTCACAGCCTTCGCCATCATGCTGCAGGCCGAGCGGGGACTGCTCTCGCTGGACGACGACATCCGCAACCACATCCCGGAGCTGCCCGAGTTCGACCACACCATCACCGTGCGCCATCTCATCACCCATACCTCCGGCCTGCGCGAGTTCCTGAACCTGACGCGCATGACCGGGCGGCGTCTCGACCGCGGCGACTGGATCGACCGTTCCGAGATCATCGACATCGTCCAGCGCCAGCCCGCGCTCCAGAACGAGCCCGGCGCCGAGTACAACTACAACAACACCGCGTTCGGGCTGGCGGCGGTCATCGTCGAGCGCACCTCGGGCCAGGACTTCCCCACCTTCATGCGCGAGAACGTCTTCGAGCCGCTGGGGATGACCCGCACCCTGGTCCGTCCCTCGCCCATCCACATCGTCCCGGAGATGTCGGAGGGTTACACGCCCGGGCCCGACGGTTACCTGCAGATCGGCGACCTGGGCGGCGCGGCGGGAGCCGGCGGCATGTACTCGACGCTCGACGACCTGCGGACCTGGGTGGAAAACTACGCGAACCCGCGCCTCGGCAGCGCCGGGATCTTCGAGGAGATGATGACGTCCTACGTCCTCTCCGACGGCGAAGAGACGGGATACGGGTACGGCCTCTCCGTCGACGAGCAGCGCGGCCTCAAGCGCGTGCACCATGGAGGAGCGGACGTCGCGCACCGTTCGATGCTGGCCTGGTACCCCGAGATCAACGCGGGCATCACCACCCAGAGCAACCATGCGGGCTTCAACAGCGCAGTGGCGTACGAGCTTGCCGCCGCGTTCTTCGCGGACGCGATGGAGCCGGAAGATGCCGTGGCGGAGGAAGCGGGTGCGAGCGACTTCGATCCCGCCGACTACGACCCCGGGGACTTCGACGACCTCGCCGGCCGCTACGCGCTCGACGAGACGCCCGCCTTCATCCTCACCTTCACCCGCGAAGACGACACCTTCTACGCGCAGCCAACCGGCCAGCCGCGTCTCGCGATGGTGCCGACCTCCGACACCACCTTCGCGATCGAGCGCGTGTCCGCGACGATCGTCTTCCACCGCGGGGCGGACGGCACGGTGAGCCGCATGACCCTGAACCAGAACGGCCTGCACCCCGGGACGCGCGTGCCCGCAGTGGGGGAATCCGACGATGCCGAGGACCTGGCCGACTTCGCGGGCCGCTACTTCAGCGACGAGATCGAGACCTTCTTCGACATCGTTGTGAAGGATGGCGAGCTGGTCATGAAGCAGCGCCGCCTGGACGAAGCGACGCTCGAGCCGGGCCAGCCCGACACCTTCTCGGGCGGCGGCTTCACCTTCCGCTTCGAGCGCGACCGCAACGGCCAGGTGATCGGCTACTACCTGTCGAACGGAAGAACGCGCGACGTGCGCTTCGGGCGGGTGCGGTAGGAGGCATCAATGGGCGGGCCAGCGAGCCCCGCCTCCGCGGACAACGCGTTCGCGCGATCTCATCCCGCTCCGGTCGTCCCGGTAGCGGGGCGGTCACCGCCGATGAACGCGCGAAGTTCGCGGATGTCCTCCCGTGTGCGGTTCTCCGACTCCTGGATGCTGGTATCCATCCGCGTCTCCAACTCGCGGATGTCCCCGCGGGTGCGGTTCTCCGACTCCTGGATCCGGGCATTCATCCGCGTGTCCAACTCGCGGATGTCCTCGCGGGTGCGGTTCTCCGACTCCTGGATCCGGGTGTCCATCCGCGTCTCCAACTCGCGGATGTCCTCGCGGGTGCGGTTCTCCGACTCTTGGATCCGGGCATCCATCCGCGTGTCCAACTCACGGATGTCCTCGCGTGTGCGGTTCTCCGACTCCTGAAGGCGGGTATCCATGCGCGTGTCCAACTCGCGGATGGTTTCGCGGGTCCGGTTCTCCGATTCGCGCGCGCGATGATCCATCCGGTCCATGCGAGCGGACAGGCCATCTCCCAGCCCCTTGATGGACTTGGCGATCCGCTCATGCGCGTCCCGGCCCTCGCGTCGGATGCTGGCCAGAAAAGGAATGAACGCGGCCGCCAGGGCGATGCCCGTACCAAACACTCCGATCAATTCAGGACTCATGCGCGCCTCGCGTTCCAGAGCTGGAGGGAGGTGGGTGACGCCGCGAGCGCGAGTGCGTGAATGGCTGGGGGGCCGCGAGGCCGTCAGGTCGTGTAATGGAAACCGCCGGGCGACGGGTACGGTAACAAACTAATTCCGTGACCTCGGCTTCGTCCATGTCGGTTTGGGACCGCTCAGGTCCTCACCAGAAACGCCAGCAGGAGGCCGGGGAAGAGCACGAACGAGTACAGGTTCCACACCACGAACCCCTTGATCAGCGTCCAGCGCCATCCATCGCCATAGAACCTGCGCATGGCGATGAGGACATAGATCGGGGAAACAAGGATCAGGAACAGCTTCACCCAGTTGCCGGCGGCTTCGCCGGGCACCAGCAGCGCCGCCGCCAGCACCAGGAACAGGAAGGTGTGGATGTGCATGCCGAACACCAGGTGCTCGACGAAGAACCTCTTCCTGCGGTAGTAGCAGACGCCGAGGATCAGGGCGAAGACCGGGAGCAGGAAGAACATCGCGATCGGCAGATTGCCGATGGCCTGCTGCAGGAAGGCCCGAGGGTCGTGGAAGAGGTCGATCAGGAGGCCGCGCCCGTAGCGAGTGAGCCATCCGGGCACGCCACTGGCGCGCTCGTCCGGATCCGCCGATGCGGCGAGGCCGCGGACCACCTGCTTCGCGACCGGCTCGCCCGGTCGGCCCATGATGTCATCCACCTTGCGGGCGTGTTCGGGTAGCAGCCGAGCCTTGAAGGCTTCGAGTTGGGCGGAATCCACCGCTTGGCTCCCCTGTTCGTCTCCCGTGCCCAGCTGCGCTTCCGCCGCGGCCGCCAGTGCGCTCGCAGTGCCTGCCGGTGCACCATCGGCAAGGGTACTGTCCGCCGGTGTGTCCGCCGCCAGCGAACTATCCGCAAGCGCGCCATCCACAAGCGCACCAAGCCCGAGTCCCGCCGGAAGCCCGCGATCGGCAAGCGCGCTGTCCACCGCCGCCAGTACGCTGTCGGCCACCGCTCGGGCACTGTCCGCCGCTACCGGATCGTCGCCGGCGTCCATCTGCAGATCCATCCCGGACCGGTCCAGGTTCCGCAGCCATCCCCCCGCTGAAATCGACAGCACCAGGAAGAACAGGAAGCTGGTGAAGAGGTAGAGCCGGACCGGCGACATGTAGGCGGCACGGCGGTTGCAGGAGAATTCGCTCGACAGGTGTCCGGGCCTGAAGAGCAGGGACTTCAGCGTGCGGAAGAGCCTGGAGTCCAGCTCGAACATCTCGCGGAAGAACTCGTACACCACCGACCAGAGCCCGCGCATGTAGTCGCGGTCGTTCTGGCCGCAATGGCTGCAGAAGCGGTCGGGGCGGCCCGACCCGCAATTGGGGCAGATCTCAGTCAAGATCCCTAGAACGGATTCGTCGCGAAGACCGACAACTCGGGCACGAAGCCGCGCGAATCCACCTTGAGCGCGCCCACCACCGCGCTGGCGATCTCCCTGGGGGTGAGCTTCTTGTCGGAGCGCTCGCGCTCGACGCCCGCCTTGGCCGCGAAGTTGGTCATGACCTCGCTCGGATTCACGAGCGTGACCCGGATGTCGTGGCGGCGGAGCTCGTCGCGCCAGCATTCGGTCATGCCGCGCAGCGCGAACTTGGAGGAGGCGTAGGCGGTGCGTCCGCCGCTCCCCCGGAGCCCCGAAGTGGACGCGATGTTGATCAGTTCGCCGCTTCCCCGATCGATGAAGTGACGGGCGGCCTCGCGCGCCATCAGGAAGGCCCCGAAGACGTTGGTGCGGTACACCTTCTCAAGCTCCTCGAGCGTCATGTCCACCAGTGGCTTGAAGAGGCCGAAGCCGGCGTTGTTGACGAGGATGTCGAGATGGCCGTGCTTCCTGATCACCTCGCTGACCGTGTGCACCGCGTCCTCCTCGACGCTCACGTCGCCCGCGATCCAGTCCGCCCCGATTTCGTCCGCGATCACGGCAAGGAAATCCCTCCGGCGGCCCGTGATGGTGACCCTCGAACCCTCGCCGATCAGCGCTTCGGCGATGGCGCGCCCGATCCCCTCGGACCCGCCGGTGACCAGCGCGACGGCATTGTTGAGTTCCATGGATGTCTCGGGCTGGATGGGAGGGGTGGCGGGTTACGGTGAGGTGGTGGCCCGCCCGGGCGGGGGTGTGATGGGGAACGCGGTGACGGCTTCGACGATCCCGCGCGCGACCAGTTCCGGCTGCGACACGATGACTCCGCGGTCGGCGGCGCTGGTGAGGAAGCCGGTCTCGATGATCACCGCGATGGTCATGGGATGCAGGGCGTGCTCGTAGCGACGGAAGTTGAAGGCGTAGTAGTTGCGCATGCGCCGGGTCACGGTCGGGAGGCGCCTGATGCCGGTCACCTCGCCGTATTTCCGGTTGAGCAGGTCGACGAAGGCGGAGGCGCGGCCGGTGGCGTCGCGGCCCGGGGCCGCCACCCGGTAGCCCGTCGCGCCGGGGTCGTTGCTCGCGTCGGCGTGGATGGCGATGAAGAGGTGGGCGCGGTAGTCGGGGGGCACCACGGCGGGCAGGATGTCGACCACGTAGCCCAGGTCTTCCAGCAGGGCGCCTGCGTGGCGAGCGATTTCCAGGTTCACCTCCCACTCGGCGAGCCCGTTCCAGCTGGTCCCGTTGCGCCGCAGTCCCGACAGTTCGCGGGGGGCCTCCTCGGTTCGCCAGTGCCCGACCTGCAGGGCGATGCGCACCGGGCCGTCGGGGGCACGCCACTCCTCCGGGGTGGGGATGGGGCCGGGATAGCGGTTGTAGTTCCGCCACCGCCGGCGGCGCGGTGCCTCCTGGGGCGGGGCCTCCTGCGCTTCCTGCACGGTCGGGGTGGCCGAGGCCGCGGGGCGCGGCGGGACGGCCGCGGATGCACGGCCGCCCGCCGGCCCGTTCGGGGCCGCGGCGGCCGGGGCCGGAGCCTCCGCCGGCAAGGTTGGCGCGGCAACCTCGTGGGTCGGCTCGACCTGGTCCCCCGAGGCCGCTCCCGCGGCGGACGCCTCGCTGCCGAAAAAGATTCTCGTCAACACGAGCAGCACCAGCACGCCAAGGCCCACCAACCCGATCTTCTTCACGGAGAGTCTCCTTCCGAGGTCATGTTGCCCAGTGCCAGCGCGAATCGGCCCCTCTCGTCAGTCCACCAGCGCACCGGATTCAGGCCCGCCTGCCGCAGCAGCGAGCACACCGCCGTCCGGTCGTACTTGCAACTGATCTCCGTGCGCAGCGTCTCGCCTTGCTGGAAGCATATCACCGGACCGCCGGGCAAGGCCACCGCATGCGCCGAGAGGGCTTCCAGATGCATCTCGATGCGCGTTTTGTCGGCATTGTACCAGGCGCGGTGCCGAAAGCGCGAGGGATCGAAGTCGGTGCCGAAACGGGCGTTCAGCACGCGCAGCAGGTTGCGGTTGAATTCCGCGGTCACTCCCGCGGCGTCGTTGTAGGCCGCCTCGAGAGCCTCGAGCGACTTGCCGGCGCCCGGCCGCAGATCCGCGCCCAGCAGGAACACGTCCCCATCGCGCATTCCGGAGGTCAGCCCGGCGATCATGCGCACCGCCTCCTGATGGGTGAAGTTGCCGATCGTGCTCCCCAGAAGGGCGTAGATGCAGGGTGCCTGCGGCCGGGCGGCGAGCCGGAGCCCCCGCTCCATGTCCGCCACCTCGGGCCGCACCTCCAGCGCAGGATACTCGTCGCGCAGCCGGTTCGCTGTTTCGAGCAGGAAGTCCTTGCTTACATCCACCGGAACGTAGACCGCGGCTCTCCCTCCCTCCGTCATCGCGTCCAGCAGGATCCGCGTCTTGCGCGCGCTCCCCGCTCCGAGCTCGACCAGCGCGCGCGGCCGCACCTCCTCGATCAGCCCGGACACGATGCGCGTCAGCAGTCCGCGCTCGGCGCGGGTGAGGTAGTATTCCGGGAGCCGCGTGATGGCCTCGAAGAGCTCCGATCCGCGCTCGTTGTAGAAGTAGCGCGAAGAGACCGTTTTCGGCGTGCGCGCCAGACCGCGCGCCAGTTCGCTCAGTTCCTCGCGTCGCTCGCGCACCTGAACCCCGAGAAGATCTGCCTGCGCTGCGGATAGTCCCAGTTGCGGAAGGTGTTGCGGACCGCGCCCGGGCGCGTGGCCCAGGATCCGCCGCGCAGCACCCGGTATTCGTCCCCGAAGAAGACCTCCGAGTATTCCGGGTACGGAAAGGCCTCGAACCCCGGATAGGGAAGGAAGTGCGACGATGTCCATTCCCAGACGTCGCCGATCATTCCGTAGCAGCCGAGCGGCGACACGTTGGCGGGATGGCTCCCCGGAGGAGCCGGTCCGAGGCGGACGGCGTCCAGGTTGGCGCGCGATGGCGTGGCGGGCTCATCGCCCCATGGATACTGGGACGCGCGTTCCCCGGCCGGATCCCAGCCGGCTGCGACCTCCCACTCCGCTTCGGTGGGAAGCCGCTTCCCGGCCCGGCGCGCGAACGCGTCGGCCTCGTACCAGGAGACGTGGCACACCGGAAGCGCGGAATCGACCGGAGCCTCGCGGCCCAGGGTTCGTGTCCACCACACGCCGTCTCGCCGGAACCAGAAGAGGGGGGCCTCCGCACGCTCGCCGGCGCGCCACGCGAGCCCGGCCTCGCTCCAGTGCGCGTCGGTCCGGTAGCCGCCCGCCGCGATGAAGTCCATGAAGGCGGCGTTGTCGACGGGATGGCGGTCGATGCGGAAGGGTTCCACCCGCAGGCGGGTGCGCGGGCGCTCGTTGTCGTAGGCCTGCGACAGGTCGTCGGTGCCGACCAAGACATCGCCTCCGGGAAAGTGGACCATGTCGCCGCGGCGCGTCTCGCCCGGTCCGCCCCTCCCCCAATCCATCCCGAGCCCCTCGTACGGCGCGCCGTCCATCAACTGCAGCGTCTGCAGGATGGTCTCGTTGTGCTGGTACTCGTGCTGGAGCACCATGTTGAAGACGTAGCCCCCGCGGAGAAGCGGGGTATCCGCGCGCGGGTCGATCCCTTCCAGCTTGCGGAGCACGGCACGGCGCACGTCGTCCAGGTAGTCGAGACAGGTCGCCCGGTCCGGGAGCGGCAGCCGGTCGCGGGTGGCGCGAGGATGCCGGAACGCGTCGTAGATCCCGCGCAGTCCCTCGGCTCCCGAGCCGGCGCCGTCGATGTTCTCGAGCAGCCACACTTCCTCGAAGTGCGCGATGTGGCCCAGGTCCCAGACTATGGGCGACATGAGCGGATCGTGCTGGCGCGTCACGTCGGAGTCGCTAAGCGGAGCGGCGAGTTCGAGGGTACGGTCACGGGCTTCGGCCAGGCGATCACGCAGGAGCCCGGGTTGGAGGGCGGCTGCCGTCATTGTCCGGGACCTTGCGTCTCGGCTACCATGGAGCGCCCGTGCAAGGGAGGAAGCGCATTATGAGATGCAACCCTTTGATGGATTCGACCCCTTGAATCCGTGGTTGAGACGAGGCCCAGGTGGTCCTGGAGCGTGCCGAACCATAAGGTGCCGTTGCCGGGCGCGAATGCAAGCCAGCGCCGGACACGGTGCTGAACCCATGCGCGCCGGACACGGTGCTGAATCCGTGCGCGCGGGACACGGTGCTGAGTCCGCCAGCGGCGTATGCGGCCCTGAACCCATGGGTGCCGGCGCGTGACCGTGGGGCGCGATTCGCCGACCCCCAATGGGCGCAAACCGGCGGCGAGCGTCGACGAGCCGGACACACGCAACGACGAGCCGGACGCACGCAACGACGAGCTGGACGCACGCAACGACGAGCTGGACGCACGCGTCGACGAGCCGGCCCTGCGCGCTCACGAAATCGTCAAACGCTATGGCGCGACCATCGCGCTCGACCGGGTTTCGCTGGATGTGGCGCGGGGCTCGTGCGTGGCGTTGGTCGGTGAGAGCGGGTCCGGGAAGACGACGCTACTCCGCTGCTTCAACGCAATGGTCAGGCCGGACGCGGGCTCCGTCGTGGTTGGCGGTCGACCCGTCGCGTCCTTCGATCCGGTGGTTCTGCGCCGCGGCATCGGCTACGTGCAACAGGAGGGCGGGTTGCTGCCGCATTGGTCGGTGCTCCGCAACGTGGCGCTGGTTCCCTGGCTGAGGGGCGAAGCGGATGCCGAGGAGCAGGCCCGCGGAGCTCTGGATCAGGTGGGGTTGTCCCCGGGGCGTTTCGGGGACCGCTGGCCCCGGGATCTTTCGGGGGGCCAGCGTCAGCGCGTGGCGATCGCGCGGGCGCTGGCGGGCAGCCCTGAGATCATCCTGCTGGACGAACCCTTCGGCGCCCTCGACGCCATCACGCGCAGCGAACTGCGGCGGAGCTTCCACAACCTGCGCGCGGGGATGGGGGTAACGTCCCTTCTGGTCACCCACGACCTCCACGAAGCCGTGGAACTGGCGGATGAGATCGCGGTCATGAAGGCCGGCGCCCTCATGCAGGTGGGCCGGCCGCACGAGTTGCTGAACGCTCCCGCGCATGAGTACGTGGAAGAGCTGCTCGAACGGGCGGGGATCGGGTGAGAATGGGACGCGTGGTACTGGTCCTGGTCGCGGTCGCCGCAGCCGGAGGAGCCGCCGGGCAGCCCGCGGTACTCGCCGGCCAGGCAGCATTACTCGCCGGCCAGGCAGCATTACTCGCCGGCCAGCCCACGCTGTTCGCTCGGGAGCCCGCGCCAGCCTCCCGCCGGCCCCGGCCATCCGCCGACCTGCCCGGGCCATCCGCCGACCTGCCCGGGTCATCCGCCGACCTGCCCGGATCATCCGCCGACCTGCCCGGGTCGCCCGCCCGGTCCGCCCAATCCGACCCGAGTAATCGAACTCCCGTCATCATCGCCTCCAAACCCTTTGCGGAGTCCTACATCCTGGCCGAGATCTTCGCGCAACTCCTGGAGGCCCGCGGCATCGCCGTCGACCGGCGTTTCGGCCTCGGAGCCACCGAGATCGCCTTCGGAGCGCTGCGGGAGGGCGCCATCGACGTCTACCCCGAGTACACGGGCACCGCACTCGCGGCCATCCTCGGAGACGAACTGCAGGCCGATGCCGAGGCCGTTTATCGCCATGTGGCGGGCGCCTTTCGCGAACGATGGGACGCGCGCTGGCTCGCTCCGCTCGGGTTCGAGAACACGTACGCCATCGCGGTGCGTCGGGAGACCGCGGAAGCGTTGGAGCTTGCGACGCTGAGCGATCTGGCGCGCGAGGCCGGCGGGCTCCGGGCAGGCTTCACACCGGACTTCATCGGGCGCTCCGATGGGCTGCCGGGACTGCGCGCCGCCTATGGCTTCGAGGCGGCCGAAGTTCTGCCGCTATTGCAGGCGGTCAAGTACGAGGCGCTGGTCGAATCCGGCGTCGACGTCATCGACGGATACTCGACCGATGGACTGATCGCGCGCTACGACCTCGTGGTGCTCGAGGACGACCGAGGTTTCTTCCCGCCCTACGAGGCCGCCGGGCTCGTCAACGGGGATTTCTGGCGCCGGCGACCGGACGCGATCGCCGCGCTGAGCGAACTCTCGGGCCTGCTCGACGAGGAACGCGTGCGGGAGTGGAACCGCCGCGCCGAATCGGACGGTGACCCCGTGGCCGACATCGCCCGTGATGCCCTGGTGGAGCTGGGGCTCGTGGTCTCCGATGGTGAAGAAACCATGGAACCGAACCTGGCGGAATCGGCCCCACCTCGGGAGTCGGAGCGGGAATCAGCCACGGCCGCGGAGTCCGCCCGGAGCCCGGTCGTCGGCTTCGCGTCTTACATGTGGCAGAATCGCACCGACATCCTGGGCCATGCGCGCCGGCACATCGTGCTGGTGATCATCTCCCTGGGGGCCGCCGCGCTGCTCGCGATTCCCGCCGGACTGGTGCTGGTGCGGGCTGCGGGAGGTGCGGAAGGCGTGATCCGCGGCATTGGACTGGTGCAGACCATCCCCAGCCTCGCCCTCCTCGCCTTCATGATCCCGGCGCTGGGGATCGGTGTCGTGCCGGCCGTCGTCGCCCTCTTCCTCTACTCACTCTTCCCGATCCTGCGCAACACCTACACGGGCGTGCGCGACGCGAATCCGGCAGCCGTGGACGCGGCGCGAGCGCTGGGCATGACCCCCGCTCAGCTGCTCAGGCACGTGCGCTTCCCGCTCGCGGCTCCCGTGATCATGGCGGGTCTCCGCACCGCGGCGGTGATCAACGTAGGAACCGCTACGATCGCGGCCTTCATCGGCGCCGGCGGCCTCGGCGACCCCATCGTGGCCGGGCTGGCTCTCTCGGACACGCGCATGATCCTGTCGGGGGCAATCCCGGCCGCAGCGCTTGCCCTCCTGGTGGACGCCGGCCTCGGCCTCGCGGAAAAGCGGGTGGCGCCGGGCGGGGTGGCGGTGGAGTGAGCGCGGGCACGGCGGCGCGCGTCCAACGCCCCGAGTCGCGTCGGCCCCGAACCTCTGCCACAGACCTGGTCCCGAGCAGGGCATGCGCCCGATGCTTGACCCGAAGTGTTTGAGCTCACGGAGACAATCGGTTGGCGAACGGCCGTTTGCGACGGGCGGTTGCCGGGTGACAGCCTGTCGCGACGCGGAAAAAGTTTCCGCGGAAACTTTCCTGGCACTCAACAGCTCGCTGGTTCGTGCGGTGACCGGCGTCGAACCGAATGGAAGTCCGGAAGAACGTCCCAGTGAAAGGAGAACAAGCGAGGGTGTCCCATATTTACATCCGATAGTCCTATTTTGCCATTGACGGATTTCGGAGCCACGAGTCGACAGCATCCGAGATCCTCGCTGGAATAGTCGTCAGACGCGCGGAAAACGCCATTGTAAGCGCTCCGGCAGCATTCTTCTCCACGAATGATCCGGGAAGTCGACATTTCCTCTCTGGGGGCATTTGAGAGAGTCGGATATGCTCCCGTTATATTTATCCTTGTGACGAGGGTATCCCCAATTGAAGGAGCAATCCGGTGATCATGCCCGCAACGACCCGAGAGAACGATCCGTGGAAGGACTCAAAGACTGTCGAAGGAGGCGGTTCCGCATCTTGTGTCGACGAAGCTTCCCAGTCCGATGACAACAACGAACTCGTCCAGTTGGGCGAGCGCATCGCGGATCTTGCAGCCCGCATCAATGCAGCCGAGGGCAGGATGATGGCGCTGCTCGCCGACTTCGATCGCCGGGGCGGATGGAGGGAGTTCTCGTCCTGCGCCGAGTGGCTCGCGTGGCGGACCGGCATCAAGATCGGGCCGGCGCGCGAGCGGGTTCGAGCCGCCCGGGCACTGGTGAATCTTCCGCGGACTTCTGAAGCCCTCAGGAGTGGCCAGCTTTCCTATGCCAAGGTGCGCGCGCTTACGCGCGTGGCCACGCCGGAGAGCGAAGAGACGCTTCTGGAGTTTGCTCAGGCGGCGTCAGCGGCCCGGCTGGAGCAGAGGGTGCGGATGTGGAAGCAGCTGTCGCGAGAAGGAGAATTGACGGCGGAGCAGGTGCGGCACCGCAACCGCGCTTTCTCGGTCTTCGTGGACGGAGACGGGATGTATGTCGTCAGGGGCCGGCTCGAGCCGGAGGCGGGGGCGGTTCTGATGCGGGCCGTCGAGGCGGCGGCGGATGCGCTGTATCGGCGAGAGGAGAATGGCGGCGAGGACGCCAGGGTGAGGGAGCAACCTTCCAGGCCCACGCAGCGATGGGCGGATGCCGTCGGGCTCGTGGCCGAGCGGGCGCTGTCGGCGAGGTTCGGCGAGGATTCCGATGAGGGCACGGACGAATCGGGTACGCGCGCGGAGCGGTATCAGGTCGTCATCCATACCGAAGCGGCGACCCTGGCCGAAGAAGGCGAGCCTGGACGCTCGGATCTCGACGGCGTGCGCGTCTCCGCGGAAACGTCGCGGCGCATGGCTTGCGATGCGGCAACCGTCGAAATGGTGCACGCCAAGCCCGAAATGATGCACAGCGAGCCCGGAATCGTGCACAGAGAGCCCGAAATCGTGCATGGGAAGGCTGAATCGCTGCAGGGTAAGGCCGAAGAGGTACGTGGCAAGCCCGCCTCGGTGGGAGGTAGGGCGCGGACAGCGACGGACCGGGCATCCCGCAGTCCAGTCGCCGGCGGACCGGTGCTGAGCGTGGGCCGACGGACGCGCACGATCCCTCCGCACCATAGGCGTTCAGCAAGGTTCCATAGCGTCTCGTAATGCTAGTTAACATGATGGCATCACTTGTGTTGTAGGTCTCTTGACCTCTCGGAGGGTTTCGTTTAGTCTTGGTCATGTAGTGATAACCTATGGTGATAACAAGAATTCACCGGGAGCAAGGCATGACACGACCCAAAAGGCTGAGCGCCGCGTTCGTTCGGACCGTCAAGCGGCCGGGCCGGTACGGGGACGGGCGCGGCGGATACGGACTCTCGCTACTGGTCAAGCCGACCGCCTCGGGACGGCTGTCGAAGACGTGGGCGCAACGGATGCGGATCGCCGGCAAGCCGTTCAACGTCGGCTTGGGTCCCTATCCAGTCGTGACACTGGCCGAGGCGCGGGCCAAGGCGCTTGAGAACCGGCGCACGATCGAGAAGGGCATGGATCCCCGCAGCGGCGGCATGCCGACGTTCGAGCGGGCGGCCGAGAAGGTGATCGCACTCCACGCGAAGAACTGGAAGGGTGACGCCAGCGAGAAGCAGTGGCGGCAGTGTCTTCGGGACTATGTGTTCCCGAAGCTGGGACACAAGCGGGTGGGCGAGATCACCACGGCCGACGTCCTGGCCTGTCTGGTGCCGATCTGGAACGAGAAGCGGCCCACGGCGGCGCGGGTGCGGCGGCGCATTGGCGCGGTGATGAAGTGGGCGGTGGCAAGGGGCTACCGAGAGGACAACCCTGCGGGCGACGCCATCGCGGCGGCGCTGCCGAGGGGCGGCCGGCAGCGGACGCACTTCCGGGCCTTGCCTCACGGCGAAGTCGGGGCGGCACTCGGGGCGGTCCGGGAGTCGGACGCGTGGTTGGGCATCCGGCTGTGTCTGGAGTTCGTGGCCCTCACGGCGACGAGGAGCGGCGAGGCGCGGAGGGCGCTCTGGCCGGAGATCGACTGGGACCGGGCGACGTGGACGGTGCCCGCCGAGCGCATGAAGACCGGGTGCGAGCACCGGGTGCCGCTTTCGTCGGGCGCGCTGGCCGTGCTGGAGCAGGCGCGGGAGATCGAGAACGGGTCGGGGTTGATCTTTCCCAGCTTCAAGGGACTGGAGCTGCGCAGCCCACAGGTGGCGGGGGCGTTTCGGGACCTCGGGATCCCGAGCACGGTGCACGGACTGCGCAGTTCGTTCCGCGACTGGGCTGCGGAGACGGGAGTCGACCGCACGGTCGCCGAGGCGGCGCTGGCGCACAAGGTCGGCGGGGTAGAGGGGGCGTACTTCAGGAGCGACCTCTTCGAGCGCCGACGCCGAGTCATGCAGGACTGGGCGGCGTATCTGGCGGCCGGGAGAGCGGGCGCCGGGAGCTGATCTGACCCCGCACCGGACTCGGATACCGTTTCGGGGCATTTCGGCGAATTCACGGGCCGCAGGATCGCCTGAGAGTATCCATGTCAAGTGGACGCCCGTTTTTCTCGAAGCGACGTGGCTCGCAACGCCCCCCGCCGCGCTTCGGCTTCGGTGCCCGTTGCTGCCCGGCTCGATCATCCGTGAACGCT
>MKWU01003222.1_pt1 | contig 22132 bp, 19 predicted proteins | sample 809101 | NCBI WGS metagenome assembly MKWU01 (sample SAMN05860141, study PRJNA318959) | sponge metagenome | host: Aplysina aerophoba | place: Slovenia: Piran, Adriatic Sea, Gulf of Piran | collected 2013-05-07 | reverse complement strand
GCTCGCGCGCGCTTCGGGCCAGAAAGCGGCCTGCGCGGCGCGGCGTGGCTCATGTCCGGCAACGTCAATGTAGTTGAGGCGTCTTCATAAACTCGTCGCGCGTGGCGCTGAGAACCCTGACCTCGTGGGGCTCGCCGTTGCGCATCACGGTGAGAGGCACGGCGACGCCCGCCTCGCCCACCGCCCAAATGCTGCGGAAGAGCTCGACGAGGCTGCTGACCGGCTGGCGGTTGACCGCGAGCACCTGATCGCCGACCTGCAGTTCCGCCTGCTCGGCCGGCCCTTCCGGCGCGAGACCCGCAACGACGAGCGCCTCCTCGACCTCGGTGACGTAGGCGCCGAGCCAGGGCCGGGGCGGGCGCTGGGTGCGGCCCAGAGTCTGCATGTCGTCGAGGATCGGCGGCAACAGGTCGATAGGCACGATCATGTTGCCGTCCAGCGTGTCGGCCCCGTCGCCGTCGGCGTGGCGCACCAGCAGCGAACCGATGCCGACGAGCCGGCCGTGGCGATCGATGAGCCCGCTCCCGCCCCAGTTGGGATGCGGCGGCGCGGTGAAGACGGCTTCGTCCAGCACGTATTCCCAGTAGCCGGCAAACTCGCGCTTGGCGATGACTCGCGCATTCAGTGAGTGGCGCCGGCCGCCGTCGCCGGCCATGATCACGTAATCGCCGACCTCGAGCGCGGCCGAGCTTCCGATCTCGAGCGGGGCCACGTTGAAGCGGCCGAGCGCCTGCACCAGGCCAAACCCCGATTCGAAGTCGTAGCCGAGCGCGTGGCCTGCGAGCACGCTGCCGTCGCTCGCCGTCAACCAGACCGATTCCGCCTCGGCAATCAGATAGCCGATGGTGAGAACGAGGCCGTTCGCGCTGATCAGGATCCCGTTGCCGGTCCTCTCGGTTCCCAGAATTCCGGCGGTGAACGCATCCTCGGGGATGGTCGCGCGCAGGCCGACGACGGCACCGAGCGCGCGGTCGAGGTCGAAGGACACCTGCTCCGGCTTGGGCTGCGCCGAGAGCGGAATTTCCCAGTCGAACTCCTCACTCATGCCGTTACCTCTGGGTTGTTTTGCAAAACTATCCCGCCCCCGTCGCACCCTGGCAAGGACTCCTTTGTAGCGACCGGACTGTCACTCCGCTCGCCAATCTGGAGCGGCCGGTCCTCCATACGGAACGCCAAAATTTAGGCACCTCTGGCAGAGCCGGAGAACCGCAGGAAGGGAATGAGTACCGGCGTCTTCGCCTGGTAAGCGCGGTAGCCGGGGTATTTCGAAGCAGAAATAGATTCCGCGAAGCGGATGGACCCGACGATTAGCAGCGTGAGGGAAATGCACCCCAGCCCCGACCAGTGCACCCATTCCCCGGAGGCCGCGACGGCAAACAGGTAAAACACCCACCACATGCCAATCTCGCTGGCATAGTTCGGATGGCGCGAATAGCTGTACAGGCCGGTTGTCAGGAACGGTTGAGCAATCGCCTCGCCGGCCGCGATGCGCCGCTTCTTGTCCTGCTGGAAGGCCCACATCTGTTCGTCCGCGACGGTCTCGATCACCAGAAGAGCCAGGAACAACGCCGCCGCCAGCCAGTCCAGCCAGTTGAGCGGCGCTTCCGGCCGGAGCCAAGCCTGGTGCACGGGGGACACGAACAGCCAGAGAACCACCATCTGCGCCGGTGCCACGAAGGTGGCGTTCAACAGCTGGAAGCGCAGCGGCCCGAGCCGCTCTTTCGTCGCCGTCCAGCGGTAGTCCTCGTCGCCCAGGCGGAAACCGCCCTTCCGCGCCAGATTGAAGGTCAGACGGACACCCCAGAGGACAACCAGCGCCGCCATCAGGTTCACCCGCGGCGCCTCGAAGTCGAGCGAGGCCGCCACGATTAGGCAAAAGAGCGCGGGGCAGATCGACCACACCCGATCGATCCACGAATAGTTGCGAGTGACGACCGATAGCAGCCAGACGACTGCACCAAGGACGATGCTGAGGTCCAGCGTCGCACCGATCGGTGTCCCGGCCAGCGGGTGACCGATGAAGCCGAAGTCCATCACGCCTGCGCTTCCCGTACCGGTCGGTTGTCAGCGCTCATGGGGGCGAGAGGCCGCCGAGGAGCATGTCGAAGGGGATGCCGTTGACCGTGACGGCGCCGTCGCGGCGCAGGTCGATCTCGTAGGCGTAGAACGACTCGTCCGCGCCCTCGTCGAAGACCGGCCTGCCGAGACCCTGGAGAACGATCAGCAGGGCCACCACGTCTTCTTCCCCCTCCGCCGCCGCCAGCGCCATGAGCGCGCTCAGCCCCCGGATGCGCGCGTCCAAGCGTCCGATGACGCCGAAAACGCTCGCCGGCTCGACCTGGAGCCGGCCCTCCGCACGGAGTTCGCACGACGGCGTGACGATGTGGATATCCCTTATCTCGAACGACGAATCCGCCGCATCCAGGTGAGCAAAGATGACCTCCCGCATCGGCTCGTCGCCGGGCCCCGCCATCCCGCCCTGCTTCGCGAGCCCGGAGAGCGCGTCGGCGATCCGGCGCACGGGCAATCGCTTGAGGGCGATGTCGAGGGTCGCCGTGTGAGGCAGCAGCGCGGGCGGAATCTCGACGGCGGCCTGCCCGCTGAGGCGGAGGTCGATGGCCGCGATCCGCGTGGCGAGGTCGGTGAGCTCCGTTCGGCCGTCGAGATCGACGTGCCACTCCAGCCGGCCGAGCGAGAGTCCGCCGCCCCCTCCCAGGCCGGTACCGCCACCGGTCGCCGCCAGTTCATGCAGGATGATCGTCAACTCGGAGCGCCCCCAGCGGCCGCTCATGAGGGGTGCCAGAACGTCTGCAAATGCCATCGGTCCGCCCATACCGCCCGTGAGCGCGCCGAAGTCCCCGCGCAACTGCACGATCAGATCGCGATCGAAGTCCTCGAAGCTGCCCGAGGCCTCGAGCCAGCCGAGCGCGAAGCCTTCGCCCTCAAGGTCGGAAAGACGGAACGAGGAGCGGCCATCCCACAGCCCGTCGGCACCCTCGACGACTTCGTCCTCCAGAGCGACGTCCCGCACGGACATCGTTTCCACCGCGGCCGAACCCGGGCCCTCAAGCAGTCGCAGGTTGGCCGCGTTGGCCTTCAACCTGGTCGTGGCTTCCAGATCGGAACGCCACGTGCCGGAAACCGTGCCCGCGCCGATGGTGAGCCGCTCCCCACCCTTGTCGATCATGTGCGGCAAGCTGGTCTCGAAATCGTAGGCCGTCTGGTCCCGCGGCGTCACCGCAATGGCCAAGTCGCCGAGTGTCCATTGCACGAGGGGCACCGACGGCTCCACGAGGCGCGCGCCGGGGAGGTGGAGGGTGACGGTGCCGCCCCCCTCCTCCGCCCATAGCGGCGCGTCGAGCGCGAGCCTTGCTGTCTTGGACCCGGAACCGAAGCGCTGCTCCAGCCAGCCGGCGACGCCGAGGACGATCCGCCCGGCGGTGCTGCCGGGATCGACCGGGGCCACGGGGATCGTACGCGCGGCGGGTGCAGGCGCGCCCTCCTCCACCGCAGCGACGGCGGCCGTAACCGGCTGCACCGCGGCGGCAAGCGCCAACGCGCAGACGAGGACAGCGCCTGTCAAGATTCCGCTGCCGGTTCCCATTCCCAAGGCCACGACGATCAGTCGATACGCGGAATGTCTTCCGTCGGCGTGGTGATGGCGGTGTACAGATCGGGACGGCGGTCGCGAAACATGGGCCAGGCGCGGCGGGCCTCGAACACCCGCGCGCGGTCGAGCGTAGCGAAGATCGTCTCGTCGCCGTCGTCGCCCGCCTCGGCGAGCACCTCGGAATCGGGAGCGACGATCATGCTGCGTCCGCCGAAGGTCCACTCCCCCTCCAGCCCCACCTTGTTGCAGGGGGCGAAGTAGACGCCGTTCTCGAAGGCGCGGGTCTGCATGGTCTCGCGCCAGCAGGCGACCGCAGGTGCCGCGAACGGAACCACGATCAGCTCCGCCCCGTTGACCGCAGCGCAGCGCGCGGACTCCGGAAAGAACGTGTCGTAGCAAATGTTTATGCCGACACGCCAGGCGCCGATGCGGAACACGGGAAAGTGCGAGCCGTAGCGGAAATAGATCTTCTCCAGACTGCGCACCGCCGCAGGGTGGGCCTTGCGGTAGCGGCCGAGAATGGCGCCGGCGGGGTCGATCACGATGGCACTGTCGTAGCAGAGGCCGGCAGCCTCGGCCTCGAAAATCGTGGCGATGACGTGAATGCCGTGCTCGCGCGCCTTCTCGCGCATGGTCGAGATGGCGATTCCGTCCTCGCCCTCCGCCTCGTCGATGTGCGCATAATCGCGATATTGGAACACGTAAGGGTGGTTGAAGAACTCGGGCACGACCACGAGATCGGGCTTGTCCGCCGCGACTGCTTGGTCGATGTAGCCGGCCGCGCGGGCCACATTTTCCGCGTGGTCGGGCGTGCTGTTCATCTGGATCAGGCAGAGTTTCATCGCCCCCAACTCCGTGCTGTGCCGCGTGCAGGCGCCACGCCAGACTAGCGGGATTCACTGGCCTCTGGGTAGGGGATCAATGTGGCAATACTATGCCCAAGCGGTAGGCTGTGGGGGCCGCGGCCGCCAGGGCGGCCTGATCTTGAGCAACGACCGGGACGGATGCCATGAGCGAGACCTTGCTGACCACCGCCGTCGTCGGCAGCTACCCGCAGCCGGAGTGGCTCATCGACCGGGACAATCTGGTGAACCGGCTGCCGCCTCGGGTGCGCGCGCACGAGATCTGGCGCGTTCCGCCCGAGCATCTGGAAGAGGCGCAGGAGGCGGCGACGCTGGCCGCGATCCGGGACCAGGAGCGCGCGGGAGTCGACGTCATCAGCGATGGCGAGATCAGACGCGAGAGCTATTCCAACCGGGTGGCCACCGCGCTCGGCGGCATCGACAAGGAGCGGAGCGGCACTCACATGGACCGCACCGGCAATCCCGCGCCGGTCCCCCTCGTCTCAGGGCCGATCCGGCGCGAGCGCCCCATCGAGGTGGAAGACGTCAAGTTCCTGCGGGCCAACACGGAGCGCACGATCAAGATCACGCTGCCCGGCCCCTTCACCATGACCCAACAGGCGGAGAACGCCTATTACCCGGACGACGAAAGCCTCGCCATGGACTACGCCGACGCAGTCAACGAGGAGATCAAGGACCTCTTCGCCGCCGGCGCCGATATCGTTCAGCTGGACGAGCCCTACGTGCAGGCCCGGCCCGACGCCGCGCGCGCCTACGCGGTGAAGGCGATCAACCGAGCGCTGGAGGGCGTGGACGGCAAGACCGCGCTGCACCTCTGCTTCGGCTACGCAGCCGTGATAAAGACGGAGAAGCCCTCAGGCTATTCCTTCCTGCCGGAGCTGGAGGCGGCGGTGGTCGATCAGGTCTCGATCGAAGCAGCCCAGCCGGGCGTCGACCCGGCGATCCTCGCCCACCTGCCGTCTAAAGAGATCCTCTACGGCGTGATCGACATGAACGATCCCGCCATCGAGCGGCCGGAGACCGTGGCGGCCCGGCTGCGCGAGGCGCTGGCGGTGGTGCCGGCGGACCGCCTCGTCGCCGCGCCTGACTGCGGCATGAAGTACCTCGCGCGGCAGACCGCGTTCGGCAAGCTCAAGGCGATGGTGGAAGGCGCCGCCATCGTCCGCCGCGAGGTTGCGGGATAACGGCTCGGGTCACGCGGCGTCGCTCGCCGCGCCCTCGTCGCGGGTGGCGAGCGCGACCATCGCATTGAGCAGCACGTCGCAGCCGGCGGCAATATCGGACTGCGTCGCCGCCTCGATCTCGTTGTGGCTGATCCCGTCCTCGCAGGGGATGAAGATCATGCCGGTGGGGGCCACGCGCGAGACGTAGACTGCGTCGTGCCCGGCGCCCGAGGTGATCGGCTGGCTGGCGTAGCCGAGAGATTCCGCCGCATTCTGCACGGCGCCCACGCAATCGGCGGCGAACTTGATCGGCGGCGAGTGCCAAATCTCCTCGAAGGTGATCTCGAGCCCGCGCTCGGCGGCAAGCGCCTCTGCCTGGCGCCGGGCCTCGGCGGTCATCGCCGCGAGGGTGTCGGGGTCCGGGTGGCGCAGGTCCACCGAGAAGTAGACCGAGCCGGGGATCACGTTGCGCGAGTTGGGGCTCACCCGCATGACGCCGATGGTCGAGCGGGCGTCCGGCGCGTTATCGAGCGCGAGCTGGTCGATTGCCGCGACCAGCTTCGCGGCGCCCACCATCGCGTCCCTGCGGCGCTCCATCGGCGTGGTGCCGGCGTGGGATTCCATGCCGGTCACGGTGACGTCGAACCAGCTAATGCCCTGCACGCCCTGCACGATGCCGATGGTCTTCTCCTCCGCTTCGAGGATCGGCCCCTGCTCGATATGAGCTTCGAAGAAGGCGCCGACCTCGCGCCCGCCGCACTCCATCTCCCCGGCGTAGCCAATGCGCTCAAGCTCCTCGCCGATGGTCTTGCCGTCGACGTCGGCACACGCCAAGCCTTCCTCCAGCGTGAACACGCCGCCGAAGACGCCGGAGGCCACCATCGCGGGCGCGAAGCGCGAGCCTTCCTCGTTGGTCCAGGCGGATACCTCGATGGGTGCGTCGGTCTCGTAGCCGAGGTCGTTGAGAGTGCGGATCACCTCGAGGCCGGCGAGCACGCCGTAGATGCCGTCGTACTTGCCGCCTGTCGGCTGGCTGTCAATGTGGCTGCCGGTCATCACCGGCGGGAGCGAGTCGTCCCGGCCGGCGCGGCGGGCGAAGATGTTGCCCATCTTGTCGATGCCGACGGTGCAGCCGGCCTCCTCGCACCACTGGACGAACAGATCGCGCGCCGCCTTGTCCACGTCGGTGAGCGCGAGCCGGCAGACGCCGCCCTTCTCCGTCGCGCCGATCTTCGCCATCTCCATGAGGCTCGCCCACAGGCGATCGCCATCCACCTTGAAGTTCCGCACCGCACCGCTCCGTCGCTGTCGTCTAACGCAGCCTGTCTATGATAGAGCGCGCTGGCGAGCGCAAGAGGAGGTATGCCCCGGCCCATGGCTTCCCCGCCCGTGCCCGACGTCCTGCCCGATGTGCTGGGCCCCGGGCTGCGCATCGTCTTCTGCGGCTCGGCGGCGGGGGCCGGCTCCGCCCCCGCCCGGGCCCCCCCCTTCCCGGCCCCCCCGCCTGCCCGCGCCGGCCGAGTTCCGCACGGTTCCGGAGTACGGCATCGGCTTGACCGACCTCTGCAAGACGGAATCGGGGGCAGACTCCGGCCTCTCCCGCGAGGCCGACGATGCCGCAGCGCTCGCCGCCAAGATCGCCCGCCTTCGGCCCGCCGTGCTCGCGTTCAACGGCAAGCGGGCGGCTGGCGTTTTCCTCGATGTCGCGAGCATCGACTATGGAGAGCAGCCGCGGCGCATCGGCGAGACCGCGATCCACGTGCTGCCGTCGACCTCCGGCGCCGCGCGGCGCTGGTGGGATGAGACGTTCTGGCGCAGAGTGGCGGACGCCGCGCGCGGAGAATGACGGAAGCAGCCATGGCGATCAGCAGCGAGACGATCGATAGGCTGAACCGCGAGTGCCAAGGCATCCCGCTCTCCGGCGAAAGGGCCGCCGAGCTTCCCATCGAGCTGGGTCAGTTGCACGCGGCGGTGGAAGCCGCGCGCCCCGACCACGACTTCGACCGGCTGCCCGCCTCCTTCGAGCAGGCGCTGCACGCGCTGAGAGCCGTCGAGGATGGTGAGCAAGCGGGGGCCGACACGAGCACCCCGCGCGACGCCGGCACGGGTGCGGCCGGGAGCGCGGACGAGATTGCGGCGCTCAGCCTCTGCGAGGCGGCGGACGCGGTGGCGAGTGGTGCGCTCTCCGCCACCGATCTGGTGGGGGCGGCGCTCGCGCGCATCGACCGGCTGGACGGGCAACTCCATGCCTTCATTCGCCTCGACCGCGAGGACGCGCTTGCCCGCGCGCGGGAGATGGATCGGAACCGGAGCCGTGGCGGCGAAGCCGGCCCGCTTGCGGGCGTGCCTCTCGCCCACAAGGACATGTACTACCGGGCCGGCAAGGTCTCCTCTTGCGGCTCCCGGATCAGGCGCGAGTTCCGCCCGGCAGCGACGGCGACCGTGCTCCAACGCCTCGATACCGCCGGCGCCATCGACCTGGGCGGCCTCGCCATGGTCGAGTTCGCCATGGGGCCCCACGGCTTCAACGCGCACCTGCCGCGCTGCCGCAATGTCTGGGACTTCGAGCGCATCCCCTGCGGCTCGTCGTCGGGTTCGGGCGCGGCGGTGGCGGGCCGCCTGGTCTACGCCGCTTTGGGCTCCGATACCGGCGGCTCCATCCGCTGCCCGGCCGCGGCCAACGGCGTGGCCGGCATCAACCCGACGCAGGGCCGGGTGAGCCGCTTCGGCTGCATGCCGATGTCGTGGTCGCTCGACGTGATGGGGCCGCTGGCGCGGACGGTGCGGGACTGCGCCCGCGTGCTGGGCGTTATCGCGGGCGCCGACAAGAACGACGCCACCACGAGCGCCCAGCCGGTGCCGGACTACGAGGCGACAATCGAGCAGAGTCTGAGAGGCGTGCGTATCGGTATTCCGGCGGGCTATTTCGACGAGGACCTCGATTCGGGCGTGGCCGCCACGGTCGAGGCCACGCATGCGGTCTTCGCGGGCCTCGGCGCCACCCTCGTGCCGGTCGCCATGCCGGCGCTGCTGGATACCGTCTCCGCGATCCACCCGCTGGTGATGAAGTGCGAGGGCGCGGCCAACCACCTGCCCTGGAAGCGCGCGCAGGACGAGGACTATTCCGACGAGGTGGGCAAGCGTCTGCAGGCGGGGTTCTTCATCCCCGCGACCGACTACATCAATGCCCTGCAATACCGCGCCCATGCGCTCCGCACCTTCGCCGACGCCGTCTTCGGCGCCTGCGATGCCCTGCTGACTCCGGTGCTGCCGATGCCGACGCCGACGCTCGCGGACACCGCCTACCGTGACGGCCCCGCCTACTTGAAGATGGTCGTGGGCCTCACCCGCAATACGCGCGTGGTGAATTATCTGGGCCTGCCGGCGCTGAGCGTGACCTGCGGCTTCACCCCCGACGGCATGCCCACCTCGTTCCAGCTCATCGGCCGGCCCTTCGCCGAGCCCCTGCTGTTTCGCCTCGGCCACCAGTACCAGCGCGAGACGGACTGGCACCGGCGCTGGCCCACCGCGCTCCCGGCCTGAGGCCCGAGGGCTGAGAGCGCAGCCGAGACGGGATGCGGCGGCGCGCGATCGATAGGGCCGGCTGGGGGCGCACCGCGCTCTGCGCCGTCGTCGGCTTCGTCTACTTCCTGCCGGTGCTCTGGATCGTGCTGACGGCGTTCAAGAGCCCGCGCGACATCCTCACCTCGACGCTGGCCTTCACGCCGACCCTCGACAACTTCGCCAACATCTTCGCCCGCGTGCACTACGAGGGCGGCGCTCTGATCGAGACCGGGTTCGAGCTCTACTTCGTCAACAGTATCGTGATCTCGGGCGCGAGCGTCGGGCTTGCGCTCATCCTCGGTACCGGCGCGGCCTACGGCTTCTCGCGCTGGCCGCTCAGGGGCAACGACACCTACCTGCTCGTCATCCTGACTACCCGGATGCTGCCGCCCATCGTGCTCATCATCCCGCTCTTCGTGATCTTCCGCATGACCGGGCTGGCCGGCAGCTACCTTGGCATCATCCTGCTCTACACCGCCTTCAATCTGCCGTTCGCCATCTGGATGATGAAGAGCTTCTTCGACGACCTGCCGCGCGAGGTGGAGGACGCGGCGCGGACCGACGGCAGCTCCGAATGGCGGGTCTTCTTCCGTGTCTGCCTGCCGCAGGTGAAGGCCGGCCTGGCGGCGACCGCAACGCTCGGCCTCATTCTCACCTGGAACGAGTTCCTGATGGCGCTGATGCTGACAGGGCCGGAGACGCGAACCGTGCCGGTCGGCATAGGGGGCAGCCTCGGCAGCGGCATCGGCGTGGACTGGGGCCGTCTCGCTGCGATCGAGACGCTCTTCCTGATTCCGGTGGTGGCGGTGACTTTCGTGTTGCAGAACCAGCTGCTCAGAGGCGTGACCTTCGGCACCATCACCCAAGGCCGCCGCGCGGGTTAAGGGCGCTCACGCGTTATGCCGGTGCCTCACGGCTGCCGGGCGCAGTGCTGGTAGGTCTCGGGCCGACGGTCGCGGAAGAACTGCCACGTGTCGCGGACCTCGCGGATCTGGTCGAGGTCGAGCTCGGCGATCACCAGCTCGTCGTCCTGGTCGCCACCCTGCGCCAGGATCTCGCCGCGCGGGTTGCAGAAGTAGCTTGAGCCGTAGAACACGTGGTTGCCGAAGCTCGGCTCCGTGCCGACCCGGTTGTTGGTACCGATGAAGATGCCGTTGGCGATGGCAGCGCCCACCTGCTCCAGGTTCCAGATGTGATCGCTGAGGCCCTTGAAGGTCGCGGACGGGTTGAACACGAGCTCGGCACCACCGAGGGCCAGCGCGCGCCAGCCCTCGGGGAAGTGGCGGTCATAGCAGATATAGACCCCGACCTTGCCGACGGCGGTGTCGAACACCGGGTAGCCGAGGTCGCCATAGGCGAAGTAGTGCTTCTCGTCGTAGCGCCCGATCTTCGGGATGTGGATCTTGCGGAACTTGCCGAGATAGCTGCCGTCCGCATCGATCACTGCGGCGGTGTTGTAGAACTTGCCGCTGCGGTCGCGCTCGTAGACCGGCGAAACGATGACCATGCCGTGCTTCTTGGCCGCCTCGCACATCGCCTGGGTGGTGGGGCCGTCCGGCACCGCCTCGGCGGACTCGAACCACTTGTCGTCGATTTCGGCGGGGAAGTAGGGTGCGTTGAAGACCTCCTGGAGGCCCAGGACCTGCACCCCCTGCCGCGCCGCCTCCTCGATCAGCGACAGGTGGGCGGCGACCATGTTGTCTCGGATCGTCTCGACGGAGTCCGTTACCGGGTCCCCCTTCAGGTTCATCTGAATGAGAGCTGCCTTGACCTTGCGCATGGGGGCCTCCTCTCCGTTACCCGGTCAGACCTGCCACGACGCCACCGCGCCGTAAGTCTCGGGCCGGCGATCGCGATAGAACTTCCACCCGTCCCGCACCTCGGCGATCATGGCGAGGTCGAGCTCGGCGGTGACCAGAGCATCCCGATCGTCCGGACCCTGGTCGAGAATTTCGCCGCGCGGATTGCAGAAGTAGCTGGAGCCGTAGAAGTAGCCGGTGTTCCACGGCGCCTCCATGCCGACGCGGTTGTTAGCGCCGATGTAGACGCAGTTGGCGACCGCCGCCGCCGGCTGCTCCAGGTTCCAGAGATGGTCGCTCAAGCCTCGCGCGGTCGCAGACGGGTTGAAGATCACCTCTGCGCCGTTCATGGCGAGCTCGCGCCAGCCTTCCGGGAAGTGCCGGTCGTAGCAGATATAGACACCGACCTTGCAGAACGCGGTCTCGAAGACCGGATAGCCGATGTCGCCGGGCTTGAAGTAGTACTTCTCGCAGAAGCCCACGACGTGGGGGATGTGAATCTTGCGGAACTTGCCCAGGTAGCGGCCGTCCGCGTCGATCACGGCGGCGGTGTTGTAGTAGACGCCGGTCTGGGCTTCCTCATAGACCGGCACCACCATCGCCATGCCGAGGCGCGCGGCCTCCGCCCGCATCCGCTGGACGGTGGGGCCGTCGGGCACCCGCTCGGCGGTCCGGTACCATGCGTTGTCCTGCACCGCCCCGATGTAGGGCAGGTTGAAGAGTTCCTGCAGGCCGAGCACCTGCACGCCCTCGCTCGCCGCCTGCTCGATGAGGGGCAGGTGCGCTGCGATCATCTTCTCGCTGATCTGCTCGGGCGTGTCGTGCTCGACCTCGCCCTTGAGGCTCATCTGGATGAGCCCGGCCTTCACGGTCGCCATTGCCGCCGCTCCCCTGCTGCCGCCAAGGCCGGCAGCCTAGCCCGGAACTCCTACAAGGGCCACGGTGTGTGAGGCACGCGCTCCCTTACAGCGGCGGCCGGTGTTGGCGCCAGGGGCGGGCCTCTTCGAGCGCTGCGCCGATGCGGAGCACCGTCAGGTCGTCGAAGCGGCGTCCGACGATCTGCAGGCCCGTGGGTAGGCCTTGCGCGGAGAACCCGGACGGGACCGAGAGCGCGGGCAGCTTGAGCGCGTTGAATTGCATGGTCATGTCCATGCTCTGGTGCCGGCCGTCAGCATCGTCCCCCATGGAGCCGAGCTCGTCGTAGTCGACCGTGGGCGCGGGAATCGCCTCGGTCGGGCAGAGCAGGGCATCGCAGCGCTCGAGGATGGGGCGCAGCGTGTTCCAGGCCTCGGTGTAGATCGTCTCGGTCTTCATCAGCTCGACCGCGCTCATCTTGCGGCCCTCCTCCATCGAGGCGACGACGGAGGGGTGCATCTTGTCCCGCCAGCGCTCCAGATGGTGGCCGAAATGCGTGGCCTGGAAAACGCCCCAGTAGGCCCACCACGCCTCGTTGAACGCTGCGCTCCAACCGAGCTCGACGGGCTCTATCTCCGCCCCTGCCTGCGCGAGGGCATCGGCGGCAGCGCGGGTGTTCGCCTCGACGTCGGGATCGATGTGGTAGTAGCCGAGGTCGATGGAGAGCGCGAGACGCAAGCCGCGAACATCGCTCGGCGGCGGCACGTCGACCGTGAGAGCGGGTGCAAGCGTATTCAGGTCGCGCTCATCCGGCCCCTGGCAGAGCTGCAGGAAGAGCGCGGCATCGGCCACAGTGCGCGAAAGGGGACCGTGGCAGCACATGTAATCGAACTGGGTCGGCAGGAATTCGAACGGAATCCGGCCCGAGCTCGGCTTCAGTCCCACGCAGCCGCTGTGCGAGGCGGGAATCCGCACGGAGCCGCCGGCGTCCGAGCCTTCGGCCAGCGGCACGCAGCCGGCAACCACGGCGGCAGCGGAGCCGCCCGACGAGCCGCCCGGCGTGTGGTCGGGGTTCCACGGATTGCGGGTGATGCCCCACAAGGGGCTGTCCGTCAGGCTGGAAAAGGCGAACTCCGGCGTCGTCGTCTTGCCCACCATGATGGCGCCCGCATCGCGCAAGCGCTGCACCACGAGCGCATCGTCGACCGGCACCCAATCCTTGTAGGCGTAGGAGCCGAAGGTCGTCGTCTTGCCCTGGGTGGGTGTGAGGTCCTTGATGGCGATGGGGACGCCATGCAATGGGCCGACATCGTCGCCTGCCGCGATCGCCCGCTCCGCCGCCCGCGCCTGCTCGATGGCCTCCTCCGGATAAGTGAAGCAGAAGCAGTTGAGGGTGGGGTTGACCTCCTCGATGCGCGCGAGCGCGTTCGTTACCAGGTCTGTGGGCGAGAGCGCGCCGTCCCGAATGAGAGCGGCGGCCTCCGTCGCCGAGAGGTAGGAGAGGTCGTCGTTGCTCATCGCTCCCGGCCCCGCCCCCCTGCCGCCGCAGCCGCCGCAGCGCTACGACATCATGGGGAAGGAGAGATCGACGCCCGAGCGGATGCCGGTCGGCCAGCGGGAGGTCACGGTCTTGAGCTTGGTGTAGAAACGCACGCCCTCCATGCCGTGCATGGCGTGGTCGCCGAAGAGCGAGCGCTTCCAGCCGCCGAAGCTGTGGTAGGCGACCGGCACGGGGATCGGCACGTTGACGCCGACCATGCCGATCTCGACCTTGTTCGCAAACTCGCGGGCGGCGTCGCCGTCGCGGGTGAAGATCGCGACCCCGTTGCCGAACTCGTGCTCGTTGACCATCTGCAGCGCGGCGTCGTAGTCCGGCGCGCGAACGACGGAGAGCACCGGCCCGAATATCTCTTCCTTGTAGATGCGCATGTCCGGCGTGACCCGGTCGAACAGGCATGGCCCGATGAAGTAGCCGTTCTCGTAGCCCTGGAGGGAGAGGTCGCGGCCGTCGATCACCAGCTCGGCGCCCTCCTCGACACCTATGTCGACATAGCCCCGCACCTTGTCGTAGTGCGCCTTGGTCACGAGCGGCCCCATGTCGGCTTCGCCGTCGGTGCCGGGCCCCACCTTGATGCTCTCGATCTTGGGCTTGAGGTCCTCGATCAGCGCGTCGCCAACCTTGTCACCGATGGCCACCGCGACCGAGACCGCCATGCAGCGCTCACCGGCGGAGCCGTAGGCCGCGCCGATGAGGGCATCGCTCGCCATGGTGAGGTCGGCGTCCGGCATCACGACCGCGTGGTTCTTGGCGCCGCCCAATGCCTGGACCCGCTTACCGTGGGCGCAACCGGTGTGATAGACGTACTCGGCGATCGGCGTGGAGCCCACGAAGCTCACCGCAGCGATGTCCGGGTGGGCGAGGATCGCGTCCACCGCCTCCTTGTCGCCGTGGACCACGTTGAATACGCCGTCCGGGCAGCCAGCCTCCGTCAGCCATTCGGCGAGCATCATCGCGGCCGTGGGGTCCTTCTCCGACGGCTTGAGGATGAACGTGTTGCCGCAAGCGATGGCGACCGGGAACATCCACATCGGCACCATGGCCGGGAAGTTGAAGGGCGTGATGCCGGCCACCACGCCGAGCGGCTGACGGCTGGAGAAGCTGTCGACACCGGTGCCGACCGACTGGGTGTAGTCGCCCCTGAGCAGGTGCGGGATGCCGCAGGCGAACTCCAGCACCTCGATCCCGCGGCTGACGGAGCCCAGCGCGTCCGAGAGCACCTTGCCGTGCTCCCGCGTCACCACCCGGGCCAGATCCTCCTTGCGGCTCTCGACCAGCTCCTTGAAGGCGAAGATCACCCTTGCTCTCTGAATGGGGGGCGTCGCGGCCCATCCGGGCGCGGCCTCCGCCGCCGCTTGCACGGCGCTCTCGACCTCGTCGGAACTGGCGAGAGGCACACGGGCGACCACCTCGCCGGCAGCCGGGTTGTAGACATCGCCAAAGCGGTCCGATGCGCCGGGTTGGGCGGCGCCGTTGATCCAGTGTGTAAGCGTTGCAGTCATCGTGGTCCCCCGATGCTCGTCGGAATGTGACGCCGGTCAGGCGGCGAGCGCGCGCTCCGGCGCGAGGTAGTCGTGGCCGAGGTCGTGCGCCACCGCCTCGTGGGTGACGCGCCCGCGGCAGACGTTGAGGCCGCTCATCAGGTGGGCATCGTCCTGCATGGCCTGCTGCCAGCCGCGCCCCGCGAGCGCGAGCACGAAGGGCAGCGTCGCGTTGCTGAGCGCGAAGGTGGAAGTGCGGGCGACAGCGCCCGGCATGTTGGTGACGCAGTAGTGCAGGACGTTGGCCACCTTGTAGGTGGGGTCGGCATGGGTGGTCGGCCGGCTGGTCTCGAAGCATCCGCCCTGGTCGATCGCCACATCGACCACGACCGCGTTGCGACGCATCTCGTCCAGCATGTCGCGGCGCACCAGCTTGGGCGCGGCGGCGCCGGCGATGAGCACCGCGCCGATCACCAGGTCGGCGTTATTCACCGTCTCCTCGATGGCCTGGACGGTCGAGTAGACGGTCGTGGCGCTCGCGCCGAAGATCTCCTCAAGCTGGCGGAGGCGTGGGATGGAGCGGTCGATGATCGTGACCCGCGCGCCCATGCCAACGGCCATTCTGGCTGCGTGCGTGCCCACCACGCCGCCGCCCAGGATTACCACGTCGGCCGGCGGCACGCCGGGTACACCGCCGAGCAGGACGCCGCGCCCTCCCTGCTCCTTTTCGAGGCAATGAGCGCCGGCCTGGATCGACATGCGGCCTGCGACCTCGCTCATGGGCGCGAGCAGCGGCAGGCCGCCCCGCACATCGGTCACGGTCTCGTAGGCGATGGCGATGCAGCCGGACTCGATCAGGGCGGCGGTCTGGGCGGCATCGGCTGCAAGGTGGAGATAGGTGAAGAGCACCTGGTCGACCCGCAGCATGGCGCACTCGGCCGGCGAAGGCTCCTTCACCTTCACGATCATCTCGGCGGCGCCGAAAACCTCAGCCACATCAGCCACCACCTGGGCGCCGGCGCGCTCGTAGTGCTCGTCCAGGAGCCCGATCTCTGTGCCGGCGTCCTTTTCGACCATGACCCGGTGGCCGTGCTGCACCAGCTCGCGCACGCCGGCGGGTGGGATGCCGACACGGTACTCGTGGATCTTGGTTTCCTTGGGAACGCCGATGAGCATGGCCGTTCTTCCCCAATTGGTGATAGTGCCCGCCGCGACCGCCGATGCGGCCCGCGCGGCGTGGCCGTCGTGGCCGGCGATCAGTCGGCCGCGTCCGGCTGCAATACGTCTGCGGGCCCGCCGCCTTCGCCCGGCAGGCCGGGATCGGACGCGCCGGAATCGGACGGGCCGGCTTCGACGGCGGACAAAGGCGCGTCGTCGACCGGCTGGGCCGGAGTCGCGTCAGCCTGCGGCTGCTCGGGCGAGACTCCGGTCGTTGCGGCAGACGTCGCAACGGCTGACGCTTCCGCCGCAGCCGCCGCAGCCGCCTCGGCAGCCTCGGCAGCCTTTTCCTCCCGAGCCGCCGCCCGCTCCGCCCTGGCTCGGGCCTTGCGAACTGCGTCGAGAAGCTCCGCTTCGGTGCAAATGCCCAGCAGGATCGGGTCCTGGGGCGTGATGTTGGGCGTGTTCCAGTGCGTGCGCTCACGCACGGCGTTGATCGTCGCCTTGGTGGTGCCAAGCAGCTTGCCAATCTGCGCGTCGCTCAGCTCCTCATAGTTCTTGAGCAGCCAAGAAATGGCGTTCGGGCGATCCTGCCGCTTGCTAACCGGCGTGTAGCGGGCGCGCCGAGTGCGCTGCGGCACTTCCGAGGCGGGGCCGATGGCCTCCAGCCGCTGGGAGGAATCCTCTTCGCAGCGCTGGATCTCCTCACGGTTGACCTGCCCGTTGGCGACGGGGTCGAGGCCGCGAATGCCGACCGCGACCTCGCCGTCGGCGATGCCTTGCACCTCGAGCGGGTGCAATTCGCAGAACGCCGCGATCTGATCGAACGTCAGCGTGGTGTTGTCTATCAGCCACACGGCCGTGGCCTTGGGCATCAGCAAGTCGGCCATCTTATTGGTTCCTTCCACTGCTGCCCGCGCGCGGCTGTGCCGCGGCCGGCAGGTTCGCCCGCGGCTATGCGTGAGGCGGTCGGTATATCGCCTTGATGTGGGGAGCGCAAAGCCGCAGTTCACCCGTTATCACTTGCGGATGCGCTCAAGCAGGATCTTGCCGATGTGCTGCCCGTCCTCCATGCGGGCGTGGGCCGCCGCCGCCTGGTCGAGCGGAAGCCGGGTGTCGATGACCGGACGCACCAGCCCGGCCTCGATGAGCGGCCAGACGGTCTCCTCCAGTGCGGCCGCGATACGGGCCTTGCTCTCCACGCTCTGGGGCCTGAGCGTGGAGCCCACGATGGTGAGCCGCTTGCGCATGAGCGCAAAAAGGTCGATCTGGGATTTCGACGCCTCCTGGACGGCGATCTGCGCCAACCGACCCTCGGGTCTGAGCGCTGCGAGATTGCGCGGCGCGTAGCTGCCACCGATGATGTCGAGCACGACATCGACCCCCTCGCCGCCGGTGATCTCCTTCACGACGGTGACGAAATCCTCGTTGCGGTAGTCGATCGCCCGCTCGGCGCCGAGGCGTTCGCAGGCGGCGCACTTCTCCGCCGAGCCGGCGGTCGCGAAGACGCGCACGCCCAACGCAGACGCGATCTGGATCGCGGTGGTGCCGATGCCGCTGCTGCCGCCGTGGACGAGCAGCCGCTCGCCGGCGCGGAGCCGGGCGCGGTCGAAGGCATTGGTCCACACCGTGAAGCAGGTCTCGGGCAGGCCGGCGGCCTCGACTACCGTGAGCCCCGCCGGCACCGGGAGCGCCTGCGTCTCCGGCGCAACGCAGTATTCGGCATAGCCGCCGCCGTGAGTGAGCGCGCAGACCGCATCGCCCACCTCGTAGCGGTGCGCGCCGGGACCGCTCGCCACCACGTGACCCGAGACCTCGAGCCCCGGCAGGTCGGAGGCGCCGGGCGGCGGCGGGTAGACGCCCTGGCGCTGCATCGTGTCTGGCCGGTTGACCCCGGCCGCCGCCACCTCGATCAGCACTTCGCCCAGGCCGGGCTCGGGCACCGCGCGCCGAGTCGGGCGCAGAACTTCCGGCCCTCCGGGTTCCATGATCTCGATAGCGGTCATTTCAGTGGGCAGCTTCGCCATGACGCCTCCAAACGGTTCGCGGGCGGGACTATACTCAAGCGAACCCGGTCGACGCAGGAGAAATGGGATGGACGAGGACCCAATCCGTATCCCGCGCGAGCAGGAATGGACCCCACGCGTGCTCGACGACATGTCGGTGGAGGCGCTCGGCGCCTATGCCGAACAGCTTGAAGAGGAGCTGGAGCGGGTGCGCGGCGCCATCCACGCGAAGACGGACTACCTGAGCAAGGCGGACTTGCTCTTCAAGAGCTAGGCGCGTCCTCCTCGTCGCCGCCATCCAGCAGAGAGCGGATTGCGGCGAGACCAATCGGCGCGCCGTCGTACTCTGCCATGGCGTCGAGCAGCGCGCCCCAGAGGTAGACCGCAGAGGCGAGGTCGGTGATCAGGTCGTAGGCCGGCACCCGGCCGATGTCGCCCCGGACCACGATCACGTTGAGGCGGGCGACGTTGGTCTGGGCTATCGCATCGGCCGCGAAAGCTTGCGGCCTGAGATCGACGGCGCAGACCTTGGCGAGCATCGAGGGCGCGTGCGCGCCGGCGAGCAGCAGCCAGCAGCTGGTCTCGTCCCGCGCGACCCGGAAGCAGCCGTCGGCCTCCGCCATGCTCCACGCCTCATCGAGGGTCTGGATCAAGGACCCGGCCCCGCTGCGGTCGGCGAGCACCAGCGCCTCGCCCGGGGCCAGCCGCGCGATGCGGGTGCCGTCGGCCTGGGGATAGGCCCGGTTGCTCGCCTCGCCCATCTCTGCACCGGCGCCGGCAAGCCAGGGTACGATGTTCCAGCCCTTGAAGCCGATGCGCGGGAAGGACGTGAGGTCGGCAAGGCCGAGCGATTCCGCCTGGGCGGCCTCGGCAGCGGCCTCCCGCCCGAATTCGCTGGCCACTGCGAAGCCGCCCAGCGCCTCGAAGCGCGCGCCGTGCGCCTCCAGCGCACGGTAGAGCGGCGAGCGGCGCGGCTCCTCGGCTGGAATTGCCACAGTCAGAGCTCCTGCTTCGCGCCGTCGGGGTCGTAGAACGGGAGCTTCGCCACGGTCGCGCTCACCATGCGCGCGCCATCCACCCGGATCTCGATCTTGGTGCCGGGCTCGCTCTGGTCGGGCGCGACGTAGGCCATGCCGACAATCTTGTCCAGGTTGGGCGAATAGGCGACCGAGGTGACCCGCCCGGTGATCTCGCCCTGGCGGATCACCAGGTGGCACTCCTTCGGCTGCTCCACGCCGACGCCCGGCATCTCGAAGCCCACCAGCTTGCGGGTGAGCCCCTTCGCCGCCTGCATCCGCACCGAGCGGATGCCCACATGGAAGGGCTTCTTCTTGGCGAGCGCCCAGGCCATGTCGGCTTCGTGGGGGGTGGTAAGGCCGTCGGTGTCCTGGCCGATGAGGATGTGACCCTTCTCCAGCCTGAGCAGGCGCTGCGCCTCGACGCCGAAGGGCCGGATACCGTGGTCCTTGCCGGCCTCCATCAGCGCATCCCAAAGCGCTTCGCCCTGGCTCGCCGGCACGTGCAGCTCGTAGCCGAGCTCACCCACGAAGCCGACCCTGAGAAAGATTGTGGGGATGCCTGCGACATGGCCCTCGCGCACGCCCATGTAGGGAAAGCCCTCGGGCGAGAGGTCGACATCGTCGCAGAGCGTCTCCAGCACCGGGCGACAGTTGGGACCCGCGATATTGACGCCCGCAAGCGCGGCGGTGACGTTGGTCACATCGACCTTGAGCCGCCACTGGGCGTTGTACCAGAGCATCTCGCGGTAGACGTTGTCGACGCCGGAGGTCGTCGCCGTGACGTAGAAGTGGTCCTCGTGCATGCGGCAGGCGACGCCGTCGTCCACCACCACGCCGCCGAGATCGGTCATCAGCACGTAGCGCGAGCGGCCCACCGGCTGCTTCAGGTAGGCGAAGGTGTACATGCGGTTCATGAACTCGGCCGCGTCCGGGCCGCGAACGTCGAGCCCGCCGAGGGTCGAGACATCGATGATGCCCACGTTGTCGCGGACGTTCTTGGCCTCCTCCCGGATCAGCGCCTGGCGCCGCGCCTTGTCGCCGTAGAACTCGGGCCTGAGCCAGAGGCCCGCCGGCATCATGGTGGCGCCCGCCTCCAGATGACGGAAGTGCATCGCGGTGTAGCGCACCGGCTCAAAGCTGCGGCCCGCGAGATGGCCCATGGTGACCGGTACGATGGGCTGGCGCACCGTGGTAACGCCCGTCTCGTCCACGCTCCGCGCCTTGGCGCGCGACAGAATGCGCACCGCGTTCAGCGACGAATGCCGCCCCTGCGACGGCCCCATGCCGTTGGTGGTGAAGCGCTTGAGCAGCTCGACGTGGTCGTAGCCCTCGGCGATCGCGTCCTCCAGGTCGTGGACCTGCACGTCCTCGTCCAGATCCACGAAGGCCTTGTGATCGGGATGCGGGAAGATCGGCCACGCGGCCTTCGCTGCCGCCGGCTCCTCCTCGGCCGGAGCCGCGGCGGGCTCGGGTCCCGCGTCGAGGCCGGCGGCCTGCGCCGCCTGCCAGCCGGCACGGCGACCCTCGGCCATCGCGGCATCGAGGTCGGTGGTCCCCGCCACCTCGCCCGCGGCGAAGACGTCGGGTGGGAGCTCTGCGATGGTCGTCGCGTGGCGCGTGCTGTCGTACTTGAAGGTGGCGCCCGCCTGGCGCAGCAGTGCAGCCGCCGGCGCGTGTCCTCCCGAGACGACGAGGAGGTCGCAGCTGAAACTGTCGACGGACGGTGCGCAGACGCCGTCCTCCTCGATCCGGGCGACGCGGACGCGCGCGAGCCGCGGCCCCTTGCGCTGGGGCACGGCCTCCCACGGCGCCTGAGCGGCGTGGACCGGCACCCGGCGCGCGGCGAGCGTGTCGCTCAGCGCGGTGCGCGGCGCATCCATGCGCAGATCGACCACCGCCGCCACCTCGACACCCGCATCCAGCAGGTCGAGCGCCGCGCCGTAGCCGTCGTCGTCCGCCGTTGCGACCACGGCGCGCCGGCCGGGCTTCACCCCATAGAGCTTGATCAGCCGCTGCGCCGCGCTGCTCAGCATGACGCCCGGCAGGTCGTTGTTGCGGAAGACCAGAGGCTGCTCGAGCGAGCCGGTGGCGACCACCAGCGCCTTGGTCCTGAGCTTGTAGAGGCGGTTGCCGCGCACCAGCGGCAGCCAGTTGTCGGCGTAGCGGCCGAGGCAGGCGGTCTCGGTCATCACCGAAATGCGATCCGAGCCCTCGACGTCGCCCACGAGCCGGGCGCGCTCCTCCGCGGCGCGGATGCCGCCCGCGTCCGCGCGGCCATAGAGCAGCCCGCCGCCGAGCGCCGCGTTCTCGTCCACCAGGATGACCTCGGCGCCCGCGGATGCCGCTTGCGATGCCGCCGCAAGCCCGGCCGCGCCGCCGCCCACCACCAGCACGTCACAGAAGAGGTACTGCTTGTCGAAATAGCCGTGCGGGGCGTTGGTATCGACGGTGCCGAGGCCAGCGATCCGGCGGATCAACTTGGCCCAGAGCGGCCAGGTCCAGCGCGGCTTGTAGAACGCCTTGTAGTAGAAGCCGACAGGAAAGAAGCGGTGCAGCAGGCCGAACACCGCCAGCCGGTCGTGCCGCAGCGTCCCCCAGTAATTCTGGCCCATCACCTCCAGATCGGGTGCGAGCGGCACGCGGTCCGCGAAGCGGTTGGGCGCGGGGCCGACCTGAACCAGCGTGTTCGCATCGAGGCCGGAGAGCGAATGGATGCCGCGCGGGCGGTGATACTTGAAGGAGCGCGAGAGCACCGAGACGTCGTTCGCCGCCAGCGCGCTCGCCACCGTATCGCCGCGATAGCCCTGAAATTGCCTGCCCTCGAAGCGGAACGAGACCTGTTCCGTGCGATCGAGAAGCAGGCCGGCGGGCTCCGGCAGCCGCGACATCATGCCGCCGGCTCCTTCGGCTCTCGGGGCGGCGCGTCGTCGGCAGGCCCGGACTCTTCCGGTGCCGCTTCGGACGGCTCAGCCTCAGGCTCGGTCGCGGCCGGCTCCTCTGCCGGCGCGTCCTGGGCGGCCTCGGTGGGTCGGGCCTCGGCCGGTGGAGCCGGCGTC
>MKWU01003220.1_pt1 | contig 22133 bp, 16 predicted proteins | sample 809101 | NCBI WGS metagenome assembly MKWU01 (sample SAMN05860141, study PRJNA318959) | sponge metagenome | host: Aplysina aerophoba | place: Slovenia: Piran, Adriatic Sea, Gulf of Piran | collected 2013-05-07 | reverse complement strand
GCGCGGCCACCCTGCAATCTCATACCGCCGAGGGGCGCGCACGATACGCACAAGGACGCATCGGCTGGTCCTTCACGATGACGGGTTTGCGGAACTGTACGACCACACGTCAGCCGAAAAGGAGACGATGAATGTTGCAGAATCGAATCCGACCTTGGTGGCGGAGCTGACCAATAGCCTCCAAGATCGCCTGGGTCGGTAAGGCGAGAAGCAGATTGAAGTCAGCCATCGGTTCAAGACTGTGAATCGCACAGATCAGGCAGACGAATCTAAACCGTGCACGCTAGCTCGAAGTGAGTCCAACAGGAGGTATTCCATGTCCACCGGATTCACATCAAGAATAGTCCGATGGATACTGCATCAGACGAAGCTCGGCATCTTGAGGACCGAGCTAAACGCCCACAAAGTCCTATCTTGGTTTAGGAACCAGTCTGTGGTCCTCCTCCTATTGCTTCCACTCTTGGGAGCGTTGATTGGCGTCTGCCTGAATCACGGCGTGCGACATAGCCTTGGCGATGGCGCTTCAATCGAGGCTGGACTCCTCGGCGAGCTACTTGTTTCGCTCGGGGTTGCGCTGGCCGGTGTATCCGTTATCGCGTTTTCGCTTGCATTGTTCCTTCAACAGAGTGTATCCGATCTCTACTCACCTCAATACTTCGTGACCTACTCGTTTGACCGAAATCAAAAGGTAATCTTGACTATCTTGGTAGCACTCATTCTCGGTCAAGTTGGCTATGGGCTGTACCTGCGTACATTAGACGAAGCTGATACGCCATCGCCAGAACTTATAGTTCCGCTCACGCTCGGCAGCTTGGCACTGGTCTTCTCTCTCCTCTGGTGGCAATATCTCCATGTCGCCAAGAAAGTCACACCGTCAGCAGTGATCAGCTTCCTGCACCGCGAGGCAGACAAGCAGTTCTCGGCTTTTCACAAGCGAGCAGCAATGACTGTCCGACTGGCGGGTATGCCTTCTGGAGAAAGCTCAAGCGAGCACCTCGCCGTTGCCTATGCGAATATCCTTCCTAGGGTTCAAGAGCCGCTACTTAGACCTATCCATGCCTTGTCTGAAGTTACGACGCGTTTGGCCAACCGCGGTGACGGCGTTGCAGCCCAGTACGGACTTCGGGCCATTACGGCAATCCTAGCAGAGTATTTGAACGCTCGACGGACTTCTTCACTGGTGGTCCGTTCAGACGTTCACATCTTCGCATTTGAGAGTGACAGCCAGTCAATGCTCTATGAATCTCTCGAACAGCTAAATGAAATGGGCAATCGATTTCTTGATTCTGGTCACATCAACCTTGCCCGCAGTCTAGTCGATTCGTATAAGCACCTATCGGAGTCCTCTATCCAGATTAAGTTCATCGGAAAACCCCACGAAAACCCAATCGCCTATCAGTTAGCGTTTTCCTTGAAAGACTTCGTAACCACGGCGAGGAATCATGGTGACAAGGAAGTTCCATTCCGAGCAATAGAAACGTTCGCTCAGCTCGGAGAGTATGCGACAGCAAACTCCGACGTTACGCTCATCCAGACAACTACCACAGAGTTAGCTTCGATCGGTGTCTACGGCGTCGCCTCCGAAGCATCTTTCGTCACCGAACACTGCCTACGGGCCGAGTGTAGACTAATTCGGTCTCTGTTTTCCTTACGAGGGGACTTACGAGTATTTTCGGATGAAATCTTGCAGCAGCTATTTCGGACTCACCAGATTGCGGTCCATGCAAAGACTAAAAAAAGTGACTCGTCTTACATTACGCCTGATTGGGCAGGTGTCTTGCGAAGCCCATTCGTCAATCTCCAAGAACTCATTGATTGGATCCGCAAGGAACATGATCGGATGGATATTGCTCAGAGAGGAGCTTTTGTTCATACGTTCAAGTCGTTCCTAGATTCCCTATACAGCACGCTACGACCTACTCTCGAAAGGACCAACCTTGGCTCCGTCTACACAGACACGGCTACCAAACTCATTTATCAAATTGTCAGAACATCTGTGACCATAGAGCGAGGAGCGACGAACGTGAGCATGGCAGAGCCAATTAAGATGTTTACGTGGCTCCTCGGATGGATTGGCCAACAAGAGGGTGCTGCGACGTCCTCACGAGGTTTTGAAGATGCGATCGATCAAGCCTCCAAGATCTCGATGGTCCTCATGAAGGGGGAACACGCTGACGATCAGGTGTTTGCGGCCTTGGATACACAGTATTTCATTATTCAACGGGCCCTCAAGAAAAGTTCCGATAGCCCCAAGTACTACCTGTCGAACCTGATGCTCAGGGTCTGTTACTGCGGCCCAGTGGCGATCAAATACCGGCGCCAATCGGTCATTGAGAAAACTCTGTCATTGATCAGACAGTTCGAAGACGCACAAGAAACGTCGGGCGATTCTAGGGGTCTACGACCCGTCCAAGTTGAATTTAGCAAGTGGAGAGACAGTGTAGAAGGACTTCGAAAACCTGTGCTGACGCGGGATGGCGCTGCAGGGATCGCCACTAGCTTGGTAACGTTGAAAGAACTGGACACGTTTATGGTCGAGGCCTGGGGAGAGCGTTTTGAGCCGTCCAAGGCCCCTATCTCTGAAGATTGATTTCAATTTCATCAAGTTCGCGGAATTTTTTGCTAGGTGAATGTGCAGTCCCGTTCTCGCTAGCGCACGATATCGGGCTCTTTGAAGACCTCGCTCCCATGCCACGCAAGAAACTCTGCACGTGGTTGAGAAAAACCTTCACGCGGAGGGGCTCGCAACGGCGCTCCGTGGTATCGGCGTAGGGCAGCCTCGACTCCGGCACCTTCGACAGAATCTGCGACGATAACCCTCAGGTCGGGCAGGAGTGTGAAGGCACCGGCGTCGAAGAGTTCGTGGTGCAACACACACAACGCCAGACCATTCTCGACTACATCCGGTCCCTTGGCTTCGTGCCATTTGATGTGAGCCGCCTCAAGCGCTAATGGCTCATCGTGAAGCGCAAGGGCAAACTCGCACACCGCGCAACGACTTCCGTACGCTTGGAGAACATGTGGTCGGAACGTGGGATTCCGTCGACGGCGACGCGTCTCCACCCATTCCTCGCCATTCTGATTTTCGGACTCAGCGGGCGGATCAATGGGGATCGATGTTGCTCCGAGGACCGGAGTGTGGAGGGATGCAGGAAAATGGCTGGCGACGAGATACTCCGCGACTCGCATGGCTAGACGTGGATCGCATTGCAGGGCATTGTAGTCCGCTTCGGTCAAGCCACCGCGAATTCGAAGACGTCTCAGGTCAGATTTGAATGCACCACCTCCCCGGTGCGTCCTGACGAGCTCAGGCCGATCCAGTTCCCAGACGCTGTCCCGCTGCATGCGCCAGAACGGATCCTCGGTGTGGATTACTTGGCGGTGCGGTCCGAACCGGCGGAGCAATCGTCCGAGTTCTCGGTCGACAAGCTCGTATGATGCCAACCGTGGTTTGCCTTGGAGGCAGCGGCCTATAGCCCAAAGGGCGATCAATGGCTTGTGCGGAGCCCTGTCGTCGCCGCTCTTCCAGACATTGAGGGTCTCAAACCGTTGCAGGAGGTCGCCTGTCACTGTCCTCAAGATGCCCCTTTCGTAATGCCATCGTACTTGCGACATTAGAACACGGAAGATTCCTCGAGCCCAGCCGAAGTCGGACTATAGAGTATGCTTACGGTTGTCGCTAGACTGTAAGAATGGAGTCTGCCCAGCCCGGCCAGATTGGCCAGAGTACGTGTCCCTCAATGGAGCCTTTCAAACTCCACTCGCTGAAGATCCGCCTGAAATTCATTTACACTGTCTCGCATGAGGATGGTTCGGTTCTTCATTGTCCAGGTCGTGACGCCAGATTCGGAATAGCATAAGGCCATTTTGCTGAGCAGGCAGAATAGACTCTGGGCTGGATCCTGGTAGTCACTCACGTCTTGCGGTGGAGACGGAAGGCGCGATGCTTTGTGTGTAACGGCGTCTATTTCGGGTGATGCAGCGCGAATTCTCGCAATCAATGTTGACTCATCAAGACCGCTGCTCTCGAATTGCTTGAACGTAATCATAACGAAGCCGGGGCGCGAGAGGTCGGGGGAGCCGATAGCGCGAATCTCAAGTAGGCGGGCGTCTGGCGGGCGGGGGCAGGGCGTTTGAGTGCGAGCAGGACCGGCTGCCAGTTCCGCTGCAGCGGATACACGAAGAGCGCCTTGGGCGTATTCGCTGGTGGGGTGGGGTGCCGATGGCAGCACGCGCCTAGCCTGTTCCTGAGTCAGGCGGACGCAGACCACACAGTCAGGACGGTCGGCACGACAGACAAGCCGTGCGTCCAGCAACGGTCTAGGTCGCGGGCGCTCGAGGCAGACGCAGCGCGTTCTCTGATGCCAGCCGTTAGGGACGGTCGGCGCAGCCGTCGGCTGCGGACAGGGACCGGGGGGGGTGTTGGTGGAAACCTATGTCAGCCAGCCGTACGCGGACACCTGCTACTGGGCCTCGAACTGCCACTACCTGGGACAGACCCAAGCCCACGGTGCCGTGGGCACCGTGCCAGCGGAGACGCCCGAGGCGGTCGTCGTGTATCCGCTGCAGCGGGACTGCCAGGCAGTCCTGTTCGGGCCCTCACACCCTGCCCGATCCCACTAGGGGCTGCCTCCTCAAGATCCCCAATCGGCTCTACCGACCTCTCGCGCCCCGCTTTCTGAATGGTTACGCCCGAGCGGCACCTTGCTCTGGCTGGGCTGGCTGGGTACCCAGGAGAACTCTTGACACAGAATACGAGATGTCTGCTGACAAGATCCGCAACAAGGTCTCAAAGTAACTTCTCAACCTCTTGCCGCTCGGCGTCAAGCCCGGGCAACGCATCTGTCCGCTCTTCGTATGCCATCCTGTCGATGATTCCAAGCAGTCCTAGCATAGGATCCTGAGAACCCGTGTAACATAGCCGATCAATTTCCATAAGACCGGAGTGTGCGAATCTCTCAAACAGCTCGATTCTCCAAGGCTGCGAACTGTCAACCAAGACCTGCAAATCAGCCTTGACAGCTATGGCCACAAGATCAATAAACCGAGCGTCCCAAGGCCTCTCGAAATATTCGAGCCGAATGCCTTCTCCATAAGCTTCCAATGGCTGGCCCTGTGTTTCCTTCTTCCGCTCAATCGCGTAGCCAACTGCCGCCGCAAACATCAGCGCCTTTTGCTTTGTTTCAAAGAAGCCATCGTTCTTAAGTGAATCAAGAACTGGCTCAAGATCCTTTGGTGGGCGAATACGATCTCTCATCTCAAACACCTCTCACTACCGACCAGTCGTTTTCCGATTCCGTACCAACGACAACATAGTCGACGTCGGCTTGGCCAAGCCTTATGGTCGAACTCTCGTCCGGATCACCTGAGCGATTAAGTTCCAGAACATAAGTTCGACCAACCGCAGCTCTGAGTCCCTTCTCGACTTCCCCGACCCATTGATCGTTAGAACTGATGAGTACCATTTGTTGCACACGTTGTTTCAGCCCATGTGGGACCGTACGCTTGAAATAGGCATCCATCTTCGCAAACGGAGCATCCATTACAAGCGGGAACTTTCCACCGCCAAAGAGTCCCAGTCGCGAGTCCTGATTAGCGTTTTCGAGTCTTCTTGCCAGTGTGATCAGGGCCGAGACAAAACACAGCGATAGAGCCTTTAGATTAGCAGAAGATGGTGCGGAAGTCACCCAAGCACCATCCCCTCCCCTCTCCTTAATCGAAAGCGCGAAATCATCCTCAATCTGAACTTGCCGCTCTAGCTGGGCAATCTCTGTCCAGTTATAACCGAGCTCCCTATCAACGTATTCCCGAATCAGCGCCGACCATCGCTCTCTGATCTTCACGATTGTTTTACGCACCGAGTCAGCTGTATCCCGACGTTTCTGCAGAGTTTCAACAAGCGCCTCGCCTGTGGCAAGTTTCTTACGGCGCCTATTCAGTTCTTCAATCTGTTGGATCTTCTCTTTTCTCTTGTCCTCTTTGCGGGCGTTATCAATCTTCATCTCGGTAATGTCATCGTCAAATCGACTACGCCGACGTTGAAGATTCTTGATCTCATCGATCCCAAAGTCCTTGCCCTCGAGTTCAGACTCGATCTTTGAGCGTTCACCGATCTCCCGCCTCAAAATATCATCCGTGGCCGATTGCTTCTGCCTACTTTTCTTGAACCGATCCAGCGATTCATCATGTCGCCGTCGATACTCCCGTATGGCACTTCGACAATCCCTGATCGACTCCTCCAGATCAGCCAAACCCGTCGCCTGCTTCCATTCGACGAGGTGCTCTTTCATCGATTCGTCGATTGCTCGTCCACAAATACACTCTCCTAACTGCAGTCGGTCATCAACAAATGCGGGCTTAATCTTCGCGGGAAGTTCTCCACGCTGAACCGCGCTGTCAACAAGCTGCTCGGGAATATCCAAGACGTCACTTAGCGGCCAAAGGAAAGCGTCGCTGGACATAGCTGCCTTGACGACGGCAATGCGTTCGTCAAGTTCCGCCTCGAGCTTTGCAATACGCTCGTCAAGAACCTGCTTTTTTTCTAGGTATGGACGGGTCTCGTCGATTTCTTCCAGAAGTTTATCGACCTCGTCCTTCTGCCTTATAGTTGATTTGATGTTTTCCTCGATCTGACTAATGCTATCCGAAAGTTCCCTCTCATCTTGTTCAAGAGACTGAATTTCTTCTGTAAGCTGTTTGATCTCACCAACCGCTACATTATCTATCTCCTTCTCGTAATCCTCCATAACGGCACCTAGATGAACAACCGCCCTGTCAAGCAGAGTAAAGTCGAAGAATCGCTCGACACCGGTCTTTAGCTTTGCGGCCGAAGACTGAAGGGCAAGTGATTCCATGTCTTCGCCTCTAAAGAAGAAAAATCGCGAAAGATCGCTAGGAAGCAGCCGCTCGATGGTACGTTTGGCATCTGGAACTTCAATTTGTTCGCCACTACTTGAAACTTTATCAAGGCGTAACTCGGGAGGGGACTCTTGAACTGTCTTCCCGCCGTCGACCTTGCGGAACGTTGCTCGTCTCGTCGCAACATAGCGAACGTCTTGATGTGTGAACGTGTCTTGATGTGTGAACGTAAGTGTCACATCCAGCGGAACGTCCGCGCCGACTTCCGCCTCCGCGACTGCAGCATAAGAGAGAAGCTCATCTGGGTTCTCAAGTTCGATTCGGCCATATAGACACCACAAGATGGCGTTAAGAAGAGTGGTCTTACCAGAGCCATTGTCTCCTAGGAAGACGGTGACACTCTGGTCGCCAGGCGGGGCAAAGGCAATCTTCGATTGGCCTTTGAACTGCCGGAAATTTTGTACTGTTAGACGTCGAAGAATCATTTGATCACTCTGTCGATTGCCTCTCGAAGGGGTTTGCGGATTCGTGGCTTTGAGAGATCTATATGATCCCACTCTAAGTCCAGAATGGCCCTCATGACTCGCACTTCATCGTCGGTCAGATTAGAGAGAATCTGATTTTGCATTGCTTTCCTCTTGTCCTGGAACTCGTCCCAATGGTTCATGGATACCTCCGTTCAGACGTGGAGGAGTTGGTACTGCCGCAATGTTGGCAATAGCATCTCTCGGGCTTGTGGCCCGTTCAATGCATCGCGTGTAAACTCTGTTACACGAGACAACTCCCTATCGAGCAACTTCCTCATCAAGGGAAACCCGGGCGCGTCCTTTGCTGAGACTTCCCCCGGTGGGAGTACAATGAAGTCGTAGATCTCGGCCTTTTCTTTTCCATCCGATCGTCGTAAGAGGCGCCCGCGACGTTGAATGAACTGACGCGGATTAGTGCCACTTGCGAGAATAAATGCGCGCCGAACCTCTGGAATATCTATTCCTTCATCGAGGCAGCGGATACAAACCAACGCTTGAAGCCGACGGGTTCGAAACCCGGCAAGGAGCCGCTGGCGATCAGTCGCGCTGGTTGTAGCGGTGTAGGTTGCGACACCCATTGAGAGGTCATGGCCGAGGAGGCGAGTGACTGCAGTGATCTGGCGCTCTGTTTCCACTCCCTCGGATTTGAGCATTCCCGCAGTTTCGAGTTCGACGCTGCCGTCGCCACAGTATACCAAGTTGAAATAGCTTTCCTTGAATGGGTGGATGACTTCACGAAGTCTTGGAATCTTGTTTCGAGCGGATCCAAGCAACCGAGCTCGACGTAGCAGCAACGCGAGTACTTCGTCCGATAGGTCGGAGCGATCAGGATCCACCAGAGATCTTGCTAGGTTCCGTGAGATAGCCAGATATTCCTCGGCCTCGTCCGGATCAAGTTCTACGAGCACTGGGTGGTACGTATAAGGAGACAGTACCGGTGGATCGCAGGTGATCGCGTCACGGATAGTAAACTCCGTGACGACGTTACCGAAGTAGTTTCGGATGGCTTCCGTTCCGTCCTCGTCCATCCATCGCTTGGGAGTAGCGGAGAGGCCCATTCGGAGCCGGACTCGCTCGGGCAGGTGGGAGCGGATGCGAGCCGCACCGAGGTTATGCACCTCGTCTCCGATAATGACGGTACGGACGCGCAGGTTGTCGAGCAAGGACTTGAATGCCTCTGAAGAGAACGTGGCATTCGTTGCTACGAGGCTCACAATTTTGGTGTGCCCGTGGTTGGAGTTCCAAATGGCGTTGTATGCAACCCGGTGCCATCGGCTGCGTCCTTCTGCGCAGCGGATTGGTCGCAACCCGAACTTGTGCGCCTCCTGAATCCACTGGTCGGCCAAGTGAAGGAGCGGCGCAACTATGATGATAACCAGGGGTGGTCCAACTCGTTCATAGAGATCACATAGCGCGGACAGAGCGGTGAAAGTCTTGCCCGTCCCAGTCGCTAACGCAAGAACTCCGCATCCGTCAGCTTCGAACCACGCATTGATTGCCTCGCGCTGATATGGTCGCAGGTCCAGACCGACTGGGGGGATGAGGACTTCACGTGTATAGTCTATGCTTGTCACTACCTCCACCATAGATGAGGTATTGCTGGCCGTTCCCTCGCCTGCACGAACTAACCCTTCCCTGAAAGCATCGTGTACTGGCAACACTCTCAGAGTTGGTGTCGAATTAGACCACAGCTTATCAAACTCCCGCTCATAACGAGCCAGCAGAAATCCATCCGGCGTTTCGTCTAGGAGAACTCGCTCGAAGTTCCGAACATACGCAGAATAGGTCTCGTTCGCACTCCCTTCGAATACCACAGTACGATTAGGACTATAGACAATACCAAATTTCTCGTGGTAAATCGCTCCTTTGGAGTCGGGTTCTGGCACTGCCACTTGGATCGTGATCACTCCTCGAGCGATTGCCCACGAGAGAAACGTCCGATGCCAGTCTGGTGCGCCGTCGTTAATGACTTGTGCATGGGACTTAGTCCGATATTGCTCCGGGTTATAAACACCCTCAGCAATAGCCTTGATATCTGGAGGTCGAAGGATTGGGGAGCAAACAAGGTCGAAGCTGGCTCGCTTGCTGAGCAGTCGCTTGAAACCATCTGGCGCGGCCCTAAAAACATCGCTCGAAAAGAAACCGACGGCACGCCGATACCGCGTCGCGCCAGTGAGAATCCGTGCGAGGAATGCGTCTCGCAGTGAGCCCTCTGCCCCTCTCGTGCCAATAGCCGTCGACACAGAGCCAGCCTCAACCAGATTCCTCTGGCCGAATCTTCAAGTCCGCATGATGCGATTCGATGAATCGCCTGATATCTTCATCATGGTCCAGGAGCCGCTTCCACTGATTCGCGTAAAGGGTAATCGGAAATCGCTGTAGGCCATAGACTGATACCGCACCCTTGGAGGAAACTTTCAGGTTAAGGCTCGATTGCTTGGACTTTTGCCGCTCAAGCTCGTTCTCGAGTTCACGAATGCGATCCAGAAGGTGATTATGCGTCTCGTCGCTCATCCCGACCTCATACGGCACAGACTACCATGTTCCGGATCCTGACAGCCAAAAAAACGCCGCACAGTGACTCCTTCAGCAGATCGGCGTCACCTAATCCAGAGTGCCCTGTTGCGGCAGAATGTAAGTGGCGTCCGACCACCACACCAATCTCTCCTAGTGCGGTGTGGGTTCCGATTATTCTGTGCACCAAGGCACGCCTTGGCAAGGGGGAAGCGATGAGCTGAAACCTTGCACCGCGAGCCAGTGGATTCAATTCCTGCTCACCACCAACGGTGCAGTGCAGCCCGCCAGCGGGAGCGAGTTGTTGCACGGCACCCGGCAAACCGTCGTCGTAGAGCGTACACAACGGGTGGCAAGGCGCATCAAGGCGCGGACGGGCTAGCGGGGTCGGTGAGTGATCGCAGAAGAGCCACGGGAATGCTCGCCAAAGAACCTGGGATGCCCTGTACTGTCCACCTGTGAAGCGGCCGCCGTGGGATGCTCGGTTAGCAGCAAGGCCCCTCTAGGTCTGCAGAGCGGAGGGAGAGCGCCGCGGCGGACACGAAGGCGGCGCGTGGTCCCAGCTGGCGAACACATGTGACGATAAGGGCAGCGCAGGGAGTCGTAGCGCCTTTATAATACTGGCGGCGGCGAGGAATCGTGCCCGCTCAGACTCACACTGAAGTCGCTCGTGCGACGAGAATCGTACCGGGACTCCTCATGTCGGTCCGATCCGCAGTAGTTCCGCCCCGTCTGATATCTAGATCGAGACCTGCCTCGGGGACGACTTGAACCACACGAATACCTAGGCCAAACCGACGTCATACGGCCCGTGCCTTGCGATCAGTCCTCGCCATCGACACAAGATCTTCGATGCTGCGGAGCTTCCGATTGCCTGCTAGATAAGCGATGCCGCGATGCAGGTGTAATCGGAATTGCTGTGCCAGCGTCGCATCGTCGGTGTCCAGTCCATCCAGCAGGCAGCGTTCCTTGAGGAGGGCAAGATACAGGTCAGCATATCGTCCACCGAAGACTCTCCAAGTCATCTCCACATTACTGTCGGGATGGGCAGCGATGTTCGAAGGCATACTCGATTCGGCTAGGGATACGCAAAGCGCCCAACGGCAGAGCAGGTTCCAGTTCTTGATTCCCGTCACTCGTTTGAGCCGAACGAGTTGATCCTTCGCTCGCTGCGAAACTCTGACGTGTTCAATTGTCACTGCACACCCTCATTCGATTCGAAGTAGCCGGGCACAATCTGCGTGGATTCAGCTCCGTCGTCATAGGACAAGGTATAGCTACGACCGATCCATGGTCGCAGGCGCTCCAGATATTCGCCGGTGATCTCCTCATCGGTGGAAAACAGAAGCATCTGGTGACTTGCGAACGGGAAGTACCGTTCGACAAGATTCATCCGGTGGGTAGTGTCAAGCCTGCCCAGCGGGGTATCGATCGCCGTCGGAAGGGGCCGACCCGATGCCTTGGCCAAGCCCCAGAGCAACGACACTCCAAGGAGCTGCCGCTCGCCAGCAGAAAGCCGGTCGGGATTCAAGGCACTTCCGTCCCGCGCAAAGATCGTGATGGCGAAGGAGTCTGGATCGATCGACAGGCCTGCGATCAATGAATCCTTGCGCAACAACTGCTGGTAGCTCTCGAATACAAGCTGCTCGATTCGGCGCACGTGACGGGAAATGACCGCCCTCCTGAATTCCCCAAGCGTGGAGCGCACTCGATCGACATGGCGCAAGATGCGTTCCCGATCGTCGACCCTATTCCGGTCAGCGGCCTCGTCGCGGATGAGCCCGGTCAGCAGCTGCTCCTTGCGCTCTATTTCGCGCACTAAGCGGACGATCTCTTCACCCATCCCGGCGTACTGCACTTCGAGCGCTGCTAGGTCGGTCTTGGCAGTCTCACGCTCGGCCGCGATTCCCGCAATAGTGTCCGAAGCCGGCACGCTGTTGCTCTCAGCCATCGCATTCCTAACCCTCTGGACGGCCTTTTCTTGCGCTGCAAGCTGTTGCGCCGATGAAGCCAGCAACTGGTCGAATCCACTCTGCAGCAATCCCTGGAGATCGCTCCGAACGTTAGGAAGAAGGCTCAGTTCGGACTCCCTTTGCCCTTGGGTCCACCAGTGCCCTCGGTCTGCCTCGAAGAACTGCTCAAGCACGCTGATCGACCTCTCGTTCACAAACTCGGACCGAAGTCGCACGAGCACCTCTTCGTCCCTCGCCCTCAATACGTCGAACAGCTCGCGCGCGCGCCGGGAGTCCTCTTCCCTCTGGTCGCGATCCGCGGCGGACTGGAGAAGGTCCCGCACCAGTAGCATTGGAAGGGGGCCGGCCGCTAGCTCGCGGAGAGCTTCCGCCCCCTCGGCGACGATGTTTTCCGCGGCGCTCAGGTTGCGCTCGATCTCCGTCCTCTGTTCGAACAGAAGGCCTCCTAGCCTCTCGTACTCGGCTTCCAACCTTTTCAATTTCCGGCGCTGACGATCAACTCGGTGCGTTTGAAGCGAAGCGCGATCTTGCTGCAGCGCATCCACTCGACTCTGCAGGTCGCGCAACTCACGCTCAACTGCCTCAATTGCGAGGCGAGTCCCATCGTCGCGAGACTCTGTACGCTTGCGCCGCTCATATACCTTAAGGTCCTGTTCGAGTTGGTCGACCATGTCGAGGCCCAGCAAGGCCTGAACACCAGATCCGATCAGAGAACAGGACTCGTCCGCTGATGCGTACCTCTCGATCTGCTCACCGTCGAACAAGAATAGGTGGGCGATGTTTGCTGGCAAGAAGTCATCGACTTGGCTGGCCCAGTTCTCCGCCACCAAATCTTCACGCCGACCATTCTTCTGAACCAAGAAGACTTCCTTGCACCTGCCGTTCACACGCGACCAAGAGCGTCTCAGCGTGTACTTGTCTTCGTTACCCTCGGCGATGTGCCGGAAGCTGATTTCAATTGATGCCTCCGGACGGGCGGCCGCTCGGAAAATGCTGTTCGCAAGATAGTCCCGATACGCCGCCGAGCCTCGGCTGGAGGTCTTGGCGTGTGCACCAAAGAAGCAAAGCTGTAGGGCATCCAAGAAAGTCGTCTTCCCACCACCGTTCATCCCTCCGAACAGAACGATGGGCCTCCCACGCGACGGAGGCGTCAGCTTGACTGTCTGGTGGCCCGCGTACAGCCCAAAATTGTGGAGAGTTATCGAGTCCAGTATCACTGCTCGCACTCACCCTGTTCAATCACCACCGGAGGATTACGCATGTACTCTTCCTCCTTCACCGAGATACGCTTCAAAGAGCGCTCAAGCATGTCTCGCCGTTGTCGCGCCCGGGCAATGGCGTCATCTTCGTCGTCGTAGGATCCGCGACGGAAGGCGCTTTCGAACGCTTTGAAGAGTCCGGCCCGCCGCAACATCGACTTGTGCCGCCTCTCTACTGAGAGCAATTCGCGCACCAACTCGAAGTGGAGTTCGTCCGTGCCCGATAGCTCGCGGAGAAGCTCTACTTCCTCGCTTCCAAGCACGAGGTTGTCGTCAATCTGCCTACTAGGATATGGCCGTCCAGTGGCTTCCTCATAGACAGCCGGTAGGCTGTCCTCAATCTCGTGTTTCTCGACCACCCAGATTTGCCGAATCGTTTCGAGCTCCTGCATCGTGATGAGGTCGATGTCGCGCACTTCCTCGGGGCCGTTCTCCCTGATATGTTGCTGTGCTTCAAGTACCTTGCGCAACCAAGCCTCCCTAGCGCTCTGCTTGTAGGGGCCAGGGATCGGACGGTCACGGTACAGTTGCACAGCGCCACTCATCCTTCGAAAGTCTCGCGACCCCCGGTCGCCCGCCTCGGTCTTGGGGGGGTCAAGTTCGTTCCGCAGTTCAAGTAGAGGCAACATCCATTCCTTCTCGGCGTCATTTTGGATCATCGCGTGCATCGACTTGTCTTTCTCAACCAGCGTGCATACCCAGCACCCAAATCTGCTGTCCCCGCAACTTGGGGTGCTGGTATCGACTACCAAAGGACACTCCCCGCCATCGGTCGCACCTTGGTACATCGTCAGGAGATCCTTGTTCCGGTAGCCCCAAGGATTAGGCATCTGCATCAGAAACAACCAGACATCGTCGTTGCTCCAGTTTTCGAGAGGTGTATAAACGAATGAGTTTGGAAGATCTCCATTCGGGCTGAGGTGGTCGCGAACCCGCTTTCTCTCGAATTGCTCCATGACGCGCGCGCGCGCGGCACTCTCAGCCTTCCGAGTCCCGAGCACCAAGATCGCCTCGCCGTGCTCCTGCACCACCGAACTGATGAACTGGGTCGAAGGCATGATTTTCAGCCGTTCAGTACACCAGCGAAACTTCGGCCTCGGAGCCGGATAACCGCGGCCTATGAGGTTCACCCAAAACGTGTTGCCTGTACTTGGTGTCAGGCGATGGGCGGACAGCGGAAGCCCCTTCCGTTTTGCCTCCGCGCCCATTTTCTCGAGCGATTTTGAGACCCAGAGCGCGACGATAGGATTCTCGACCAGAGTGTCCGTGCTGATGACGAACACCGGCTTCTTGCAGTGGTCCGGGCCGATCTGTTCAAGCGCGTACCAAACGAGTTGCAGGGTGGCCGTTGAATCCTTGCCGCCGCTATAGCCGACCACCCAAGGGATTTCGTCCGAAAGGTAGAGTTCGACCACCTCCTCAAGAAGGGCTGTTATGCCCATCTTGAATCCGGTGTGGCCGAACGCCGAGCGGGTAGCGGAGGTGGTGTTAGGTAAGGCCATGGTTCCCTCTGCTGAATGCATGCTCGACCCGTTGCTCCTCGCTTGATAGTTCGAGCCCTAAGTGGCGCTTGATGGCGTTGGCAGTAAGGATAACGTTCTGATTGCCCCGTGACACACGTCCTCCAGCAAGGGCCCGACCCTCCCACAACATGCCGTTGTCCCTGCGCCAGTCCATTTCTCCCAACTTCACCAGCCGCTCTCGCCACTGTTTGGGGTAGCAGCGGATGAGGCAGCCTCCGGCACGGCCAAGCGCGTGCAGAGCCACCCCGTGGCTATGGATGTAATTGGAGCGCAGCTCGCCGGACGTCAGCTTTCCTCGTCGAACGAGATCCCATTCATGTAGGCACGAAGCCACGGCCTCCCAAAAACTCAATGCAACAGCCGCAAGATCAGCGGGGTCTCCGTTTGGCATGCTGCTCACTAGTTCAGCGGTAGCTTGGTAGATCGCGCTAAGCGTGAACAAGCAGCGTGAGCGCGGTGAGAGCGAAGTGCGCTCGAGTTCCACCACGCCGCGGAAGACTGCCGACTGTTCAATGAGGGCCTTGGTCAGCTTGGCAGTTTCATCCCGGTGATCATAGAGTATCCCCAGGGACTTCGAGGGGCGGACCGCGTAGCGGTTGAGGTCGGCGAACATTTGCTGGCATCTCTCCAAGCCGATGTCAAGAAAGAATACAACCGCAATCGTCTCATCGCCCAATTCCGGCTTTTCCCGCAAGGCCCGCTCAATCGCAGCCCTCCTGTGCTGTCCGTCGTTGATGATGAAACGTGCAGTCAGCGGGACATGAAGTGTGCCCATACGATTTTGCGCACTAGCATCCGGTGTGGGCTCGAAATCTACTTCCGCATCGATCGAGACGGTGATGGCCGAAAACACGTAATTGTCCGTGTTCTCTAGGATGTAGCGGGATAGCTCAGGCACTCGTGAGCGATTGAGCTGGCGCTGAGCCCTCAGTTCAGGAAGGAGTTCATCCTCATCGAAGAGGAACAGCTTCGGCAGAAGGCGGACGGGGAACATCGACACGTAGTACTCCCGTTGTGCTTGGATCCCTCGGATCACCGGGAAAACGTACTCGCCAATGCTGTTCAACGGGACACTTCGGTGGGGCGTTTGTAATTCAGCCCAAGTTGTATCATTATCTTACTACGGGGAACCAATTGTTTGTCAAACTCAAAACATACATCCTTGCACGAGCAGAGCGTTGATCCAAGTCCAGTGTATCTGGACTGCAATGCAACTGCTCCGCTGGAACGATCCGTGCAGGAAGCTGTTACACGCTGGTTCTGCGAGAAAGTCGGCAACGCTGGCAGCCGAACGCACAGCTATGGGCTGGCAGCGAAGCGAGCGGTTCACGCGGCCCGGGTACAGGTCGCGTCAGTCGTGAGCGCACGAGATGACGAAGTCATTTTCACTAGCGGCGCTACCGAGAGCAATAACATAGCGATTCTCGGCCTAGCTGAATTCGGAATCGAAAAGAGCCGATACCACATCGTTTCCACAGCAATTGAGCACAAAGCTGTGTTGGAACCGCTAGAGGCCCTCTCTGGAAGGGGATTCGAGGTCACGCTCGTCAAGCCCGACTCGACGGGAATGGTGTCGGCCGACTCCGTGGAAGAAGCAATTCGGCCCGAGACACTCCTTGTCTCCGTCATGCACGCAAACAATGAGACTGGAGTACGTCAGCCGATTGCAAACCTCGCATCCCGACTCACAGGGCACTCCGCGTTCTTTCATGTCGATGCAGCGCAGGGATTCGGAAAGGATCTCGCATCCCTTCGGTCCGCGCGAATCGACCTCATCAGTGTCAGTTCACACAAGATTTACGGCCCCGTCGGAGTAGGCGCGCTCGTCGCTCGCCGTCGAGGTTTCTCAAGGCCACCCCTGCGCCCTCTGGCTTTCGGTGGAGGCCAAGAGACTGGGGTCCGGCCCGGTACGATCCCAGTACCCTTGGTTGTGGGCTTCGGGCTTGCCGCCCAGATCGCCGAGCAAGATGCCGAGACAAGAGCTGAACGAGCCGAGGAGATACGACGGAATGCACTGAAGGCTTTCGAGCCGTTGGGCATACGCCTCCACTCAAAGCTCGACCAGACCCTCCCTCATGTTCTCAACTTTTCGGTACCAGGTGTAGACTCCGAAGCGCTAATGGTGGCGATCAAGGACATTGCGGCAGTTTCGAATGGTTCAGCCTGCACGTCACAACGGTACACGCCAAGCCACGTCCTCACAGCGATGGGCTTGCCTGAGGATGCAGTCTCCGGCGCGGTTCGTCTTTCGTGGTGCCACTTAACGCCAGATGTCGACTGGCATGCAATCGCTAGCCGCATCGATGCCTTGCGCTGAACTAGTCATGATCGTCAACACTTGGGCGAGTACTCTCCAAGGAACCTTCGTTAACGAGACTCTAGGGGCAACTGTGCCACTGTGACCTAGCGCTAAGCTATACACCACCTGTTCTGTAGACTGAAAGATAGTCACACTTGGAGAGAGTGGGCATCAGCCCACTGTCTGAACTCGAAAGGCGACCCCATGGAATACCGCTACCAGTGCATTCGTTTCAAGCAGACCACTTCAGACAAGTGGCTGGTCCAGTTTGCCGCCCGTGCCCCTGAGATCGACACTTGGGCTGGCGTCCCTCAGAAGAGGAAGTTTGACTTTGGTGGCGAACCAGTCGGGGAAACTGTCGGATTCCAACGAGAGGAGAGTAAGAACCGGGTCAACAGCCTGCGCGAGTTCTATCAGGACTCTGGGAACATCGTCCAGAATCCATTGCTTTGCTCGTTGCGCGAAATTCCCGGATCTCAGGTTCAGTTCATTCCCAATCCGAATGCCACAGTCGATCCCTCTGTCGAGATCGGCGAGCTACTGATCGATGTGCCTGATTTCTCACAATTCTCTATCGAGAAGTGCGTCCGCGAAGTCCGCCAAGGCCTAGAACGGCGTGTACCTCGCCTAAGCGAGACCGCTCCAGACTCCAACCTTCTGCAAGCCCTCAAGTCCCAAGCGGCTCAAATCGGATACATCCAAGAGCAAGATCAGGGCGTCAAGGGAGGATCTGGTGGAGATGACGGAGACGGACAAACAGGGTCGCCAGTAGACGACGACCCCACGGGTGTACTCTTTGAGGAATCTCATATCGTTGACTTCTGGCAAGAAGTCGCCGTTCGCGATGAGTTGTTGAAAGAGATCGGTACGCCCATCTCGAGTGACGAGTTCCTAGGCTTCACTAAAGAAGCTCTACTCTCGTACCTCCGTCCAGTCGTACTCGTGGACGGGCAGCACCGCCTCCGAGGCGCACTTGCGGCTGCCCGCGAGCTACTGAACGATCAGAGTGTCCAGGTCGAGGTGGCTGACCGCATCTCGAATGGAGAGCCATCAGAGACTGTGGAAATCGAGATCCTGCACCGTGTTTCGCGATTGCTGCCAATCTCAATGCTAATGTCTACAGATCCAGAGGAACAGGTCTTCCAGTTCGTGGTGGTCAATCAAAAGGCAACCCCTATCGGCCGAGCACTCCTTGGTACGATCGTCTCGACTACGCTCTCGAACGAAGAGATGGGGAACGTGGCGTCACGACTGAAGAACGCTGGCATTGAGGTCGAAGAGTCCCACGCTATCACCTACCTCGCACGTCATCCGAGCAGCCCATTTCAGAATCTGGTGGAACGTGGGTTGACCGGAGACTCGTCAAGCCTTCTCCAGTGGAATGTGTTCGCATCTCTCATTGGTATCTTTCGACACCTCAAGGGCGGAAGGCTCTTCGGAGGGAAAAACGACTTCGCAGAGATCTGGCGACAGAAGTTCCTTCTAGATTCGCCGATCATTGCAGCGTACGAGAGTTGCGACTACGACCGCCAAATCGATTACTGGAGCCAGTTGGAGGGACCGTGGAGGGAGGTGTTCATTGCATTCTGGACTAAGATCCGCGACACTTTCGGGAATACGGAAGATTCAGATAAGCACAACTACTGGGGAAGGCCCAGACAGTCAAATCTCTTCAACAAGATCTCTCTCACCATCCTCGCGGCGGATTTCTTCCAGTTTCTGGTTGAGACGAGAACGAAGCTTGAATCAGCGGATGCGATCCCGGGATTGGTAGACGAGTGGTTGGAAGACGTCAGTAGCGGTTATTTCGACAAGGACTGGGTGCTCGGAGGCGTAAAGAAGGATTCGGCTGGAATTCGCAATCAATGGGCGACAATTTGGGTTGATTATCGAAAAGGTGCCGGCAAGCTCCCAGACAAGCGCCTATTCCGCCAGCCGAAGAATGTGTGACGGTTTCGGTGTTTCTGACGGACGAATCTCGGTTTCTCACCTCCGCCCTCGCCCCAGAGGCGCTGAACTGGGACGCCGGCTCCCTACGGCACTTGGCAAGCCTCCAAGTTCCCGAACGTCTGCTTGGCCATCGGCGATCTATTTTGCGGGCAGATATCAACGAGCAGTGGGCTTGGTGGTTCGTCGAGAGCCTCGCCGATCCGAGGCGTTATGCGCTCCAGCAAGCGAGCTACCCCCAGATATTTGAAGATGTCTTTAAGGGCGTGCAGACCTGCTTCGCCCACCTAAGCAAACCGGAACGCAAGGAATTGGCGTCCTCAACTGCCCGGATCCTACTGGATTTCGTCCGGCGGCTACAAAAATCTCAAGACCGCAGGCGGCTCTCAGCGGAGGAGCGCTGGCGCCTATTGGATTTCGCCGGGACCTCTCCCCGGTGCTGGATCTGTGGCACTAGATTCTTGGAAACGGCCATCGACAACTTCCTCTACCGAAATAGCAACACAATCTCTCTGCCTCCATTTGTAGATATCCTCAAGCCGCGGGGGCTCTTCCAGCGGGACCTCTCAATCGAGGTCGACCATATCGTTCCGCATTCCCTGGGCGGCGGTGATAGCGAGAACTTAGCCCTAGCCTGCGGATGGTGCAATCGCCACAAGCTCGCACACACCTCGATCTACGACGTGGAGGGTCGCCCGAGATTGGCAGGGAGCAACGCAATCGGGGCCAATTCACTTCCGCAGCCTTTCTGGACGGTCCGCTTGCTGGCAACGATTCGAGCCTGCGAACATCCTGAAGGGTGCCGGCGCTCAGCGGATAATTCTGACGTCACCGTCGTACCTGTCCATAAGACAGGAGCCTTGAATCCCGTGAACCTGCGGGTTACTTGCTACGAGCACGACCCCGATGCAGCATCAAGATTCCAAGCTCATAGAGTGGTCCGAACGGCTTGGAAACTGTGAGCGTGCAATCGAAGGTAGCAACCTAAGGCAGCGAGTGCAGAGTGTGCTCTTCGTCCTTGGCAGGGACCGCAGAATTCAAGATGCACTGTGCAAGCCTATCGGTTCGCAACTGTGACGCGAGGTCCGTTCGCGTCCGGTCAGAACTTCGTCTGATCGCCATAATACTGGCGCTCTCGTGTTCAATCGGGCAGGGATGGTAGCAGCTCGATATCCACGGACGGGGCTTGCGGGAGAAAGGTGATCGGATGCAACAGGCTGATGGCTCCCCACAGTCGAATCGTGCCCGAACGGCTATCGGCCGGACGGAACTCTCCCGGCCGCTGAAATGCGCAATTGTCGATGGCCTGATCAATGCTGAGACTCGAATCCTAGACTACGGCTGTGGCCGCGGAGACGACGTCATGCACCTTACCGCTTTAGGACATATGGCGAGCGGCTGGGATCCACTCCACCTCCCTGATGGGGAGCGTCGGCACTCGTCGGTGGTCAACCTCGGCTATGTCGTGAACGTCATAGAGGACCCCCGCGAACGGTGCGAGACGTTGAAGCAAGCGTGGTCCCTTGCCGAGCGAGTCCTGATCGTAAGCGCCCGGCTCGCCCCTGATAGCAGGGCGCTCCGGAGCGGTTCAGCATTCAGCGACGGGCTCCGAACTAGTCGCGGAACGTTTCAGAGGTTCTTCGAGCAGCAGGAACTGCGCGATTGGATTGAGCATACGCTTCAGATCAATGCTGTGCCAGCTGCACCGGGAATCTTCTACGTCTTCAGGGATGATCAAGTCCGTTCTGATTTCATCGCCGCTCGATTCCGCCGCCGACGGAGCCTACCCCACCTAACCAAGTCCCAGGCACTCTTCACTACCCATCGTCCCTTGCTGGAATCGCTGATGGCCTTCGTCAACGAACGGGGTCGACTTCCGATTACCGACGAAATTCGGAGCGCCACCGAAATCACCCAAGTGTTTGGCTCACTCCGCAGGGCATTCCGTGTCATCCTCACAGTTACTGAAGATGGCCGATGGGAGCAAATCAGACAGGATCGTAGCCAAGACCTATTGGTCTATCTGGCACTCTCCCAATTTGACGGACGCTCTCCATTCGGGAATCTGTCGACATCGCTGCGGCATGATGTCAAGGCTTTCTTTGGCACCTACAAGAAAGCATGCACGGCGGCAGACGAATTGCTGTTCTCTCTGGGTAGTCCGGGAATTCTGGAAGGGGCCTGTCGGCAGTCCGATATCGGCAAACGGACTCCAAGCGCGTTATACCTCCATGAGAGCGCACTCCCCGAGATGACGACAATCTTGCGGCTCTACGAAGGGTGTGCCCGAGGTTATCTCGGCCGAGTTGAAGGAGCAAACATCATCAAGCTACACATCTCGGAACCGATAGTGTCCTATCTCAGCTATCCAGACTTCGACAGAGATCCGCATCCTGCGCTCTCGTCTTCCGTGAGCGTACATCTTCAAACGTTCCGAGTACGGACTACTGACTACTCGTCCAGAAGGAACCGCCCAATCCTTCACCACAAGGAGTTGTTCGTCAGGCCAGACTACCCCGGATATGAGAAGTTTGCTCGTCTGACCCTCATCGAACAAGGCAAGGGTCTCTACGACGACACGAGCCGAATAGGGCTTCAGCAGGGATGGAACGAAGCCCTCGCTCGTCGAGGGCTCTACCTTAAGGGGCATCGTCTCCTTGCGGCGCACGGGCAGCGGTCGAGCCCATGATGCCGCAAACCCCATTCTTTCTTTCGCGGGCAGCAAGCGGGGGAATTCGACCGCAACCATCCGCATTCATATCACGGGGCTGACGACACGTCGCTCGCTCACAGCACCCCGGGGACGGTCTTGGCACCAGTCTCCCTTGAACTCGCGTGAGCTTCGGTTACAGACGGCGTGGCATTGTCCTACGTTCGGACCTTGGATCTCTACTCCGTGTTTGGCTCTGAGCCCATGCCTTGACCCGCGGCCGAGCTGCCGGAGAAGTTGCGAGCGGCATTGTTGACAGGCAGTACTGGGCGATCACGAAACGAGAGCCAACCCCCGTGCAGCATGTTAGACTGGCGGCACAAGAGAGGTTCCGCTGAGCCATCCCTCGCCCTACCCCAGCGGCGCCCTTCTCTCGCAGCGGACTCATGCGTGCCGGGCCGGTCGGACTGAGCATCGCCGCCTTGGCGGCCTCGTGCCTGTACGCGGGCCCGCAAGCGCCGTCCGCTGCCGAAGCGATCAACTTCTTCGAGTCCGAAGTCCGGCCGATCCTCCACACCCGTTG
>MKWU01003219.1_pt1 | contig 22141 bp, 15 predicted proteins | sample 809101 | NCBI WGS metagenome assembly MKWU01 (sample SAMN05860141, study PRJNA318959) | sponge metagenome | host: Aplysina aerophoba | place: Slovenia: Piran, Adriatic Sea, Gulf of Piran | collected 2013-05-07 | reverse complement strand
TCGGCCCGAGACCGACAAGCGGCGGGTTCTCCGAGACGTAGACCACCTCATAGATCTTGCCCGGCTCGAAACCACCTTCGAGATGCACGCGGCCCTTGTCGGACACAAGCCGGCCGTTCTCCATGCGGCCGAATTTCCATTGCGAGCGGGGTATGACGCGGCGCTGTGATTCGACCCGGTCCCTTACGGTCATGACGGTTTCGGGCGCATCGGGATCGGCTACCGGATAGGGAATATGATTGCGGTCCGACAGCAGGCGATCGTAGACGCGGTCCTGGACGACGAAGTCACTGCGAACAAGGCCGCGGACCGGCCCGCCGTCTTGCCTGGCGATCGGCGTAAGCAGACGCATCCGATCGGGTTCCTGGGGTACGTCGAACTGCCAGCCGAGCCATAGCAGAGTGAAACCCTCTTCGAGCAGGAAGCCGTCGCCGAAGTGTTCAGCCTCGGAAGGGCTGCGGCTTCCCTGGGCGTCGTTGAAAAAACGGAGCATGCCCTTGTTGCCACGATTCGACACCTCGTACAGGACGGTTCCGTTGCCGAGGGCGGCTTGAAGAGGTTTGAGCAAGAAGAACTCGGAGGAGAACTCGACCTCGCCCTGGCTGTTGGTGGGCGCGAGGTCGATGTCGGCGATGATGCGGTTCGCCGAGTTGCCCGGGTCCACGGCGAAGAAAACCTTGCCGGTGAGCTTTTGATAAGGGCCCGTCAAGCCGAAAGACCTGCCCCGGAGCAGGGTCTCGGTGCTCTCGACTTCCACGCGAACGACTCGAGAGAAAGCGCCCGAGACGGGTACGAGAGCGAGCAGAACAATGAGGAACAATCTGGACATGCGCCCATTAAACGAGCTTGCCCCTGACGAGTCAAGCGGGAAATCCGCTGCTCTCAACGCAATCAAAAACGTTCCCCTTTCTCCGAATGGTTCATTCCGCGTTCGCAGCAGCGGAACGAGTCCGGAGGGCGACGGGAGCGGCGGCGAACGGCGCTCGTCGCGAGGCCGACCGAGAACGGCTGACGTGGCAAGGACACTGGCGCAGGGCACTATTTTTAGCCGAGCAACTCCGAGCAATGCCGGGCAATTCTGGGCAGGCAAGCAGTGACAGGGCGGCGGGAGCGGCCGTCCGGGCGGCGCGAGGGCGCTGGCGCAGGACAATATTTTTATCTGAACAATGGCGAACAATGGCGAACATTGGTGAACATTGGTGAACATTGGTGAACTGTAAAACAGTGACTTGCCGGCGGGGGCAGTGGTCCGGACGGCGGTTTCCGGTGGCGCCACCCGTCGCGCACCCACGGCGGTAAAAGCCGTGTTTCGTGTCTCGTGATTCGTGAAAAGCATAAAAGCCGTGATTCATGTCTCGTGATTCGTAAAAACCTTGAAGGCCGCGTCGCCGTCGAGGGGGCAGCCTCTACAGCGAGCGCCGCGCCGACGGTCAGTCGATCTCGATGATTCCGGCCTTCCTGTCCTCATGCTATGCCGGCCGGAGCGGAAAAAAAAGACTGAAGCGCTTCAGTACCAAGAGGCAACAAAAAAACCGTGTCTCGCGTCTCGTGATTCGTGAAAACCTAAAAAGCAGTGGCTTGTGACTAGTGGCTAGTGAAAGCCTGGAAAGCCCTGATTCGTGATCCGCACGGACTGTTCCTCGCCGCCTCCGTGTGCTCATGCTATGCAGGGCGGGGCGGTAAAAACAAGACTGAAGGGCTTCAGTACCAATGTGCTCTAACTGCACATTCTGCTTGGCTGACCCCGGAGAACTTCTCCCATTTCGCCGACAGCGGTAATTGGTTGCGCCGCAGGGGATCAGGCCGAGCGCCGGCGTCGCGTTGCGAGGGTTCCAGAGTACTTGCTAGGCGCCGGATCGTCGAAATGTGCCAGAAAGGGCCGGCTAGTCGGTGTGGAAGACTTCCTCCATGGAGGCCCACCATTCTCCTTCTTTGCGGGTGGGCAGGGGGTGCTGCATCGGTTCCATGATGTCCCACCACTCGCGCATTTTCGGTTGACGGGCCATCTTGGCGCTATCTGCCACGAAGTCGTCGCCGGTGTATTCGAAGTATGCGAACAGGTAGCCGTCCTTCAAGTAGATGGAATAGTTGCGGATGTTGCACTCGCGGATGATTTCGAGGATCTCGGGCCAGACGGCTTCGTGGTAGCGGCGGTACTCCTGTTCTCTTTCGGGCCGAACTCGCAACACCGATCCATAGCGTTTCATTGACGCACTCCGTGACCCCAGCTTGTCGGCGGCGCACCGGACGGCCGGCGAAGGATGCATCCTAACACGCTAATGCCGGGCGGGCCTTCCGCTACGGCCGGGACGGTCGGGGGGCTAGAATTGTCCCGACGACGGCCTTCGAGACCTGAGCCGGCGACTGAAGCCGCGGGATTGGATTCTTATGACCCCAGGGTGTTGCGGGGCACACCATGGCGTGTTCCTGCCTTCTGACGGCGCGGCACATCGCGCGGCGTCGAGCGGGGTGGCGCGGCACATCACCGAGACGGCGCCGGCCCATGCCGACAAGGCACAGATCCGTGGATGGACAGTCGGGATTGCTGATGTAGAGATGTAGAGACGATACGGAATGGCTTACCATGCTGCAAAGACGGACGGGAGGGAAGATGCGGGAACCGATCGTGTATCTAGGGGGAGGTTTTACGCCGGCGTCTCAGGCCAAGGTGAACATCTACGATTTCGGGATTGTCCTCGGGGCTACGGTAACGGATCAGTTGCGGACGTTCCATCACGAGCCGTTCCGCCTGGAGGAACACGTCGAGCGCTTTTTCGAGTCGGCGAAGTATGCGCGCCTCACGGTCCCAATCGGCCCCGGCGAGACGATGGCCAGGACGAGGGAACTCATTCGGCACAATGCGGGGTTGCTCCCCGCCGGCGCCGACTTGGGCGTCGTCTACTTCCTGACGCCTGGAGAAAACCTGGGCTACGCCGGCAACGCGGCCGATTTCAAGCCGGGCGAACCGACGTTCTGCATTCATTCCTTTCCGCTTCCGTTCGCGGCGTTTCAGCGCTTCTTTACCGAGGGAGCGCATGTCGTGACGCCGAGCACGCGGCACGTTCCACCGCAGTGCCTCGATCAGAAGATCAAGCATCGCAGCCGCTTGCATTGGTGGATCGCGGAAAAGGAAGCACAGTTGGTGGATCCGGATGCCGTTCCACTGTTGCTCGATCTGGATGGGAACCTGACGGAGTGCAGCGGCTCGAATCTGCTGCTCGTCAAGAAGGGTGCCGTCTACTCTCCCACGGCGGCGAACATGCTGCGAGGGGCGAGCCGGGAAGTGGTGTCCGAGATTTGCGCGGAGTTGGGGATCGGATTCGAGAGCCGCGACCTGCAAGTGCATGACGCGATCAACGCCGATGAGATCTTTCTGGTCACGACGCCCTACTGCATGGCCCCTGTCACGCGAATCAACGGTCTTCCGGTCAGAGACGGAGAAGTTGGCGGCGCGATTTTCGAGCGCATTCTTGCCGCCTGGAGCGAGAAGGCCGGGCTCGACATCCGGGGTCAGGTTCTTGGCGCCGAAGAGGATCAGGAGGGGGCGGCATGATTCCGACGGAGAAGCTGTTTCGCCTGGATGGGAAGGTGGCTCTGGTGACGGGGGGCGCCGGGCTCTACGGTAAACACATCGTGCGCGCCCTGGCCGAGGCGGGGGCGACGGTCGTGACCGCCTCCCGGAATGAAGAGGCCTGCCGGGCGTACGCCGAGGAGCTTCGACAAGAAGGGCTGCGTGCTGAAGGAGATCAATATGATCAAGCGTCGGAGGACTCGATTCGGCGCTTGCGGGACCGGCTGATCGAACGTCATGGACAGCTTGACGTGCTCTTCAACAATTCGGTGGCTCGGGCCGGAGGAGGCCTGCTCGAAGTCACCGCCGAGGGTTGGCGGCAAGCCATGCGGGTCAATTCGTCAGGCCTGTTGCTGGCATGCCAAATCCTGTCCGAGCCGATGCGCGAGCGGCGGTCCGGATCGATCGTGAACATTGCCTCCATCTACGGCATGGTGGGGCCGGACTGGTCCATCTACGAGGGCACCTCCATGTCGAACCCGATCGACTATCACTTCGCGAAGGGCGGGATGATCCAGATGACCCGCTACCTGGCGAGTTTCCTGGGGACCTACAACGTAAGGGTCAACGCGCTCTCTCCGGGCGGTCTGCAAACACCCGATCACAGCGACACGTTCGTCCGGCAGTACAGTGCGCGCACTCTGCTGGGACGAATGGCCGACGAGGACGATATCAAAGGACCCGCCGTGTTCCTGGCGTCGGACGCGTCGCGCTACATCACCGGCGCCAACATTCCGGTGGATGCGGGCTGGACAGCGATCTAGTTTTTTTCTTCGCCGCCAAGGTTCACATACGAGTCAAGTTGACGCGGCGATCCGTTGTCCTGCTTGTCGATCTGAGGCGGAGCCTCGTTTTCCGCTGGAGACATTGCCTGCGGGTCATGAATCCCGCTTCAGGATGGGTTTGTTCGCAACCACACGAACCATAGAAACGCTCTAAACACACGCTCCGTCCAAGCGGCATGTGGCGCTTGCCCGTAGTCGCGCGGTTGGCGGTCCCGAAGGCTCGGTACGGACGGATGCCGTCTTCGAAACGACGCAATAGCGGTTCGGGAGACTGCAAGGTCACCTGCGCTTGGACTCCTCGGGCCGGCATCCTGTGTTCCGCGAATGGGTAACCGGACCGGCAAAGAAAGGAGGGCGGAGGGAATGACCAGGCTATGCAGAGGCTTCGTTCTTGTTGTGTTGAGTGCGTGCGCAGTCCAAGCCGAATGGTTCGATAAAGGAAAGGTGAGATACAAGACGCTTGACGGAAAATGGCGGAAAGCCGCGATCCACGTCACCGATGACGGCATTGAAGTGTATGACCGGAAGCATCGGTCATTGGTGGCAACGTTCGCCAGCTTGGATCCCGAGATCAACGAAGACTTGTCTGTCCCCATGCGAAGAGGAGCGGTAGCTTATGGATTGCTTTCAGGGGCGGTGATTGCCGGTTATCTTGCGGTATCAGAGGAACCCGGTTACGTGACGGATTGTTTTTACATTGACTACAGTTCGTCCTGCACGAGTTATTGGTCCGATGGCAGAGACGCCGTGATCACCGCGAAGACGGCTTGGAAAGCGATCGGAGTAATGTCTGCAGTCGCTGCAGTGATAGCTGCCATACCGGCAAGGCCTACGGAGTACACGTTTATCGATGGACCGAGGTCGATCACAGTGCGCGTCGGAAGAAAAAACCAACAGCGGTTCACCAATACGTTGTCAATCCGAGGCGGTGTTGAGTGGTCGCAGCGTCAACCGGGAAGCGTCGCGGAGGATGTTGCAGAAACCGGGCTGCTCGGTGGAGACGAGCACGAACGGCTACGAGGCGTTACGGACTTACAGAAAAGTGAGGCTCTACATCATTCCGATGGACTGCCTCATGCCGAAGACGAAGGGTTTCCCGGTACGGGTCAGATACTGGAAGAATTTCCGCAATGTAAAGGCTCACACCAGTCCCAAGACGTCCTGATAAAGCTTTTTAAGATGCGCGTCGGACATGTCCACAATAGGCTCGTACATGAAAGAGTTAACGTGGATGTTTTCTGGAGTCATGAGCGCGACTCTATCCAATACTTTGATCGTTTCAGCCTCTTTGGGGAATAGGTTTTTAAACTTTCGAATCAGAACTTGTGTTTGATTGGATTCTATCTTTGATACGAACGCATCATTTCGAATCTTTTCAATCATGAACTGCTCAGCAGCACGACGTATTGCAATAGCAAGAACAATTTTGTTCTCAAGATTGAATGCCGTTTGGTTAGATAGGCAAGCAATCGCCTCACTCTGAATTAAGTCATGCACCGGTGTTGAGGGATTATCAGAAGATCCGGCAGTGTTGCATATCACATTAAAAATGCAGTCCAGATGACGGACTGTGATTTTGTTAGAATCGGGCATGCAATGGAGAATGGACGTCAGTTGTTTATAGTTCGCGTCGCCTTCACCGGTGGTCATTTCGACCAGGTTTCGCAGAAAAGGGATTGACGCAATCTTCTTTCGTGAGTCAGCAAAAAAGTTCTCTTTCCAATCGTTCACAAAGATATTTCTAATACCTGCCGCCTGAACAAGAGTAATTTCATCTTTGTCCTTCAAAGCAATTAGACAATTTCGATAACCAGCAATTTTCCTTCCCTCTATCGTGCGAAAGAAATCAAAATTGTGAGTCATGATTATGAGCTTAAAGAGACCATCTTTACTAATGTCGTCAAGATACTGAATGATTGCGTACTTGTTTTGATAGTCGAAGGAGTCTGCGATATCATCTATGATGACGAGTGTTTCTACACCGTCTTTGCTCCGTCTTTCAACTTCAAAGATGACATTGAGAACGTAAAGAGCCTTTTTTTCACCAGTGCTTAGAACCTTTAAAAGTTCGGGCTTGTCTATGCCCACTCGTTCCTCGCCATCTATGTAGGTAAAGCCAAGTTCAACAATTGGCTCATCACCAAGCATTACTGCTATGCGGTTTTTCGTCTCTAGCTCGAAAGGAACAAAGAAGCGATCGTTGAAAATAGCGATGACTTGCTCCCATTGAGTTTGCTGCTTTCTGGCTTCTTCTTCGATCTGCTTTTTGCGCCTCGCAGCATGTGCGTATTCACCCATCAATTCGAGATAAAGATTATAATGAGCTTTCAAATACGATTTGAGAACATCCTCCTTGAACTTCGGCAGATTGTCCATTCTAGATAGAAGTGGCTCATTGTCTTGAAGGTAGTAGCAGAACTTTCTGAGTTCGGCATTTCGCTGCAGCTGCTTTGCTACGTCATCGAACCTCATGCGAAGTACATCATCATTGAGAATTGCCTTTTTTTCTTCTGTGATTATATTTTCCAGTTCCTTTGCAGTAGCGATTTCTAGTATTTTGCCAGTAGCTCTCAAATTGACCGTATGATGCGCCTTAAAAAAACCGTTCGCTGTAAGACTTCTAGCAATTTGCCCAGCATTGTAGTAGTCAAATGTGCCTTTTTTGAAAAATGTTGACACTGCGAGCAGTTCATTGTATCTCCGAATATAGTCTTCCACAGCATTCTTGAGGTCCTTGTTGTCAAAAGCTTTAAGTACCTTTTCATTGAAAATGGTCTCGTATTCAACATTTGCAAAAGGCATGTCCTTTTGCTTTTTTAATTCATCTTTGATTCTCGTGACAGCTACCTCAAAATCATCTCCGCTAGTAAAGGCTGACGTAATCTCATTTTCAAAGTCTCTTTTTCTGGTCTTTGCTGTTTGACGAATTGCCTTTAACAACGCTGCCTTTGCATCATCGATGTTGATGTGAAGACGTTCATATTCTCTCCGAAGTCCGGCGTCCACCAACAATGTAGACGTTTTTTCGGTCGGGCCATATTCGGAATCGTATGGCAACACTACCATTACCTGCTCGCCATCAATTATTTTACCATTTTCGTCTGTAATTTAACGCATAGTCACACGTTGAGAAAAAATTCTATCTATTGAAGTCTCTCCTTTGAATGCATCCTGAAATGTTTGTGCTAGTGATGACTTCATTACACCATTGGGTGCATAGATTGCGTAAGCCTGAGTACTGGAAAAATCAAGTACTGTCTTGAGCTGCTTGATTCCATAGCAGTGCGCTAAATTAAGAGTAACTCTCCTCATGACAAACCTCCGATTTGAAGACCCAGCAAAACCAGCTTACCTTTCAACGAGTGGATTTGTTAAGTGTTGCGTTGCCGTTTGCGCGCATTTCTCTTCGCATCGATTTCGAATATACTGTGCGTTTTTTGGCAGGGCTTGCGACGGAGCCTGGTGAAGTGGCAGTTGTCCGGGAACAATCAAGTCTCAGGCAGCTGTTGGGTGATCACGAACATGGGGTCGCCCGTTTTGACGACGGGAAACTGGCGGACAAGAGCGATGATACCGTCCGAGGTTGCCCGGTAGGTTTCAATGGTTTCGCCGTGGAGATTGACCGTGCGTCCCAGTTCCTGCCTTTCGGTCACGGTTTGAAGCAACTCGACGCTGGGAATGAAGAAGCCTTCCCGTTGGCAGAGGAGGCCGGCTTCGATGTCGCCGTCGCCGTGCAAGCGTGTTTCGATGGTGCTTGGCGAGGCTGGCTCTCCGGGGAGGATCCGCAGATGCCGCATGAGGTTCGTGACGCCGCTATGAAAGACGTTGAGGTCGTCGGGGTGGATGCGTCCGGCGCCGCGGGCTTCGGTGTAGAGCCACGGGATGCCGCGCTCGTGCGCGAACGAGATGGTGCGGCCGGGGGCGATGGTCGGATGACTCCACGTGACGGGTGCTCCGAAGCACTCGGCGGCGGCGCGGCCTCGTGAGTCGTTGGCGTTGTAGCCAACCATCGTGGGCATCAGGAAGGCCACCCCGGCGCTATGCAGGTCCAAGTAGAAGTCGGCTTGCGCGATCACTTGCCGGGCCAGCGTGTGCGCGATCGCTTCTGACGGCCCCTGGTCGGGAGCACCGGGGAAAATCCGGGCAAGATTGACGCTGTCAAGGGGGCTGCGGCGGGTTCCGGCCCAGAAGGCGGGTGGATTCGCAACCGGAACGGTAATGAGGTCACCGCGCATGGCGGCGGGATCGAGCGTCTCGACGACGTCGAAGCTGGCGCGGACGCCTTCGTATTCATCCCCGTGGATGCCGGCCGTAACCACGAGCGTGGCTCCTGCATGAGATCCTCGAACAAGCAGGATCGGGAGTTGGATGCCGCTGTGGCCGACATCGAGCTCGAGGCTATGCTTGTGGCCGCGGCTGTAGTCACTGGGGTGGAATGAAGAAGTTTTCATGGCGGGGGGGTTTCGCTACCGAGCCGGTGGGAAGGTCAGGAGCTTTACTTTTCGGAGGTGCTCTGCGGAAGGGGCGGCGGTTTCCGCTACGGAGCCGTTGGAACGTTCAGGAGCTTCACTTTGCGGAGTTGCTCGGCGAAGGTGACGGGATCACCGGTCGGGAGTTCGCAGATTCGGTTTTCGCAGACGTAGGCAGTGGGTTGTTCCTTGATGGCCCGTTTCTGGTCAAGCAGTGGAATGACGGCGGTGTGCTCCGCGAGTTCTTCCCCTTCGCTGACAACGGTGAGGATGCGGTTGGGGAGAAAGGCATCGCGGAGCTGTTCGAGCAGGTGAGCCGCCTGCCCGCGATCGTCGGGTGTCACGATGACCACTTGTTTGGGTGTGTCGAGGTGGAAGTCGAGGGCTAGCAGCATCTCCGATAGCGCGGCGGGACGCGACGCCAGGATGGGTTGGAAAGCCCGGAGCGCTTTCTCGGCCCGTTGGCGGTAGCTGTCGATGGTTGTGAATTCGTGCAACCGGAAGAGATTCAGCACCGCGGCGGAATTGCCGGAAGGTTCAGCACCGTCGTAGTTGGGTTTCTCACGCGCGAGGAGTTGCTCGTGATCGTTGCTGGTCATGAAGAAGCCGCCGTTCTCCGTATCCTCGTAGTTCTTTTCCAGAACGCGGTCGAGCGCGATGGCTTCGCGCAACCAACGGAGACCGCCGGTAGCTTCGTAGAGATCGAGAAGTCCGGCGATCAGGAAGGCGTAGTCGTCGAGGTACGCGGTGTGACGTGCTTCGCCGTCTTTGTAACGGCGCAGGAGGCGCCCCTCGCGGCGCAGGTTCGTGAGGAGAAAGTCCGCGGCCCGCTCGGCTCTCCGGGCATATACCTCTTCGCGAAGGACGAGAGCGGCGAAGGCCTGAGCGGAGATCATCAAGCCGTTCCAGGAAGTGAGGATTTTTTCGTCGCGGAGCGGGAGAGGCCGCTTGAGACGCGCCGTGTAGAGTTTTTCCCGGGCGGTTTGGAGTTGCGCGGAGATTGTTGACGAGCCCGGTACGGCATGGAGGATGTTGCGTCCTTCGAAGTTGCCTGTGCCCGTGACGTTGTAGTGCTGTTTGACGAGGAGGGCCTGTTCGTTGGTCACGACAGAATCGATTTCCTCGGGGGTCCACGTGAAGAACCAGCCTTCCTCGTTCTCGCCTTGGGGATTGTGACTGTCTGCGTCGGTGGCGGAATAGAAGGCGCCTTTCGGCGACGTCATGTCGCGCTCGACGTAGCGAAGGATTTCACGGGCGACCCGGGCGAAGTCCTGGCGTCCGGTGGCCTGATAAGCCTCCAGGTAGTTCACAACCAGCAGCGCGTTGTCATAGAGCATCTTCTCGAAGTGCGGAATCCGCCACTCGGCATCGGTGGCGTAGCGGTGGAAGCCTCCGCCAATGTGATCGTAGATGCCGCCGGCGGCCATATGTTGGAGCGTTGACTCGACCATCTCGAGGGCCTGCTGGTCGCCGGTATGGCGGTGATAACGGAGGAGGAAGCGGATGGCCAGACCGCTTGGGAACTTGGGCGCGCCCTTGGCGCCGCCGTTTACATTGTCGAATTGTCGGCGGTAAAACCGGGCGACGGTGTGCAGCACTTCCGCATTGGGGAGTTGTGAGCCGGTCTCGGGCTGGAGCATGGCTTCGACACGGCCGGCGATCTGCTCGGCGCGGGCGGCGACATCCTCCGGTTGCTCGTCGTAGATCCTTTTTAGATCGCCAAGGATGGTGAGGAAGCCTTTTGACGCGCCGCGATCGCCGTCGCGGGCGGGGAAATACGTACCCGCATAGAAGGGTTTGCGCTCGGGTGTGAGCCAGGCGGTCATGGGCCAGCCGCCATGGCGTCCCATTGCCTGGACAGCGCTCATGTAGATGGAATCGACGTCGGGCCGCTCCTCGCGGTCCACTTTGATCGCGACGTAGTTTTCATTGATATATTTGGCGATCTCGACATCGTCGAAAGACTCTTCCTCCATGACGTGGCACCAGTGGCAGGTCGAATAGCCGACGCTCAGCAGGACGGGGCGGCCGAGGCGGCGAGCGGTCTCGAAGGCTTCCTCTCCCCAGGGATGCCAGTTCATAGGGTTGTGGGCGTGCTGCAGGAGATAGGGGCTGCCTTCCAGCAACAGACGATTCGTGAACTTGGGCGCACCGTTTTCGTCGAGATGCCGGGTGCGGGGTTTGTAGGCGGGGCCGCGACGGCTCCAGGCCTGGTCGAGTTTCCGGACAAGAGCTTCGGGAAAGGGCTCGGCTCCGGGAAGCCGAGTTGCGATCGAGGCCGATCCGTCCCGGGGAAGAGCGCTTTCGCAGGACACACCTGTCGCCAATGCCGCCGCGGTAAACAGCGTCAAGAAGAGGAAGCGCGACTTCATCGTCGAAGGCGGGATGCCGGTGTCATGGTATCACCCGACTGTTCAGAATCCTGGGCGGCGGGTGTGAGGTATCATGCGTCTCTAACTGATCGTCGGTGGAGGAGAGCATGCGATTCCTGAGATATTTCATCACCCCCATTCTTTGGATGACACTGCAAGGGGCGGCGTTCGCTGAGACCCATGAGGTGTTCCCGGATCGCTTCTACCGTACCTTCTCGTTTGCTCACAAGCCGGTTGCGACCGTGGAACCCGGGGACACCGTGATCACCACGATGTTGGATTCGCGGGGCCACGACAAGACGGGCAAACTGGTGATCTACGAGGACAACGTACTGACGGGACCGTTCTATGTGAACGGCGCGGAGCCGGGCGACCTGCTTGTGGTGCACTTCAACAAGGTGCGGCTGAATCGCGACTGGGGCTGGAACGGCGTGCGGGTGGGTTTGAGCGCGTTGTTGCCGGGGTACGTGCGAGGGATTTACGACAACAACTTTATCGAGGAGTGGTTGCAACCGGGGCGGCGCAATGCCGTGAAGTGGTACATCGACCTCGACAAGAAGATCACGTATCCGACGCGGCCCTTGGGGAATAAGGTGAAGATGGAGTTCCCGGCGATTCCGGCGGTGGGGTGCGTGGGCGTTGCTCCGCCGAACAAGACCGCGATCACATCGGGTCCGACAGGTCCGCATGGAGGGAATATCGACTACAACGGGATCATCGAGGGAACGACGGTTTACCTGAATGTATTCGAGCCGGGCGCGTTGTTCTTACTGGGCGACGGACATGCGGCGCACGGCGATGGTGAACTGCTCGGGAACGGGACGGAGACTTCGCTTGACGCCGAGTTCACCGTGGATGTGATCAAGGGCAAGCGCATCGGCTACACGCGTTTGGAAGAACCGCATCACCTGGTGACGTTCGGTACATTGCCGGGCCGCACGCACATGGGGTTTCAGGCGGCGATTACGGAAATGATCCAGTGGCTCGTGAATGACTACGGAGTGAAGGAGCCGGAGGCTCATGTGTTGCTCGGGCTTGCGGCGGAGTTGCGGGTGGCGGCCTGGAACAATACATTCCTGTGCCGAGTGGCGAAGAAGTATTTGCCGGAGCCGACGCCGGCGCGCATGCTTTCCGGGGCGGGCGGCGATTGAACGGGCGTTCCGGTTGATCGGCTCCTATAATGGGGCAAGTCACGACTGTGGCTACAAGAGGGGCAGCCCATGTCCGACCGAGGTTCTCTCAGAGAAAACGCTCAACTCAGCAGGCGCACGTTATTGGGTGGAGCGGCCGCGCTCGTTGGAGGCACGGGTCTGACGTCATGCAGTGAGCAGGCTTCGTCGAAATCGTTTCATATCGAGCCGGCGAGCCGGTCGCAGTACGAACTTGTCAAAGCGGAGGGCTCTCACCGCGAACTGGGGCGGCAGCATGGCGAGCAGGCGTCCGAGTCGATCCGCATGCACCTCGATCACATCGCGCGCACTCAGAAACTGTCACAGGACGCGATGCAGACGAAGGCGCTCAAGTTTGTCGAACTGTTCCAGCAATACTGTCCGCATCTGTTGGATGAGATCGAAGGTTTGGCCGAGGGCGCCGGTATCACGCTTGCCGAGGGGTTGGCTTGCAACCTTCGAGGCGAATTGGGAAAGGCGCCGGACGAAGGTTGCACGACCTATGTGATCGGCAAGTCGTCAACGGGGGAAAAAGAAATCCTGGTTGGGCAGAACAGTGACATGTCGCAGCCGAATATCGAGATGGGTTACATGCTGCACTTGAAGCCGATCGACAAGCCGCAAGTCTTGATCTGGACTTTCGGCGGAATGATCGGCTATCACGGCATGAACAGCGTCGGAGTCGCGCATTTCGCGAATTCTCTCGGCGGCGGCCCGGCGGGACAGTTCGGACTATCACACTATCCGGTGAAACGGATGATGCTGGAGTGCTCGAAGGTCAGCGAAGTGCTGGATATCTTCCAACGAGTGCCACTTGCCTCGAACGGCAATTACGTGCTTTGCGACGGAGCCGGCACGATTATCGACATCGAGGCAAACACGAACGGGCCGCAGATCGTGGACGACAGTCATCGCGGCTACATTGCACACACGAACCACTATCTCTGTCCGCTCTACGGCACGCCGAAGAACTACGAAAAGAGTCTTGCCGATTCGTTCCCGCGCCTGGAGAAAATGAACTCGATGATCGATGAGGAGAAGGGCAAGATCAACGTCGAGCGGATCAAGAGATATCTGAGCGACCACTCCAACGGCGCGGCGAGCATTTGCCGCCATCCACAGACCGACGATCTGGAGTCGGGTTTCGAGACGGCGGGTCGGACGGTGGCATCGATGATTGCCGAGCCTGCCAAAATACGGATGCACGTGGCGTTGGGCAACCCTTGCGCCAGTGAGTACGTGACGTACGCGATGGACGCCTGAGCCAGGACGGAGTCGTTGGTGTCTTCCTCGCGCTGATTCTCTATCTCGGTACTTTCATTGCATAGCTTTCGATCAGTGCTGTTCGTGACAACAACCCTCCTTCTGCTTTTCGCAGGCTGCAGTTCGAAGCCGCCCGCGGAAGAGCCCGGCATGGTGTTTATCGACGGCGGCGAGTTCACGATGGGAACCAATGATGCTTTCCCCTTCGAGGGACCCGAGCACCGAGTGTTTGTCGACGGCTTCTACATGGATGTCACGGAGGTGACGAACCGCCAGTTTCGGGACTTTGTGGAAGCTACCGGGTACGAGACCGAGTCAGAGAAGCAAGAATCATCCGGCTTCTTCGATGCCGATACGGGGCAGTGGAAACTCCTCGACGGCGCGGACTGGCGGCACCCCGAGGGGCCGGGATCAAACCTGGAGGGCAAAGACGACTATCCGGTGATTCATGTGTCGTGGGATGACGCTACAGCCTATGCAGAGTGGGCCGGGAAGCGCCTTCCGACCGAAGCGGAATGGGAGTATGCGGCGAGGGGCGGGCGAGAGGGCGCGGTCTATCCGTGGGGCGATGCATTGCGGCCGCGCGGGATGCACCGGGCGAACGTTTGGCAAGGACGGTTCCCGGTCCGAGATCAAGCGACCGACGGTTTCAGCGGCCCGGCGCCAGTACAGCGATTCGCTCCGAACGGTTACGGGCTCTACGACATGGCGGGCAATGTTTGGGAATGGGTCGCGGATTGGTATTCATCGTCCTACTACCGTGAGTCTCCGCGCAAGAATCCGAAAGGTCCGGTGATGGGGCAAGAGAAGATCAACCGCGGTGGAAGCTGGCTGTGCAGCGAGAACTATTGCCAGGGGTATCGCGTGGCGGCGCGGCAGAAGACAGCGCGCGACTCAGGGCTGAACAACGTAGGGTTTCGCTGTGTTCGGGATGCGAGTTGAACAGGATACGTTTGGGAAGCCCCGCCAGTTTTTCCTCGCCTCCATACGAAGTCATCCAAGCGGGCAACATGCGGTCCGGTGTCAAAGCCGCGAGCCTGCATTTCTCACTACCCGACGGCCGAAGCACGCGATACGACCGCCATGACTTCGTTGCGCTTGCATGCCGTGCTCGATGTACTTTCAAGTACACCTGCGCGCGCCAAGCGGCGCGCGTCTCGTCCTGACGGCCCTCTCACGCACTTCGTCTCGCCACGTGGTGAGAAATGCAGGCTTGATCAGGAGGAAGTTTCAGATCTCGGGGATCGGCTGGCCGGGGAGGATGTCCTCGCCTTCCCAGTTGGCCTGGCCGTTCTCGTAGGTGAGAACACGGACGGCGCTTCCGGGTGCTGGCTTGACGTTTCTTGAGGGAAGCCAACTGCGCAGCTCCTCGATGCGGGCGGCATGGGCCGGCTCGCCGGCAAGGTTGGTCCACTCGTTCGGGTCGTTGCGCATGTCATAGAGTTCTTCACTGCCGTCGGCGTAGCGGATGTAGCGCCAGCCCTCTGTGCGAACCCCGTGGTTATTCCGGTTGTGGGTCGTGACAGCCGGCCACTCGCGGGGCGCCTCGGGGTCTTTGAGTTGCGGGACGAGGCTGTGTCCCTCGAGATCCTCTTTCGGGGGCAATCCGGCGAGTTCGGTGAGGGTTGGGTAGATGTCCAGCAACTCGGCGGGGCGGTTGGAGACAACTCCCTGCGTGACGCCGGGACCGGCGAAGATCAGCGGCACACGCGTGGACCTGTCCCAGAGCGTGTTCTTTCCGGTGATGAGCTTTTCACCAAGGTGCCAGCCGTGGTCCGACCAGAGGACGACGATGGTGTTGTCGGCATAGGGGCTGCCGTCCAATGTGTCGAGAAGCCAGCCGATCAAGCTGTCTACGAAACTGATCGAGGCCAGGTAGGAGCGGACGAGATTGGTCCACTGATCGCTCTCCTGAAGGAACCGCAGGCGGGGCTCGGGGAGCTTCCAGTGCAGGAACCACGAGAAATGCGGGGTGTCGCCGCGATCGTCGGCACGCATCGGTGGAAGCTGCGTGCCGCTCTCCGGATAGAGGTCAAACCACTTCTGCGTTGCATAGCAGGGAACGTGGGGCAGGAAGAAACCCGCGGAGAGGAAGAAGGGTTCGGGCATCCCGCCTTCGAGCTGCTCGACCGCCCAATGCGCGACTTTCCAATCGCCTTTATCTTCGTCGCGATGGGGGAACAAGCCCCAGTCCATGAGCGGGTGGTTCTGTGGCGTGGTGACCAGTTTTTGAGGAGGGCGCGCGCCGACTTCGGTTCTTGGCCCGAGTACGTCGAATTCACCGCCCTCGCGACCGTAGCGGCCATGGTAGATCTTGCCGGCTGAGAGTGTCCGATAGCCGTGCTGCCCAAGGTGCTGAGGAAGCGTGACGCGGCCGCTGAGTTCTTCGACGTCACGCAACCACGGGCGGAGGCCGTAGATGCCGGTTGTAGAGGGCCTCAAGCCGAGCATGAGGCTTGTGCGGGAGGGATTGCACAGCGGCGCCTGCGTATGGGCGTTCGTGAAAGTGGTTCCACGAGATGCCAAACGGCTGATATGCGGGGTATGCACCTGCGGATGGCCTCCGAGCGGTTCAACCCAGTCGTTGAGGTCATCGATGGCGATGAAGAGGATATTGGGTCTGATGACTTTGGTGCCGGCTTCCGAGCACGCTGCAAAGGCTACCGGAATGAGCGCCGCAAGGAGAAAGAGGGTCCGAGTATCGAGGAGACGCCGTTGCACGGATGCTAAGGTAGCACGGCCAACGTCCGTGGCCGAAGCAGATCTGAGAACGCAAAGAGCCTACGTTGCGGTGTGCGCCGGAAGATCAATAGTTCCAGTTGCAGCGAAGGACTCGGCTTCTTGCAGGGGCCCGTTCCAGCCTGGCAAACTCCCCAGAATCACTGAGACCCTGTGAATCAATTTCCGGTCAAACGGACCGCAGAAGCGCCAGCCCGCGCGATGGCCGCCCGCTTGAGCTGACAAACGCTCCACCTCGGCAATGACGGCCTCGCGCGGCGAATGCCCGGCAAGATCGCTGAGGTAATTCCGCACTGCCTGATGGAGGTTCAGGCCCAAGGCCTCGGCCGACTTTCGCGCCCGCGCCACGACGGCATCCTTGACGGAGAGGATTATATTCATCGGTGCACAGGATACGCGCCACTGATTACTTGTCAGAATGAATCAAGACCCGTGCCGAAACCCACCTCGTAACACCAGCCTTCCATTCGTTGCGGCGCCGGGCTAGCGATTCGACAACGGGCACGCTCTGGAAGGTGCTTCCGGCCAGATCGTCGTAGTTGATGAATGCGGCTGACGCGCAAAGGGGCGATCGAGCTTCTTCAGTCAGAAGGTCAGCGCGATGGTCACCTCGAGTTGATGCTTCTCTGAACGGGTGGGCGGGTCGTCGAACGCATTCGAAAACCAGCGTGTGTAACGGAAGCCGGGAACGACGCGGATACCGACGTCATCGATAAGCTGAAAACCGATGCCGACCGGGCCGCCGAGGGCGTTGGGGTTGGCGACGCGGGCGGGGGCCTTGTCGCAGCAATCGGTCATATCCTCGACGTTGGGGTTCGTAGTGGAGGTTGTTGTCTCGATCGATGTGCTGATGTCCGTGACGCGCCGAACGACCGCTCCGCCTTCGAAGAAGACGCGTGGCCCCCTGTTGAAACGGCTCTTGGTGTAGTAGCGGAACAGGAGGGGAATGTCCCACAGGCGGGCACTCGTTGTTTCGTCTCCGCTGACCAGTTGGGTTTCGAGAAGCACGTTCTCGAAAGGATCCACAATGAAGGTCGTCACCTCGCGGATGGTGTTGTATTCGATCTTGCTGCTGAGCAGCTCCAGCGCGAAGGCCCATTTATTCGTGACAGCGACCTGCGTAGTGAGACCGTATCCGTAACGGGATGAGTCCCCGCTGCTCCTGGCATCGACATCGACCGTGTCAATGACGGTGGTACTCAGTGTGCCTTTAGCCATCGTCTCCAACGCCAAGTAACGAAACTTGCCGCCGGCGGAAAAGCGCCGCACGAAGACCGGGTCCATGTTGATGTCGTCATCGTCATCCCGCTGTTGCGCGGTGAGGATCGGTGTCGCAATCAGGCAAAGACAGAGCAGGAAGAGCACGCAGGAGACGTTCTTTCGCGCATGTTCGAACGAGAAGCATTTCATGAGCATTGGGTGTTTATTGAACACGGAACGCGGGCGTCCTTTGCCCGGCCGGCTCACCGTGACAACGGCGGGCGACCGTCGCACGGAAGCGGTCCGGTCGCCAAAAGGCAAACTGTAGCACAAGAGGGCTTTAACCTACATTTCTCACCACCGTGTATGTGGCAAGGTAGGGGAAAGAGGCGATTTGTCAAGTACGCCTGCGCGCGCCTTTTTCCTCCGCCCGGCTCGCGCCTCGTCCTGACGGCCCTCTCACGCACTTCGTCTCGCCGCGCGGTGAGAAATGCAGGTTAGAGATTGTTACGTCCAGGGACGTGTGTTCGGTTTCGGAAACTGTCTGGCAAGCGCCGGTCGAGGCTCGGGGCTTGGCATCAGGCGTCTTACGGCGCCGGGATCGCTGTTTTCGCAAAGACAAATGCTTGAAGGGCAACAGCGCGTTGCTTGGAGACGAATGCTTTCACAGGCGTCGTGGATGCGGCGTGCGCAGGCCGGGGCGATTCAAGCCCCGGAGGAGGTTGCCACCGATTCCCAATCCCGGTAACGTTTGTAACGTCGAAGCATGTTCTGTCCACAATGCCGAGTGGAATACCGCGAGGGCTTCACGGAGTGCTCGGACTGCAAGGTCCCGCTTGTTGCGGAGCTCCCGGAGGAAACAGAGAGGCCGTCCTCGGTTGACAGGGTCGCAGTTCTGATTACTGAGGATCCGGTCCTTTTGGACCAGGCTCCGCTTCTCTTGCGCGAAGCCGGGATTGAATGCTACCTGGAATCGGGAGGGTCCTTCGTCCCGGACGACGATGAGGTCGATCTCGCAGCGGGACCGTTGAGTGTTTGCGTTTCCTTAAGTGATGAGAGCGCGGCGCAGAACTGTTTGAGAGAGCTATTGGAGCGGTACTCTCTCTCTGAAGAGGATTTCGAGGGTCTGCAGCAAGCACAGGACGAACAGATCAGCTCGTTTCAAAAGGACGAGCCGGGTATGCTTGTCGCTGCGGCCGAGGCGGGAGCCGGCCCCGCCGTGGAGAAGTTGCTCGAAGGCGGAGCCGACGTGAATCAGCAGAACGACGCCGGTCAGACGGCGCTGATGGCGGCGGCGGATGCCGGCGATGACGACATGGTGCGGGTACTTCTTGAGGCCGGAGCAGATGTCAACGTCAAAGACCGGGAGGGGATTCGCGCCTTGCATTTCGCGGCGCACAAGGGTCGGACTTCGATTGTCGAGATACTGCTCGGCAAAGGGGCCTGTGTCAATGCGCAACACGACCAGGGCTTGACCGCGTTGATGTTGGCTTCGGAGAACGGACATCTGGACTGCGTTCGGGTTTTGCTGACGCAGGGCGCGGATACAAGTTTGCAAGATGCGACCGGCAACAGCGCTTCGACGTTTGCCGAGCATATGGGGTACACCCGGATCGTGCGACTGCTCGATCTCAAGGCCCGCATCGACGCGGGAGTCAAGACCGACACCGTTGACAGCGAGGGTCGCAACGAATTACAGGCCGCTGCGGCGGAAGGAGATGCCGAAATGGTCGCGGCTTTGATCGAGGTGGGGGCGGACCTGCGCGCTGCGGACCCGCAAGGGCGAACCGCCTTGATGTGGGCGGCGCTGGAAGGGCGGACCGAGGTAGAGGAGATCTTGCTGTCACGCGGCGCCGAAGTCGACGCGAAGGATCACGATGGAGGGACGGCGCTGAGTTGGGCTGCGGATCGAGGGCATATCGAAACCGTGCGAGTGCTGCTGAAGCACGGAGCTGATCCGAATCTGAGCGACGTCGAAGGCTGGACGCCCGTGATGTGGGCCGAGGACAAGGGATACCACGACATTGCCGCCCTCCTTCGCGAGGCATCAACGGAAGGCAGCATCAGTTAGAATCGCCATCATGCGCTCTTGGAAACGGATTTTCCCAGCCTTGATTCTCCTGCCATGCTTTCTGCTCGGGCAGAACGTTGCGACATTGCACGATGAAGCGTTCGTCATGGATGGGCATATTCACGTGATGACGCGTCAACTTCTGCAAGGGCTCGATATCGGTGACCGCTATCCGAATGGCGACGTGGACTTGCCGCGCGCTCGCGAAGGCGGATTGGACGCGATGTTCTTCTCGATCTACACGCCCGAGGCTTATTATCCCGGGCGCTTCGAGACCAAGAACACGCTGCGGGTGCTGTCGCTCGCGCGAGATCAAATCGACCAGAACGCCGACGTGATCGAGTTAGCCCTGACGGCTTCGGACATCGAGCGGATCAACGGGGCGGGAAAGATGGCGGCGTTCATTGATTTGGAAGGCGGATTCGATTTGGACGGGGACCTCAATGTTCTTCGAGGTTTCTACGCGCTCGGGTTGCGCTCGGTGCAGTTGACGGCGCACAACTACACGAACAACTTCGCCGATTCATGCTGCGACGTTCGCAAGTGGGGCGGACTCAACGATCATGGGCGGGAGGTTGTAAAAGAGATGAACCGCCTCGGCATCGTCATCAACATCGCCCATGCGTCGGAAGAGACCATCCTGCAGACGGTGGAGTTAAGCACTGATCCGGTGATCTTCTCACATGGCGGGTTTCGCCACTTCGTCGACATACCTCGCTGCATCAGCGACAAATCGGCGAAGGCGGTTGCGGCCAAAGGTGGGGTCATCGGGTTGCAATGGGGAAGTACATTCAATAATCCGAAGTATTACGCTTGGCGAAATGAGGGACGTCCGCGGCGACGTGCGGATATTTCGACTCGACTGAGCTCCTGGCATGGACTGACGCTGGCGGAGATCGACGAACGCGTGGGCAGGAACCTCGGCAGTCTGCGGCGTCCGATCCCCGACCCGTATTGGATGCACGTCGATCAGTTGGTTAACGTGATCGACTACGCCGTTGGGCTTGTTGGGGAAGATCACATCGCCCTAGGCTCGGATTTCGACGGCGGTCCGCCGTTACCACGTGAGATCAAGGACATCAGCGACTATCCGGAAATGACGAAAGCGCTGAAGCGCAAAGGCTATTCCGACTCACGAATCAAGAAGATTCTCGGGCTCAACTGGCTGCGCGTCATACGGCAGGTGACGGAACAGTGATTCGATGCGGCTCTGGCGTGTTGCAGACACTATTGACTCGACTTGCGAAGCCGATGCGCCATTGAAATCCCCATCAGAACCGGACGCGCGAGAGCGGGTCGGCATGGGGGCTTGCAATGGGTTGAAACTGCACTTGTCGATGGTGCGAAGATAGAAGATAGTAAAGTAGACTCGCCGGAGTCGCCGGACACGGATTCGGCCGACCCGCCGGGCGTTCAGGACAGCAGCTTCCCATTCTCCAGCCGGTCCCGAAAATCCATGTACAGCAAACTCGCTTCATTCCTGTTCACTGCATTGTTGGCCGCCGTTCCCGCCGCGGCGGACATCCTCATCCTCGAGGAGATCGTCGCCAAGGTGAATGGCGATGTCGTCACTCGGTCTCAATACATGAAGGCGATTGACGAATACAGACAGAGCATCGACACCGATCGCCAGCTCAGTGCAGAGCAGAGGGCGAGGCAGATCGAAGTGAACGAACGCAACTCCCTTCGCAACCTGATCGACGAGCTGTTACTGGTCCAGAAGGGCAACCAACTCGAATACAACATCGAGAGCCAGGTTCTGCGGCAACGGGACTCGGTGATGCAACAGTACGACCTGAAGACGGTCGAGGAATTCGAGGTTTGGGCGGCCGAGCGTTTCGGCATGCCGATCGAGGACCTGATGGATCAGATGCGCCGCAATGTGATGTCGAATACCGTGCTTCAGCAAGAGGTCGCGCCCCGGCTTGTGATCGAGCAAGAGGATATGCGGAATTATTACGAGGAGCACAAATCGGAGTTCATTCGGAAGGATAGCGTCCGGCTGAGCCAGATCTTCATCTCGACGGCCGACAAAGAGGGCGAGGAACTGGAAGAGGCCAAGAATAAGGCCGAAGAAGTTCGCGACCGCGTTCATCAGGGCGAACCTTTCGCCGAGATGGCTACCAGGTATTCCGATGATGAACAGACGAAGGCGCGGCGCGGCGACCTCGGGATTTTCGAGAGGGGCATTCTTCGCAAAGAGATCGAGGACCAGGTCTTCGACAAGAACTCGGGATTCATCACCGACTTGATCGAGGTTCCCAACGGCTATCTGCTTCTCAAGGTCGACCAGCGGTTCCGGGAAGGCCAAGCCGAATTCCAAGACGTGCAAGAAGAGGTTCGGAACCGGCTGTCGGGACCGCTTTGGAACCCAGCCGTCCGCGAATACCTCAACGACCTGCGGCGCGAGTCGTACATCGAGATCAGACCCGGCTATTCGGATTCGGGCGCTGTCGCTGGCGTGAGCACCGACTGGAGCGATCCCGCCAAGCTGGCGCCGGT